>Ga0136846_1221158_pt1 | contig 51251 bp, 45 predicted proteins | sample HopSoiMetagenom2_FD_96841 | JGI IMG/M metagenome (GOLD analysis project Ga0136846, IMG submission 96841) | Grasslands soil microbial communities from Hopland, California, USA - 2 Assembly 2016 (version 4) | ecosystem: Environmental > Terrestrial > Soil > Grasslands | place: USA: Hopland...
CCGTCGACGATCAGGCCGGCGTAGGCGTCGCGGGCGATGTCCTCCGGCCGGTGGCTGAAGCAGACCCAGGCCGGGGTCATGGCGTCGGTGTTGATGTCGTCCAGCAGGTCCTCGACCCGGAGGTCCGCCATCCGCAGGTCCAGCTCTCCCGTCAGTTGCCGGCGGATGAGGTCCGGATCCTTGGTGAGGAACAGCACCCGCTTGCCCGGGGTCAGCCGGATGGTCTCGGGAGGCTTCATCGGGACTCTCCTGGTCGGTCGACGTGAACGGCTCGCCCGGGCCATGGCGGACATGGCGGGCGGGTGACGACGCGCTGACATTGTATCCAAACGCCGGCGGCGGAGGGGACTATTCTCGGCGCCTCGCCGTGAGCTTCGGGAGATCTGGACGATGGGCTTGTCCTCACGCGACGCCTGTGCTATCTTCAGGCCGTCCAAGGGGGATGAAATCATGCGGAGGAATGCCACACTGCCGTCTGCGTCGCCTGAGGAGCTGTGCGACAATCGTCCCATGAAGGAGGCCGTCTCTCCCGATGTCGCGAAGCGGCCCGGTGTCTCGAGGAGGCGGCGGACGAAGAAGCACATTGCTCCCCCTCTCACCGCTGACCAGATCTCCCGAGGGGTGGGGGTGACCAAGAAAGATGCCGCATTGGTTACGAAGGTTCTGCTCGAGCTGGGGTATATCAAAGACGAAGGCAAAGGGAACGGTACGAGAAAAAGGAAGGTCAAGACTCCGAAGAGCTGACCGATCTCTCTCCCTTCCGATCTTGTGGATACCTCGTCTCGACTGCCTGCTCAGACCGTCTTTCTCAACCTGCCTTTCGACGAGGCATATCGGCCGCTACTTGTCGCGCTCGTGGCAGGGCTCACCGCTTTGGGGTTCGAGCCTCACTGTGTCCTGGAGGTGCCAAGCGGCGGGCAGAACCGGCTGGACCGGATTTATGGTTTAATCGAGAGCTGCGGTGCTTCCATCCATGACCTCAGCCGGGTCTCGCGATCCGGTTCCCTCCGAGTCCCCCGATTCAACATGCCTTTCGAGCTTGGGCTCGCCTACGCGATCGCTCAGAGACAGTTGCACAACTTCTTCGTACTGGAGGAGCGTTCTCACCGCCTGCAGGTCAGCCTGAGCGACCTGAACGGCCATGATCCTCATATCCACGGTGGGACCCAGGATGGAGTCCTGAGATGCTTGCTCGACTGCTTTGGGACGGGATCGTACCAACCGCCCTTCGCGACCTTGAAGTCTCTGACGCGAAAGCTGGGCCGCGCCGTTTCGCGATTGGGACATGAGCAGGGGACTCGCACCCCCTTTCATCCTTATCTGTTCCGGCAGACTGTGGACGCCGCCGTCCGGCTCGCTCGCGCGGAGGGCGTGATCGGCTGATCTCTCTCCAAGTGCCGTGATATAAGCCACCCATGGCCAACGATCCCTCCGGCAACCTCTACGAGAAGGTCGTCAGGCAGCCTCCGGGGGCAGAAGCGGGCGCCCTGCCGCCGCCTCGCATCTCGGCGTCGGTGGTGCTCTGGCGCCACTTGGAGGGGGGCGGCCCGGAGGACGTCGAGGTCTATTGGGTGAAGCGGGCGGAGACGCTGGCCTTCATGGGCGGCTGGCACGCCTTCCCGGGGGGTGGGATGTCGCGGTCCGACGCCGGCCTCCCGGTCTCCGGCGAGCCGCAGCTCGCCGCGGACGCGCCGCCGGCCGCGGGTCTGCCGGACTCCCTGCGCGACCTCGACGAGCCGGGCCCGGACCTCCTGCCCGGCCTCGCCGCCTGCGCCCTGCGCGAGCTGTTCGAGGAGACGGGCATCCTCCTGTCGATTCCGGCCGTCGATCCCGAAGACCTGCCGGAGCTGCGCCGCGCCCTGCTGGCGGGCGAGCGCACCTTCGCCGAGATCGTGAAGACCCTGGGCGTGAAGCTCGAGGCCTCGCCCCTGGTCTACGCCGGCCGCTGGGTGACGCCGCCGTTCGCGCCCGTCCGCTTCGACAACCGCTTCTTCCTCCTGGAGTGGCCGCCCGAGGCCCCGGCCCAGCCGTCGGTCCACGAGGGGGAGCTGGAGCACGGCTCGTGGATCCTCCCGGCCGAGGCCCGGGAGGCGTGGCGCCGGGGGGACGTGCTGGCGGCGCCGCCCATCCTCCACATCCTGGAGGTCCTGAGCCAGGACGGGCCCACCCGCGGCCTCGGCCGCCTGCGCGACCCGGCCGAGACCAACCTCGGCCCCCTGCGCCGGGTGGAGATGCGCCCCGGCGTGGCCATGTTCCCCCTCCTCACTCACACCCTCCCGCCGGCGGCCACCACCAATGCCTACCTGCTGGGGACCCGCGACTGCGTGCTGGTGGACCCAGGCGCCTCCTCCGAGCGCGAGCTGGACCGCCTGGAGCAGGCTCTGGCCGCCGCCCGCGAGCGCCTCGGCCGCAAGGTGACCGCCATCTGGCTGACCCACCATCATCCGGACCACGTGGGCGGGGTCGAACGGCTGCGGGCCTCCCTCGGCGTGCCCGTCCTGGCCCACCCGCTGACGGCGGAGCGCCTGGCCGGACGGGGGATCAAGGTCGACGGCGAGCTCCAGGACGGCCAGCGGATCGTGTTGGGCGGGGATTATGCCGTCCTGGTCATCCACACCCCGGGGCATGCCCGGGGGCACCTCTGCTTCCTGGAGGAGGACCAGCGCTCGCTGCTCTGCGGCGACATGGTCTCCGGAGTGAGCATGATCGTCGTCGATCCTCCCGAAGGGGACATGGACGACTACCTGGGCTCGCTCGCCAGGCTGGCCGCTCTCCGTCCCGAGACCCTCTTCCCCGGCCATGGCCCGGTGATCAAGAACGCGGCCGCCAAGCTCCGCGAGTACGTCGACCACCGGCTCTGGCGCGAGGAGCGGATCCTGGAGGCCTGGAACGCGGGTCTGCGCGATCCCGCCGCGATGCTCCCCACGGTCTACGACGACGTGCCGCCCCAGGCCTGGCCGCTGGCGCAGCGCCAGATCCTCGCCCACCTGGACCGGCTGCGGCGGCAGGAGCGGATCGGGTAGCCTTGCCAGGCACGGGAGGTGCATGAATCAGGACGTGGTGGTGCGGCGAAATAAGGTGCTACCTGGTCCTCGTTGTTCCCCGGGGCGATCCTCGCCAGAACGGCAAAGGCCAGGGCGAAGTGATCCCGCGAGATTGAAAAAATAACCCGGCATTGGTTCGATGCCATTGACAGAGCCGAGGAAACCATGAATCCGAACATCAAGGCTTTCGCAGTCGCCACCAGCTTGATGACGGCGGCGCTCCTTCCGGCGGGGGCGGCGGCCCAGGCGCCTCCGGGACAGAACCCTCCCCAGGGCACGCCTACCAACACGGCGCCCACCACGCCGCAGCCCGCCCAGGGACAGCAGGTCACGCCGCCGCAGGACGCCGCCAAGGCCCAGGCGCAGAGCCAGGCCCAGAATGGACAGGCCCAGCCGCCGGCCGCGGGTGAAAAGAAGGTGCTCACCCCGGAGGAGGCCGGCCTCTCCTTCACGCCCCCCGAGGGCTGGAAACAGGGCGATCCCAAGGGCTTCAACGTGCCCGGCAACATCTGCTGCGCCTGGTCGCCGGACAACGTCGCCTCGATCGTCGTCTTCGTCCAGAACGTCGGCCAGCCCTACAGCCCGCGGGTGCTGCTGGAGCAGAGCGCGCAGGCGCTGCAGAAGAGCCTCGGCGCCGACGTGAAGCAGAAGGACGTCATCGACGTCGGCGGCATGCGCGGCTTCTCGCTGGTGGTGACCGGCAACGGCAACGGCGCCGCCATCGACGGCAAGGGCACCGTCCGCACCACCCAGCACTGGGTGGCCATCCCCCGGGACAAGGACATCGTCATCTTCCTGATGAACTCGCCCGAGGCCAACTACGAGAAGAACGACCAGACCCTCCAGGCCATGATCAACACCCTCAAGGTCACCGGCCAGCAGTCGCCCGAGCAGCGGGCGTCCAAGTAAGCCGCCCGCCCTCCCGGCAGTCTCTCCCTCCTCTCCCTCTTGGGGGAGGAGGGCTGTCCCGAAACCTTGCGGACAGGGCATCGTACCTTGCAGTATCGGCACCCAACCCGCCGGGCGCGCCAAGGAGGACGACTCATGCCATCCCTTCGCTTCACGGTCTCGCTCTTCGCGCTGCTCCTGTTGCCGCTGCTCTTCCTCAGTGCCCCAGGATTCGCCCGGGCGGCGGAGGCTCCCGTTCCCGATCTGGCTGCGGGCGCCGCCGGCCACTGGGAGGGCGAGCTCGATCTCCCCCAGAACGCCGGCAAGCTCCAGGTGATGGTCGACCTGGTGCGCGCGGGCGGCGCCTGGACGGGCACTATCGACATCCCGATGCAGGGCGCCAAGGGCCTGCCGCTGGAGGACGTCGCCGTCCAGGACGGCAAGGCCCACTTCAAGATCAAGGGCATTCCGGGCGATCCCACCTTCGACGGCACGCTGGCCGTCTCGCCCACGCAGTCCATCCAGGGCACTTTCACCCAGGCCGGCGCCTCCCTCCCCTTCCGGCTGGGCCGGGAGCCGGTGGCGAAGCCCGTCCGTCCGCAAGAGCCCAAGCCGCCGTTCCCCTACTCGGCCGAGGAGGTGACCTATACCAACGGCGGCGTCAAGCTCGCCGGCACGCTGACGCTCCCACCCGGCGACGGCCCGTTCCCGGCCGTGGTGATGATCACCGGCAGCGGCGCCCAGGACCGTGACGAGACCCTCCTGGGACACAAGCCCTTCCTCGTCCTGGCCGACCACCTGAGCCGCCACGGGATCGCCGTGCTGCGGGCGGACGACCGGGGCGTGGGCGGCTCCACGGGCAGCGTGTCCGACTCCACCACCGCCGACTTCGCCCAGGACGCGCTCGCCGGCGTGCGGTTCCTCAAGACCCATCCCAGGATCGCCAGGGACAGGATCGGGCTCCTGGGGCACAGCGAGGGCGCCGTGGCGGCGCCGCTGGCCGCCAGCCAGTCGAGCGACGCGGCCTTCGTCGTCATGCTCGCGGGCACGGGCGTTCCCGGCGCCGACGTCCTCCTTCTTCAGAGTGAGCGCATCGCTCGCGCCGAGGGTACGCCCGAGGAGAGGATTCAGAAACAGTTGGCGGCGATCCGGAAGATGATCGACGCTCTGCGCACGGAGAGCAGCGACCCCGCGGCCCGCGACGCGAAGCTGCGGCAGACCGCCAGGGAGAGCGTGGCGACGCTGACGCCCGACGAGCTGCGCATGGCGGGCGGCGCCGACAGCCTCGTCGAGCGCGACGTCCAGTTCTTCGGCAGCCCGTGGTTCCGCTACTTCGTCGTCTACGATCCGCGGCCGGCCCTGCGCCGGGTCAAGGTGCCCGTGCTGGCCCTCGACGGCGAGCTCGACCTGCAGGTGATCCCGGACCAGAACCTGCCGGAGATCGAGAAGGCGCTCAAGGAAGCCGGCAACCAGGACTTCACCCTCAAGCGCCTGCCGGGGCTCAACCACCTCTTCCAGCCGGCGAAGACGGGCAGCCCCGGCGAGTACGCGAAGAGCGAGATCACCGTCGATCCACTGGCGCTGGACACGGTGACGGGGTGGATCACGGAGCGGTTCGTCACTGCCAAACGGTGAGGCGCGCGGCAGCAGGGAATCCCGTCCCTCGTCGCCGGGTTCTCACACCAGACCTTCGCGAGGACTCGTCGAATGACCCGGAACCTGAGACTCCGTTTCACTGCCGTCTCCCTGTGCCTCCTGCTCGCCCTGCCGCTGGGCGCCGCGCCGGCTGCCGCCGCTCCCGTTGACACCGCGCCGCCGCTCACCCTGGAGCGGATCATGGCCGACCCCGACTGGCTCGGCAACCCGCCCGAGGGCGCCTACTGGGCGGACGACGGCCGCTCCGTCTACTACGAGCGGGAGCGCGACGGCGAGGGCAGGAACCCCAGGGACCTCTATCGCGTCGACCTCGCCGCCGGCCGGACGGTCAAGGTCGAGCCCGCGGACCGCGGCAGGCTGGACGCCCCCGGCGGCGACCGCAGCCGCGACCGCAGGTGGAAGGTCTACGCCCTCCAGGGCGACGTCTTCCTCAAGGACCTCACGACCGGCGCCGTGCGGCAGATCACGCGCACGGCGGAGAAGGAGTCCGATCCCCACTTCCTGGCGGACGGTCAGCGCATCTGGTTCCGCCGCGGTCCTGCGGTCTTCGTCTACGACCCCGCCTCGGGCCTCACCTCTCAGCCCGCCGAGATCCGGCTCGACACCGATCCGGCGGAGAAGGACGACCCCACCTACCTGGCGGCGGAGCAGACCCGCCTCTTCGACGTCATCCGCCAGAAGCAGGAGAGGGAGAAGCGGGACCGCGAGGAGGAGAGAACCAATCAGAAGGCCGATCCCACCCGGCCGCCCCTCCCCTGGTACTTCGGCAAGAAGATAACGGTCGAGGACTCCCGCCTGTCGCCCGCCGCCGGCTGGCTCGCCGTGGTGACCGCCCCCAAGCGGGACGACCAGCTCAAGCCCTCGAAGATGCCCAGCTATGTCACCGAGAGCGGCGAGGTCGAGACCAAGGACGTCCGCTCCAAGGTCGGCGCCGAGGGCCAGGTGCCCCACTCCGTCGCTCTCCTCGACCTCGTGAAGCACAGGAGGATCGACCTCGATCTCAGCGCTCTGCCCGGCATCAAGGACGATCCCCTGAAGCACCTGAAGGACGCCGCCAAGGCGCGCCGGGAGGCGGAGAAGGCGAAGAAGGCCGCCGCCAAGGAGGCCGCCGCGAAGGACGAGGAGAAGGAGCCCAAGAGTAAGGAAAAAGAAGAGGCCACCCAGGAAGAGGAGAAGGGCAAGGACAAGGATGCCAAGGCCCTCGCCGCCAAGGCCCAGACGGACAAGGACAAAGAGAAAGACAAGGATAAGGATAAGGACAAGGACAAGAAGCCCGAGCCGCGCCCCGTGGAGGTCCAGGCGCTCACCTGGTCGGAGGACGGCAGCCAGCTCGCCGTCATGCTCCGCTCCCGCGACAACAAGGACCGCTGGATCGCCATCTGGGACGCCGCCAGCCGCAAGCTCACCCCCCGTCACCGACTGACCGATCCGGCGTGGATCAACTGGGACTACAACGTCCAGGGCTGGCTCAAGGACAACGAGACGCTCTATTTCCTCTCCGAGGAGGGGGGCTGGTCGCGGCTCTACCTGCTGTCCACGAGGACGGGCCAGATCCGGCCGCTCACCCCCGGGGGGCATTTCGAGGTGGGCGAGCCGGTCCGGAGCTGGGACGGCCGTTTCATCTACTACCAGGCCAACGTCCAGCACCCCGGCAACTACGACGTCTGGCGCGTCGAGGTGGCCACCGGCAAAACGGAGCAGCTCACCCGACTGGGCGGTCTCACCACCTTCGCGCTGTCGCCGAACGAGGATCAGCTCCTCCTCACTCACTCCGGCACCACCCGGCCGAACGAGCTGTACGTCCAGACGCTCCAGACCCTCCAGCCGGGAGCGGAGGCCCGGCAGGTGACGCAGACCCGTACGGCCGCCTTCCTGGCCGAGGACTGGGCAGTGCCCGAGGTGGTGCCCATTCCGTCCACCCACGGCGCGCCGGCGCCCGTCTACTCCCGGGTCTATACGCCCAAGGACTTCGATCCCGCGAAGAAATACCCGGCCGTGACGTTCGTCCACGGCGCCGGATATCTCCAGAACGTCCACTACGGCTGGTCGAGCTACTTCCGCGAGTTCATGTTCCACACCCTGCTCACCCGCCACGGCTACATGGTGCTCGACATGGACTACCGCGCCTCCGCCGGGTATGGCCGCGCCTGGCGCACGGCGATCTACCGTCAGATGGGCTATCCCGAGCTCGAGGACCTCCAGGACGGCGTCGCCTGGCTGGTGGCTCACAAGAGCGTGGACCCGAAGCGGGTGGGCGTCTATGGCGGCTCCTACGGCGGCTTCATGACCTACATGGCCCTCTTCCGGGCGCCCGACCTCTTCGCCGCCGGTGCCGCCCTGCGCCCCGTCTCGGACTGGACCTACTACAACGATGACTACACCTCGAACATCCTCAACCGGCCGGAGGACGACCCGGACGCCTACACCAAGAGCTCGCCCATCGAGTACGTGGCGGGGCTCCGGAAGCCGCTGCTGATCTGCGACGGCATGTTGGACGACAACGTCTTCTTCCAGGACAACGTGCGCCTGGTGCAGCGGCTGATCGAGCTGAAGAAGGAAAACTTCGAGACCGCAATCTACCCCGTCGAAAGCCACGGCTTCGTCCAGCCCACGAACTGGCTCGACGAGTACCGCCGGATCTTCAAGCTGTTCGAGCGCACCTTGAAGTAAAGCCGAGTAAGATCTCTCCATCAGTATGCAAGGAGATCTGCACTACCCGCTTTAGCCCGGGGTTGGCGTCCATGGCCGAGGGAGACGACACCAGGATCAGCGACGAGACGCTGATCGGCCGCACGGCGGCGGGAGACCGCTCCGCCTTCGAGCGGCTGGTCCGGCGCCATCAGGCGTCCGTGCACCGCTTCACCCGCGCTCTGGCGTACGACGACGCGGACGCCGAGCAGGCCCTGCAGGAGATCTTCCTGGCCGCCTGGCGGGCGGCCGGCCGCTTCCGCTACGACGCCTCGGCCCGCACCTGGCTGCTGGCCATCGCCCGCCACGCCATCTACCGCCGGCACCGGCGCTGGGCGGACGAGCCGGCCGGCTTCGCCTCCCTGCGGGAGTTGGGAGAGGCCGCCGGCTGGGGGAGCGAGGACGAGGCTTTCGTCGACCGCCTGGTCGACGGCGAGGTGCTGGCGCAGGCTCTCGCGTCGCTCTCTCCCGAGGACCGCGAGATCCTCATCCTGCGCGAGCTCGAGGGACTCTCCCACGAAGAGGCCGCCGGCGTGGCGGGCCTCGACGACGCCGCGGCCCGGGCCCGGCTGCACCGCGCCCGCCTGCGGCTGATGAAGAAGCTGCGGGAGGACCCCGATCATGGCGGTGATCGCAGGGCTCGCGAAGACCGGATCGTGGCCGGGCTCCACTGCGGCGAGGTGCTGGCCGACCTCACGGCCTTCCTGGACGGCGGGCTGCCGGCCGACCGGGTGCGCCGCATCCAGGAGCACGTGAAGGATTGCGAGGACTGCGAGCGCTTCGGCAGCGAGTTCTCCGCCGCGGTGTTCGCCCTGCGGGAGATCCTGCGCGAGCCGGCGCGCGACGAGGAGGCCGAGGCGCGCCTGCTGGCCCGCCTGCGCACGGAGATCGGGTGAGGTGAGCGGCGCCCTCCACATCCGTTCCGGCGACGCCGGCGACGTGGCCACGATCGTCGACTTCCAGCTCCGCATGGCCCGCGAGACCGAGGGCCTGGAGCTCGACCGCGACACCGTCGTCCGCGGCGTGGCCGCCGTCCTCGCCGATGCCGCCAAGGGGAGCTACTGGCTGGCCGAGCGCGCCGGACGTATCGCCGGCTCGCTCCTCACCACCCGCGAATGGAGCGACTGGCGCGACGGCACGGTGCTGTGGATCCAGTCCGTCTACGTGGTCCCCGAAGAGCGGGGCCGCGGCGTCTACCGCGCCCTTTACGAGCACCTGAAGCGCCGCGTCGAGGAGGACCCTGCCTTGAAGGGCCTCCGCCTCTACGTCGACCGGCGCAACGCCGCCGCGCAGCGGGTTTATGAGCGGCTGGGGATGACCCGCGAGCACTACGAGCTGTTCGAGTGGTTGAAGTAGACCCGCCCCTCCCGCACCTCCAGCTTCCCGTCCTGCACCGCCCACTGGAACACCCGCTCCATCCGCGCCCGGATGGCGAAGGTGACCTGGCTGTAGCCGAGATGGGCCGCGAGGTCGCGGACGAGGTCGCCCTGCTCCCGTTCGCCGTCGCGCTTCAACAGGGTCCGCGCCGCGTCCACGAGGAAACGGTATTCGTAGCGGCCGAAGGTCGGCGTGGCGCCGGCGAGGAGGTCGCCTTCGCGGGCCACGATGCGGCGTTCGACGGCGATCTCCAGGTGCTTCTCCAGGCGGGCGCGCACACTTTTACCGAGCTTCGGGCAGCCCAGGCGCGCCGCCACCCGCTCGATCAGCGCCTCGCGCGGCAGGGCTCCGGCGCCCCAGCAGGCCTGGCGGACGGCGGCCAGAATGGCCCCGGAGACCGCCTCTTCGCTCAACGCCTCACCCTCCATCCCCGCTCGGGCCAGGCGCTCGGCGCCGATGCGGTCGAGGACGTCCGCCGCCGGCTCGAAGCCCCGTCCCTCGCCGCGCGCCAGCTCGGCCTCGGTGGGTACCAGCTCGCCGCGCACGGCGCGCCCCAGGATCGTCCGCCACAGCTTGTGGGCCCGCTCGTCGGCCACCGCCACCTGCCGCTCCACCTTGTCGGCGAAGGCGAAGAGCTCCTCGATGCGCCGCACGATCTCGTGCTGCTCGGCGAGCGACGGCGCCGGCACCGGCAGGGTGAGCAGCCGCGAGACGTTGATGTTCGACTGGCTGACGCAGTCCGTTCGCACCGTCCGCGCCCAGCGCCGGCCCCACGGCGAGGTGATCCAGCCGCAGGCGTAGCGGGGGGAGATCAGGCTCTCGTCGCACTGGATGCGCACCAGGTAGGAGGCGAAGACGGCCTCGAGATCGAGATCGAAGACCGCGGCCTTGCCCACCAGCTCGGGGCTGTTCGTGCGGTTGAACAGGACGTCGCCCCGCCGCACCCGGTAGGCCTCGGCGTCCGCCGCCTTGAGGCTCACGTACTTGAGGTCGCCGGCGTCGATCCGCCCCTCCTGGATGTTGCCCATGCGCAGCATGGCGACGCCATTCTTCGCGTCGCTGTCCGCCTTCACCGACAGGCCGTACTGGGCGCGGCGGATGACGTCGTTGAGCGCGACCAGGCACCACCCCTCTGGGACCTCCGGCGGCTCCAGCGGCTCGGGCGCGTGCCAGGGCGTGCGTTCGAGGTTCTTCGGCCGGCGCGGCGCCCGGCGGTCGTAGGCTTCGGCATCGCAGCAGGCGCGGCGGTACTCCTGGCGGCGGAGAGCGAAGGCCCTCTCCAGGCGGCTATCGAAGCGATTGAGGGGGTCGAGGGCCGGCTGCCCGGCACGCCAGTCCTCCGTCAACCGGCCCGCATAGGCGGCGGCGAGGACCGATTGGCGCAGGCGCCGGAGGATCTCCGGCAGGCTCGCCAGGGACTCGAGGGCCCGCTGCACCGGCGCCAGCAGCTCCCGGGCTTTCGCCACGATCCGCGCCTGCTCGGCCAAAGGGGGGAGAGGGAGGATTACCCCCGAGAGGAAGCTCTTGAAGTTGAGGTTGCGGATGTTCGTCGTCTGCGTCTGGTACTCGTCGAACGCGCCGGCCAGATAGAGGTGGTTGAGGACGAGGTGGACATAGCCGGGATCGACCTCGGGGTGGATCCGCATCTGGCGGCAGAAGTTGGCGCAGACGAGGGGTGCGTCGGCGCGGGCGAGCGCCTCCTCGTCGATGAGCAGCGTGCGGCCCACCGGCTGGCCGGCGCCGCCGCCCGAGACCTCCACCACCAGGTCGCCCACGGCCAACCGGCGCTTGGCCAGGCTCGTGCGCTTGATGGTCCGCAGCGCGGCCGTGGTCCCCTTGGCGCGGTGCCAGTCGCGGAACTCGGTGCCGCGCACGACGCGCACCCGCACCAGGTCCGTCTCCGCGGCCTCGGGCGCCTCGCCCCACTCGCCGCCCAGGACATAGACGGCGATCTCCTCCAGGGTGGCCAGCGACCACCCCTCGGGCAGCTCACCTTCGCGCCGGCCGATCTCCCAATCGGAGACCGCGCTCGTCACGAGCCACCCTGCAGCACTCGCGGCCGCTTCGGCTCCGCGTCGTCTTCGAGCAGCAAGAGAATGGAGGACAGCTCCGCGACGGCCTTCCGGAGCTCGGCGATGGCCTCCGTCGCCAGCTCCTCGGGCTCGGGCAGCTCGTCCCCCAGCGACTCCTCCCGCAGCCACTTGAGGCCGTCGATCTTGAAGTCGTGAGCACGGACCTCGGCCATGGAGAACGGCCGCCAGCGGTCCTCCCGCGGGTCCGCTGCCGCGCGCCGGGAGCCGCCGTGGGGATCGCGGCCGTAGCACTCCTCGAACGCGCGCAGGTGCTCGTGGGTCAGCGGCCGGTCCTTCTTCGTGATGCGTGGCACGTTGGTGCGCGCGTCATAGACCCACACCGTCTCCGTGGGTTGCCCCTTGGTGAAGAAGACCACGTTGGTCTTGGTCCCCGCGCTGTAGGGTGTGAACGTGCCGTTGGGCAGGCGGAGCACCGTGTGCAGGTTGCAGTCGTGGGTGAGCTGCCGGAACACCTCGCCCGCCTGATCGGCGAACAGGCAGTTGTCGGGCACGATCACGGCCGCCCGGCCGCCCGACTTCAGCAGCGTCATCACGTGCTGCAGGAAGTTGAGCTGCTTGTTCGACGTCTTGACCGCCAGATCGCCGCGCTCCGGCGCCTGGTTCGCCCCTTTGTTGCCGAACGGCGGATTGGTAAGCACCACGTCGAACCGCCGCTCGTCCGGGATCTGGGCGATGGAGTCCCCCTGCTTGATCACCGGCTCCAACTCGTGCAGGAAGAGGTTCATCAACGCCAGCCGCCATGGACGGATCACCAGCTCCTGCCCGAAGTAGGTGCCGCGCCGCACCCGCTGGAGCAGCTCCGCGTCGCGGGCGCCCTCCCGGGATTCGGCCAGGAACCACTCGTAGGCCACCACCAGGAAGCCGCCCGTGCCGCACGCCGGATCACAGATCGTGAAGTCCGGGTTCTCGCGCGGGTCCGGACGCACGCAGCGCACGATGGACTGGATCAGCCGCCGCGGCGTGAAATACTGTCCGGCGCCCTTCTTGCCTTCGCTCGCCGCTTTTTCGAGCAGCCCCTCGAACACCGCGGCCTTGAGGTCCACCTCCAGCGCGGACCACTCCCTCTCGTCGATGAGATCGATCAACCGCTTGAGGTTCGCCGGGTTGTTGAAGCGCGACATGGCTTCCTTGAAGATGTCGCCCAGCAGGCCCTGCTGGCGGCCCAGCGTGTTCAGCACGCCCGTGTAGTGGTCGATGAGCGACGCCGGCTCCTCGCCCGAGAGCGCCGGCCACGAGCAGTCGAACGCCTTACCCTCCTCCTGCACGACAAAGCGCCTCAGATCGATCCCCCGCTCGTCGGCCATCTTGAGGAAGAGCAGACAGGTGATCTGTTCGATGTAGTCGCCGTAATCGATGCCGTCATGACGCAGCGTGTGGCAGAAGCCCCAGAATTTCTGGACGACATCGCTCATGGGCCGAGTCTCATCCCCCTTCTTAAATCGTTGGAGGCGTGGAACGGCTGAGTATCGTAGCGGATCGGTCATGGATATTGAAGAGCGTGTGAAGAAGGGTGAAATGAGAGGTCTCCGGCAAACCATATGTTTTCGCCGGTCGACGCGTGTTCCATTTTGACGCGACGAACCATCTAGTGGTTCTTCCTTTCGAATCCCGGGGCGATCACAGTCGCCGGCAGATGGCGCCGCTGTTGCGCCAGCGCCCAGCCGCCCCAGGCGAAGGCGGCGAGCATCAGCACGCGGCCGAGCGCATAGGAGAGATTGCCCAGCGTCGTGTCGTAGGGCATCAGGTTCAAAGTTCCCAGGATGTTCTCCCAGTCGTGATAGCCGGGGACGTCGCGGCCGGTGACGCCGCCCAGCAGCAGGAGCGATCCGGAGCGTGCGTCGGCGACATAGGGCGCGATGTCCATGAAATTCTCCGCCAGCCACCAGAGGCCCACCGCGGCGCCGAATGGATCGCGGTTGCGCAAAAGGAAGACCCCCAGGCAGATCGCGGGGATGAGGAGCTGGCCCAGGGTGCCGCCCAGCACCCGCACGAATTCGCCGAACGGCGAGAACAGCACGTGCCCCGCCTCATGGAACGGCAGATTGATCAGATGCATGAACGAGCGGGCCACGTAATCGTCCTTGACCGACGACAGGAGGAACCGCCAGCCCCAGAGGAAGAGGCACGCCGCGAGCGCCGACCGGCCCCAGAAATAGATGGGCTCCACCTCTCTGTCGTCCGCCGGCAGCAGCAGCTCCCGCCACCACTCCCACCCCTTCAGCTCCTCCGGCTCCGCGCTCGCCACGGCCGCCGGGCGCGGCCGGTAGACGCTTCCGGCGCTCCCCTCGGCGGCGTGCAACTCGTGCCAGCGGGCGAAGACGATGCCGCAATGGACGCACTCCGGGTTCCCGTCCGGCTGGTCGAGCTGGCACTTGGGGCAGAGCATGGATGCGGCAATGGTACAGCGCTCCCGGCAAAACTCGAAGAGCGCGCTTGAGCCTCACTCGTCCCCTCCTACCTCCACCACCTCGCCATCGCTCTTCACCTTCCCCTTGTAGCTGCGCCCCTCTTCGAGGCGCCTCCAGGCCTGCTCGTCGGGGGCGCGGTAGTGGGCGGGCCTGCCGTCGGCATCCTTGAAGAGGACCTCGTAGAGCTCCTGGCGGCCGGATTCGCGCTGCTTAGGGGCGAGGCCGGGGTCGGGCCAGGCCGGGGCGAGGCCGCCGCCCTCGGCTCTGGCTTCGCGGTCGCGCACCCATTTCTCGATCTCGTAGCGGATGCGCTGGCGGTAGACGGGCTGCTCGCGGTAGACCGGCTCCTGGTAAGTCTCCTGGTGGGAGCGGTCCTGGTAGACGGGACGGTCCTGATAGACGTCCTGGAAGTAGCCGTTGCCGAGGTCGCGGGTGCCGGTCTTCACCCGCTGGGTGCCGGTCTGGACTCGCTCGGTGACAGTGCGGGTCCGGGTCCGGGTGCCGGTCTGGATACGGTCGACGTGGTGGACTTCGCGCGAGCTGCCGAGGACGCGGGCGCCGGACGGCACCTCCCCTTCCCAGGCCTGCTCGGCGACCGGCTTCTGGACCTCGACGGCGATCGTCCGCGCCCAATGGTGGCCGGTGACCGTGAGGGTGGTCGACTTCGGCCGGCCGAGAAAGATCAGGAGGACGACGAGCCCCAGCAGGCCCAGGCAGCCGAGGCCGAAGCCCTTCTTCCAGAAGGAGCCTCCTCCCCGGACCGGCACGGCGAGCGGCTGTGGCCCCGGCGTGGCCGGTTTCTCGTTCAGCGGGTGGTCGACGACCGCGCGCGTCCTGGCGCCGTCGCGGGGGGCGCCGCAGCCGGAGCAGAAGGCGTTGGCGGCGGGGTTGTCGGCATTGCAGTAGGGGCAGATCCAGTCCGCACCCGCCTGGGACCGCTTCAGGGCCTCGGCGTCGGTCACCTCCGGCGCCTCGTCCGGCAGATAGAACTTGACGTCCGGGCCGCGGGGACGGCCGCAGCCGCCGCAGAACTTCTCCGGTCCCCGGTTCCCTTTCCGGCCACAGGCCGGGCAATCCCAAGCGCCTTCGCGGATGGCCATGGTCGAGCCTCACCCCGGCCTTGAAAAAGAAGCCGGTCAGCCGCCCAGCAGGGCCTTCTTGAAGTCCTCGCCGGGATCCGGCTTGGGGCCGATCCAGGTGGAGAGGATGGCGTCGGCCGTGGGCTTGCCGGGGAGCGTGCCCTTCACCTTGCCGTTGACCTGGACCTCGGTGCCGTCGCCCGGGACGTAGGTCAGCACCAGCTCGTTCCCCTTCTTGATGGGCTCCATCCAACCGCAGAGGGTGGTGAACGCCTTCTTCACCTCGGCGGGAGCGTTGGGGGTGTTCAGCGACAGGCCGTCGTTCCAGGCGTCGCACATCTGCTCCTTGCTGACGCCGTAGAGGAAGTGCATCACCTGCCGCCGCGGGGTGTCGGCGCCGAGGATCTTGGCCGCGGACTTCTCCTTCTGGGGGAGGTAGAGCCCGGCCACATACACCTTGATGAAGAACTTCGTGCGCAGGGCGATGCCGTTGAGCACCAGGCTCTGCCCCTTCACCTCCGCCTTGTCGGGGAGGTTGACCCCGGCGAGGGTGGTGGCGCCGGCGGACACCGTGAGGAGCAGGGAGAGGAGGGCGGAGTATAGAATTCGCATCGGTTCCTCCAACGACGTTTGGCTCTTTGGGGAGCGTCTGGCGGAGAGTCTAGCCGAATCCGCGGCAACCCCGCCCGGGCCCGGCCGTATCTGCCCACGATGGTTGACCACGTAAAAACGGACGCCGAGCTGGTCGCCAGCACTCTGCGGGGCTCCCAGGACGCCTTCCGCGAGCTGGTGGTGCGGTTCGAGCGCCCGGTCTACAGCCTGGTGCAGCGCATGGTCCAGGATCCGGCGACGGCCGAGGACCTGGCGCAGGAGGTCTTCGTCAAGGCCTACCGCCGCCTCGACAGCTACGATCCGCAGTGGAAGTTCTCGAGCTGGCTGTTCAAGATCGCGCACAATACGACCATCGACCACCTCCGCCGGGGGGTGCCGGAGACGGTGCCCCTGGAGTCCGAGGAGGAGGGCCGGGCGGACCTCTCCGCGATGCTGGCGGACGAGGCGGCCGAGAGCCCCGCGGCGGCGGCGGAGCGGCGGGACCTCGCCCGCTCGCTGGAGCGTGCCATCTCCCGCCTGCGGCCGGAGTACCGCCAGGCCGTTCTCATGTTCTACGCTCACGGCGCCTCGTACCAGGAGATCTGCGAGGCCACCGGGCTGCCTCTCGGCACGGTGAAGACCAACCTCCACCGGGCCCGCAAGGAGCTCGCCCAGGCCATGACCGCCCTCGGCTGGGGCCCGGAGAGTGAAACCGGGAACGTGCGGGCCTCGTAGGGCGAGTCATAAGGAGAAATGACGGAATGCGCCCCTCCCCCCACGACGCTCTCAACCGCTGGCTCGCCGCCGAGCGGGATGACCGCGCCGATTCCGCGGATTCCGCGGACATCGCCGACGCCGCGCTGCGCGAGCTGTTCGAGGCACTGCCCAGCCTCGCGCCGGCGGCCGGCTTCGCCGACCGGGTGCTCGCCCGGGCCAGGCTTCAACCTGAGACGCGGGACGTCTTCGCCTCGCGTGCCCTCCGGTTGGTGCTGCTCTTCAGCCTGATCGCCGTCAGTCTCGGCGCGATCTGGCTGCCGCCGACGCTGCGGGCCCTCGCCAGACTGTGGACTTTGAGCGACGTGGTGCGGCTCGGAGCGCGCGCGGTGGCGGAGGGCAGCCGTGGGCTCGCCATGGTGCTCCGCGTGAGCGAGTGGCTGCTCTCGCTCGGCCGGGCCCTCTCCGCGCCGCTGATGACGCCGCAGGTGATGGCGGCCCTCACGGTGGGCCTGCTCGTCTCGGGCCTGGCCTTCCGCTTTCTCCGCGACCAACTCACTGGTGAGAGGAGCTTGAGCTATGTGGACCCCCTCTGATGGCCAACGACTCGCCGGCCGGAGATCACTCCGCGCCGCGGTCGTTTTCTTGAGCCTCGGCCTGTCCGTGGCGATGTTCTCCGGGTTCTCCGGGTTCTCCGGGTTCGCCGCATCCGCCGCCCCCGCCCCGCAGTCTGCGACCAGCCCGCCCGCCTCGGCGGAGGAGAGGGCCAGCCTGCGTCAGACCCTCGAGAGCCGCTACGAGGTGCTGCCGGTACACGGCGGCATCGTGCTCAAACCCCGCCAGCCGCGGGCGGGGATCCGCACCATCGAGGTGACCGCCGAAGGGGTGGCGGTCAACGGCGAGCGGGTGACCGCCCGCACTCTGCACGACTGGCTGGGCGCCGACGCCGATTCCGTCCTGCGCCTGCAGGGCTTGAGCGCCGCCGAGCAGCGGCAGATCTTCGGCCTGGAAGGAGGTAGTGCCCCCGCGGCCACCCCGGTCCCCGCGGCAACGCCCGCCCCCGCGGACGAGAGCGCCGCCGCCACCACCGAAGGCGAGGTGTCCGAGGAGCCGGCGGAGCCGGAGACCCCGGCCCCGGCGGAGACACCCGAGAGCCGCGGGAACCGGCGCAGCTACGGCAGCCGCGTCAACATCCTCGGCAGCGTGACGGTGGAGAAGGACGAGGTCGCCGAAGAGGTGGTGGCCATCGGCGGCTCGGCCACGGTCGAGGGCGAGGTGGGGAGGGACGTGACGGCCATCGGCGGTCCCGCCCGCATCGACGGCAAGGTGGGAGGCGACGTGACCTCGGTGGGGGGAGGGGTCTATCTCGGCTCCAACGCCGAGGTCGAAGGCGACATCACGAGCGTCGGCGGTTCGGTCCACCGCCAACCGGGATCAAAGGTCCGGGGCACGATCAACGAGGCGGGCTCTCCGTTCGGCCGCCCGTTCGGCCGGCACGTCCGTTTCGGCCGCGACTGGGAGCCCTGGCCGTTCTGGAGCGGCGTCTCCGAGGTGATGAGCAGCATCATGTTCACGGTGCTCCTGGGTCTGCTCGTCTGCCTGGTGCTGCTCGTCGCCCGCGTGCCGCTGGAGCGGGTGGACCGCCAGCTCGTGGCCCAGCCCTGGCCGTCGGCGGCCGTGGGGCTCGCCGCGTTCGTCTTCTCCGGGCCGTTGCTGGCGGCGGTGACCATCCTGCTGGCCATCACCATCGTCGGCTGCGCGCTGTTCCTGCTCTACCCGTTCCTGTTCCTCTACCTCGGGCTGCTGCTGCTGCTGGGCTACACGGCGGTCGCCTACCGGCTGGGACGGCTGGTGGAGAGCCGGTTCGAGCGCAACTTCGGCAGCCCCTACATGGCAGCCCTGGTGGGCGTGCTGCTGATCCAGGTCTGGTCGATCCTCGGCCACATGCTGGACGTGCTGCCCGGTCCCTTCGGCTTCTTCTCCTTCATGGTGGGGCTGTTGGGGTTCCTGGTGCAGGCGGTGGCCTGGATCGTGGGCTTCGGCGCGGTCATCCTGGCGCGCTTCGGCCTCGCGCCGGGGTACTGGCCGGAGCGGGGAGCGCCGGTCATCGTGCCGCCGCCCGCCCCGGTGCCGCCGGTTCCCTATGAGCGGCCGGTCGAACCCCTTCCCCTCTCCCAGGCGGAGCCGCCGGCGGAGTGGAACGAGCCGCCGCAGTGACCTCTGGGACGGGGATCAGGACGGCTCGCCGGCGGGTCCGGCGAGCCGCTCCGCCAGCCGCGTGAACCGCGCTCGCACCCGCCGGTTTCCCACCGCGATCCGCAGCGCCCGCTCCTCGCCCACCAGGATGGCCAGCCGCTTCGCGCGCGTCAGGGCGGTGTAGAGGAGGTTGCGCTGCAGCATCACGTAGTGCGTGGAGTGGAGGGGGATCACCACGCAGGGGTACTCGCTCCCCTGGGACTTGTGGATGGAGCAGGCGTAGGCGAGGACCAGCTCGTCGAGCGAGCCGGGATCGTAGACCACCTCGCGGCCGTCGAGCGCCACGGTCACGAGCTGGTCGACCTCGTCGACGGCCACGATCCGCCCGATATCGCCGTTGAAGACCTCCAGGTCGTAGTTGTTCCGCACCTGCATCACCTTGTCGCCCACCCGCAGGGTCCGGCCGCCGCGGGTCACCTCGACTCCCTGCGGGTTCAGCAACTCGCGCAGCACTGTGTTCAGGTTCTCAGTGCCGAGAGGGCCCCGGTTCATCGGGGTGAGCACCTGGATCTGCTCCACGGGATCGAGGCCGAACTTCGCCGGGATACGGCGGGAGACGAGCTGGGCGACGGTCTCCACCAGCTCCTCCGGCTGCGGACGCTCGATGAAGAAGAAGTCGCCGTCGCTGTCCACCGACTCCAGGACGGGCATCATCCCCTGGTTCACCCGGTGGGCGTTGACCACGATCAGGCTGCGCTCGGCCTGGCGGAAGATCTCGGTGAGGCGCACCACCTCGACCGCCGTCGAACGGATGAGGTCGGCCAGCACCCGGCCCGGCCCCACCGAGGGGAGCTGGTCGACGTCCCCCACCAGGATCAGGCGGCCGTGGTCCGGCACCGCCCGCAAGACATGGTTGGCGAGGATGGTGTCGAGCATCGAGGCCTCGTCCACGATCAGCAGGTCGCAGGAGAGAGGGTGCTCGCGGTTGCGCACGAACTGGCGGGTCTTCGGGTCGAGCTCCAGCAGGCGGTGTAGGGTGGTCGCCTCGGCGCCCGTGGCCTCGGCCAGGCGCTTGGCGGCGCGGCCGGTGGGGGCGGCGAGGAGCACCTTCTGGCGCTTCCTCTCCAGGATCTTCACCAGTCCCCGCACCAGGGTGGTCTTGCCGGTGCCGGGGCCGCCCGTGATGACCAGCACCTTGCGGGTGAGGCCGGCGCGGACGGCCTGGCGCTGCTGGCGGGCGAGCTCGATCTTCTCGCTCCTCTCGAACCAGTCGAGGGCGCGGTCGACGTCGATCTCCAGCGGCAGCGGCGGCTGGACGAGGAGAGCCCGGAGGCGCGCCGCCACCCCGGACTCGGCGGCGTGGAGGGACTTGAGGAAGACCGCCTGCTCCTCGGCCGAGGCGAGCGGCTCCAGCACGATCTGCTCGGTCTCCGCCAGGGCGGCCACCGCCTGCTCGACCAGAGCGGGCGACGCTCCCAGGAGCTTCTCGGCCTCCTCCAGGAGCGACTTGCGCGGCAGGTAGACGTGCCCGCGGTCGGCCCCTTGCCCCAGCAGATACAGGGAGCCGGCCTCGAGGCGTTGCGGCGCCGTGGGCGGTACGCCGAGGGCTGCGGCGATCTTGTCGGCCGTCTTGAAGCCGATGCCGTAGATGTCCGTCGCCAGGCGGTAGGGGTTCTCCCGCACCAGCTCCGTGGCCCGCGGGCCGTAGGCCTTGTAGATCTTGATGGCGTAGTGGGTGGAGACGCCGTGGGACTGGAGGAAGATCATCACCTCCTTGATCTCCCGCTGCTCGGCCCAGGCGCGGAGGATCTCGCGGCTGCGCTTGGGACCGATCCCCTCCACCTCGACCAGCCGGTCCGGCCGGTTCTCGATGACGTCCAGCGTCTCCAGGCCGAAACAGGCCACCAGCCGCGCGGCCATGACCTTGCCGATGCCACGGATCAGCCCCGAGCCCAGGTACTTCTCGATGCCGCCCACCGTCGCCGGGGTCACCGTGGCGTAGGAGGTCACCTTGAACTGCTTGCCGTACTTCGGGTCCTGGATCCAGGCGCCGGTCAGGCGCAGGTTCTCCCCCGGCTGCACGCCCAGCAGGCTGCCGACCGCCGTCACCAGGTCGCGGTGACCGGGCACCGAGAGGCGCGCCACGGTCCAGGCGTTCTCCTCGTTGCTGAAGACGATCCGCTCCAGCACCCCTTCCAGGGTGGTCGGGGCGGTGGTCGGCTGGGAGTCGAAGGGGAGGGTCATATCCGCCGAAGCCCGCTCAGTTTATGACAGGTGGTGTCGACTGTGCCAAAATGACCCGCGCATGGCCGACAAGCCCCTGATCCTCGTCATCGACGACGAAACCGGCTCCCGCGAATCGATGGCGATCGCCCTCGAGAAGGCGGGGCTTGCCGTGCGTACGTTCGACGACGCGAAGAAGGCGCTGGAGTTCCTGGACGAGAACGAACACGCCCGCCTCGCCGTCTGCGACCTGCGGATGCCCGGTATGGACGGGCTCGCCTTCCTGCACGAGGTGCAGGAGCGCAAGCTGGACCTCGCCATCATGCTGGTCACCGCCTACGGCTCCATCGAGTCGGCGGTCGAAGCCATGCGGGTGGGCGCCGACGACTACCTCACCAAGCCCGTGGACCTCTACGAGCTGCGCAAGCGGGTGATGAACCTGATCGAAAAGGAGCAGCTCAAGGAGGAGGTCTCGAGTCTCCGGGAGCAGCTCGACAAGCGGTACGGGTTCGAGAGCATCATCGGCCACTCGGCGCCCATGGAGCGCCTCTTCGAGCAGATGCGGATGGTGGCCCCCACCCGCTCCAGCGTCCTCATCATCGGCGAGAGCGGCACCGGCAAGGAGCTGGTGGCCAACGCCGTGCACCGGGCGAGCCCCCGCCGCAACGAGCGCTTCCTGGCCATCAACTGCGGCGCCATTCCCAGCGATATCCTGGAGAGCGAGCTCTTCGGCCACGAGCGGGGCGCCTTCACCGGCGCGGTGACGCGCAAGATCGGCAAGTTCGAGCTGTCCCACCGGGGCAGCCTGTTCCTGGACGAGATCAGCGAGCTCTATCCCGAGCTCCAGGTCAAGCTCCTGCGGGTGCTCGAGGAGCGGCAGATCATGCGGGTGGGAGGCGGCGAGCTGATCCCGGTCGATTTCCGGCTGATCGCGGCCACCAACCGCGACCTGGAGAAGGAGGTCGCCGAGGGGCGCTTCCGCGAGGACCTCTACTACCGCCTCAAGGTGGTGACGCTGCGCATCCCGCCGCTGCGGGAGCGGCCGGGCGACATCCAGCCGCTCGCCGAGCACTTCCTCGCCCTCTTCTGCCAGGAGCACGGCAAGGCCCCCAAGCGGCTGAGCGAGGGGACCCTGGAGCTGCTCTCCCGCTACCCCTGGCCGGGCAACGTGCGCCAGCTCCGCAACGTCATGGAGTCCGCCGTGGTCTTCAGCCTGGCGGAGGAGGTCACTCCGGCCGACCTGCCCATCGAAGTGCGGGAGTCCTCCACGATCTCCACCACCGGCTCGGCCGTCCAGCCGGTGGCGGGGGAGCCGCGCACCATGGCCGACATCGAACGTCAGGCGATCCTCGAGACGCTGGCGCGCACGGACGGCCACCGCGCCAAGGCGGCGGACATCCTTGGCATCGGTTTGCGAACGCTGCAGAGGAAGCTCAAGGAGTACAAAGATGAAGGTTATATCCAGGAAGATTGAGGAGGGGACATGGAGCTTCACACGGAGGTGCTGATCCACAACGAGACCCTGGGAGTGAAGGGGGGCAAAGGGGTACTTCTGCAGATCAGTCAGGATGGTTACTACGAGGTCAACTGCGTCTTCGGCGAGCGGGTGCATCGCACGCTCTTCCCCATCTTCGGCACGGTGCTGATCAGCCGCGAACCCGAGGACAGCACACGCCTCGATCTGGAGATCGAGCGCTGATGGTTGCGAAGGCGGCAAGGGAGGGTGCGAAGCTCTCGGTCAACGTGGATCATGTCGCGACACTGCGGCAGGCCCGCAAGACCCACTACCCCGACCCGGTCGAGGCGGCGCGGATCGCCGAGAACGCGGGCGCTTCGGGGGTCACCGTCCACCTCCGGGTGGACCGCCGGCATATCCAGGACGCGGACGTGGAGCGCCTGCGCGCCAGCGTGCGCGGCAAGCTCAACCTGGAGATGTCGAGCGCCGAGGAGATGGTGAAGGTCGCCCTGCGGGTCAAGCCGCACCAGGTGACCCTGGTGCCGGAGCGGCCCGAGGAGGTGACGACGGAAGGGGGGCTCAACCTGATCCTCTACGGGCGGCGGATCATCGACGTCGCGGACCGCCTGGCCACGGCGGGGATCGCCATCTCGTTGTTCATCGATCCGGATCTGCGGCAGATCCAGGCGCTCAGCGCCCTCAAGGAGCACGGGGTCACCGGTTTCGAGATCAACACCGACGCCTACACCCGTGCCGCGGACCCGGCGGCGGGCGACTCCGAGCTGCGACAGATCGCGCAAGCGGTGGAGCAGGGGAGAGCTGCGGGTCTGCGGGCCTACGCCGGGCATGGCCTCAGCACGGAGAACGTGGGGGCCGTCGCGGCCGTCCCCGGCATGGAGGAGCTGAACATCGGTCATGCCATCATCGCCCGGGCGGTGATCGTGGGCATGGAGACGGCGGTCAAGGAGATGCTGGCGGCGATCTCAGCCGGTGCGGCGAAGGTTTAGGGGAGGCCAGGGCGGTAGAAGTCGAAACAGGGTCTTCAGGGACAGCAGGGACAAACAGGGACACGATACCGCCGAGACGGGGGCTTCCTTGTCTCTGCTGTCCTTGGTGTCCCTGTTGTCCTTGCTTGCCCAGGATCAAGCCTCTACCCCGCCCCCAGCTCCCCCCGGATCGCCGTGGCGAGCTCGCCTGCCAGGCTGTCGATCAGCCCCTGCTCGGGGCCTTCGATCATGATGCGGGCGAGGGGCTCGGTGCCGCTGTAGCGCAGGACAAGGCGGCCGTCGTCCCCCAGGCGCTGCTCGACGTCGCGGGCGGCGGCAGTCACCGCAGGCAGGGACTCGAAGTCCAGCTTCTTCGCCACTCGCACGTTGAGCAGCACCTGGGGATAGCGTCGGAACGGGGCCAGCATCTGCGAGAGAGGCCGGCCGTTCTGAGCTTTAAGGAAGGCCATCTGGATCGCCGTAAGGAGGCCGTCGCCGGTGCTCGACAGTTCACTCTGCACGATGTGGCCGGACTGCTCGCCGCCCAGCAGGATACCCTCCCGGCGCATCGCTTCCACCACGTAGCGGTCCCCCACGTTGCAGCGCACGAGGCCGATGCCCTCGGCGGCCAGGGCCCGCTCCAGCCCGAGATTGCTCATCGAGGTGGCCACGATCCGTAGGGGATGGAGCCGGTCCGACCGGTGGAGGCAGGTGCCCCAGAGATAGAGGATGGCGTCGCCGTCGCGCACCTCGCCGCGCTCGTCGGCGAGGATGCAGCGGTCGGCGTCGCCGTCGAAGGCGGCCCCGAGGTCCGCCCCCTCGGCCGCCACCCGGGCCGCCATCTCGCCGGGCGCCGTCGAGCCGCACCCTTCGTTGACGTTGCGGCCGGTCGGCTCGGCGTGGAGCAGGGTCACCCGCGCCCCCAGCCGCTCGAACAGCTCTCCCGCGTAGCCGGAGGCGGCGCCGTGGCCCGTGTCGAGCACCACCCGCAGCCCGGCGAGCGGATGCTCGCCAGGGCGCTCGAGGGGGACGGTCGCGGCCAGATGCCGCAGGTAGCGCTCCCGCAACTCCGGCTCCGCGGCCAGCGCTCCCGGCGGGATGTCCGCCACCGGTGCGGATGGCTGGGTCAGCAATCCTTCGAGCGCCGCCTCGTCCTCGTCGCTCCACTTGAAGCCCTGCGGGTCGATGAGCTTGATGCCATTGTCCGGCCAGGGGTTGTGGCTGGCCGAGACGACCACCCCGGAGGCCGCCCCGAGCTGGTGGGTCAGCCAGGCGACGCCCGGAGTGGGGATGACTCCCGCGTAGCGCAGGTCGATGCCGCCGGCGAGCAGGCCGGAGGCGAGCCAGCGGCAGATCTCGGGCGTGCTCTCCCGGGTGTCGCCGCCGAGCACCACCCGGGGGGGAGCGCCGTTGCCGCGGTGACTGCGATGGCCGCGCGAGCGCAGGGTGGCGGCGAGGTGGAAGGCGAGGCCGGTCACGGTCTCGCGATCGAGGGGAAACTCGCCGAAGCGGCCGCGGATGCCGTCGGTGCCGAAGAGTCGCTGGGAGTGGGAATTCGGGCTCAACGCTTGTCCTTTCGCGGTTTCGTCTTCGAGTCCTGGGGCTTCGGCTCGTCGTGTATCGTCATCGGCACCTTGACGTTCACCTGGGTGGGCTGGACGATCTGGATCAGGGGATTGGGGGAGGCCACCGACACCGTCACCTCGAAGGTGATCGCCCGGCCGTCCAGGCTGATGGGCGACGTGGAGAGGTGGCCGGCGTGGGCGATCATGGATGCGGGGCCGCTGACCAGCACCTGGTTGGGAAAGATCTCCGGCTCCTGGACCGTGGCCCCCGCCGCCGGCTCGCCCGTGAGCTTGGCCACCACGGGGAGCCGCTGCGTGATCTCCGGCTCGAGCTCCACCTGGATGGTGGGCGGCTCGATGGAGACCACGTCCAGGCCGTCCGGCGCCGTCACGTTCTCCGGCCCGAGCTCGATGGTGGCCATCCCCTCCTGGCGCCGCGACAGCTCGACCGTCACGTCCACCGTGAAAGGCTGGAGCTTGCGGATGGCCTTCTTGCTGCCTCTCAGCCGCACGTTCACGCTCGGCACCGGGTTGATGATCATGAACCCCCGGGGACGGTTGTAGCTGACGCTGGCCTCCACCAGCCGCTCGCTGGAGACGAGGCGGTCCTGCAGCGAGGCGTTGAACCAGATGCCGACGGCGATGCCCAGGGCCAGCAGCCGCAGCCCCCAGGTGCGGGCGGTCTCGCTCATGGCGTCCCCCGCTGCGGGTTCAGCAGGTACTTGTAGAGGGCGTTGCGCAGGCCTTGACTTTCGAGGTCGCGGATCATCTCGCCGTCGAAGGCCACGGAGATGGTCCCCGTCTCCTCGGAGACCACGACGGCCACGGCATCCGTCTCCTCGGTGAGGCCGAGGGCGGCGCGGTGGCGGGTGCCGAACTCCTTCGACAGCTCCGGATTGGGCGTCAGCGGCAGGAAGCAGGCCGCGGCGGCGATGCGGTCGTCCTGGATGATGACCGCGCCGTCGTGCAGCGGCGTGTCGGGCTGGAAAATGTTGATCAGCAGGTCGTAGGAGACGACGGCGTCGAGGGCGATGCCGTTCTCGACGTAGTTGCGCAGTCCGTGCAGTCGCTCGATGACGATCAGGGCGCCGGTGCGCCGGGACGAGAGCGTGGTGGCGGCGAGCACGACTTCACTGAACGATGCCACCACGTTCTGCTGCTTGGCGAGCCCCCACAGCGGGTTGCGCCCGAATCTCACCAGGGCGCGGCGGATCTCCTGCTGGAACAGGACGATGATGGCGAACGGCAGGACGATCAGCAGGTTCTCGAGAATGCGCTGCAGGGTGGGCAGCTCGGCGAGCAGCGCCCCGTAGTACACCAGGACCAGGAAGAACAGGCCGAGCAGCATCTGCACCGCCCGCGTGCCGCGGATGAGCAGCAGCAGATTGTAGATGATGATGGCGACGGCCAGGATGTCGACGGCGTCGCGCCAGTTGAGGATCTCGAGGAAGCGTAGCAGGCTCAAGGCTGGTCCCCCGGTCGCGAGATGGCGCAGATGGCGTGCCAGACGTCCAGGAACTGCGCCGTCTCGGCCACGTCGTGGACCCGCACGATGGCGGCCCCGAGCGCCGCGGCCCAGGCCACGGCGGCGAGGCTGCCGCCCAGCCGGTGGTCCGGCGGAGCGAGGGGGGCGCCCGGCCGCTCCGCCGCCCTGGCGAGGAAGCTCTTGCGGCTGGCACCCACCAGGAGCGGCCGGCCGAGGGTCGCGAGCTCGGGGAGGCGGCGGATCAGCGCCAGGTTCTGCTCCCAGGTCTTGCCGAAGCCGAGGCCGGGATCCAGCACGAGCTGCGACTCGTCGATCCCGGCGGCCGCGGCGCGGCCCACGGCCGCCGCCAGCTCAGCCCTCACCTCGCCCAGCAGGTCCGCGAAGTGGATGCCCCGCTGCATGGTGGCGAGGTCGCCCCGGCTGTGCATCAGCACCAGGGGGCAGCCGGCCGCGGCCACCGCCCGGCCCAGGAGAGGGTCGGCGAGGGCGCTGACGTCGTTGATCAGGTCGGCCCCGGCTGCCAGGGCCTGCCGCGCCACCTCGCCCTTGCGGGTGTCGACCGACAGGGGTGCGTCCGTGGCCCGGCGCAGCCCCTCCAGCACCGGCAGGAGACGGGCGACCTCCTCCTCCGGCGGCACCGTCCGCGCTCCCTCGCCATAAACCCCGCCGCCGGGGCGCGTCGACTCGGCTCCCAGGTCGAGGAGGTCGGCGCCCTCGGCGAGCAGGGCGAGGCCGCGGTCGACCGCCCGCGCCGGATCGCTCCATCGGCCGCCGTCGCTGAAGGAGTCGGGGGTGAGATTGAGGACACCCAGGACCCGCGGGCGTCCTCCCGGTGATCCCAACGGGAGCGAGCGGCCGCGAGGCAGCCGCAAGGTCCAGGTCCGGGCGGTGTCGGGTAGGGTCGCGATCTCCATCCAGGGGGTGTGGGCCGACCTTATCCTGTGGACTGCCCGCTCAAGTCTATCGTGAGAAGCAGGCCCTCACCACCGGCAAAAGAGAGTTATGCCGGCTGTTCGGGCTCGGGCACCGGCTGGGCGGTACGGCGCTTGGGGCCCGTCACTTCCGCCTCGACCGCCTCAACCTCTTCCGACACGTCCGCGGCCCCGGGCACCTCGGCCGGAATGCCGGTGGCGGTCGCCCGGGCAGCGGTGACCACCGACTCCGGCACCTCGTGGCCGCCCACGACCAGCCCCTCGCCGGGAGGCACCGGCCGGGTGGGAGCGTGATCGTGCCCGGTCATCGTGCGGATGGTGTTGTAGACCTCTTCACCGTCCAGGGTCTCGCGCTCCAGCAGGTCGCGGGCCACCTTGTCGAGCACCGCCCGATTCTGGGTGAGGATCGCGCGGGCCTGCTCGTAGCCGGTCTGCACGATGCGGGTGACCTCATGGTCGATGCGGTTTGCCGTGTCCTCGCTGTAGTCGGCCCGCTGGGCGAAGTCGCGGCCGAGGAAGACCGGCTCGTCCTTGATGCCGTAGGCGAGGGGGCCGAGCTCCGACATGCCCCATTCGCAGACCATGCGGCGGGCCATCTCCGTGGCGCGCTCGATGTCGTTGCCGGCGCCGGTGGTGATGTCGTCCTGCGTCAGCTCCTCGGCCACCCGGCCGCCCATGAGGATGGCGATCTGCGCCTCCACGTACTGCTTCTTGTAGGTGTACTTGTCCTCGGTCGGGAGCTGCATGGTCAGCCCCAGGGCCCGGCCGCGGGGGATGATAGTGACCTTGTGCAGCGGGTCGGCGCCCGGGGTGAAGGCCGCCACCAGAGCGTGGCCCGCCTCGTGATACGCCGTGATCGACTTCTCGTCTTCGGTCAGCATCATGGTCTTGCGCTCGACGCCCATGATGACCTTGTCCTTGGCAAACTCGAAGTCCTCCATCTCGACCTTCTTCTTGTTGCGCCGGGCGGCGATGAGGGCCGCCTCGTTGACCAGGTTGGACAGGTCGGCGCCGGCGAACCCCGGGGTGCCGCGGGCGATCACCCCGAGCTGCACCTTCTCGTCGAGCGGGATGTTGCGGGTGTGGACCTTCAGGATCCCCAGCCGGCCGTTGATGTCCGGCCGGTCCACCACCACGCGGCGGTCGAAGCGGCCGGGGCGCAGCAGGGCCGGGTCGAGGACGTCGGGGCGGTTGGTGGCGGCGATCAGGATGACGCCCTCGTTGGATTCGAAGCCGTCCATCTCGACGAGGAGCTGGTTGAGCGTCTGCTCCCGCTCGTCGTGGCCGCCGCCGAGGCCCGCGCCGCGATGGCGGCCGACGGCGTCGATCTCGTCGATGAAGATGATGCAGGGGGCGTTCTTCTTCCCCTGCTCGAACAGGTCGCGCACCCGCGAGGCGCCGACGCCGACGAACATCTCGACGAAGTCGGAGCCGGAGATGGAGAAGAACGGCACGTTGGCCTCGCCGGCGATGGCGCGAGCGAGCAGGGTCTTGCCGGTGCCGGGGGGGCCCATGAGCAGCACGCCCTTGGGGATGCGGCCGCCCAGCTTCTGGAACTTCTGGGGCTCCTTGAGGAACTCGACGATCTCCTGGAGCTCCTCCTTGGCCTCCTCGACGCCGGCCACGTCCTTGAAGGTGACCTTCTTGCCGGAGGTATTCAGCAGCTTGGCCTTGCTCTTGCCGAAGGAGAGGGCGCGGTTGCCGCCGGTCTGCATCTGGCGCATGAAGAAGATCCAGAGGCCGACGATGAGCAGCACCGGCGCCCAGGTCAGCAGCACGGCGAGCAGCGGGTTCTCCCGGGGCTCCTCGGCCTTGATCTGGACGTTGGACGCCTGCAGGTCCTTGACCAGGTCCGGATAGTCGGGAAGCTGGGTCTTGAACTCCTGGCCCGCCCGGGACTCCTTGAACTTGCCGCTGAGTTGCTTGCCCCGGATCGTCACCTCCGCGACCTCGCCGCTCTTGACGGCGGAGGTGAACTCCGAGAACGTCAGCTCCTTCTGGGCGGTCTTGCCGCCCTGGAAGGTATTCCAGAGCAGGATCACCACCCCGAAGATGGCCATCCAGAGAAACAGGGTCTTGACAGTAGAGTTCAAAGCTCGGCTACCTCATCTGGAACGCCCCGCGGGCGCTCCTCTTTCGTATTTCGTCGCGATCCGGGACGGAACGTCCCTTCTTCGTGACAACCAGTCGTCCGGTCCGTTCGATTCCCGTCCCCTCTCCGTCAATCTCCGTCGCTCAGCCTGCCGACATAGGGCAGGTTCCCATAACGCCCCTGGTGCTTCAGCCCGTAGCCCACCAATAGGCCGTGTCGGTGGGTGGTCAGGGCGCTGTAGTGCAGGCCGAAGGCGGTCTTGCGCTCGTCGGGCATGTCGATCAGCGCGGCGAAGCGGACCTCCCGGGCGCCGTGGTCGCGGAGCTGCTGCTCCAGGTACGGCTCGGTGACACCGGAGGCGACCACGTCCTTGAGCACCAGGACGCTCTGGCCGGCGATTTCGATGGGGATCGGGTACTCGATCCGCAGCACCTCGGCCGACTCCTCGCCGTCCGCGGGGTTGGCGGGCTCGGCGCGATCGGCGCGGTAGGTCACGTCGATGAGCTCGTAGCGCACGGGGATCTCGAGGGCCCGCACCAGGTCGGCGAGGAAGATCACCGAGCCGCCCACCAGGGCGACCAGCAGCGGATCCTCGGCGCCCAGCTCGGCCGCGATGCGGCGGCCCAGGGCCGTGACGCTGTCGCGCACCTCGGCGACCTCGAAGAGGATCTCGATGCCGGCCTGCGGGATGTCTACAGTCATGTCGTCGCAACCTCGGCGACCCAGGCGGTCGCGTGTCCGGCCAGGCGGAAGCGCTGCTCGATCGCGATGCCCGGCACCCAGGCGATCCGCTCGCCGACGCAGAGCAGCGGCAGCCGCTCGCGCACCGGCCGCGGCACCCGGCGGTCGATGAGCACCTTCTTGAGCCGCCGGCTGCCGTCCGCGCCCAGGGGATGGATGCGGTCCCCGGGACGGCGGTTGCGGATCGTCACGCGATCTCCCTCCGTCAGGGGGAGCGCGAGCCCGGCGCGAAGGGACGACCCCTGAAACATCCAGGGCTCGACCGCGCGGCGAAAGAGGCGCATCCGGACGGAGACCTCCGGGACGTCCAGCTCTCCCGGAACCTCAAGAGTATAGGTGAAATGGGGGACGGGTTCCTGCGCCGTTGGCGCCCGGCGCAGGGTCAGGAGGCCACCGCGGGCCTCCCAGCGCCAGCCGCCGCCGCAGTCGCAGGCCGCAGGTCCGCGCGGTCCTCCTCCGGCAAGCTGCCGCAGGAGCTCGGCCCGGGCGGCACTCGCCGCCGGATAGGGCGCGCCCGCCCGGCGGTGGAGCCAGGCCAGGGCGAAGGGCCGCAGCTCCGAGGGGAGCCCTTCCCAGGCCGCCCGGCCGATCGCCATTCCGTCTTCCTCCACCGTGGCCACGAGCAGGCTTTCCAGGCGGCGGTCGAGCGCGGCGCAGGCGGCGCGGGAGCGGCTGGCCAGACGGGCGAGCCGGGCGGCGAGGTCGGGATCGGACCGATCGGTCCGATCGGTCCGATCTTCGCCGGCGAGAGCCGGCAGAAGGCGGTGCCGCACCCGGTTGCGGGGCACGCCGAGGTCGCGGTTCGTGGGATCGTCCACCGCCGCCAGCCCCGCCGCTGCCACCGCTGCGGCGAGCTCGGCCCGCGAGGCGCCGAGGAGGGGGCGCACCACGGCGCCGTGCACGGGACGCACGCCCGCCAGCCCCTCGAGGCCGCTGCCGAAGAGGAGGCGCAGCAGCACGGTCTCGGCCTGGTCGTCCCGGTGGTGGCCGGTCGCCACCCAGCGGGCGCCCAGGCGCTGGCGCGTCTCCTCCAGGAACGCATAGCGGTGCCGCCGCGCCGCGGCCTCGTGGCTCTCTCCAGGTTGGCGGGCCGACGGGACATCGCGCCGCTCGGCGATCAGCGGCACGCCGAGCCGTGCGGCCAGGTCCGCCGCCGCCGCCGCCCGTGCCGCCGAGCCGGAATCCATGGCATGATCGAGATGGGCCGCGAACAGTCGCAGAGAGAGACGAGGGGCGAGCCGGGACATGCCCCACAGCAGGGCCGTGGAGTCGGGACCGCCGGAGAAGGCGACGACGACGCCCTCCCCCGGAGCGAGGTCCACCGCGGTCCGCAACGTGCGGAAGAAACCTTCCAGCCTGTGGAGAAGGTCCATGGTCGCTCGATGGTGGCGGTGACGGGACTCGAACCCATGACCTAGCGGTTATGAGCCGCTCGCTCTAACCAACTGAGCTACACCGCCGGGATCGGATGAAGGAAGGGATGGCCGCCTCACGGGACGGACCGCCCTTCGACGCGGGCGGATTATACCTGAGACCTCAATCAATGCGGAGGGCGCCCATCGACGGGCGCCCTTCTCCCCCAATGGCGGCCCGCTCAGGCCTCAGCGCATCACTTCCTGGCAACTATGGAACTGGCCAAAGAACTCCTGCATCGAATTCGACAGAGCATTGTCGTTCAGACGATAAATTACGTTCTGACCCTGGCGCTGGTCGACGACCAGGTCCGCTTCCTTGAGGACTGACAGGTGGCGGGAGATGGTAGGCTGGGAAAGATTGAAGTTCCCGACGATCTCGCCGACCGTGCGCTGGCGCCCTTCGAGCAGCCTCAGGATCTCCTGTCGTGTGCCGTCCGACAGAGCCTTGAAGACTTTGGTCAGATGCCGTTCCTCACGCCTGAAGTCATGGGTGATGCGGTCGATGTTAGCCATGTCCGTCTTTTCTCCTTCAATTGGGTTGCTGAGCAAGCCGCCTTTGATAGACACATTGTAGAGAGCCATACTTGAACGAGACTTGATACTGCGCGGCCGAGGATGCAGGTTCGTGCCCAATTCTTGAGCAGACAGGTGCAAACTTCTCTATAACCAAAAAGTTGCGTCGATGTCACCGGGTGGCCGCAGGAGGGTTCGCGGGTAGCCGCGGGTAGCTTGGACGGGGAAAAACGGGACAGGGCTCCTCATCGGAGCCCTGTGCGAGGGATTGCTCAGCCGCGGGCGTAGCGTTCGCCCACCGCCGGCCAGTCGATGGTGTTCCACCAGGCGGCAAGGTAGTCGGGGCGGCGGTTCTGGTACTTCAGGTAGTAGGCGTGCTCCCAGACGTCGACACCCAGGATGGGCGTCTTGCCCTCCATCAGCGGGCTGTCCTGGTTGGGCTTGGCGATCACTTCGATCCTGCCGAGCTTGCCGAGGCTCACCAGCCAGGCCCAGCCGGAGCCGAACTGGTTGGCCGCGGCGTTGGTCAGCTTCTCCTTGAACGCCTCGAAGGACCCGAAGTCGCGCTTCAGCGCCTCCGCCAACTCGCCCGTGGGAGCGCCGCCGCCGTGCGGCGCCATGACCTGCCAGAAGAGGGAATGGTTGGCGTGGCCGCCGCCATGGTTGCGCACGGCCGTGCGGATCGCCTCCGGCACGCTGTCGATGCCGCGCAGCAGATCCTCCACCGACTTCGCCTGCAGGTCGGGGTGACTGGCCAGGGCCTCGTTGAGCTTGTTGACGTAGGTGGCATGGTGCTTGTCGTGGTGGATCTCCATCGTCCTGGCGTCGATGTGGGGCTCCAGCGCGTCGAAGCCATAGGGCAGCGCAGGCAACTGATAGGGCATCGTCACTTCCCTCCTTGGTCTCTGGTCGGGTGGTGCGCGCGGCGGCGCCGGCGCAGGTATGCGAGGGGGGCGGGTGAGGCTTGGGGTGATCCGCCCCCCGGCCCGCGCCTATTCTTGCAGAAATCGTCTTGCAGAAATCGTCTTGCAGAAATCGTCTTACAGAAACACCAAGGCCCCCGCGAGGGGGGCCCGAGATGCAACTGCGGAGGGAGGGAGCTGGAGGGACCTAGCGCAGCTTCTCTTCGACGAACTCGACGTGCTTGCGGACCTTGGGGTCGTACTTCTTCATCCGCAGCTTCTCGGTGGAGAGCTTCTTGTTCTTCGAGGTCGTGTAGAAGTAGCCGGTGCCGGCGGACGAAACCAACTTGATCTTCTCGCGCATGTCAGGTCTCTCAATCTTTCAATCTTCTGGGATGATTGGCGGGGCCGACGGGGCTCGAACCCGCGACCTCCGGCGTGACAGGCCGGCGTTCTAACCAACTGAACTACAGCCCCGCAAAGAGCTTCACTCTGTTTCCGACTGGTTCCGACGGCGGCGGACCCTCGACCTCCTGGTGGGAGGTGAGGGATTTGAACCCGCGACCCCCTGCGTGTAAGGCAGGTGCTCTAACCGCTGAGCTAACCTCCCCTGCCGCCAAGGAGCGCCAATGATAGGGAAGGGCGGAGGGGTTGTCAACGGGCTTGCTCCGCGTTCCTCAATCCTGTATAAAGGTCTCCCTTTCCGTGCCGGGTGTCCGCCCGGCGCTGTCCCTGCCGCCACCGCCCTCTCCTTTCCTGCGAGGAGAGAGGGCGATGCCCCCATCGAAAAAGAAGAAGCGCCGCCGGGAGAGGCGGCGGGAGGACCTCTTCCAGGCCGCCTGGGAGGAGCTGGTGGGCCGCTACGGCCATCACTTGCGCGGCCAGGTCCGCTGGTGGCTCCTGCGTGCCGGCCTGCGGCCCGAGCCCGACCAGGTGGAGGACCGCGTCCAGGAGGTCTACTGCCGTCTGCTCCTGGGCGGCACGCTCCTGCTGCGGCAGCTCCGGCGGTGGAGCGAGCCGCAGGTGGTCCACTACCTGGCGCGGACGGCGCAGCGGGTGATCTGCGACGAGCGCCGGGCCGCGCTGGCCGCCAAGCGTGGCGCCGGGTTCCAGATCGCCCTCGCCGGACGGCTGGCGGAGCTGGCCGACCGGGTGGCGGACTCGCGCGGCACGCCCGAGGAGCTCGCCATCCTCGCCGATGCCCGCCGGGTGCTGCTCGCGCGTTGCCGCCTGCTGGCCGCGACCGCCATGCGCCCCGAGGACCGGCAGCGCAACCTGCGGGTCCTGCGCTGGGCCCTGCTCGAGGGGTGGAGCAGCCGGGAGATCGTGCGCGCCGAAGGCGGTCGCCTGGCCATCAGCACCGTCGACACCCTGGTGCACCGCGCCCGGCGCCGCCTGGAGGACGGTGCCGACCTGCCGCGCCGGACGGGAGGGTGCCTGAGGGCGCGCGGTTGAGGTTGATGAGGTTGATATGCTCAGCCCACCATGCTCCGCGTCTTCACCAGCGCCGCCTGTCTCGACCACCGCACGCCTCCGGGCTACCCGGAGAAGCCCGAGCGGCTCGCCGGCGTGATGGCCCGCCTGCGGGAGGGGGGCTGGGCGATTGAAGAGGAGATGGAGGAGGAAGAGGCCGGCGCCGCCGCCCGCGACGCCGTGCTGGCCGTCCATGACGAGGCGTACGTGGCTCGCTTCGAGCGCGCGGTATCGCGCGGCGACTCCCTCCTCGACGCGGCGGACAACCCGTTGTCCGCCGGCACCTGGAAGGCCGCCTGGGCGGCGGTCGCGGCCACGCTGGCGGCGGCGGACTGGGTGGCGGGCGCCGGCGACCGCACGGCCCTCGCGGCGGTGCGTCCGCCCGGCCACCACGCCGAGCGCTCGACGGCCATGGGCTTCTGCTTCTTCAACAACGTCGTGGTGGCCGCCGAGCACCTGCGCCGCCGCCACGGCGCCGCGCGGGTGGCGATCTTCGACTTCGACGTCCACCACGGCAACGGTACGCAACACAGCTTCGAGTCCCGCGCCGACGTCCTCTACGCCAGCACCCACCAGTATCCGTTCTACCCCGGCACCGGCGCCGCGGCCGAGACGGGCCTCGGCGCCGGCGAGGGCTTCACCCTCAACGTCCCCCTGCCCGCCGGCACCGGCGACGAGGGCTACGCCGAGGCGATCCGGACCCAGGTCCTGCCCGCGCTGCGGCGCTTCGCCCCCGACGTCCTCCTCCTCTCCGCCGGCTTCGACGCCTGGCAGGCCGACCCGCTGGGCGGCATGCGCGTCACCCGCGACGGTTTCCGCGCCTGGGGCGACTGGCTGCGCGAGTTGGCCGCCGAGCTCTGCGGCGGCCGCATCCTCGCCCTCCTCGAAGGCGGCTACGACCTGCGCAACCTCCCTCTCCTCGTCGAGGACCACCTCGCGGGGCTCGCCGGCGGCCGGCCGTAGAAGCCCCTCATCACCCCGAACCCCGTCGCAGGCCTCGCCAGGCCCGGCATTGGCATCGCGAGGCCCGTCGCGGGCTTCGCCATGCCCGTCACGGGCCTCACGAAATCTCGTATCGGCCTCGCCAGGCCGGTCACGGGCCTCGCGAGGCCCGGTCAAGGCTTCGCGAAGCCCGTCAGCGGCCTCGCGAAGCCTCGTATCGGCATGGCGAAGCCCGGCATCGGCTTCGCGAAGCCTGTGACGGGCCAGCGCTGACCACGGGACCGGAAGCCGCCGCGCCTCGGGTCCTATCTTTCCCCAAACGTTTCCCCTCCGGGCCCCCTGGGACCGCCGGCGTCCCGCCGGCAACTAACTCCTGTTTTAAAGAAGAAGCGGAGTAAGTGGCCGGCGGGACGCCGACGGTCCCAGGGGGCCTGGCTCAGAGGGTCGGGGCGGCAAGGAACCTCTCCAGATACCTCACCTCCCGCTCCCGTCGCCCAGATCGGGCAAGCTCCGCCTTGGCCTCCTCGCCGGGAGTTGCTGGGACTGAGACCATCAGGGCCAGGCCGAGACGCCCCGCGGAGTTCCCCACGGGGCGTCTCTACAATGGGATGGCAGGACGGCTCACCCTATAGACGAACGCCAATGATTGACTTTCCGGCAGCATCCCCATAAAATCCCCCAAAGTTCACGTAATACTTGAAGGGTGACCGTATAGGTCCGCGTCCTTCGGCTGTTTCCGACGATTCACACCGGGGTTGCAGGGCGGAGGGGTTGTGGAGGAGGTAGGAGCAATGAAGCGCAACGTCATCCTGTTTGTGCTCGCTTTGGCCGTGCTGGCCGCGGCTCCGGCGTTCGCGGCGGCGCCGTTCGGCTGGTTCGGCGGCATCCTGGGCGCGGTCGACAATGCCGGGTCGGGGGTCATCCCGGTGGCCGGCTGGGCGCTCGACGACAACGGCATCCAGAACGTCGACATCCTGGTGGACGGGGCCGTCGTGGGACGGGCCTTCTACGGCATGGCCTGGGAGGGGGTGGCGGCGAGGTACCCCAACTTCCCCGACTCGGCGCTGCCCGGCTTCGGTTTACTGCTCGATTCCACCCGCTTCCTGAACGGCCGCCACACCGTGCAGCCACGGGTGCGCAGCCGTGCCGGCGAGGTGGCCCTCCTGGAGCCGCGGGTGATCCAGTTCACCAACAACGAGACCGTCCTGCTGCCCTTCGGCACCATCGAGTTCCCCAAGGCTCATGCCGAGCTGCGCGGCAACTGCGACCTGACGTCGCCGAACCGCCGCTTCAGCGTCATCTCCGGCTACGCCCTGGACCCCGGCCTCACCGATCTGGACACCGGCGTCGCCTACGTCCAGCTCTTCATCGATCGCGCCCTGGTGGCCGACACGGACCTCGACTGCGGCTCCTTCGACATCACGGGCGGCCTCACCGACTGCTACGGCCTGCGTCGCCAGGACGTCGAGCGGCAGTACCCGGGTCTCAAGGACAGCCCCCACAGCGGCTTCCGCTTCGTCCTCGACATCGGCGCGCTGGTGACCAGCCCGGAGCCCGGCGTGGTCGACGCGCCGTTCAACCAGGGCGCGCACATCCTGACCGTCCGCGCCGGCGACCACGCCGACCAGGTGCGCAATATCGCCGAGATCCCGGTCACCTTCTTCTGCGACCAGAACAACAGCAACGAGAATTCGTTCGGCGACATCGACGTGCCGGCCCGCGGGTTCATCTACAGCGGCGTCATCCAGACCACCGGCTGGGCCCTGGACTGGGAGGGGGTGAAGACTGTCTTCATCCAGGTGGACGGCAGCCTCGTCGGCGCCGCCAACTTCGGTATTCCAAGGCCGGACGTCGGCGAGCTGGCCTTCCACCCCGGCTATCCGGACAGCTCCGCCCCCGGCTGGCGGTTCGCCCTCGACACCCGGCAGTTCTCGGACGGCGAGCACTTCCTCGACGTGGTGGTGCTCGACAGCGCCGACATCCACACCATCATCGGCCGGCGCCGGTTCGTCATCGGCAACGGCCAGTAAACCTGCGGCGCTGCCCGCGCTCCTCGAACGCCCCGTCGCACGACGGGGCGTTTCATGCTCTCAGGCCATGTTTTTTCTCCGGTGCTATCCTTCGCGCGGATGTCTGCGATCGACCGGATCGTCTTCTTCGGCACACCTGAATTCGCGGTTCCCACCCTGGCGGCGCTGGTCGCGGCGGGGCGGGCTCCCGTGCGCGTCGTCACCCAGCCGGCGCGGCCCGCGGGGCGCGGCCAGAAGCCGCAGGACCCGCCGGTGGCCCGCTGGGCCCGCGAGCACGGTCTGCCGGTGATGCAGCCCGAGCGCGTGCGCGATCCCGCGTTCCTGGCAGAGATCGCGGCGCTGGCCCCCGACGTGGCCGTAGTGGTGGCCTTCGGCCAGATCTTCCCCCGCGCCCTGCTCGACCTGCCGCGGCATGGCTGCGTCAACCTCCACGCCTCGCTGCTGCCGCGCTGGCGCGGCGCCTCGCCCATCCAGGCCGCGGTGGCGGCCGGCGACGCGCGGACGGGGGTCGCCACGATGCTGATGGAGGCGGGGCTCGACACCGGCCCGATCCTCCTCGAAGAGGCGACGGACATCGGGCCGCGGGAGACCGCCGGCGAGCTCGCCCGGCGGCTGGCCGACGCTGGCGGCGGGCTCATGGTGCGGACTCTGCAAGAGCTGGAGCGGGGGAGCCTCGCGCCCCGCCCCCAGCCGCCGGAAGGGGCGACCTACGCGCCGCGCCTGATCCGGGAGAGCGGCCGGATCGACTGGTCGCTCACCGCGCTCGAGATCCACCACCGGCTCCGCGCGTATACCCCATGGCCGGGGCTGACGGCCGAGCTGCGGGGCGCGCCGGTGAAGATCGTGGCCGCGGCGGTGCTGGACGGCAGTCTGATCGCGACGAGTGCGGGCCTGGATGCCGGCCCGGGGACGTACCTGGGCTTGCGGGAAGGGCTGCTCGCCGTGGCTTGCGGCGGCGGCGTCCTCGGTAGTGTCCTCGGAATTGTGGAGCTGCAACGCCCGGGCAAGCGGGCCCTCCGCGCCCCCGACTTCGCCAACGGCGAGCGCCTGCAGGCGGGAGAGAGGTTCTCCTGAGCGGCCCGAACAAAATGTCGAAGCGTCACTTCGCCCCACCCCCCCAGGCCCAGACCGACGCCGGCCGCGGCCGGGCGCCCCGGCGGACGCCGCAGGACAACGTGCGCGCCGCCGCCGCCTGGGTGCTCGAGCGGACTCTCCAGTCGCTGGCTCCGGCCGACTCATTCCTGGAGAGCGCCCTGCCGCGCTTCGACGAGCGCGACCAGGGGCTGCTGCGCGAATTGGTGATGGGGAGCCTGCGCTGGCTGCGCCGCCTCGACCACATCATCGCCGTGGCGAGCAACCGCTCGTTCTCCCAGATCGAGGCGCCGCTCCACGCGCCGTTGCGCGTGGCCATCTACCAGCTCCTGTTCCTCGACCGCGTCCCGGCCCACGCCGCCGTGCACGAGGCGGTGGAGCAGGCGCACCAGGTCACCCACCGCGGCGGCGCCAGCTTCGTCAACGGCGTGCTGCGCCGCATCGCCCGGGCGCCGCGGCTGGAGGACTGGCCGGTCGAGGACACCGATCCGGTGCGGCGGCTGGCGATCGAGAAGAGCCATCCCGACTTCCTGGTGGCGCGCTGGCTGGAGCGCTTCGGCACCGCGCGCACCCTCGACCTGCTCGACGCCAACAACCGGGCCAAGCCCATGCAGGTCCTCGCCTTCCGCGACCGCGGCGGGCGCGAGCTGCTGGCCGAGGCGCTGATCGACGAGGGATTGGAGGTGGAGCCCGCCGTGCTCTCCCCCCTGGGACTGATCGTCCGCCGCGGGAATCCTCTGACCTCGGCCGCCTTCCGGCGCGGTGAGCTCTATGTGCAGGACGAGGCGAGCCAGGCCGCCGCCCTCCTCCCGCCGCCGCTCCCGGGCGAGACCATTCTCGACGCCGCGGCGGCGCCGGGCGGCAAGAGCTTCTCCCTCCTCGCCGCGGAGCCGCGGGTGCGTCTCACCCTGGCCGACGTCTCCCTGGGGCGCGCCCGCGCGCTGCGCGCCAACCTGCGGCGGCTGCGTCGCCCCCTGCCGCTGGCCATGGCCGATGCCGGCGCGCCCCCCTTCCGGCGGCCGTTCGACCGCGTCGTGCTCGACCTCCCCTGCACCGGCACGGGGACGCTGCGCCGGCATCCGGAGATCAAGTGGCGGATCAGCGAAGAGGAGATCGGCCGCCTCTCGCGCCAGGCCCTGCGCCTGCTGGAGGGCGCCGCGCCCCTGGTGGCCCCCGGCGGCCGGCTGGTGGCCATCACCTGCTCGCTGGAGCGCGAGGAGAACGAGGACGTCGTGGCACGCTTTTTAGCAACTCATCCGGAATACGCCCCCCTGCCGCTCGCCGGCCTGCTGGAAAAGCCCGTGGCGGCTGGCGTCACGGGTCCCGGGGCGTGGCGGATCCTCACCGGCGCGGACCACGATGGCTTCTCGGTCCACGTGCTCGCGAAAGCCCGGATCTAGGCGGCTCCGGAGCTCCCCGGCCGTATTGACAGCCCCCCCGCGTTGTCTTATCGTTTCTGGCAGTCACTTTCGTTCAATAAAACGACTGAAGGAGGAGAGAGATGGCTGGCAAGGCTGACCTGGTGAATAGTATTGTGGACGCCGTCGAGGGCATTTCCCGCCGGCAGGCCACCGCGGCATTCGAAGCAGTGTTCTCGGCGATCACGGACGCGCTGAAGGCCGGCGAGTCCGCCAAGGTTCCCGCCTTTGGCAGCTTCGGCGTGGCGGAGCGCGGCGCGCGCAAGGGGCGCAATCCCGCCACCGGCGAGGCCATCACGATCAAGGCCAGCAAGACCGTGCGCTTCAAGGCCGGCAAAGAGCTCAAGGAGAGCGTCAACGTCAAGAAGCGGGGCCGCAAGTAGGCCGCGAAAATCACAGCCAGGGACGGCAGGGGCTTCAGGGACAGCAGGGACTGGAAGAGAAATCGTCGTTTCTCGTCCCTGCTGTCGCTGTAGTCCCTGTAGTCCCTGTTTCGGGGCCCTCTACCGGATCTGCCGGTACAGCCGCGCCAGCCGGTGCGGCGAGACGCCGCAGAAGAACAGCAGCCAGATCAGCCAGTTGATCGCCACCGTGCGCACGGAGCCCAGCTCGAGGAAGCGGCGGGCGCCGGTGGTGACGGGCTCTGCGATGATGGCGAAGCCCGGCAGCCGCCGCAGGCGCCGCATGAAGTCGACGTCCTCCAGCAGCGGCCAGTCGGGGAAGCCGCCCAACCGCTCGAAAGTCTCCCGCGTGGCCCATTGCGCCTGGTCGCCGAGCGGCACGCGCAGCCACCGCGTGCGGCGATTGACGAGCCACGAGCCCAGCCGCTGCATCGGGCGGTCCGCATCGAAGCGCAGGAAGAAGGCGCCTCCCGGCGCGCCACGGGCCGCGGCCGCGCGCACCGCCTCGGCGCCTCCCGGCGGCAGCGTGGTGTCGGCGTGGAGGAAGAGGAGGATCTCGGCCTGCGCCGTCGCGGCGCCGCGATTGAGCTGAATACCCCGGCCCGGCGGCCCGGTGACGACGCGGGCCCCCAGCGACCGCGCCATCTCCACCGTGCCGTCCCGGCTGCCGCCGTCCGAGACGATCACCTCGTCGGCGACCGCCAGTGCGGCAGGCAGAAAGCGGCGCACGGTGTCCTCTTCTTCGAGAGTGGGCACCACGATCGCCAGTCGCATGGGGTCCAAGATGGCGAAATGCTAGCATGCCGGGGCCAGTTAGACCGTTGGGAGATGTCGCCTCATGAGCTCGCAAGGTTCCTTCAGCCATCTCGATCCCCAGGGCAGTGCCCACATGGTGGACGTGTCCGAGAAGCCCGTCACCCGGCGCGTGGCCCAAGCCTCCTGCCGCGTGCTGCTCTCCGCCCAGACCCTGATCCGGCTGGCCAATCTCCCCAAGGGGGACGCCTTCGCCGTGGCCCGCCTCGCCGGCATCCAGGCGGCCAAGCGCACCTCCGAGCTGATTCCCCTGGCCCACCAGATCCCCCTCGACCAGGTGGAGATCGAGATCGCGCCCATTCCCGAGGGGGTCGTCATCCACAGCCACGTCGTGGTCAACGCCCGCACCGGCGCCGAGATGGAGGCCCTGGTCGCCTGCTCGACCGCGGCCCTGGCCCTCTACGACATGGTCAAGGCGCTGGAGAAGGGCGCCGTCATCACCGACCTGCGCCTCGACGCCAAGAGCGGCGGGCGGACGGGCGTGTTCCGGCGGGACGGATGATCCGCACCGGCCTCGACCGCCTCCTCGCCCAGGCGGCGGACCGCCTCGCGGGGCGGCGCTACGGCGTGCTGGCCCATGGCGCGTCGATCACCGCGGCCGGCGTGCCCATCCACCTGGCTCTGGCGGCCAGCCCGGCGGGCCCGCCCCAGGCCCTGTTCGGACCCGAGCACGGCTACTATGGCGTCGAGCAGGACATGATCGCCGCCGAGAGCGGCCGTGACCCGTGGACGGGCGCGCCCATCGTCTCCCTCTACGGCGACTCCGAGCAGACCCTGCGGCCCTGTCCCACGGCGTTCCAGGGGCTCGACCTGCTGATCGTCGACCTTCAGGACGTGGGCTCCCGCTACTACACCTATGCGGCGACCGGCGTCTGGGCGGCCGAGGCGGCCATGGCGGCGGGGTGCGAGGTCTGGGTGCTCGACCGGCCCAACCCGCTGGGCGGCGTGGTGATCGAGGGCAACCTCCTGCAGCCGGGCTTCGAGTCGTTCGTGGGCGCCTTCCGCCTGCCGGTGCGCCACGGCCTCACCCTCGGCGAGCTGTTCCGCCTGGAGGCGCGCCGCCGGAGCTGGGCCGGCTCCCTCGTCCACTTCGCCGTCTGGTACATGGAGGGCTGGCAGCGCGCCATGTCCTGGAAGGAGACCGGCCTCCCCTGGGTGGCGCCGTCGCCCAATATGCCGACGCCGGCGACGGCCCTGGTCTACCCCGGCGGCTGCCTCGTCGAGGCCACCGAGCTCTCCGAGGGGCGGGGCACCACCCGGCCGTTCCAGCTCACGGGCGCCCCGTTCATCGATCCCAAGCGTCTGGCCGACTATCTCAACGGGCTCAACGAGCTCAACGGCCGCCGCCTGCCAGGCGTTGTCTTCATCCCCACGTATTACCGGCCCCAGTTCCAGAAGCACCGGGGAGCCATCTGCGGCGGCGTCGAGCTGCTGGTGACGGACCCCGCGGCTTTCCGCTCCTACCGCACCGGCGTCGAGCTGCTGGACGCCATCCACCGCCTCTGGCCCGCGGAGTTCGCCTGGCGCGCGGCCCCCTACGAGTTCGTCTCCGAGATCCCGGCCATCGACCTCCTCACCGGCGGCCCTGAATGCCGCGAGGCGATCGAGCGGGGGACCGGCCTAAAAGACTGGCTCGCCACCTGGGGACCGGACGAACGGCAGTTCCGCGCCGAGCGCCGGGAGATCCTGCTTTATCCGGAGGAGGAGCCGTGAAGTCCCCCCACCTCCTGCGGGTGACGGCCTCCCCGGACCGCTTCGCCCCCCTGATCGCCGCCGCCCGTGCCCTGGACCTGCGCGTCGGCTGGCTCGACCTGCTCGCTCCGGACGCCGGACCCGATCCCATCCCCCCAGCTTTGGAGGCGGCGGCGGACCTGGGAGTCCTCCGCGCCGTCGCGGTGGGGGAGGGGAGAGCCGTCGCCGTGAAGCCCCTGCGGGGTCAGCCGGTCCTCAAGGACCTTCTCCGCGAGCACTTCCTCGGCTGCGCCCTCGTCCTGGTGCGGGGAGACGTGGACGCGCCGGCCCTGGAGCCCGAAGAGGATGGCTGGCGCCTCCTCCGCGCCGAAAACGCGACCCGCCGCCTCACCACGGCCGAGCTCGCGGAGTCTCTGCGCAAGCCCCATCCCTGGGGCTCGAACACGGCTCCGGACACCGCGGTTTCGCTCTAGAGCTGCTGCTCGGTCGGGCCGGAGGGGGCGCTCCGGGCACTCCCCGCCGGACTGTGCTCAGTTGGCGATTTCCGGGTCCGCCTCTCCTGCGTCGGGCTCCCCGAGCAGGCGATGCAGATCCTCGACCAGGAGGTCGACGTCGCGAAGCGTCAGCTCGATCGAGAGACGCAGGCCGGCCAGGTTTTCGGTCAGGCTCGCCGGCAAGGCGACCTCGGGCGGCAGGCTCGCGGTGAGCTTCTGGAGCCGTGCACAGAGATCCGTGAGCTGCCCGGCCGTCTTCTGGGCACGCTCGCGAAAGTGAGGCGGCATGGCCTCTCTCTCGGCAACCTTGAGCAGATGATCGCGAGAGATGGGCACCGCCCAGACCAATTGCCGGAGCTGTTCTACGACCTCGCCATCCTTATCGTCCATCCGCGCTTCTCCTGTCTCGCGCCAATCGAGCCCGAAGGAATTCTAAGCTGAAACCCGGTCCCCTTCTCCCCCTTCCTGCGCACTCCTTGAAGGTATCCGCGCCTTCCGCGGGCCGCCTTGCCCCCGGGGAGGCGTTTTGCCACAATGCGGCATAGATGACAGGGGTCCCTTCTTGACCCCGGCGAGCGAGGTGTTGCGTGTCTGATTCCGTAAATGAGCAGATCAAGTTCTTTCTTCCCGGACCGACCTACGTCCCCCAGGACGCGCGGGAGGCCATGACCAGGCCCATGGTGGGGCACCGGTCTGCGGGGTTCAAATCGTTCTATCTGTCTCTGGCTGAACGGCTTCCGAAGGTGCTCCGCACCTCGGGCGACGCCATGGTCGCCACCGGCAGCTCGACCCTCATCATGGAGAGCGCGGTCGTCTCCTGCGCGGCTCAGGACGTGCTCAACCTCACCAATGGCGCGTTCTCGGAGCGGTGGCACTCGATCTCCAGGTCCGTGGGCAAGACGGCGGACAAGGTGTCGGTGCCCTGGGGCCAGCCCATGGACCCGGAGATCGTCCGTTCCGCGCTGCGGCGTAAGAAGTACGACGCCGTCACCCTGGTCCACAACGAGACGTCGACGGGCGCCCTGTCCCCCATCGCCGAGATCGCCCGGGTGATCCGCGAGGAGAGCGACGCCGTGATCCTCGTGGACACCGTCTCCTCGCTGGCCGGCGCGCGGGTGGAGAGCGACGACTGGGGACTCGACGTGGTTCTCGCCGGGACGCAGAAGGCCATCGCCGTGCCGCCGGGTCTCACCCTGTTCACCCTCTCGGAGCGGGCGGCCGAGCGGGCGGCGAAGGTGCCGCACCGCGGCTTCTACACCGACCTGCTGCGCTACCGCGAGAAGCACCGCGAGGGGGGCTTCATCACCACGCCCGCCATCCCGCTGCTCTACGCCCTGGACGTCCAGGTGAACCGCATCCTGGCCGAGGGGATGGAGGCGCGCTGGGCCCGTCACGAGCAGCTCTACCGGCGGACGGCGGAGTGGGCCGCCTCCCGCGGCTGCACGTACGCCTCGGCGGAGGGTGCCCGGTCGGTCACCGTGAGCTGCCTCCACCCTCCCGCGGGCGTCGATCCCCAGGCCATCGTCAAGGGGCTGGCGGCGCGCGGCTACACGATCGGCGGCGGCTATGGCGACTGGAAGCCCACGACCTTCCGCATCGGTCACATGGGCGAGGTGCGGGGGAGCGACCTCGAGGCGCTTCTCTTGGAGATCGATCAGATCCTGGAGACGGTCGCCGCGCCGGCGGTCCGCTGAATCATGGCAACCATGGGAACGACCACGGCGCACCGCATCCTGATCGCCGATACCCTCGATCCCTCCGGTCTCTCGCTGTTCCAGGAGGCCGGGGTGGAGGTCCATCAGCTCACGGCGGAGGAGCGCCCGCGCCTCGCCGAGATCCTGGCCGATTTCGACGCCCTGGTGGTGCGCAGCTCGACCCAGGCCACGGCCGAGCTGCTCAAGGCGGGCAAGCGTCTGAAGGTGGTGGGGCGCGCCGGCATCGGCGTCGACAACGTGGACGTGGCCGCCGCCACCGAGCTCGGCATCCTGGTGGTGAACGCCCCGACGGCCAATCTGATGTCGGCCACGGAGCACACCTTCGCCCTCCTCCTCTCGCTCGCCCGCCGGGTGCCCGAGGCCGACGCCTCGGTGAAGGCGGGGGAGTGGAACCGCAAGCTCACGGGCGTCGAGCTCCACGGGAAGACCCTGGGGATCATCGGCTTCGGGCGCATCGGCCAGCGGGTGGCGGACCGCGCCCGGGGCTTCGAGATGAAGATCCTGGCCTACGACCCGTTCCTCGACGCCGCCGCGGCCCGCCGCATGGAGGTGGAGCTGCTGCCGCTCGACGACCTGCTGGCCCGGGCGGACGCGGTGACCCTCCACGTGCCGTTCACCGAGCAGACGAAGAACATCCTCGGCCGGGAGCGGCTGGCGAAGATAAAGAAGGGGGCTCTGCTGGTCAACTGCGCCCGCGGCGGCGTGGTGGATGAAAGTGCGCTGCTCGAGTCGCTGGAGTCCGGCCATCTCGGGGGCGCGGCCCTGGACGTCTTTGCCGAGGAGCCGCCCAAGGACCTGCGGCTGGTGCGTCACAGGAAGGTGGTGGCGACGCCGCATCTGGGGGCCCAGACCCGCGAGGCGCAGGAGCGGATCTCGATCGAGACGGCGGAGATGGTCCTCGCCGCCCTCTCGGGGTCGCTGGCGGTGGCGGCGGTGAACCTGCCGTTCCGCCCCACGGGCGCCGGCAGCCGGCTGGAGCCGTTCATGGCCCTGGGCGAGACTCTCGGCTGCATGTCCTCCTCGCTGCTGGGCGCCGCGCCCCAGCGGTTGCAGGTGGACGTCTGGGGTCTCGACGAGTCGCTGCGGGCGCCGGTGACGGTGGCGGTGCTCAAGGGCGCGCTGACGCCGTTCCTGGGCGCGGCGATCAACTACGTCAACGCCGAAAAGGTGGCCGAGGCGCGGGGCATCGAGGTGGTGCGCTCCACCCACAGCGCCCGGGGCGACTATCCGCAGCTCGTGGACGTCACCCTCTCGGGCGGCGGCCGGAGCGTCGAGCTGGGGGGCACCCTGTTCGGCGACCGCGATCCCCGTGTCGTCCTCTTCGAGGGCTACCGCCTGGAGTTCCAGCCGGAGGGGAACCTCCTGGTACTGGAGAACCTGGACAAGCCGGGCGTGGTGGGAAAGGTGGGCACCCTGCTCGCGGAGCACGACGTCAACATCGCGGACATCCACCTCTCCCGCCGCGGTGACGAGGCCCTGGCCGTCCTGCGCGTGGACCAGGAGCCCACGCCGGCGCTGCTGGAGAAGCTGGCCGCACTGCCGGAGGTGAAGTCGGCGCGGCGGGTGTTGCTGGGGTAGGGGGGCCTAAACTTCCTCCTTGCGAGATAGACTCCCGCACGTCCCGCTGGGGACGCACACAGGAGATCCCTTTCATGGCCCACGTCGGAGTCGTCTTCGGAGGTCGCAGCGTCGAGCATCAGGTCTCGATCCGCTCGGCGCGCACCGTGATCGCGGGGCTGCGGGCGGCGAGGCACGAGGTGACGCCGCTGGGCATCGCCGCGGATGGCTGCTGGATCGACGCCGCGGCGTCCGAGGCGGTGATCGCCGGGGGGACGAAGGAGATCCCGCCGGTGGACGTGCCCATCGCTCCCACACTGCGGCACCTGCTGGCGTCGGGGATCGAGGTCGCGTTTCCCATCGTCCACGGCACCTGGGGCGAGGACGGCACCATGCAGGGCCTGTTCGAGATGCTGGACCTCGCCTACGTGGGTCCGGGCGTCGCGGCCAGCGCGCTCGCCATGGACAAGGTGCTCTCCAAGCGCCAGTTCCAGGCCGCGGGCGTGCCGGTGGTGGATTATGAAGCGGTGAGCCGCGCCGACTTCGAGCGCGATCCCGCCGCGTTCGTGAAGCGCTGCGAGCGGCTCCCCCTGCCGCTCTTCGTCAAGCCCAGCGTCGGCGGCTCGAGCGTCGGGATCAAGAAGGTGGAGAGCCGCCACTGCGTCGAGACCTCGGTGCGCTTCGCCCTCCAGTTCGACGATACGGTGCTGGTGGAGCGGGGAGTGACGGGGCGGGAGCTGGAGTGCGCCGTCCTCGGCTACCGGGAGCTCTCGGCCTCGGCGGCGGTGGGGGAGATCGTCCCCAGCCAGGACTTCTACGACTACGCGGACAAGTACCTCCTCGACTCGGCCGGCCTGATCGCGCCGGCGGACCTGCCGGAGGCCGTGACGGAGCGGCTGCGGCAGCTCGCCGTCCAGGCCTTCGCCGCCATCGGCGGGGCGGGGCTCGCGCGGGTCGACTTCCTCTATGCAGGGGGTGACGCTCTCTACGTCAACGAGATCAATACCCTCCCCGGCTTTACCAGCATCTCCATGTACCCTCGCCTCTGGGGCCTCTCGGGCGTCCCCCTCCCCGCGCTGGTGGATCGTCTCGTGAAGATCGCCCTCGAGCGCCACCAGGACCGCCGGCGGCTCGACGAGGGGATCAAGGCCTTCCTGGCCGAGCTGGGGTGAGCCCGCGCCAACGAGCGCCTCGGTCTGCGCCAGCTTCTGCGCGGAGCAGTCTCCGCCGCCCCGCTTGCCCGCCGCCCGGGGCTTGGCTAAGCTCCGGGCGGTCTGCCGGCCTTTTTCTCCCCCAGACCGAGGAGCCCTGATGCCCATGCGCGCTGTCCGTTTTTTATTCGTCCCCCTCCTGGCCGCCCTGCTCGCGGCGGCTCCGGCCCTGGCCGCGAAGCCGGCGCCGGCGAAGAAGGAGCCCCCGACCGACACGAAGCCCACGGGGCTCACGGACCTGCCGGAGCTCAAGGCCATCAAGTACCGCCTCCTCGGTCCGGCCTGGGGCGGCCGCGTGGCCCGCGTCACGGGCGTGCCGGGGGACCCCGGCGTCTACTACGCGGCCACGGCCTCGGGCGGCGTCTGGAAGTCGGTGGACGGCGGCGCCTCGTTCAGCCCGGTGTTCGACGATCAGCCGGTCTCGTCCATGGGCTCGGTCGCCGTGGCCGCCTCCGACCCCAACGTCGTCTACGCCGGCTCGGGGGAGGCCAACATCCGCGGCAACGTGGGAGCGGGCAATGGCATCTACAAGTCGGTGGACGCCGGCAAGACCTGGACGCACGTCTGGAAGCAGGAGGGGCAGATCGGCCAGATGGCCGTCCATCCGAAGAACGCGGACGTCGCCTTCGCCGCCGTGCTGGGGCACGCCTTCGGGCCCAATCCCGAGCGCGGCGTCTATCGCACGAAGGACGGCGGCAGGACCTGGCAGCAGGTGCTCAAGAAGGACGAGAAGACGGGCGCTTCGGCCGTGACGCTCGATCCCTCCAATCCCAATATCCTCTTCGCCGGTCTGTGGCAGGCGCGGCGCTACCCCTGGGACCTGACGAGCGGCGGACCGGGCTCGGGCCTCTACGTCTCCCGCGACGGCGGCGACACCTGGAAACAGCTCACGGGCAACGGTCTGCCGGACGGGATCTGGGGCAAGGTGGGGGTGGCGGTCGCGCCGTCGGAGCCCCACCGGGTCTACGCCCTGATCGAGGCGGAGAAGGGAGGGCTCTACCGCTCGGACGACGGCGGCGAGAATTGGACGCTCGCCTCGGGCAGCCATGAGCTGCGCCAGCGGGCCTGGTATTACTCGACGCTCGCCGTGTCGCCGGCCAATCCGGACGAGGTCTGGGTGCCGCAGGTGCCGATGCTGAAGAGCATCGACGGCGGCAAGAGCTTCGAGCACGTGTCCGGTATGCCGCACGGCGACAATCACGACGTCTGGTTCGATCCCCTGAACGCGAAGCGGATGATCGCCTGCGACGACGGCGGGGTCTATATCTCGTACAACGGCGGCCAGAGCTGGATCGCGCCGCCGCTGCCCATCGGCCAGTTCTACCACGTGGGGGTGGACAACCGGGTGCCGTTCCAGGTGGCCGGCGCGCTGCAGGACATCGGCACGGCCCAGGGGCCCAGCGACTCGCTCTCCGGCCATGGCATCCGCAACACCGACTGGCACGGGGTGGGGGGCGGCGAGGCGGGCTGGGTCGTCTCCGACGCCGCGGACCCGAACGTCGTCTACGCCGGCGAGTACCTGGGCTATCTCTCCCGCTACGACCATCGCACGGGCGAGTCGCGCAACGTCAGCCCCTGGCCGGAGAACCCCTCGGGGCACGGCGGCGAGGACATGCGCTACCGCTTCCAGTGGACGGCGCCCATCGCCGCCTCGCCCCACGATCCGAAGATCCTCTACTACGGCGGCAACGTCGTCTTCCGCACCGCCGACGGCGGCCAGACGTGGACGACGATCAGCCCGGACCTGACCCGCAACGACAAGTCGAAGCAGAAGTGGGCCGGCGGCCCGATCACCGGGGACAACACCGGCGTAGAGACCTACGACACGGTGTTCGTCATCGCCGAGTCGCCGGTGAAGAAGGACCTGATCTGGGCGGGGAGCGACGACGGCCTGGTGCACGTCACCAAGGACGGCGGCAGGAATTGGCGCAACGTCACGGCCGCCGTGCCGGGCCTGCCGGAGTGGGGGACGGTGTCGATGCTCGAGCCCTCTCACTTCGACGCCAACACCGCCTGGCTGGTGGTGGACGCCCACCGGCTGGACGACATGCGCCCCTACCTGTGGATGACCACCGATCTCGGCCGCACCTGGAAGCGGCTGGACGGCGGCCTGTCGCGCGACATCTATCTCCACGCCGTGCGCGAGGACCCCGCGCACCGCGGCCTGCTGTACCTCGCCACCGAACGGGGCGTCGTCTTCTCCCGCAATGCCGGCGACCCTGGCGCCACCTGGCACACGCTCAAGCTCAACCTGCCCACCGTGGCCGTGCACGACCTGCAGGTGAAGGACGACAAGCTGGTGCTCGCCACTCACGGCCGGTCGATGTGGATCTTCGACGACCTCGGCGTGGTGCGCAATCCGTTGCCGTCGCCGGCGCCGGCCGCGGGCGTCCACCTCTTCCCCGTGCCGGCCGCCGTACGCTGGGAGATCCGCGGCGCGGCGGCCGACCGCTGGAACGCCCCGAACGCCCCTCATGGCGCCCGTTTCTACTACTGGCTGGCGAAGGAGCCCAAGGGGGACGTCACCGCGCAGGTGCTGGACGCCTCCGGCACGGTGGTGGCGAACCTCTCCAGCAAGCCCAAGGAGCCGACCGGCTTCAGCGAATACGTCAAGGAGGAGAAGGAGCAGCTCGCCGAGCTCGCGCTGCCGAAGGGCGCGGGCGTGCAGCGGGGGGTGTGGGACCTCGCCTGGGACGGCGCCGAGATGATCCCCAAAGGTGTTCTCGACTCCGGCTATCCGGCCTTCGGGCCCGAGGCCGTGCCGGGCAACTACACGCTGCGGCTGACGGTGGACGGCCAGACGGTCACGGCGCCCTTCGTCCTCCGTCCCGATCCGCGGTCCACGGCGTCGCAGGCCGACCTCGAGGCGCAGCTCCGTTTCTCCCTCCAGGTCCGCGACGCCATCACCCGCCTGACCCGCGACGTGGTGCGCCTCCAGACCGTCCGCCGCCAGCTCGCCGAGCGCAACGACCTGCTGGCGAAGGACGAGCGGGCCAAGCCGCTGATCGATCCCGCGAAGGCGCTGATCGCCAGGCTCGACGACCTGGAGGCGCGGCTGCACAACCCCAAGGCCGAGATCGCCTACGACGTCCTGGCCCAGAAGGGGGGCACCAAGCTCTACTCGCGCCTGGCACCCCTCCTCGGCTGGGTGGACAGCGGCAACGGCGCGCCGACCTCCGGAGCGCAGGAGGTCTTCGCCGAGCAGTCGAAGGAGCTGGCCGGCTATGAGACGGAGCTCGACGGGCTCCTGGGCAAGGATCTGACGGCGCTCAACGACTCGGCGGGCAAGCTCGGGGTGCCGGTGATCTATGTGCCGCCGGTGGCGGCGAAGTAGGGTTTTCCTGGGGTTTTTTCCTGGGACCGCCGGC
>Ga0136846_1238462_pt1 | contig 51015 bp, 45 predicted proteins | sample HopSoiMetagenom2_FD_96841 | JGI IMG/M metagenome (GOLD analysis project Ga0136846, IMG submission 96841) | Grasslands soil microbial communities from Hopland, California, USA - 2 Assembly 2016 (version 4) | ecosystem: Environmental > Terrestrial > Soil > Grasslands | place: USA: Hopland...
GCCTCTCTATCGTTCTCCAACCGGAGCGCCAGGACTACCGCGCCATGCAAGCGGCCCCGGCCTGGGCGGCAGGGCTACCGCCTCAGCGGTTTAGTGCAGCCGTCGCTATGGCGAGGAGGCGCAACGCCGCAATGCGCTTCGAGAGCAAGCGAGCAGCCGGCATTTGTGGCTTGACGCGACACTCGATCAGGCGCCTTTTGACGTGCTACTCGGACACGTTCGAAATACTCCCAGCCTCTCAGGAGAAGCTACATGCCAGAACAGGAACTTGATTTATTAGTCATCGGCGCCGGCAGCGGCGGCGTGCGGGCCGCGCGCCTGGCTGCGCAGCGGGGCGCCAAGGTGGCGATCGCCGAAGTGGCGGCGCTGGGCGGCACCTGTGTGAACCTCGGATGCATCCCGAAAAAGCTCTACAGCTATGCCGCGCACTATGCGGAATCCTTCGACGAGGCGCACGGCTACGGCTGGCCGGTGCAGGCGCCAAAGTTCGAATGGGAGACGCTCAAGGCCAACCGGGCCAAGGAGATTTCGCGGCTCAACATGACATACGGCGCCGTACTCGAAGCTGCAGGTGCGACCTTGGTGAGGGGCAGGGCGCGGATCGTGACGCCGAACGAGGTGGAGGTGAACGGTCAGCACTTTGCTGCAAAACACATCCTCGTGGCGACCGGCGGGCATCCCACCATTCCCGAGGTGCCGGGCGGCGAACACGCGGTGAGCTCCAATGAGATGTTCGACTTGGAAAGGTTTCCGACGCGGCTGGTGGTCGTCGGAGGGGGCTACATCGCCTGCGAGATGGCATCGATCTTTCGCGGCTTGGGCGCCCAGGTCACGCAGCTCGTGCGTGGATCACGGCTTCTTCGCGGCTTCGACGAGGACATCGCTGCCTTTGTCGCGGTCGAGATGGAGAAGAAGGGTGTCGACGTGCGACTCGCTACTCACCTCCAGCACATCGAGCGCGAGCAGAGTGGCATCTTGCGCGTGAGCCTGCACGACGGCAGCATGCTCAATGCGGACACTTTGCTCTACGCCACCGGCCGCGCTCCCAACACCGGCGGTCTGGGCCTCGAAGACCTTGGCGTCAAGCTGGGCTTGCGCGGCGAGGTGGTGGTCGATGCGCACTACCGATCCAGCGTGCCATCCATCTACGCCGTGGGCGACGTGATTGATCGCGTGCAATTGACGCCCGTGGCCTTGGCCGAAGCCATGGTGGTGGTCGACCAGTTGTTCGGCCATGGCCGCCGCACCATGGACTACGATTTCATTCCGACGGCGGTGTTCACCCACCCCAGCATCGGCACCGTCGGGCTCACAGAAGCCGAGGCGCGCGAACGGCACGGCGTCGTGCGCACTTACCTGAGCGAATTCCGATCCCTCAAGCACACCTTGTCGGGCAGCGCCGAGCGCACGTTGATGAAGCTGGTGGTCGACGATGCGACCGATCGAGTCGTCGGCTTGCACATGGTCGGCGCCGAAGCCGCAGAAATTGTTCAGGGCTTCGCGGTGGCGCTGAAAGCCGGCGCAACGAAGGCGGTGTTCGACGCGACCATCGGCGTGCATCCGACGGCAGCTGAGGAGTTCGTGACCATGCGCGAGCCGGTCGGAAGTTGAACGCAGTGTGCTTCTACCTGGAGGTGCGACGTGAAGTGCCGCGCTTCACTTCGCCCAACTGTCTTTCAACGCTGTCACTCGATTCAACACTGGCTTGCCTCTGACGTGATCTTTCCGATCTGCCACAAAGTATCCGTGTCGCTCGAACTGAAACTTGGCGTCCGCTTCCGCTGACGCCAACGAAGGCTCCACAAACCCCGCCGCTATCTTCTTGCTATTGGGGTTCAACACCGTCAAGAAATCCCGCCCGCCCGCATCTGGTTGCCCTTCGGTGAACAAGCGGTCATACAGCCGAATCTCCGCAGCCAGCGCGTCGTGAACGCCCAGCCACGTGATGGTCCCCTTGACCTTCACCGCATCCGCGCCAGGTGTGCCACTTTTCGTGTCGGGCACGAGTTTCGCGAGCACGGCCGTCACTGCACCCGATGCGTCTTTCTCAGCCCCCGTGCACTCGACCACGTACCCGTACTTCAGTCGCACCTTGTTCCCCGGGAACAGCCGGAAAAATCCCTTCGCCGGCACTTCTGCAAAGTCATCACGCTCGATCCACACCTCAGGCCCAAGGCTGAACTGCCGCACACCCAACTCCGGCAGGTGCGGATGCGCCGGCGCACTGCACGCCTCGTGATGCGCTTCGCTTCCAAACACATCCGCCCAGTTGGTGAGCTTCATCTTGATCGGGTCCAGCACCGCCATCGCCCTCGGCGCTTTGCTTTCCAGGTCATCGCGCAGCGCGATGTCCAACGACGAATAGTCGATCCACCCGCCGGCCTTGCTGACGCCGCTGCGCTCGGCCATCAGCTTCAGGCTCTCGGGTGTGTAGCCGCGGCGGCGCAGGCCGACGAGGGTGGGCATGCGCGGGTCGTCCCAGCCGCTCACATGGCCTTCGTCCACCAGCTGCTTGAGCTTGCGCTTGCTGGTCACGATGTAGGTGAGGTTGAGCCGAGCAAACTCGTACTGCCTGGGCAGCGGGTGTTTCAGCAGGCCCAGGTCGGCCAGTCGCTCCAGCAGCCAGTCGTAGAAGGGCCGCTGATCTTCGAACTCCAGCGTGCAGATGCTGTGGGTGATGTTTTCCAGCGCGTCTTCGATCGGGTGCGCGTAGGTGTACATCGGGTAGATGCACCACTTGTTGCCGGTGTTGTGGTGCTCTGCATGCTTGATGCGGTAGATGGCCGGGTCGCGCAGGTTGATGTTGGGGCTGGCCATGTCGATCTTGGCGCGCAGCACCATCGCGCCATCGGCGTGCTTGCCGTCGCGCATTTCGCGGAATCGTTCGAGGTTGGCCTGCGGCGAGCGGTCGCGGAAGGGGCTGTTGGTGCCCGGGGTGTTGAAGTCGCCGCGGTTGTGGCGCATCTCATCGGGCGTTTGCTCGTCCACGTAGGCCAGGCCGGCTTCGACCAGGCTTTCGGCCGCGCGGTACATGAAGTCGAAATAGTTGCTGGCGTAGTACAGGTGGCTGGTGCCATTGACGTTCCAGTCGTAACCCAGCCACTTCACCACTTCGATGATGCCGTCGACGTATTCCTGCTCTTCTTTCTCGGGGTTGGTGTCGTCGAAGCGCAGGTGGCCCACGCCCCCGTACTCCTGGGCCAGCCCGAAGTTGAGCCATATGCTCTTGGCGTGGCCGATGTGCAAATAGCCATTGGGCTCGGGCGGGAACCTCGTGCGGATCTTGGCCGGGTCGGGTTGACCTTGTTCATGATGCGCTGCATCGCCAGGTTGGCCGCCCCATTTACGGCTCGCGTAGGTGCCTTGGGCCAAGTCGCGCTCGATGACTTGGCGCAGGAAGTTGCTGGGCTTGTGCTCCGGCTCGGCGGCGCTCGCGCTGTTCTTGGGTGAATTCATGGGGAAGAGGCCTGTGTGAGACCCTTGCAGAGGGGGGCTTCGGGGAGTGCGGGCCATTCTATCGGCGCATGGGTCGATCAGGGCGCCCGCGCGGATGTTCGCGCGAAGGGCTGAACCTTCACAGCTGAAACGCTCCCTTACCTTGTGACAGGCTCGGGGCGTCAACGGCGCACACCCGGGTCGGCGTTTGGAGGGAGACGCGCCAAGCTTGCGCGGAAATGGAGCAAACCGTGAAAAAGCAAATCGCCATTGCCCTTGCAGCCCTTGGTTGCGCCTTGGCTGGCACTGCGGCAGAGGCAGCAAGCAATGTTTACTGGTCGGTTGGCATCAATGCGCCGCCGGTGGGCACAGTGATTTCCAACGCGCCGGCGTATGCGCCGGCCCCGGTGTATTACGCCCCGCCGCCTCCGGCTTATGTGCAAGAGCCGGTTTACTACGCCCCGCCGCCCCCGCGGGTGGTTTACCGGCCGGTGCCAGTGGTGGTTCAAGGCCCCGCCTACTACCCGCCGGCGCCGGTGGTCTATGCCGGTGGGTACTACCGGACGGGGTACCGCCATCATGGCGGCTGGCATGAGCATGAGTGGCGTGATCGCCGCTGGGATGGGGATCGTGGCGGACGTGGAGACGATCGGAGTCGTCGTCGCCATTGATCGAAGTTTGATGGGAGCAATGGACGGCGGGTGAACGCAGCGACCCTCTCACCCCCAACCCTCTCACGGCACGGGGGAGAGGGAGTCTTGTGTTTGTAGCCCGGGTTTCAGCCGGGCTTTTTTATGCGCCTTTGGCGGGCGATCAGGAACAGCGGGAACGCCGCGCTGATCGCCACGATAACCATCATCACGAACACGAAGGCATGGATGGCGAATGCGATCTTCCTGCGGACGCGGCGGCGTGCGCGGGTTTCGATGGAATGGTCGTTGCGGCCTACATCGCCTTGAAGAGATGCGCGTAAATCCTGCTCACAGGCAACTTGTCGCCATGCCCGCGCAGGTCCACGATGCCCTGGTTGTCATACCCCGTGATCCAGTTGCCGAGCGCGTTGCCGCAGGTGTAGCCGATGACTGTGCCGATGGGGATGATGAGGATCATCCAGATCCACCCTGGCCACTGCCCGTAGGCGCCGTGTTCGGGTTGCTTGCGATGCACCCACCCTGCCACCGCGACGCGTCCCGAATCGATGAAGAACCAGCAGCCCAGCGCAATGCACAGCGAGTAGATGAGCGTCGGCCAGAAGTTGTGGTGATAGACGAGGGTCAGGATGCCCGCGATGAAGAGGCCGATGACCATGCTGCGCGCGCCGCGAAAGAGAAAGCGCTGCAGGCGGCGGTCGCGACGGGGCAAGACGTCGGTGGGAAGCATCGGGGCAATTCTGTCTCAGCCTCTCAGCCTCTCAGGCGCTTGCGGTCAAAGCCTCGTGAGCCACTTTCCACATCGCGACGCCTCGACTGAGGAAGACCCCGGCGAAGCTGCCGTAGGCGAGGCCTGCCACCGCGCCGAAGAGCGGGTCATGGGCCAAGGCCGGGTGCATGGCGATTGTCGCGCCTACGCCGAACTTGGTCGTGAAGATGCCGAGGATCAGCATCAGCGGCCACCAGCTTCCAGGGACTTGCAGGCGCTGGTCTTGAGCAGACCAGGCGATGCCGCGCCAAGCGCCGACGGCGGCTGAGAGTGCGACAGCGGTCGCCAGGGCGACGGCCCATGCTGCCGTGGCGACAGCGTGCGCACCGAAGACCGAGGTCACGCCGAAGACCGATAGGGCGACCATCGCGACCGGAATGATCGTCGCGCGGCGGATCGTCATCGAGCGCGGGAAGGTTTGTGAGATGCCCAGAGCGATGAGCCCGGCGAGAAGGGCCCACACCCAGGTGGGAGCGTGTTGGATGATTTGGGTCAGCATGGCGGAGTCCTTGGAGGGTCACTCGATGGGTGAACTGTGCCCCTCGGCCCTTCGCGGCGCCGCTGCCGTGCGATGAAACGTCGAATTTGATCGTGGAGCGTGTGCATGGCGACGTGAACGTCACGCGCTGCCCGGGAGAAACCCCGGGGATGTCAGCACCCCGGAGGCTTATATTGCCAGCCCGTGCAAGTCGTGCCCGGCCAGGGAGTTCGGTGATGGTGTCTTTCGCTTTGTCTTTCCGCACGCGATGGTTGGTGTTGCTCGGCCTGTCGAGCACTCTGCTCGCTTGTGCCGAGCCCATGCGCGATCCGGCACCGATGCTCCCGGTGCGGCCTTTGCACACCGTGGCCATCGCGCCCATCGCGCCCATCGCGCCCATCGCACCGGTGGTGCCCGATGCACCGCCAGCGCCTTCGGCGCCGCCTGCAGAGCCGATGCCGTACTCGGCAGCAGTGGCGGCGCGGTTTCCCGATCCTGTGGGGGGCCTGCCAACGCCCGCCTTCGCGCCAGGCCATCCCGGCTTCACGACCAACGCTGAAATCCAAACCCTCTTGCGCAGCCTCGTGCGTGACGGTCGCGACGACCGCGCGACGATCCGCTTGTTGCATCTCGACACTTCGCAAACCGGCGTGCCGATCGAGGCTCTGCTCTTCACGCGTCTTGCAGACACCGACGCTGTCGCGGTCGCCAAGTCAAACCGGCCCACCGTCATGCTTGTCGGCCAGCAGCACGGCGACGAACCTGCGGGCAGCGAAGCATTGCTCGTCGTCGCGCAAGAGCTCGCGCGCGGCAAGCTCGAGGGACTGCTCGATCACATCAACGTGGTCTTGCTGCCGCGCGCCAACCCGGACGGTGCGCGCGACAGCAATCGCCTGACAGCCAGTGGCATCGACATGAACCGCGACCACCTGCTGCTCAAGACGCCCGAGGCGCAGGCGCAGGCACAGCTCAATCGCGAATACCACCCGGCAGTGGTGGTCGATTTGCACGAGTACTCGGTGGTCGGACGCTACATGCAGAAGTTCGCTGCGGTGCAGAAGTTCGACGCGCTGGTGCAGTACGCGATGACGGCAAACCTGCCGCCCTTCATCACCAAGGCATCCGAGGAGTGGTTCAGGCAGCCTTTGCTGGCAAGCCTCAAAGCCGAAGGACTGACGAGCGAGTGGTACTACACGACCTCCACCGACCTGAACGACAAGAATGTGTCAATGGGTGGCGTTCAACCAGACACGGCCCGCAACGTCAACGGGCTGAGGAATGCGGTAAGTTTTCTGATCGAGACGCGCGGCGCGGGTATCGGGCGGCTGCATTTGAAGCGCCGGGTGTTCACCCACATCACGGCAGTGACCAGCATCCTGCAAAGCACGGCGACGCGCGGTGCCGACCTCGCGAAGCTGCGTGCCTTCGTCGAGCAGGACGTGGCGTCCCAGGCCTGCCAGGGCGAAATGGTCGTCGAGGCGGCGGCCACGCCAAGTGAATATGTGCTGCAGATGCTCGACCCGCAGACTGGCGCTGACAAACCGCTGAATGTGGCCTGGGACTCGGCCCTGGAATTGCGCAAGGTGAAGAAACGCCTGAGGCCTTGCGGCTACTGGCTGTCGTCTGATCAAACCGAGGCGGTGATGCGCCTGCGCGGGCTGGGCGTGACGGTGCAGCAACTGGACGACGACGGCGACTTGCGGGCAGAGGCTTACCGCGAGATTTCGCGGGAGTCGGGCGTGAGGCAAGACGTAAGGGGCACGATTTCCGATGGCGGCGCGGTGGTGCGCGTGAAGGTGCAGACCGTGCCGGCATTGATGGAGGTGAAAGCCGGTGGGTATTACGTGCCCTTGGAGCAGCCCTTGGCGAACCTTGTGGTCGCAGCGATGGAGCCGGACACGCAAAGCAGCTTCGTGGCGAGCGGGATCGTGACAAGCGTGGATGCGCAGGCGCGGGTGATGTCGAGGCCGGCGATCCAGATGACGGTCCTTCCGTGACCTTGTGTTGCTCCCTTTCCCAGGGGAGACGAACCCAGCCTGTACGGATAGCGTGGATCGGCGAAAAGGAAGTGTCGCTCAACCCGGAAGGATCAACGCGTGTTCGTGTGTTCCCGCAGATCGGTGAACAACCAACAAAGCCGGGCGCTTCATCGCCCGGCTCCGCGAGGCCTCTCAGGAGTCCTCGTTCCGCAGGCGCGTCAACAGAAAACCGAGAACGCCGAGTCCGGCCAAGGTGAGCAGAAGCGACGAGGGCTCGGGAATCACGCCCACGGTGCCGGTGGCGAACGAAAACATGTGGTCGTTGAAGTCCATATCTCCGCCGCCGGCCAGGTCTTCGAAGCTCACAAAGGTACGGCCGGTGAGGTCGGTGAACACGTTCGCATGCGCCATGGCGTCGATGTTGCCGATGCCATTGCCTGTGTGGAAGAACAGCCCCGTGTTCAGCACATGGAGCACCACGTCAAGCCTTGTCCCCGCCGCAAAGCTTCCGAGGTTGTATTCGGTGCCGATGGGGGTGCTGTGGTTAGGAAAGATCTCCGGCGAACTGTTGACGCTGATCAGGCTGTTGTAGCCCGCATCCGAGCCCTCGAATCGGATGATGAGGTCGCCAGTGTTCATAACAAAGAAGTCGTCGCCAACTGCTGCCTGTGCTTGCGGAGCAGCCAACGCTGCTGCAAGTCCAAGCAAAGGCATCAATGTCCTTAAGTTCTTCATGAGCGGAACTCCCAAAACGAAAAGGGGTGGTTACTTCAAAAACGAGCTGCCCGGTGGTCCACCTTTAAAGGCGAGTTCCTTCGGCAACGGTCGTGCCTGCTCGATGGAAAGTTCCACGCGTGATGTGCCGGAATGGCTTGCCCTAAAGACTCCTGGGCAAGCCTGAAGTCTTTAGGGGCACCCCTTTCAAGGTCTTCGCTCCCTCTCCCTCTGGGAGAGGGCTGGGGTGAGGGCATGGGGCGGCGAATAGAGCCATGGGTTGCCATCACCGCAGCCCCTCACCCAACCTCTCCCCAGGGGGGAGAGGAGCCAATACAAGACCTTGAAAGGGGTAGTCTTTAGGGATCCTTCAGTCAATGAAGAATCTTTTTCCGGCAACGCTTCAGACGCGCCGGAAAAAAGTGGGAGTTCGCAGCGTGCGTGTGTGAAACCCGGACGTATGGGTTGGCATCAGCCTCTCAGGCCCTCATGCCGGGGCCTTTCAGCCCATGCGCGATTGCTCTATCGACGCCGGGACGTCCCGCCGCCGAGGATGCTTCCCAGCACCCCGCGGATGATTTCGCGGCCCACGGTCGAGCCGATGGAGCGCGCTGCCGACTTCGCCACCGTTTCCAGCACCGAGTCTTTTCGACCTGAGCCGCGCAAAAGGCCACCAGCAACGTCGCTCAGCCAGCTGCCGCCGGACGAAGTGGTGGAGGCCGGCGCGGCCTGACCGCGTTCGGTGGGAAATTCTCGCGAAGGTGCAGGTGCCTGCGGCGGTGTTGCTGTCGCCCGGCCCTTCAGCTTTTCGTAGGCCGACTCCCGGTCCACCGTCTTCTCATACACCCCAGCCACCAGCGAGTTCGCGATCAAGGCTTTGCGCTGATCGGCCGTGATCGGCCCGATCTGGCTGCCCGGCGGCAGCACGAAAAGGCGCTCAGTCACACTCGGTCGGCCCTTGTCGTCGAGAAAGCTCACCAGCGCCTCGCCGACCGCAAGTTCAGTGATGGCCGTTTCGATGTCCAGCTTGGGATTCGCCCGCATCGTGCTTGCTGCCGCCTTCACCGCCTTCTGATCGCACGGCGTGAAGGCACGCAGGGCGTGCTGCACGCGGTTGCCCAGTTGAGCCAGCACAGAATCGGGAATGTCCAGCGGGTTCTGCGTCACGAAGTACACACCGACGCCCTTGCTTCGCACCAGCCGCACCACCAATTCGATGCGCTCGACCAGAGCCTTGGGCGCCTCGTTGAACAGCAGGTGGGCCTCGTCGAAGAAGAAGGCGAGCTTGGGCTGGTCGAGGTCACCGACTTCGGGCAGTTGCTCAAACAACTCCGACAGCATCCACAACAAAAACGTGGCATAGAGCCGCGGGCTGTTCATCAGCTTGTCGGCGGCGAGGATGTTGATCACGCCTTTGCCGCCGTCGGTCTGCATGAAGTCGGCGATGTTGAGCATCGGCTCGCCGAAAAACTTGTCGCCGCCTTGCTCCTGTATCTGCAAGAGCCCGCGCTGGATGGCGCCGATGCTGGCCGCGCTGACGTTGCCGTATTCGGTGGTGAAGTCCGCCGCGTTGTCGCCCACGTGCTGCAGCATGGCGCGCAGGTCTTTCAGGTCCAGCAGCAGAAGCCCGGCGTCGTCGGCAATCTTGAAGACGAGTTGCAGCACGCCTTGCTGCGTTTCATTGAGTGCGAGCATGCGCGACAACAGCAGCGGCCCCATGTCGCTGACGGTGGCGCGCACGGGGTGGCCTTGTTCGCCGAAGACGTCCCACAGCGTGGTGGGGCAGGCGGCCGATTCGGGCGCGTCGAGTCCGCGTTCTTTCAGGATGCCCGCGAGCTTGTCGCTGATCTTGCCCGCCTGCGTGATGCCGGTGAGGTCACCCTTCACGTCGGCCATGAAGACAGGCACGCCGATGCGACTCAGGTTTTCCGCCAGGTTCTGCAGCGTGATGGTCTTTCCGGTGCCTGTGGCGCCGGTGATCAGCCCGTGTCTGTTGGCGAGCGAAGGCAGCAAAAACGCCTCCGACTTGTCGTGCTTGGCGATCAGGATCGGGTCGGCCATGAGAACTCCGTGAGCTGGCAAGTAAAATTGCAGTCTATCGAACAACACGACGGGCCGATGCCAGAGCGGTCCGTGCCAGAGGAGTCATATGGCCGGGCATTCCAAATGGGCCAATATCCAGCACCGCAAGGGCCGCCAGGACGAGAAGCGCGGCAAGGTCTGGACACGCATCATTCGTGAAATCATGGTTGCGGCTCGCCAGGGCGGCGGCGACCCCAACATGAATCCGCGATTGCGGCTGGCCATCGACAAGGCCAAGGCCGCGAACATGCCCGCCGACACGGTCAAAAAGAACGTGGACAAGGCCACGGGCAACCTCGAAGGCGTGAACTACGAGGAAATCCGCTATGAGGGCTACGGCGTCGGCGGCGCGGCCATCATCGTCGACTGCATGACCGACAACCGCGTGCGCACCGTCGCCGAAGTGCGGCATGCCTTCAGCAAGCACGGCGGCAACCTGGGCACCGAAGGCTCGGTGGCCTTCCAGTTCAAGCACGTGGGGCAGTTCGTGTTCGCGCCCGGCGCGAACGAGGACAAGGTCATGGAAGTGGCGCTGGAAGGCGGCGCTGAAGACGTGGTGACCGACGACGACGGCGCAATCGAGGTCCTGTGCGCACCGCCGGACTTCGAGAAGGTGAAATTGGCCCTCGAAGCCGCGGGCCTGAAGCCCGACATGGCCGAAGTGACCATGCGGGCCGAAAACACCATCGAACTCGCGGGTGAAGACGCGCAACGCATGCAGAAGCTGCTGGACGTCATCGAGGACCTGGACGACGTGCAAGACGTTTTCCACAACGCCGAGATGGACCAATGAGCCCCCATGTTCATATTCGTTCGCTGCCTCCCGAGGGCGTCCACGGCGACCCAGAGGCAGATCATCGGAGGCCGGGATGAAGGTCCTGGTGATAGGCAATGGCGGGCGCGAACATGCCCTGGCCTGGAAGCTGCTGGATTCGCCCAAGATTCAGACCGTGTTCGTGGCCCCCGGCAACGGCGGTACCGCGCTCGACAATCGCCTGCACAACGTCCCTCTGACGGACTTCAACGAACTCGCCGACTTCGTCCAGAAGGAAAAGATCGTGCTGACCGTGGTGGGCCCCGAGGCGCCACTCGCCGGCGGCGTCGTCGATGTCTTCCGCGCGCGCGGCCTGCGCGTCTTCGGCCCGACCAAGGCTGCGGCGCAGCTCGAAAGCTCCAAGGCCTTCGCCAAGGAGTTCATGAAGCGGCACAAGATTCCAACGGCCGCGTATGAAACCTTCAGCGACGCGAAACTGGCGCATGCCTATGTCGACAAGCACGGCGCGCCCATCGTCATCAAGGCCGACGGTCTCGCGGCGGGCAAGGGCGTGGTGGTGGCCACCACGCTGGAACTGGCGCACGAAGCCATCGACTGGATGCTGCTCGACGACAAGCTCGGCGTTGCGCACAACGCCGGTGGCGCCCGGGTGGTGATCGAGCATTTCCTCGAGGGTGAGGAAGCCAGCTTCATCGTGCTGTGTGACGGCAAGCACGTGGTGTCGCTCGCCACCAGCCAGGACCACAAGCGCTTGCAGGACAACGACCAGGGGCCCAATACCGGCGGCATGGGTGCATATTCGCCTGCGCCGGTCGTCACGCCCAATGTGCACGCGAAGGTGATGCACGAGATCGTGATGCCGACCATCCAGGGCATGGCGAAGGACGGCATTCCCTTCACCGGCTTCCTTTATGCCGGCCTGATGATCGATTCGAACGGCGACCCGCGCACCGTGGAATTCAACTGCCGCATGGGCGACCCGGAGACGCAGCCGATCATGATGCGGCTGAAGAGCGATCTTTTTGACGTGCTGATGCATGCGACCGATGGCACGCTCGATCAGGTCGATCTGAAGTGGGACCGACGCGTGGCCCTGGGCGTGGTAATGGCCGCAGCCGGTTACCCGCTCAATCCGCGCAAGGGCGATGTCATCAAGGGCTTGCCGGCGGCATCGGCTGACGCCATGGTGTTCCATGCCGGCACGACCTTGAAAGACAACGACGTGGTGACCTCGGGTGGTCGCGTGCTGTGCGTGACTGCCCTCGGTGACTCGGTCAAGCTGGCGCAACAGCGAGCCTACGAGGTCCTGCAGGGCGTCAATTTCGATGGCGCGCAGTATCGGCAAGACATCGGCCACCGGGCGATCAAGCGCTGATGAAATGTCCCGCCGGGCCGCCCCCGGAACGCGCAGCACGAAAGTACCCCATGAGCACTCAACAAGTTCGCGACTACCTGCTGGACCTGCAAGGCCGTATCGTCGCGGCCATGGAGGCCGAAGACGGCGCGAAATTTCGCAGCGACCACTGGACGCGCGAGCCGGGCGGCAAGCTCGAAGGCGAGGGCTTGTCGCGCCTGCTCGAAGACAGCGCGTTTCTCGAACGCGGTGGGTGCAGCTTCTCGCACGTGAAGGGCAAGGTGCTGCCGCCGTCGGCAACGCAGCATCGGCCCGAGTTGGCGGGGGCGCCTTTCGAGGCAATGGGCGTGTCGCTCGTGTTCCACCCGCGCAACCCGTACGTGCCCACTGTGCACATGAACGTGCGCTTGCTTGCTGCGATGCCGGCCGATCGAGAGCCCGTGACCTGGTTCGGTGGCGGTATGGACCTCACGCCCTATTACGGCTTCGAGGAAGACGCGGCACATTTCCATCGCACCAACCGCGATGCGCTCGCGCCCTTCGGCGACGACAAGTACCCGCGCTTCAAGCAATGGTGCGACGAATATTTTTTCTTGAAGCACCGCGACGAACCGCGCGGCATCGGCGGGGTGTTCTTCGACGACTTCTCGGAGCTGGGCTTCGAGCAGAGCTTCGCGATGATGCGCGCGGTAGGCGATGCGTTTCTGACGGCGTACCTGCCGATCGTGCATCGTCGCAAGACCATGCCCTACGGTGAGCGCGAGCGTGACTTCCAGGCGTATCGGCGCGGGCGCTATGTCGAGTTCAACCTCGTCTTCGACCGCGGCACGCTCTTCGGCCTGCAGTCGGGGGGGCGCACCGAGTCCATCCTGATGTCGATGCCGCCGATCGTGAAATGGCGCTATGACTGGCATCCTGAGCCGGGAACCCCCGAGGCAAAGCTGTACAGCGATTTCTTGCGCCCGCGCGACTGGGCCGCGCATGCTTGACCGGCTCGCGGCAGGATGGGCAAAGCGGATCGTGTCCACGGATTCTTCCTGTCCGCGTGGGCTCCTTCGACAGGCTCACGATGCACGGGCTTCGCTTTGCCCGCTCTGCGAGGTTTGCAGGTGAGGCGCATCGGACTCTTCGGGGGAAGCTTCGACCCGCCTCACAACGCACACGTGGCACTCGCCCGCGTCGCGCTCGATCATTTGAAGCTCGACGAGTTGCGCTGGGTGCTGACCGGGCAGGCTTATCAGAAAGTTCGCCAGATCTCCCACGCGGAAGACCGCAAGGCCATGGTCGCACTCGCCATCGCCGACGAACCCCGCTTCAAACTCGAAACCTGCGAACTCGATCGCACCGGCGCGAGCTACAGCATCGACACCGTGTGCGAACTCGACGCGGTCGAGCATGCCGATTGGTTCCTCATCATTGGCCAGGACCAGTACGCCAACCTGCACACATGGCGCGACTGGCCCGAGTTGCTTCAACGTGTGACCATCGCCGTCGCGAGCCGCAGTGGACAATGGCCCCAAGCGAGCGCGGAAGTGACCGCCACACCACACCGTGTCGTTGCGTTGCCACTTCCCCGAATCGACATCTCTGCCACCGCCATCCGCCAAAACGCCAACGAGGGCCGGGATTACACCGACATGGTGCCCGACCTCGTCGCAAGCTATATTGATCGACACCACCTCTACCGAGGCATCCCCAGGAATTGAATGGACATTCGTAAACTGCAACGCGCCATCGTCGATGGTCTGGAAGACGTGAAGGGCCAGAACATCGTGGTCTTTAATACCGAGCACCTGTCGCCGCTCTTCGAGCGCGTGATCATCGCCTCGGGAACCAGCAACCGGCAGACCAAGGCACTCGCTGCCAGCGTACGCGATGCCGTCAAGACCAAGGGTTTCGGGGTGACGCGCACCGAGGGCGAAGAAAACGGCGAATGGATCATCGTCGACTGTGGCGCCGCCGTTGTGCACCTGATGCAGCCGTCGATCCGCGACTACTACCACCTCGAAGAGATCTGGGGTGAGAAGCCGGTCAAGATGAAGATCGACGACAAGCCGGTGAGGCTCGTGAAGGCCGAAGAAGCGCCGGCACCCGCCAAGAAGGCGGCGGCGAAGAAGCCGGCTTCGAAGCCTGTGGCGACGGCGAAGAAATCGGCTGCTGCCAAGGCGTCGGCTTCGAAGGCACCCGCGGCGAAGCAGGCGCCTGCCAAGAAGGCGCTTGCCAAGAAGGCTACGGCGAAGAAGGCCACCGCGAAGAAGGCTGCAACCAGCCGGAGCGGCGTGACGCGCACAGTGGGCGTGAAGAGTACTGCTGCAAAAACTGTTGCGGCGAAAGCGCTAGTCAAAAAGGTGCCAGTCAAGAAAGCGCCGGTCAAAAAGGCGCCTGCCAAGAACGCGCCTGCCAAGAAAGCGCCGGTCAAGAAAGCGCCTGCCAAGAAAGCGCCTGCCAAGAAAGTCGCCGCGAAGAAGACTTCGTCTCGCGGTTGACGCTCTGGTGAAGCGCAAACCGCCGCCGTGAAGCTGCTCCTGGTCGCGGTCGGCCAGCGCCAGCCGGCCTGGGCCGACACTGCCTACGATGATTTCGCGAAGCGCTTTCCGCCGGAAATGCGGCTGGAGCTGAAGGCCGTCAAGGCCGAACCGCGTGGGTCGAAAACTGCCGAGCAGTTGATAGCGGCGGAGGCTTCTCGCCTCGAAGCCGGCATCCCCAAGGGGGCGCGCCGCATCGTCCTCGACGAACGCGGCACGCGTCTCACGACCGTGCAGTTGGCCGAGCGCATGAAGGCCTGGATGAACGACGGGCGCGACTCGGTGCTGCTGGTTGGCGGGCCGGACGGGCTCGATGCAAAGTTGAAGGCGACGGCAGATGAAACGATGCGCTTGTCCGATCTCACGCTGCCGCATGCGTTCGTGCGCGTGCTGCTCGCCGAGGCCTTGTATCGCGCCTGGACCGTGATGGTGAATCACCCCTACCACCGCGAATGACCCACGACTTCATCTACCTCGCATCGCAAAGTCCACGCCGCCGCCAGTTGCTCGAGCAACTCGGCGTGCGCCATGCGCTACTCCTCGCCGATCCCGACGAAGATGCCGAATCGTTAGAAGCCGTGATCGACGGCGAGCTGCCGATTCATTACGTCGAACGCGTGACGCTCGCCAAGCTCGACGCGGCCAGGAAGCGACTTGAACGCCGCAAGTTGCCGCAGGCTCCTATCCTATGTTCGGACACCACTGTCGCTATCGGCCGCCGCATCCTCGGCAAGCCCGCCGATGCCGATGACGCCCGCAACAAGCTTTCGCTGCTCTCCGATCGTAGCCATCGAGTCATCACTGCCGTCGCGCTCGCCTGGGGAGGGCGAACGGAGATCCTTGTGAACGTTTCGCGTGTGCACTTCGCACCGCTGACAGACGATGACATCACCCGCTACATCGCGAGCGGCGAACCTTTCGGCAAGGCCGGCGCCTATGCCATCCAGAGCGCGGCGGGTGCGTGGATCAGCCGCATCGAGGGGAGCTACTCCGGTATCATGGGTTTGCCCCTGTACGAGACGGCTCAACTGATGAGACAAGCGGACGTTCGTTTCTGATGCAAGACATCCTCGTCAACTGGGCACCCCAGGAAACCCGAGTCGCCGTCGTCGAGAATGGCGCGATACAAGAGCTTCACGTCGAACGCACGCTGGAGCGGGGTCTCGTCGGCAACATCTACGCTGGCCGAGTGGCCCGGGTGCTTCCCGGCATGCAGTCCGCCTTCATTGACATAGGGCTCGAACGCGCGGCCTTCCTGCACGTGGCAGACGTCCACGTGAACGGCGGCACGCCGCGCGCAGACCAGGGCTCGGCTCCACAAACCCCCATCGAGCGCCTCATATTCGAAGGCCAAACGCTGACCGTGCAGGTCATCAAGGACCCGATCGGCACAAAGGGCGCGCGGCTGTCCACACAGATCAGCATTGCAGGCCGCCTGCTCGTGTTCCTGCCGCAGGACGACCACATCGGCATCTCACAAAAGATCGGTTCGCCCGAACTGCGTGATCAGCTTCGAAGCCGCATGGCCGTGCTCGTGGGCAAGCCGCAAGATGGCGGGGGCGGCGGCTTCATTCTGCGCACCAACGCGGAAGAAGCGACCGACGAAGAACTGGCTGATGACATCGGCTACCTGCGCAAGACCTGGATGTCGATTCGCGAGCGCAGCTTCAAGTCGCCCGCTGGGACCTTGTTGCATCAGGATCTGAGCTTGATGGAGCGCGTGCTGCGTGACCTGGCGCACGATCACACGCAATCGATCCGCATCGATTCGAAGATGCAGTTCGATGCGCTCAAGGCTTTCGGCGAAACCTTCACGCCCACGTCGGTGAGCAAGCTCGAGCTTTACAGGGGCGAGCGACCGATTTTCGACCTGTACAACATTGACGAAGAGATAGCGCGCGCATTGGCACGGCGCGTGGATCTGAAGTCGGGCGGCTATCTCATCATCGACCAGACCGAAGCACTCACGACCATCGACGTGAACACCGGTGGTTATGTTGGGGCACGCAATTTCGACGACACGATTTTCAAGACCAACCTCGAAGCGGCCGGTGCGATTGCAAGGCAACTGCGGTTGCGCAACCTGGGCGGCATCATCATCGTCGACTTCATCGACATGGCGCGCGAGGAGCACCAGACGGCGGTGCTGGCGGAGTTTCGCAAGCAGTTGGCGAGGGACCGCACGAAGATCACGGTCAGTGGCTTCACGCAACTGGGTCTGGTGGAGATGACCCGCAAGCGCACGCGTGAATCCCTGGCGCACATGCTGTGCGAGCCGTGTCCGATCTGCGAAGGCAAGGGGCAGGTGAAGACGCCGCGCAGTGTCTGCTACGACATCCTGCGCGAGATCTTGCGCGAGGCGCGGCAGTTCAATCCCAAGGAATTCCGAGTCATTGCCGCGCCGTCGGTGGTGGAGATGCTGCTCGATGAAGAGAGCCAGCATCTGGCGGGCTTGAGCGACTTCATCGGCAAGCCGATTTCATTGCAGGCAGAGGCGACGGGATCGCCGGAGCATTACGACATTGTTCTGATGTGAGGTTTCACGGCGTCTCACGCCGACCCAATTGCCACCCGCAAACCCGCATGAATCCTGGCGATTCCGGGTTTCAGCGCTTCTTCAGGGATCTCCGACGTCGTCGCCCTCATTGAGACGCGCCAAGTGAAATCGCCAGCAGGTCAACAGCCCACCGTGCAACGTAACCTCCTGGCGGCCGATCAACATCCACTCCCTGGACAGAATCCTCGGGTTCCTGACGATCATGTCTTCGAGCTGCTGCTCGCTGGACGGTCGGCTGGACATCAGTGGCGCCGGCTGATCGCCAACCCGCCAAACGGCGTGATGTATGGGCACTCATTCTCCTCAAGCCACGAGCTTCAACAACTGCGGCTCGTTGCGAACCTGGAGGCACCATCGCGCCACCGAGGATAGCTCTGCCGACCTGTGGGTCAGTTCGCGCACCTTGGCACGCACCTCAAGAAGTTTGGCCTTCGCCGCCGGGTTCTTCCCAGCCGCGCACTTGGCCTTCGCAGTCAAAAAGTCTTCAATCAGTGCATCGACCTTTTGCCAGACACTCCGGCGTGCCTCCGCCAAGTACACATGCTCGTTGAGCTTGAGCCGCTTGACCGTCTCGCAAACACGTTCTTTCTCCCACTGAGAACTGCCTGGCATCGGAATGAGCTTCCCCTCCTCATCGAACGCGATCAGCGATACATCGTCGTCATCAATCGGGTCGAGCAGATAGGGGGCCTCAGACTCCTCGCAGCGCACAGCGAACGCTGAACAAAGCGAACCCTGCTGCAGGGGAAACCAGCCACCCTTCTTGCGGTTGCCGACGTTCCCACAGATTCGAAAGTTCATGTAGTCGAAAGCCAGCCACCAGTAGCCATCGCGCTCGGTGCCGTCCAAAGTCCGAGCCGCCTTCTTGGGTCGAAAGTGTTCGACGTCGTAATGCGAGTAGAGATCGCGGACCTCAGAGAACCAGCACTTCCCGCCTGACAGCGCCAGCAGCCACTGCTTGAGCGCGCCCCAATGCGCACTGTTGGCATCGATCAGCGCATTGCGCTCACCCCGCCTGCCCGCAGCCTGCAAAGCCGCCATCTCGGTAACTAAACCCGCAGACTTCGCGAGCCAAGCATCCCATTGCTCCTGAGTCCACGGCCTCCATCCAGGTATGTCGCTGTCAGTCGGCTTCTTGTGTTCCAGGTCGATGTAGATCACTTGGCGGCCTCCTCGCGCAGGATCTCTTCAATGATCTCGTCTGCCACCTCGTTCTGCTCAGCCTGCTCTTCCGGGCTGAGCGTTGGTTTTCGAAACTTGCGGTGTTGCGCCATCTTGCGCACGAACAAGGCGTAGTCAGGGTCGCGAAAATCGGCCGTCGAGAAGCCAAGGTCGGCCAACTCAGCCGACAGCCTGGTCAACTCGGCGTCTTCCTCCGCCGTGCGTGGCTGCTTCACAAACAGCTCATTGCGGCGAAACAGGCGCCGCTCGGTTTCGATATCCAGCGTGGACGACAGGCCAAACAGCTCGCTCTTCAGCAACCCCGTCACGCCCATGCCCTGCGGGTGCTCGTCAGGCGTTTCCACCACCGTGCGATCTGCCTGCCTGCGCAGAATGTGCACCTGCTCGCGCTGAAGGCTGCCGATCATCATCGGGTCGTGGGTGGTGATCAGCACCTGCGAGGCTCCTTGCATCAAGGCGCCACCATCTTGGCTCAGCACCCCTTCGATATCGTCGAAGTAGCGCAGCTTCCAGATCGGGTTCAAGTGCGTGTCCGGCTCGTCGAGCAGAAACAGGCAGTGGTCTTCGCGCGTGATCCGCATCAGCCCCAGCACGGTCAGCATTTGCAGCTCGCCTTCTGAGAGCTGCGTGAAGCCCACCTTGCCGTCATGCCCATCGTTTCCTTCCACGTGCTTCTTGACGGTGATGCGCACTTCTTCGATCAGGTCGCCGATGTAGGCACCCTCGGCGTAGCGGAAGAAGCTGTCGGTGCCACCCACCAGACGGCCCAACTCCTGCAGCTTGGCCTGAGTGGGCACGTAGAGGTACAGCTGGCGCTGCTTCTCTGTGCGACCGCGGAAGTCGATCTGCTGAGTGACTTCCTGCTCAATGGGCGCCCAGGCTACCTGCCACAAGCTGTTCATGAACTCGCTCACCACGCTGCCGCGTGCGTACCAGAAACGCGGGTCGCCCTCGTTCAACTCCACTTCGTCGAACTTGCCATTGCGGCGCTTTTCGCGCAGGCGGTAAGGCTCCTTCAACACGAACAAGGCCGACTCCAGCGATTCGATGTGCAGGTTCTTCAGCACCTTCTGGAACACTGGATCGTCTGACAGCAGGCAGGCCAGCAATACCAGCTGGCTGTGGCCGCCGCGGCAATAAAACAGGCGGCGCAGGCGGTCGTCTCCGGCCTGCTTAATCCGCGTCTCGCGGCGCTGCTTGGCCTCTTCGATGGCGCGGATGTCGGCTTCACTGGCCTTGAAGTTCGCCAGCAGTTGCTCAGGCAACACTTCGTCGGTGGTGACTTCTTGCAGCCGGTTGAAGCGCTTCTGGTGTTCTTGAAACAGCCCCTCAATGCGCTCGTTGCGGCCCGAGTAGTAGGCAAACACGTGCGAGGGCAGCAGGCGTGGGCCGCGGCGCTCGTCGCGTGGTGTTTTCTCCGGCGGGTCGTTCTTGTTCAGATAGTCTTGGCTGACCCGGTCGCCGTCTACCCACACAAAAGGCCGCCGCTGCTTGGCCAGATCGGCCTGGATACGCACGACGTGCCCGCGAATTTCATACTCAAGCGTGTAGTCGAACGCGGCATCCCGGTCCAGGTCCAGGTCGCGAAAGACGGTGATCAGCGCCTCAATCAGGTTCGACTTGCCGGTACCGTTCTGGCCGATCAGCGCGTGGCTGCGGATGGCCTTGGGTGCCGCCGCGCTCGCGGAACCCAACCTGGGTTCGAGATGCGTAGCGAAGTCGATGACCACCCCACGCAGGTTGCGGAAATTAGGGATCGCCAGATGTCGCAACTGCATGCTCAGGCCTCTGCTTTTTCCAAAGCCTTGGTGCGCATCTCGGCCACCTCGGGTTCGGTGACCCAGCCATGCGCCACCTCGGTTTTCAGCTGCGCATAAAAAGCGTCGATCTCGCCGCCGAAGCGTTGCCACAGGTCGCGGGCCGACATCTCGCCGTTGTTGCGGGCCAGCAAGGTGGCGAGCGGGGCCTGGGCTTTGACGTCTGGTGCAGTGCCCAGGCGCAGCGGGGCGATCAGTTCTGTTTGTGGGGGTTTCACTGGGGATTCCTCTTCTGCGCCGACAGCAACGCCGGTGAGCGCAGCAACGGTAGCGGTTGCAAGGTTTGCTGCGACTCGCAGGCTTCTGCCAAGACGTTCTGCGTGGTGGTCGCACAGCTCAAATAATCGATCCACGATCTCGACTATCTGGTCCTGCTCGCCGCGTGGTGGAACAGGGATAACCAAGTCTTCGACGCCACCAACACGGAGGTGCTTCACCGTCATGCCAATTGCAGCCTCGGTCATACGAGACTGGAAGCTAGGACTTTGAATGACATACAAGAGGTACCGGTTGCTGAACAGCTTCGGAAACAACCGGATGAGCATGGTTCGCTGTCCTAGGCAGACGCGCTCGCCCTCAGGAACAATTGCGGCCTCCCCCATGGGCGCTTCCCGCGTGAAAAAGATGTCACCAGAATTGGGAGGCATGCGCCGAGCCCAATAGGCATAGGTCTCCTCAGAGATCTTCCGCGTCTTGGTCAAGTCCATCTGTCCATCACGAATGTCGGTCGTGCGGACAAGATGAATGCCCTTCTGGACATAGGGAGCCGTCTTGTTGTGGCAATCGACGACGGCTTGGGAAACTTGAAGCAATGACGCCCAACACCAATGTTTCGGCACCGCCGCACTGGGCACGGTTATCTGCTGTGTGCGCAGCTTCTTCAGCATGGCAACCGCTTCCTTTTTCTCCTGCTCATCTGCGATCTCTGCCCACTCAGCCCTGGCGCGCACAATTTTTTCGATCAACGCAGATGCAGGAGTTGAGACACTTGGGGTCGGCAACAAGCGACCACTCACCGCAAGGTCGAGAACCAGTTCCTTGAAATCTCGCACATCCCCTGGCTTACGGAACAAATGCGCGAAGTTGGCCTGGAGGCGTTGCCAGCCCTCTTGCAGTTCGTGCGGGCTTTCGGCGCTCGCGAGGGCCTGCAAGGTGGACTGGCGCAGGGCGTTTTGCAGCTTGCGTTGGTCTTGCTGCTGCTTCTCCAACTTGTCGCACAGAGCCATCAGCTCATCGACTTTGGCGACGATGCGGGATTGTTCCCGTTGAGGCGGGAAGGGAAACAATGCCTCACGGGCGGAGTCAGTCCCGAGCCGGGGCAGATTCATTCCGTAGGTTGAGCCGTTGGCGTAGGCGATGAAGTACGGGGACTTGAGGTACCAACGCAGATATCTAGCCTCGATCTGGTCGAAGAACGAGATCGGACTGATTTCTGTCGTACAGACACCGGGGGAGTCAGCTATCAGCACCTTGTCGAGATAAGGCCTCAGCTTCCCGTACAGCACGGCCCCAGCAGGGAATCCGTTCTTTGTGCTCTTGAACTTACGGTCGCGAGCAACGACCTTCGACAGGAGCCTCGATGTCCCTTTTTCGACATCTTCCAGCTCAAGCACCCACGTCTCCTCGGATACGTCTTCGAATTCAATCTTGGGAGCATCGCCGTAATTAGTGACATAGCCTAGACGACTCCAAGCCCAGCCCTCCGGCAACAGCCACGGGTGATTGCTTGGTTGGACGACTGACGGATCGGGCTGCCGCTTGAGGGCTTTCTTTGCAAGCAGCGCTCTCTGCTGTTGCCTGTTCACGTCGATCAGATCGGCCGCAGCTACGTCGCCTGGTACGCGTTGCGTCAAGCGTCCGGAAATCGCCAACTGAAGCACCAGCCCCCTCAAGCGTGCCACGCCCCCAGGTGCACTCGCGATGTGGCCGAACTCGGCCAGAAACTGCGCAGCGTCCATCAAGCTTCATCCCCGTTGCGGTTCTCCAAGCGCGCACGTGACAGGGCGATGGCTTCGTGCAGCTTGGCTTGCAGCACTTCCTTGGACGGCAGGGCCGTGAGGTGCTCGGCCACGTGAATGCCGCTGGCATCCAGCTCCAACAGTTCGATCTGCTCGCGCTTCTTGCCGCCGCACAAGATGATGCCCAGCGGCGGGGCTTCGCCGGGCTCCTGCTCGTGTTTGGCAAGCCAGCGCAGGTACAGCGCCATCTGGCCTTTGTATTCGGCCTTAAAGTCGCCGAGCTTCAGGTCGATGGCCACCAGGCGCTTGAGGCGGCGGTTGTAGAACAGCAGGTCGATGTAGAAGTCGTCCTGGTCGAGCTGGATGCGCTTTTGCCGCGCGACGAAGCTGAAGCCTGTGCCCAGCTCCAATAGAAAGCCTTCTAGCTCGCGCAAGATGGCGTCTTCCAAGTCGCGCTCCAGGTAGCGGTCGTTGAGGCCCAGAAAGTCGAGCACGTAGGGGTCTTTGAGCAGCAGCGTGGGGCTCAGCTCGCCGGTCTGGCGCAGGGCGGCCAGTTCATGGGTGATGAGCTCGGCAGGTTGGCGCGACAGCGCGGTGCGCTCAAAGAGCTGAGAGTCCATCCGTTCTTGCAGTGTGCGGGTGCTCCAGCCTTCTTGCTGGCACATCTGCAGGTAGAAGTCGCGCTTGAGGGGTTCGGCGATGTAGATGAGGGCTCGATAGTGCGTCCAGCTCAAATGTCTACGCGCTGCGGAGAGAATTTTCGGGTCGGGGAAGGCCTCGGTAAAGCGCAGCATGTGGCGCAGGTTCTTTTCGGAAAAGCCGCGCCCGTACTCGGCCTCCAACTGTCTCGCCAGTGCGGAGACGATGTGCTCGCCATAACCCGCCCGTTGGCCTTGCAGCACCTCGGTGCGGATGCGCTGGCCGACGTGCCAATAGAGCAAGGTCAACGTGCTGTTGACCGTACTGGCCAACTGGTGGCGGCTTTGCTCGATGAGCTGGAGGATGTCGCCGAGCAGCTGTGGCGTGGGTTCGACCGGTGTGCCGCTCATGCCTGAGGCTCCTCAGCGGTGAAGTGGTGCGCCAACGCGGCGGCGAGTTCACTCTTGAGTTGGCTTTCTGTCTCTTCGATCTGGCCAAGCAAGGTCTTGTACTTTTCCAGCAGCACGTCGGGGTCGTGGGTTTCTTCTTCTGGCGCGTTGGGGTTCTTCAAGTCCAGGTTGTAGATGGGCCAGTAGAGCCGGTCGCCAGCGGCCTGGGCGTCGCGTGCTTGCAGGCGCAGCCCTTCGCTCTGCGGGCGCAGCATTTCAATTTCATCTTCAACTGCTCTGCGCTGTTGAGCATCGCTCACACCCTTGACGGACTCTCGCAGACTGCGCATCTGGCCTTCCAGCGCGCTGGCCTGGTTGTTCAGCTGATCGGCGCGGACCCAGTGCGGTTGGGCGGCGGCCTCGGCCTGCTCGCGCTTGGTCTTGAAGTCCACTTTCCAAGCGAGCTCGTTTTCCACCCGGTCGGCGAAGTGATTGGCCTCGCTGCCCCACCAGTCCTGCTCGGGCTTGAACTCTTCAATGCGAATGGGCTTGGTCTTGCTGTAGCTTTTGTAGCCCGGCGGGTAGGGGTGTTCGTAGAACCAGATGGTGTCGGTGTGGAAGTGGTCGTCGCCGTCGTTCACCTGTGCGCCCTTGGTGAAGAACAGCAGGTTGGTTTTGATGGTGGTGTAGGGCGCGAACACGCCCTTGGGCAGGCGCACGATGGTGTGCAGCTTGCAGTCGCGCAGCAGCAGCTTCTTCAGTGTGGCCTTGATGCCATCGCCAAACAGGAAGCCGTCTGGCAGCACCACCGCGGCGCGGCCGTTTTGCTTCAGCAACTTCTTGATGATGAGGGCCATGAACATGTCGGCGGTTTCCCGCGTGCGCAGGTCGGCCTGGTATGTATTGCCCACGCCATCCTCTTCGTAGCCTCCGAAGGGTGGGTTGGTGATGACGCAGTCGACCTTCTCGTGAGCACCCCACTCGTTCCAGGGGATGCCCAAGGTGTTCTTGTGCTCGATCTGGCTGGGCACGTCGATGCCATGCAGCAGCATATTGGTGGTGCACAGCAGGTGGGGCAACTGCTTCTTTTCGATGCCGCGGATCAGGCCCTCGATCGCGGCCTTTTCCGCCGCGCTGGACTTGCCCGTGACCTGGTGCCGCAGGTGGTCGATGACGGCAGTCAGGAAGCCGCCGGTGCCGCAGGCCGGGTCCATCACCATCTCGCGTTTGGCCAGGCTGGGGTTGAGCCGATCGGCCATGAACTGGGTGATGGCACGCGGGGTGTAGAACTCCCCCGCATTGCCAGCACCGCGCAAGTCGTTGAGCAGCTGCTCGTACACGTCACCCAGGTTGGCGCGGGTCTTGAAGTCGTGGAAGTTGATGGCCTCTTCCAGCTTCTCGATCACAGCCAGCAACTGGGTGCCGGACTTCATGTAGTTGTTGGCATCCCGGAAGACACCACGAATCACCTTGTGCTGAGGGCTGACGCTTGCGTCGAGCTCCTTGAGCTTGGGGAACAGCTCGTTGTTGACAAAGGGGATCAGCTCACTCCCGGCCTTCTGCGACTTGGTTTTCCCGTCTTGGCCAGCCAAGTATGCCGCCCAATTCCTCCACCGGTACTCTTCGGGCAAAGGCGACTTGTACTTCTTCTTTCTCTCTTTGGCGTCGTCTTCCCACTCTTGCTCACGCTGATCGAAAACTTTGAGGAAAAGCATCCACGTGAGCTGGCCCAGGCGCTGGGCATCGCCGTCGACGCCATCGTCCTTGCGCATGATGTCCTGGATGGATTTGATGGTGCTGCTGAGGTTCATCTCGTTGTTCTCATATCACGCGGCCTGCCAACTGGTCAGGCTTGTTTCTTGTCGTTCTCTTCGTAGAGGGCTTGTTCCAGGGCCCGCACGGCCTGGGTGAACTGCTCGATGCCGCCGAAGATGCCCCGGCGGATCTGCGTCTTGCTGCCGAACTGGTCGAACGGTGGCAGCTCCAGCACCTTGGCGTCTTCGATGTTCTGTACGCCGTGGTCGGAAAACTTGTCCAGCAGGGCTTCGAGCACGGCGCGCGCCTGCTCTCCGTACTTGCCAAACACGTCGCGCTTCTTGACGTTGTTGGCCCGCTCGCGGCGGGTCAGAGGCTGCTGGTCAAAGGCGACGTGCGCAACGAGGTCGAACACGTCGAGCTCGGCCCCATTGGGCACGGCCTGCTGCAAGACTTCAAGCGGAACGCCGTGTTCACCCAGTTCGTCGAGCACAGCCTGCTTGCGCTCGGCGCTGTTCCATCGCCGAAGAAAGTCGGTCAAGCTGCCGAACTCGGCTTGCAGCGCCTTCTTGATATCGTCCTTGAGCAAGACGCGGTAGTCCTCGGTGATGAGCTTGCCGTCGGCGTCCAAGTACTGCGAGCGCTCGACAGCTACGCGCACGTTGACATCGTCGACGACGTACTTGACTCGGCCTTCTCCGCCTCCACCCGTGGTGAGGCCAGACGAGGTCAGCTCTTCGCCAGGAGAGCCAGCGCCCGCGTAGGGCGGCTCGTTCTCTCCGGTTCGCAGGGGAGATTCGGGCGGCACCACGGGTTCGTCAGCTTTGGGCTCGTAGATCACCACCGGCTCACCATCAAAGTCAGGATCGGAGAAGAGGCGTGTGGCGCCTTTGAAGTCCATGATGGTGAAGTAAAGCTTCTGATAGTCCTCACGCAGGCGGGTGCCGCGGCCGATGATCTGCTTGAACTCGGTCATCGAATTAATGTTCTGGTCCAGCACGATCAGCTTGCAGGTTTTGGCATCCACGCCCGTGGTGAGTAGCTTGGAGGTGGTGGCGATGACGGGGTACGGCTCGTCGTTGTCGATGAAGTACGACAGCTGCGCCTTTCCCTCGTTGTCATCGCCGGTGATGCGCATGACGTAGCGGCGATTGCTGGCCGCGGCAGGGATGATCTTCACCAGCTCCTGGCGCATCCGCTCGGCGTGATCTTGGTCGTCACAGAAGACGATGGTCTTTGCCATGGGGTCGGTGGCCTTCAAGTACTCCCACACCTTGCTCGCCACCAGACGGGTTCGCTTTTCCAGCACCAGGTTGCGGTCGAAATCCTTGGTGCTGTATTGTCGCTGCTCCACCGCTTGGCCGAGCTTGTCGACCTTGCCCTTCTCCGGCGTGTAGCCAATGGCATCCACGTCTGTGGCGATGCGGATTACCTTGTAAGGCGCAAGGAAGCCGTCCTCGATGCCTTGCTTCAGCGAGTAGGTGTAGACCGCGTCACCGAAGTAGGTGGAGTTGCTTGCTTCCTTGGTTTCCTTCGGTGTCGCTGTCAGGCCCAGATGCGTGGCATCGCTGAAGTAGTCCAGCACGTCCCGCCAAGCTGAGTCGTCTGCGGCGCTGCCGCGATGACACTCGTCAATGACCACCAGGTCGAAGAAGTCGGCGGGAAACTGCCGGTAGATCTGCTTCCACTCCTCTCGCCCTGTCACTGCCTGGTACAGGGCCAGGTAGACCTCGTAGTTCTTCTTGACCTCGCGGTTGGTGACCTTGTGCATCACCTCTCCGAACGGGGCGAAGTCCTGCTGCATCGTCTGGTCAACCAGGATGTTGCGATCGGCAAGGAACAAGATGCGCTTCTTCGCCTTGGCCTTCCACAAGCGCCAGATGATCTGAAATGCCGTGTAAGTCTTGCCTGTCCCCGTAGCCATGACCAGCAGCACACGCTGCTGGCCCTTGGCGACGGCTTCAATGGCACGGTTGATGGCGACACGCTGGTAGTAGCGAGGCTCCCGGCCGCTGCCGTCGGCGTAGAAGGGCTGCTCCATGAGCGCGATGGCCTTGGGCTCGGTCAGGCCCTTCCACTGCTGAAAAAGCGCCCAAAGCTCGGCGTGCGTCGGGAAGGCGTCCAGGGGTACTTCACGCTCGGTCGGTGTGGTAAGTCCAGTTCGGTCGTGGAGCAAGAATGCAGTGCCGTTGCTGCTGATCGCGAAGGGGGCGTCCAGCATCTCAGCGTAGGCCAGCGCCTGCTGCATGCCGTGCCCCACCGGGAAGCGAGCTTGCTTGGCCTCAACCACCACCAGGGGGACGCTCGGCCGCGCATAGAGGACGTAGTCTGCCCGCTTCGGCCCGCCTTTGGCTTCTGGGTTACGCACGCGGGCGGCAAGCGTGCCACGCACCATGACGCGGCCGTCTGTGAGGCTAACTTCTTCCCTGAACTGAGTCTGATGCCACCCGGCGCCCCGGATAGCGGGAGTGATGAATTTTGTACAGATGTCCCGTTCACTCAGATCATGCTTATTCACGTAGACGCTCCCGCTCGCTCCCACACGTGGAGAATAGGAAGTGCCATCAGCACCAGCTTGGCGCGTCGTTTGGCCATCGCTATTGAAGGCCTGCCGAAGCGACACGCGACTAGCGCGCTCTTGAAAGCTCGAAGCACTCCCGGATTCCTCTCGCAAGGCGAGTCTACTTGTGATGAGCAGGCGTCCTGACATCGGGCCGCCGTGCCGTGTCGCAGGCTTGAGAGAAACGAGCGCTCTGAGGAGGAAACCTGCCATTCATTGCGTCACTGTGAATGGCAGCAACCGCTGCAATGATGACGCTCGCGGCGTCTTGGCGGTGATCAGCGGCTGGCTCACAGGTGCGAAGCGTTCATGACGGTCAGGGCAAGCGAGGCCGATAGGAACGTCAGTTGTGTGAAGCGTGATGCCTGCACCCTCTTCACAGTCTGGGCTTGCTTTCTGCAGGGTGCAGGTGAGCCCTTGAAGGTGCATTGCGGCTTGCAGTCAATGTTGTCCCGTTGCGCGCTTGATCAGTCCGAGGATGCGGCTACTTGACCGCCTCCAACTCCCACAGGAAGTGCGTCAACTTACCACTGCGTCCGCGATTCCATAGCCTGAGCTTTTGCCGCCAGCTGAGCGGCTTGGGCGCCAGCGAGTCGAGGTACACCACCCATTCCGTTCGCAGGGCGTTGAACCCACCGACGAATCCGTAGATGTGCCCCAGCGGCTTATCGCCCGAGAAATATTCGTGCGAATGCGCGGTGATGATGTTGACGTGTGTCGGGTCCACGAATGCAGCCGGGCTTGGATACGCTGGAGTCAACGCATACAAGCGACCACCCGGCGCCAGCACGCGCCAGATTTCGTTCATCAGGTGGATGAACGGAAACCACGTCCCCTTGCCGTCCGGGGTGGTCAGCAATCGCGGCACGTGCTCGATGAAATCGTAGGCCGATACCGAGCCGAAATGGTTGTCCGGGTATGGGATAGGGTCGAGCACAACGTTGGCACAGCGGAACTCCGCTTGCGGTGTCGATGGGAGCGGGCGAATGTCCACGCCGCAAAGGGCGCGGCGACCGTAGGGATTTCGCGGCGTCAGGCCGCAACCGAGGTCAAGGTGCCGGTCTGGAACTGAAGGCATCGGGTTCTCCGTGAAATATCAGGGGTTCGCAGATGGCGCGGGGAATTGCGGATCGATGCCGGCAGCGACCAATGCAAGACGAATGTCTCGCGTGTGCCAACGCCAGCGCCAGCGCTTGAACGGGCTTCGGGCTTCGTCCCATAGCATGGCGGCATATCGCCAAGCGGCGCGCTCGCGCAGGCCGGTGGTCCAGCCCGAGCGCCTTGCATGTTCTATGAGGTGTCGAAGTGCCCGAGCATTGCCCACGCGCACGTGCTCAAAGCAGATGTCGGGATGCCGGGCCGCAATCAGCTTGCGGTTTTTGCGCATCAGTTCATGTTGCTCGCGCCCCATTCCCGAAAACGTGGCGCTGCCCACGTGGGCAACGAACACGTCCTCGGCGATCACCTGGTCGAAGCCGGCTTTCGCGAGCCGCAGGCTGAAGTCAAAGTCTTCGTAATAGCCCAGCCCGAATATCGGATCGAGCCCGTTCAGGTGCTGCCACACGCTGCGGCGCACTGCGACGCAGAAGAAGTCGCTGCGGTAGGTCGGTGTGATCAAGCGGGTCGGCAAACGCATGGCCGCTTCGCCGATGCTGGCGACCCGGTCCATCGGCACGTCGGGCAATGGAAGTCGTTGGCCATTGCCCGCGGCGTTGGTCACGGGGCCTACCATGGCGACCTTTGCAGGCACGGCGTCAAGCGTCGCGAGCAGGGATTCGAGCGCACCCCGGGGAAACAGAGTGTCGCTGTTGACGAGGCACACCCATTCGCCATGTGCCGCTTCCACGCCAGCGTTCATTCCGCCGGCGAAACCAAGGTTCTTCGCTTGCGGCAGGAAGGCGATGCGTGAATCGCTCTTCGCTGCCTCGGCACACCGCGCGGCAGCACCATCGTCCGAGTTGTTGTCCACCAGGATCAACTCGACCCGCGGATGCGACGGCGCATCGGCCAGCGTTTGAAGGCATGGCCCGGTCGTCGTGTCGAAACGCTTGAACGACAAGACAACCAGCGAGAGAAACGGTGCGGCCGTGCTCACCGCATGGCTTCCATGCGACGACGCCATCGCTTGATGCGTCGTGCGAAGCGCGACAAGGCCGAGCGGCTGTCGAGTGCGTCGAGTTCGTACTCCCAGTTGGACTGGTAACACGCGCCAAGAAACTGCTCGGCCAGTTTCTCAGGCGTCTCGCCCAAGCGCCGCATGACCAGCCATTGCCAGTCGTGGTGGTACACGCGAAACAAGGGCTCGATCGGCTCGACAGGAATGCTGCGGTACGCGAGCACGGCCTCGCCGTACCAGCGAATCTCGGTCGGGATGTGGTCGATCGCGTCCCATAACGTCCATCCGCGCGGTGCGAAGAAGCGGTCATGCAGGTCGCTCCAGACGCGAGCCGACCAGATGAGCGGCTGCGGTCCGAAGTCGTAATCGGGGCCGACACGTTCGAAGAGCGACTTCATGCGTTCGCTTTCTTCGCGGAAATGTTGGGCCACTTTCGAATGCCCGCGGTCGATGGCCAGCTGCAGCAAGTCGCGCGACTGGTGCATGAGCGTGTATGGGTGGCCCGCAGGGTGCAGGAAATTCGCACGAGCGATGTCGCGCAGGAACACCGTGTCCGAATCCACGCTGAGGTAGCTGGCGCAGCCGAGCAGCCGCCAAGCATCAGCCTTGATCACCTGCTGGGATCGATAGCCAGGCGTTCGATTCAGTCGATCCAGCAAGTTCGCGGATGCGGCCTGCGGATGGCTGCGCACCACGTCTTCATCTGTGACGAGTTCATACCGTTCACCAGCGAGCACTTCGCGAAAGACAGGCACGTCGCCTTTTGGCACGATGATGAAGATCGGAATCGCCTGCGGATTGTGTCGAGCCAGCGTGCCCAGCAGACGTTTCACACGCGCGGCATCGCCACGGTATGACTTGCACACCAGCATGAAGTCTCGCTTGGCCTCAGGCATGGTTTGCGGCGTCCACGATCTGCCGAACCGCATCGGCGACGGTCACTGGCGGTACGGTCACCTCGGGCAGCGCGTTGTCGCGCCAACGCTGGATGGCTGCTTCGAAGGCCGCGATGATGGCCGGCTGGTCCTTGCTCGGTGCGACGAAGCCGTCGTGTTCGAGTACCAGCGCGTCGAGCTGCGGGTTGGCGTAGGTCAGCGCCAGCACTGGACGGCGCGACCAGAAGTAGTCGTAAAGCTTGGACGGAATGTATTCAAGGCAATCCGACAGTTCGCCGTGGATCAGCAACAGAACGTCGCATTGCTGCATGCGCTGGATGACACGGGCGCGGCCAGACAGCCGCGTCTGCGGATCGAATTCGAGTCGGCCCATGGGCTTGATGACCTCGGACAGTTGCAGCGCTTGCATGACCTGCGCAGCCTCCGGGTCGAGCGAGCCGCCGTAGATCTCCAGACGCACGACCTCGCGCAACTCGGGCCGCAGTGCCAGTAGTGCCGCCAATGCGCGAAGTGCAGGAGCCAAGCTGCGGGTGGGCGAGAGTGATCCGAAATGACCAAAGACGCAATGGGGCCCCCGGACATGTTCGGTGCGCACAAGCGGCGGCTCTGCACCCGGCAGCACGACAATGCCTCGCTTGCCGAGTTCTGGATGACGCCTGTGAGCCGCTGCCAGCGCTCCATCGGTGAACCACCACGCCAGATCGGCGTGACGGCAAACGTAGCCTTCGAGTTTGGCAAGAAATCGCTCGTGGCGGTTGCGTGGCGCAACACCTGGGAGGATCAGTGGATCGTGTATTTCGGCAATCCACTTGCACCCGGTCCATCGCTTGAGCCAATAGCCCGCCAGATGCGCCGAGAACACACCACCAGTGGTATAGACCAGTTCGACATCGCCCTTGTCGATGAGCCGCTTGCCATGAAATGCCGCCGGCAAGGCCCAGGACCACTGGCTGCGAACACCAGATGCCAGCCGCTCGAGCAGAATGAAGGGCGCCAGCAGAACACTCATCAGCATTGTGACGATGCGGTACGCGAGGCTTCGTCCCCATTTGCGCAGCAGCACGTGCCGAAGGTCGAATCGGATGCCGGCGGGGCCCCAAGGCAGCAGTTGCCGATGTTCAACGCTTTCGTCAGGCAGCCCCATCACGCTGCTCAGCACCACAGGATCGATCCCCGCTGCGAGCAGGTGCGGAATCTTGTCGGTGATGGTGACGCTCTCCGCCCGCCCGTCCACGTTGTACGCATACGAGACGATCAACCATCGGCGTTTCGCCTTGGCAGGCGACGTCATCGGCCCGCTTTGGGCGCGCGGCCCATCAGGTAGAACTCGTCGTTCGGCAGGCTGCTCAACTCGGCCTCGGGAAAGCGGCTGATGGGATGCATCACCATGATTCAACTCCTGAATTGCAGCGAATGCAGGCGAGCGTACAGCCCGCCTTGGGCCAGCAGTTGCGCATGCGTGCCTTGCTCGACGACGCGCCCGTTGTCCATGGTCACGATGCGATCTGCGCCTTCTATGGTGGACAGGCGGTGGGCGATGACAAGGCTGGTGCGGCCATGCATCAAGCGCTCGAGCGCCTGCTGCACGAGCCGCTCCGATTCGTTGTCGAGCGCGGACGTGGCCTCGTCGAGGATGAGGATGGGCGCATCTTTGAAGATGGCCCGCGCGATGGCGAGGCGCTGGCGTTGCCCGCCCGAGAGCTGGCTGCCGTTGTGGCCGATCATCGAGTCCACGCCCTTGGGCAGGCCTTCGACGAAATCGAGCAGGTTCGCCGCGGCCAGCGCATCACGCACGCGTTCAGGATCGCCTCCGTTGCCTAGCGCGACGTTGGCGGCGACGGTGTCGTTAAACAGCACGACGTCCTGGCTGACGAGTGCGAACTGGCGGCGAAGTGCGTAGACATCCCATTCGCGGATCGGCGTGCCGTCGAGGGACACGGTACCGCTCGTCGGGTCGAGGAATCGCGGCAGAAGATTCACGAGCGTCGACTTGCCAGCGCCGGACGGGCCGACCAGAGCGACCGTTTCTCCAGCCTGCAGCGACATGCTGACGCCGTCCAGCGCCGGCGGCTGGTCGTCGCGATAGCGCAAGGACACGTCGCGCAACTCGATGCGCCCAGCGGTGCGAGAGGGCGCGAAGCTGCCGCCGGTTTCGACGGGCGATTCATCGATGAAGCTCACGCCGCGGTCGAGTGCGGCGAGCCCGCGTGTGAGCGGCCCCGACACTTCGGACAAATGCTTGATCGGCGTGATGAGTTGAAGCATCGTCGTCACGAACGCGACGAACGTGCCCACACTGTTCTGGTCATGCCCGCTTTGCCACAGCGCGGCGACGATCACCGCCGACAGCACAGTGGCCGCAACGATCTGCGTGATCGGCGTCATGACGGCGGCTGAGACGACGCCCTTGACGGAAACGCGCTGCAGTTGCTCGCTTGCGCGTTGGAAGCGGGACTTCTCCGTCTCTTCCGCTGCATGCAGACGCACGATGCGCCACGCCAGCACGTTCTCTTCGACCACATAGGCGAGGTCGTCGACGGCGCGCTGGCCTTGCACAGTGAGGCGATGCAGCCGCTTGCTGAGCACTTGCATGACAAGTGCAACCGGTGGGAACAAGATGGCCACGAAGAGCGTCAACTGCCAGTTGAGCCACAGCAGATAAGCCATCAACGCGACGAGCCTGAGCGAATCGCTCGTCAGCGTCTGCACGGAGTTGACGAGTTGCTGTGTCCCGTTCTGAATCTCGAACGTGATGGTATTGACGAGACTGCTCGCGGAGTTGCGCGCAAAGAGGGCCGGCCGGGCATCCAGGAGGCGCCCGAACATCGACCGACGCATCGCAAGCATGGCGCGGTTGGACGCCCATGCAAGGCCGTATTGCGCGACGAAGCCTGCAATGCTTCGGATTGCGAAGAGACCGATCACGGCAAGTGGCACCTGCCACAGTGGAAAGCGATGCTGTGCGAAGCCGCGGTCGAGCAACTGTCTGAGCAGCTCGGGCACCAGTGGCTCAGTGGCAGCCGTGATCACGGTGCCGATCAAGGCCAGCAGCAGACCGCGCCGCGCAGTCGCGAAGAATGGAACGATGCGCTTTACACGCTGCAACAAAGTGCGTGCGGCGACAGCGCCAACGCGATCGGCGCCTTCAGTCGAAATTTCACTCATGCGGGGAACTCTGGCCGCCGAGCGGGACTCTGCAGGAACATCAATTTGATGTACTTGTAATAGGTGTATTCAGCGTTGTAGATCGCGAGCATCAATCCGTGCTGTCCGTCGAGAAGTCCGAGACGAAAAAAATATGTTCGAACAAATGCGAACAACCCCGCCAGGACGGCGCGGTGTACGCTCGCGGACTTTCCGCGTGCCTGCATGTCGCGGGCATGGCCGCTCGAATAGCGGTTGAGCTTCTCGAGCACGTCGTTGATGTCGGGGTAGCTGTAGTGGACGAGGCTGGCCTCGAGTTCGCCAATGCTGCCGTCGACCGTCATGTGTGCATGAAGAAAGTGGTCGGTAAACCCCGACAGCGCACGACGGCCCAATCGCAAGGTATGGTCCGGCCGCCAGCCCGAGTGGCGAATGTACTTGCCGCAGAACTCCGACATCCGAGGAATCCGATAACCGTCATGTGCCCCCGATCGAATCGCCTCCTGCACTTGCGCGCGAAGCGTGTCGGTGATGCGTTCGTCGGCATCGAGCGACAAGACCCAGTCGGTGGTGGCGAGGGAAAATCCGCGCGCCACCTGCAGGCCGTAGCCAGGCCAATCGGTGTGTACCACGCGCGCACCGGCGTGCTCTGCAAGGGCGGGTGTGCCGTCAGTGCTGCCGGAGTCGAGCACCAGTACAGAGTCGGCGAAGGACGCGCTGTGCACGCACTCGCCGATGTTGCGAGCTTCGTTCTTTGCGACGATGACAACGGTCAACGTGGGGGACACTGGCATGGCGTGATCGACCGCTCCTCTATCATCAGATTGTCCACGATTCATTGAATATCAAGGCCCCATGCCGATGGCGAACCTCTGTGCTCCTGCGTTCCTTCCTCGTCGATTCGTTCTGCGCGGCCTTGCCTGCCTCGCATTCGCGATCTCCGTCGCGCCTGCGATGGCCCAGTTCCGAGTCGAGATCTCGGGCGTGGGCGCCACCCAGGTGCCGGTGGTTGTGGCGAGATTCAGAGATGAAGACAAGGCCACGCAACAAGTCTCTTCCATCATCCGTGCGGACCTTGAGCGCAGCGGTCTTTTTCGCAACATCGACGCGCCAGGCGTGCTCGATGAGTTGGCGCAACCGCAAATGGCGGACTGGCGAGCCCGTGCCGCGGACGCCCTTCTGGGCGGCTCTGTCACGCGCTTGGCTGATGGCCGCTACGACGTCCGCGCAAAGCTCTGGGACGTGGTCAAGGGCAGCGAGATCGGCGCGCAGAACGCGACCGTGCATCCCAACGACCTGCGGCTCGCGGCACACCGCGTTGCCGACTATGTGCATGAAAAGCTGACCGGCGAGAAGGGCGTGTTCTCGACGCGCATTGCCTACGTCGCCAAGGCCGGGAAGGCGAACTTCTTGCTTCGCGTGGCCGACAGCGACGGCTACGACCCGAGCGGCAAGCCGGGCGGCGAAGGCGTGTTGAACAGCTCCGAGCCCATCATCTCGCCGACATGGTCGCCCGACGGCAAGGAACTGGCCTACGTGTCGTTCGAGGACCAGAAGGCCGTGGTCTATGCGCAGGACATGGCGAGCGGCAGGCGCCGCGTCGTTGCGAACTTCCGCGGTTCAAACAGCGCACCGGCCTGGTCGCCCGACGGGCAGACGATGGCACTCACGCTGTCGCGCGAAGGCGGCTCGCAGATCTATTTGGTGGGCCGCAACGGCGGAACGCCCAGGCGCCTCACCACGAGTTCTGCCATCGACACCGAACCCTGCTTTGCGCCCGACGGCCGCACCTTGTACTTCGTCAGCGACCGCGGCGGCAGCCCGCAGGTCTATCGCATGCCGGCTGCGGGTGGGGCCGCCGATCGGGTTACCTTCACGGGCAGCTACAACATCAGCCCCGCGATCAGCCCGGACGGCCGCACGATGGCCTTCATATCGCGCCAGGGCAACACCTTCCGCCTGCACACGCTCGACCTGCAAAGCGGCGCGGTCCAGGCGCTGACGGACACGAGCGACGACGAAAGCCCGAGCTTTGCGCCCAATGGACGACTCATCATCTACGCGACGAGGGCCGCGGGGCGGGATGTATTGATGACCACTACGCTCGATGGCAAGATCAAGGCACGCTTGGCGTCCACCACGCCCGACGTGCGCGAACCGGTGTGGGGGCCGTACGGGCGATAGAGTCCCCGGATATTCGTTGGGGTCGAAAGACTCTGAAGCACAGGCGCCGGCAACTTGCAGACCGGCGCATCATCACTGAGAGGAAAGAACCATGAAACTCATTCGTATCGCTCATTCGAGCCTGCTGGTTGTTGCCGCGTCGGCACTCGTCGCCGGCTGCTCGAGCGTCAAGCTTGACGACACCAAGCCGCCAGTTGTCTCCAAGGACATCAAGGATTCGAATGCAGGCAATGCGGGAGCCACCACCGGCAATGCAGCACAGTCCCAAGTCACGCCGGTCGATGCCACCAAGAACCGCACCGCGTCCGATTCGAATCTCCCTCGCGTGGTGTATTTCGACTTCGACAGCTTCGTGGTGAAGGACGAGTTCCGACCTACCATTGATGCCAATGCCAAGGCCTTGGCCATTGACCGAAAGAAGAAGCTCGCCGTCGAGGGCCACACCGACGAGCGCGGCGGAAGCGAATACAACCTTGCACTTGGCCAGAAGCGCGCCGAAGCGGTCGTCAAGTCGCTGACGCTGCTGGGCGCCGACGACAAGCAGATCGAGGCCGTGAGCTTCGGCAAGGAGCGCCCTGCAGTTCAGGGCAGTGACGAAACGGCCTGGGCGAAGAACCGCCGTGCCGAACTCGTCAATCGCTGATAGAGACAGTCATGACTCTGCAACGATGGGCAGGTTCCGCCACGCTGGCGTGCGCCCTGTTCGCACCAGTGGCCCAGGCGGGCATCTTCGACGACGATGAAGCCCGCAAGGCCATTCTGGACTTGCGTCAGAAGCTTGAGCAGAGCAACGAGGCGCAGCGCGTCCGGCAGGCCGAACTCAACAACCAGATGGCCGAGCAGATCGCGCAACTCAAGAGGAGCCTGCTCGACCTGAACGCGCAGATCGAGTTGCTGCGTTCCGACAATGCCAAGCTGCGTGGCCAGGACGAGCAGACGACGCGCGACGTTGCCGAGCTTCAGCGGAAGGTGAAGGACTTGCAGCAGGGCGTCGACGACCGCATGCGCAAGCTCGAGCCGCAGAAGATCAGCCTCGATGGCCGCGAATTTTCCGTCGACCCAGACGAAAAGCGGCAGTACGACGAAGCGATGAGCGTCTTTCGCCGCGGTGAGTTTTCGGCGGCGGCAACGGCTCTGTCCACGTTTCAGGCGCGCTACCCCGCGAGTGGCTACAACGAATCGGCGACGTTCTGGCTGGGCAATGCGCACTACGGCAAGCGCGACTTCAAGGACGCGATCGCGATCTTCCGTGCCTTCGTGAACGCGCATCCGGACGCGGTCCGGGCGCCCGAGGCGCTGCTGTCGATCGCCAACTGCCAGGTCGAACTGAAAGACACCAAGGGCGCGCGCAAGACCATCGGTGATCTGATCAAGATCTATCCGAAGTCCGAAGCTGCCCAGGCAGGCCGCGAACGGCTCGCTTCTTTGAAATAAGCATTGCTCGATAACGTCGACATCGAACGCCGTTTCGGCGGACTGCGTCGCCTCTATGGCGATGCAGGTTATGCGCGCGTTCGTGCGGCACGCGTGGCGGTGGTGGGGCTTGGCGGCGTAGGGTCGTGGGCCGTCGAAGCGTTGGCGCGAAGCGGCGTGGCGTCGCTCACCCTCATCGACCTCGATCACGTGGCCGAGTCCAACGTCAACCGACAGATACAAGCCTTGGGCGCCACCATCGGTCAATCGAAAGTGCAGGCGCTGCGCGAGCGCATCGCAGACATCCACCCCGGCTGTGTCGTGCATTCGGTCGAGGAGTTCGTCGACGAGGACAACTGGCCCGGGTTGCTGGTCGAGCCCGTCGACGCTGTCATTGACGCCTGCGATCACGTGCGCGCCAAGGCGGCGCTCGCGGCTTGGTCGCTCGCCTGCGGCACGCCTCTGGTGATGTCCGGCGCTGCGGGTGGCAAGCAGCGCGCGCAAGACGTACAGGTCGAGGACATTGCCGACGTCACGCACGACCCCTTGATCGCATCGCTGCGCCAGCGTCTTCGCAAACAGCACGGTGCGCCGCGCAGCGGTCGCATAGGCGTGCGCTGCGTGTTCTCTCGCGAGGAAGTCAAAGCGCCGCCCGACGCCGAAGCGTGCAACGTAGATGGCAGCCTGAACTGCCACGGATACGGTTCAACAGTGGCCGTCACTGCGACCTTCGGCATGGTGGCCGCCGGGGACCTGCTCGCAACTTTGAGCAAGTCGATTGACACGGTTGCAATCGTTGAAAAAAGGAAGCTATACTCTTAAGCTTGCTGGGTCGTTAGCTCAGTCGGTAGAGCAGCGGACTTTTAATCCGTTGGTCGCGTGTTCGAGTCACGCACGACCCACCAACGGCCCAAGTAAAAACAGAATCGGGCTCTTAGCTCAGTTGGTAGAGCAGCGGACTCTTAATCCGTTGGTCGAGTGTTCGAGTCACTCAGGGCCCACCAACCAAAAACCCCGGAAACTCCAGCGTGACTTTCCGGGGTTTTTCCATTTCTGGTCTCGCGTAGACTCTCCCAGTCGCATATCCGAACCTGCCAGTCACCGGCCATGAGCCAGCAGCAGTTCCCGCCCCCCGTCTCATCTTCTACTGGCGCGCTGCTCAGGTTCATCCTGACAATCACATCACTCTGTGTGACACCGCATGTCGAATGCCGCGCCGATGTGCCAGACCACAATCAGCCATCGTCATGTCAGCCAACTTGACCTCATAAATTGACCGTCAGTGACTCCCCTGCGTTCATCAGGCATGCAACTGCGCCGGGAAGTTGCGGCCAAGCCGACTCGTTCGAGCAATTGAATCGGCTTCTCATGTGCTCGGCGCGCTTGACCTTGCGCGATACCGGCAGGCCGTCGTCGTCGTCGTAGGTCCGATCGGCCAGAAGCGTAGTCGCCGCAGTTCACGCCGGGGCGCGTCCGGCTGCACGACGAGCTGATGGTGAGCTGATGATGAGCGTTGGATTGCAGGGTCGCCACTGTGCGCTCCAGCGGATCGGCCACCGCTGCATCGGCGGCCGCCGTGTGCGCCTTGAAAGTTCATTCGCGATGGTGCCGTCTGAGTTGGACTCGCGCCGACCAGCGATCCAGCGTTGCCTCTCGAAAGACCGGACCGCAGCACGAATTGCTGCGTGCAGCACAATCTCACCAGCAGCGCCCGGCGATTGACATCTGGCGCCGCAATCATTCGATCGACCCGCCAGACCCTCCATTCGCCTGTGACATGAATTCTGTTGCGACCCCAGCCACTTCTTCCAACGATTCTGACCCGCAGGCAATTGCGCCCGGCAATCGGGCCTTCGGACCGGCGGTCGCGGCGCTGGGCGTCGGCGGTTTCGCGATCGGTACCGGCGAGTTCGTCATCATGGGATTGCTGCCCGAGGTTGCACGCGACCTGCATGTCACGATCCCGGAGGCGGGCCATGTGATCAGTGCCTATGCGCTCGGTGTCGTCATTGGCGCGCCGATGCTGGCGGTGCTTGCGGCCCACAGGCCGCGACGTGCGTTGCTGTTCGCGCTGATGGCATTGTTCGCCGTTGGTAACCTCGCGAGCGCACTGGCGCCCGGCTACTTTTCGCTCAAACTGCTCCGCTTTGCCGCCGGCTTTCCGCACGGCACCTATTTCGGAGTGGCGGCACTGGTGGCTGCTTCGCTCGCGCCGCCTCATCGACGCGCCAGTGCGGTGGGGCTCGTGATGCTCGGATTGACCAGCGCCACGCTTGTCGGCGTGCCGCTCGCCGCGTGGCTCGGCCAACACCTTGGCTGGCGCGCAGCCTTTGTGCTTGTCGGTGCGATCGCCGCTATGGCATGCGGGCTGATTCGCCGCTTCGTTCCCGATCTGCCGGCCGCCCATGGCGCCAGCCCGCTGCGCGAGCTGGGCGCACTCGCACGTCCGCAGGTGTGGCTGACGCTGGGCATCGGTGCCATCGGCTTCGGCGGCTTGTTCTCGGTGTTCAGCTACATCAAACCACTGCTGACCGAGGTAACGGGCATGCCAGTCAGTGCGGTGCCGCTGGTGCTTGCTCTCTTCGGCCTGGGCATGGTGGCCGGCAACCTTGTCGGCTCGCGGTTCGCCGACAAGTCGCTGATGCGCACGATTGCAGGATTGCTTGTCTGGGACGCATTGGTGCTCGGCGCCGTCGTGTTCACGGCGCCGTATGCGCTGGCAATCTCGATCAACGTCTTTCTTGTCGGCACCATCGTCGCGATCGGGCCAGCCTTGCAGATCCGTTTGATGGACGTGGCTGGCGATGCACAAACGCTGGCGGCCGCGCTCAACCACTCTGCCTTCAACGTCGCCAATGCGCTCGGTGCCTGGCTGGGCGGCGTCGCCATCACGGCGGGTATGGGCTGGACTGCCACGGGCTGGGTGGGCGCTTTGCTCGCCATTGGCGGAATGGCGGTGTTCTCGGCTTCTATCTACCAAGCGACGCGTGCTCGAGGCCAAAGGCTCGCTGCGACGGCTTGAGAGTGGGCGGCAGGTCGAGAGAGTGCGCGCCGCTTCCGCATCGGCTAGACGCGCTAGCCCAAAATTCTTGCGATCGACACTGCCTGCGCGGAAATCGATGCGCTCCGCCTTGCAGTCCCGGCGCTTGAACCCGACGTCGGTTGAAGAGGCTGAGCGTTTTCCTTGGCGACATCAAAGTCCATTCGTACTGAGAGGCTGAGAGTATTTCGATCATGCCCGTTCATCACGCCAAAAGACCCCTGCTCGTCGTTGCAAGTGCTCGCCATAGCCCGGGCTATGGCTGCGCTTTGCGTCTAGATCAGGCGCCTTTTGACGCGCTGCTCGGACACGCTCGAAAAACTCTCAGCCTCTGAGCCCTTCGACAAACTCAGGACAGGCTTGTCGCGAAGAAGATGAGCCTGGGCTGATGCGCTTGTGCCGGGTTGCACCGGGGTGCACCGACTGTGCATCAGGCCGCGACCACCGGCGATGCGGGCTGGCGGGGGAGCGGCAACGGTCGTAGCCGGTGCTGTCCGGCTGATCTTCAGATCGTCGCGAGCGGGCTCGGACCCTTCGGAGGCGGGAACAACGAATCGAGTTCGTGCAAGTGCGCAGCCGACAGTGGGTGCTCGAGGGCGCTGGCGTTTTCCTTGAGCCGCTCGCGGTTGCCGGTCTTGGGGATGGCGATTACGCCGTCCTGCGCAAGCAGCCATGCGAGGGCCACCTGGGCCGGTGTCATCGCATGCTGCTTTGCAAATTCGACCAGCCCACGCGCTTTCAGCAACCGACCTTGCTCGATCGGCGAGTACGCCATCACGGGAATGCGCTGCTTGCGAAGCCACGGCAGCAGGTCCGATTCGATACCGCGGCGGGCGAGGTTGTAGAGCACCTGGTTGGTCTGAATCGCAGAGCCGCCCCGTGTCGACTGCAGCGCATGCATCACCTTCAGGTCAAAGTTGCTCACGCCCCAGTGGCGGATCTTGCCGTCGCGCTGCAGATCTTCAAATGCTTGTACTGTTTCGCCAAGAGGTACCTCGCCCGGCCAGTGCAGGAGGTACAGGTCGATCACGTCGATGCGCAGGCGTTGCAGGCTTTGATTGCAGGCGGTGTGCATCGCGCGCCGTGACGCGTTATGCGGGTAGACCTTGGTGACGATGAAGACATCGTCGCGCCGGCCTTCGATCGCCTCGCCGACCAGCATCTCTGAGCGGCCGTCGCCATACATCTCGGCGGTATCGATCAGCGTCAGGCCGAGATCGATGCCGAGGCGGATCGTGGCGATTTCCTCCTCGCGCCGTTCCGAGTCTTCGCCGAATTGCCAAGTGCCCAGGCCCATTGCGGGAACGGTTTCTCCAGACGGCAGGGAAACTCGCTTCATGGGACCCAGTATTGCCGAGCGACGGTCGATCTTCAAGCTCGGCACAGCGCGACATGCAGTTCGGCGACACGCCCACCACCAAGAAGGGCGGCAGGCGTGAAGTCAGGCACCTAACATGCGTGCCACCCCTTCGCGGATCGCACTGCGTGACCGAAAGTAGCCGAGGCCCGTCGGAAGCCAATCGAGGGCTGGGCCCTCCAGTCGTGCGGCCATGCCCATCGGTGCCGCTTCGATCTTGATGCCGCCGTCTTGTGCAGCCTCCTCGAATGCACGTCGTGCGCGTGGCATGTGATAGCCGTGCGTCACCAGCAGGATGTGGGTGATGCCGGCCTTCTTGAGCATCGGAATCGTGCGCTGCGCGTTTTCACGTGTGTCACGCGATTGGTCTTCTGTCCAATGCAAAGGTCTGTTGAAGTCTTGCGTTGCGATGCGGTTGGCGACCTCGGCTTCGGGGGCGCTTTGCGCCGCATTCCAGCCCAGTCCGCCGGTGAATGCGACCGGAATGCCGGTTTCGCGCGACAACCACAAGCCATAGCGCAAGCGCTCGAGCGAGGCGAATCCGAGATTGCTCACGCCGTACTCAGGCGCAAAGGGCTCGACACCCCCGCCGAGAATGACGATCGCCATGTTCGTATTGCCCTTGGCCTGCGCCTTGAGTTCGTTGACGCGATTCATCTTGATGGCCGGCGGCACCTGCAGGACGAACTGTTCGACGGCGCGTCCAAACCCGGTGGTCGACGTGATCCATATTCCCGCCACGCTCAACACCACGGTGGTCCAACCCAGCCCCCGCCTTGGCAGGATCAGCCGTGCCCCGATGAGGATCAGAAAGAGAAAGGGCACCGGCGGCAGCAGCAGGGCGGTGAGGACGGGCTTCCATGATTCGATACCAAGCAGAACGAACAGGCTATTCACGTGAGTCCTGAAGAAAGGCAGTGGCCAATGGGTCGCGATTGTGCCGGAGCCGTCACCGCTTGCTTCAAGCGGCGAGTCGCATTTTCCAGAGGGCATTCGATGGCCTTGCCCGAGTACCCCGATTCCGGCAAGTACCCGGCGTCTGCCAGACGTGGCGGCCAAGCCTATGGCTTCTCACACATGCATCGCGAGAAGGACGACCTGAACTATTGAGTGATGAAAGCTGGATGGTCAAGCGGCGCATGGCCGCGATGAAGCTCAACAGAACGCCTGAATCCCCGTCTGCGCACGTCCCAGAATCAGGGCGTGCACGTCGTGCGTGCCCTCGTAGGTATTCACCGTTTCGAGATTGATCATGTGGCGAATGACATGGAATTCGTCGTGTATGCCATTGCCTCCATGCATGTCGCGTGCCGTGCGAGCGATGTCCAGCGACTTGCCGCAGCTGTTGCGCTTGATGAGCGAAATCATCTCCGGTGCAGCCTTGCCCTCATCAAGCAAACGTCCCACGCGCAGACAGCCTTGCAAGCCCAGCGTGATCTCGGTTTGCATGTCAGCGAGTTTCTTCTGGATCAGTTGATTTGCCGCCAGTGGCCGGCCGAACTGCTGGCGATCGAGTGTGTATTGACGAGCGGCATGCCAGCAGAATTCCGCTGCGCCGAGCGCTCCCCATGCAATGCCGTACCTCGCCTTGTTCAGGCAGCCGAAGGGGCCCTTCAAGCCGCTTACGTTGGGCAGGATGTTCTCGGCCGGCACGAACACGTTGTCCATCACGATCTCACCGGTGATCGAGGCACGAAGACTCATCTTGCCTTCGATCTTTGGCGCCGACAGGCCCTGCATGCCCTTCTCGAGAATGAAGCCGCGGATCGCTTCCTGCCCACCAACTGTGCCGTCCGCGTTCTCCAGCTTCGCCCACACCACGAACACGTCGGCGATCGGCGAGTTGGTGATCCACATCTTGTTGCCGCGCAGATGGAATCCACCGTCGACTGGCTTGGCACGACTCAACATGCCAGCCGGGTCGCTGCCGTGATTCGGCTCGGTCAGGCCAAAGCAGCCGACCCATTCGCCCGTGGCAAGGCGCGGCAGATATTTCTGACGCTGCGCCTGCGAGCCGTACGCGTGGATGGGATGCATGACCAGCGAGCTTTGCACGCTCATCGCACTGCGGTAGCCACTGTCCACGCGTTCCACTTCGCGTGCCACCAGCCCGTAGCTCACATGGTTGACGCCTGGGCAGCCATAACTCTCAATGGTGGAACCGAGCATGCCGAGCTCGCCCATTTCGTTCATGATTTCGCGGTCGAACCTTTCATGGCGTGCGGCCATCAGAATGCGCGGTTGCAATCGATCCTGACAATATTGGCGCGCTGCGTCGCGCACAGCCCGTTCATCGTCGCTCAATTGATCGTCAAGACGAAACGCGTCGTCCCATTGAAAAGCTGCTTTCATGATGTAAATCTCATTGAGTGAGAGCGACTGATGATAGGCGTGTGGGGGCTTGGCTTCCGCACGGAAAATCTCTCCATTGGAGACGAACAAAGACCGGAGCGCTCGATGTCTGCGAATACCGAAACAATCACCTTGGGTGGCGGCTGCTTCTGGTGTCTGGAAGCCGTTTACGAGAAGGTCGACGGTGTCATGGCCGTCGAATCGGGCTACACCAATGGCCACGTCGAGCGGCCGAGCTACGAGCAGGTGTGCGGCGGCAACACGGGCCACGCTGAAGTGGTTCGAGTGAGCTACGACCCCGCGAAGATTGGCTTGCGCGACATCCTGGAAATCTTCTTCGTCATCCACGACCCGACCACGCTCAACCGTCAAGGCAACGACGTCGGCACGCAGTACCGTTCGGGCATCTACTTCGAAGACCCTGAACAGGAAAGGGTGTCGCACGAGGTGCTGAACGAGGTGAATGCGCACCACAACGGCCGCGCCGTCACAGAGCTGAAACCCCTGACCAACTACAGCCGCGCCGAGGCCTATCACCAGCACTACTTCGCCAACAATCCAGAGCAGGGCTATTGCGCTTACGTTGTGGCACCCAAAGTGGAAAAGTTCAAGAAGACCTTTGCCGAGCGAATCAAGAAGGGTTGAGCGAATACTCTCTTGTATTGGCTCCTCTCCCCTCTGGGGAGAGGTTGGGTGAGGGGCTGCGGTGATGGCAACCCATGGCTTTATTCACCGCCCACGGCCCTCACCCCAGCCCTCTACCAGAGGGAGAGGGAGCGAAGACCTGGAAAGAGGTGGGCTTCAATACCCGTTCGCACTGAGGTATCGAAGTGCCCTCAGCCCGACCCTTCGATACCTCAGGGCGATCGTGTGCTTCGATGCGCCGCGGGCGTGCCTATCTCAAGGTATCGAAGGATCAGCCCAAACGAAGTGAGGTTGGCGTCAGCCCAAAGATTTAGCAGGAACCCAACATGGCCCGAATGAAATTCATCTGCGACGCCGAACGTTGCATCGAATGCAACAGCTGCGTCACTGCCTGCAAAGCCGAGCATGACGTGCCGTGGGGCGTCAACCGCCGCCGTGTCGTCACGCTCAACGACGGCGTTCCGGGCGAGAAGAGCATCTCTGTCGCCTGCATGCATTGCAGCGACGCGCCCTGCATGGCGGTGTGCCCGGTCGACTGCTTCTACCGCACCGACGAAGGCGTGGTGCTGCATGACAAGGACGTGTGCATCGGCTGCGGCTACTGCTCGTACGCCTGCCCCTTCGGCGCGCCGCAGTTCCCGACGAATGGCACCTTCGGCCTGCGCGGCAAGATGGACAAATGCACCTTTTGCGCCGGCGGCCCCGAGGCCAACGGAAGCGACGCGGAGTACGAGAAGTACGGCCGCAACCGCCTGTCCGAAGGCAAGCTTCCGGCCTGCGCCGAGATGTGCTCGACCAAGGCGCTGTTGGGCGGCGACGGGGACGTGCTGGCGGACATCTTCCGCACCCGCGTGCTGAACCGCGGCAAGGGCAGCGAGGTCTGGGGATGGGGCACGGCTTATGGCAAGCCGACGCAAGGAATGCCCGCGCAACCGGTGCCCAAGGAGCCGAAAAAATCATGAACCGTGTTCTGCTCATTGCTGCTGTCGCCGCACTGGCGCCGCTCGCTGCTTGCACCGAGAAAGTTCAAACCGCCACGCCGCGCAAGACGGACGAGAAGGTCTGGCAATCGAACGACAACACGTTCACCGCCGCCGGGTACAAGGCGGGCGACAAGGCTGCGTGGGACGACCAATCCCGAGCCCGAGCGCAGTCACAGAACGAATACGTGAAGACCAAGTGAACGCGATGCAGGAGAGATCATGCGAAGCTTGATCGCAACATGCTTGTTCGTTCTTGCGTGCACCACGGCGCAGGCCCAGGACAGCGCCGCCCCGCGCTTCGACCCGCCGGCCAGCGTTGCCGCGGCCCCAGTGCCCGACCCGAAAGACAGCAACGCCGCCCGCGCCAAGACCCAGCCGCGCAACAACGCGCCCTTCTGGCGTGAGGTGCAAGACTCCGGCAGAAAACCCGGCATCAGCAGCCTCCCCGGCGCGGAAAAAGGCGTGCTCGTTCAACCCCTCGTGCAGTACCCCGGCTCGCGCATGACCAACGCCGGCGAAGCGTGGCGGCAGGTGCGCAACCAGTGGATCATTCCTTACGGCGGCTCGCTGGTGCTGATCGTCATCGTCGCGCTCGGGCTCTTTTTCTTCACCAAGGGTCCCATCGGCCATGCCTCCAACACGGGCGAGCGGCGCATCGAACGCTTCACCTACTTCGAGCGCGCGGCGCACTGGCTCAACGCCATCGCCTTCAGCGTGCTGGCCATCTCCGGCATCGTGATGGCCTTTGGAAAGTTCTTCCTGCTGCCCGTCATCGGCCACCTGCTCTTTGGCTGGCTGACCTATGTGCTCAAGACGGCGCACAACTTCTTTGGACCGGTGTTCGCGGTATCGTTGCTCGTCGTCTTCCTGACCTTCTTGCGCAGCAACTTTCCGCGCCGCGAAGACATCGTTTGGCTGCTGAAGTTCGGGGGCATGCTGAGCGGCAAGGAAGTGCCGTCCCACCGCTTCAACGCCGGGGAGAAAGTGGTGTTCTGGGGCGGCGTGTTCTTCCTGGGCACCATCGCCGTGGCCTCCGGCCTGTTCCTGAACAAGCTGCTGCCGGGTTTTGACTACCTGCGGCCGGACATGCAGGTCGCGCACATGATCCACGCCGTTGCCACGGTGCTCATGATTGCGATGTTCCTCGGCCACATCTACATCGGCACCATCGGCATGCGCGGTGCATACCGCGCGATGCGAGACGGTGTCGTCGATGACGAATGGGCGGCGGAGCACCACGAGCTCTGGTATCGCGACATCCGCGACGGCAAGATTCCTGCGCAGCGAACGCCCGAACCGCAGCCCGCGCCGCACGCCATCCAGCCTTAGCGAGGAACCCAGGATGAAGTTGCTTGCCCCGTCGGTCCTGATGTGCATCGCTGCCGCGCCGTTTGCGCTTGCCAAGCTGCCGCCCTTGTCCGCCGATGCGCAGATCAAGGCTGACGAGGCGAAGGCAAAGGCGGCGTGGACTGACAAGGTCTCGGCCTACCAGTTGTGCAAGGCGATGGATCGGTCGGTGCAGGCTTATTTCAAGACGGCCAAGAGTGCGGGCAAGGAGACGCATGCGCCTTTACCGACACCGGCTTGTGCGGACCCGGGCCCGTATGTGTCGGCGGCGGCATCGGCGGCGAAACCCTTGGAGGCTGCGGGGGCGCATTCGCCTGCGGAGACGGCCAAAGGGCCGCCGAGCAGCAAGGCGACGCAGGCGCAGTTGCAGGGGGCGAAGAAGTAATGTCCTCGGATAGCAGCGGACACAGGTCGCAGTAAGGGGGTTTAAGACTGGTTTAAGACAGCCAGCTGCTTCGCGGTGTTTTTGACTTCACCGCGCTGGCCCGCGACGGCCGACCGAAATTCCTTCGGCAAGATACCGCCGAGTCTTCTCAGGGCCAACGATGGGCAGGCTTGGAACCAACGGGTACTCGACTACCACGTCGAGTCGACCGCTGTTTGCCACGGAGCGATCGGTTGCATCTCCGGTTCCGAACCTGAAGTGGTTCGGCAGAAAGGGGTGGGCGTCACCGCTTAGGCCTGCACGAGGACGCCATCCCATGCGGGCTGAAACGTCCGCTTGGCCGGGCCGTACTCGATGTCTATGAGGCGGCGCCCCGTCGCACCTCGTTCTTCATACTCAACATGTGAAATGGAGGGCGACAGCGCGCTTGCGGCACAGTTGACCTGAAAGGTGTCTATTGCCGAACGCCTGCATGCCCGTGGACACAGGGCGATTGCATGACGGAAACCACTGAATTGTGGTAGGCAAGCCGACGAAGTCCGAGATCTAGCGAAATATGGTTAGAACCCCTAGAGAATCAAATCCGTGCGGGAGGTGTGTATTGAAGCACGGTCTCACCTTCTACCTCGACCCTTTGCCAAAACTCAAACTCATCATCCTCATAAATATTACTGCTCGCAGAGGTAAAGAGTGATGTACAGCTGGAGGCAGTGTCTGATGAGTCTGATGTCGAGTCCGAGCCGCTCGTGACGTAGTAGGCGGCGGATTTGCCGGCAGACGTGAACCAGGCGGACGCGAAGTGGCTGGACGTGAAACAGACGGTTGCAAAGCAGGTGGATTTGAAGAGAACGGGCGTGGAGGGAGCGCATTCGAAGGGAAACGGCCTTGATCGTCCCGAGCTATTGCCATTGCCCCCCCCGATCGTTGAGCACTGACTCTTGCCAAGCATCCAAGGGGCGGTTACTGCCTATGTTTCTGCGGTTTATGAGATTCAAGAATTATTGTTTGAGGTCGCGTGAATTTCAAAGCTCGAATGAATGGATCTACACGAGAGGAAACCCCTTTGTTTCATTGGAACTTCAATGGAGTAGGTAGCGAAAAGGCAGCCTGCGCGTCAATCGGCCGCGCAGGCAGCCCAATCCACCGAACTTAAGGTTTACGCCTTGTATGAGCAGGAGGGATGAGGCTTGACGTGACGAGGTGGGCGAGGCTGAGAGCAATGAGAGCAATGACCAACCCGGCTCACGACACAGCCATCGGCGCCCTCTTGGACGACTTGACCCTTCAAGCCTCTGTCATCCCGAAACCGGCGCAAGAATGATCTTCGACAGCCAGTCGATGCGCGAGTTCACGGATAAACATTCAAGCCTGTCTCCCGAAGTAAGTCGCGCAATTCCCGCATCGCATTCTTTCGATCAGAGACGTCCTCCTCGCTCGTCAGGCAGGATGTATCGCACGACGATTCAGTCGACGAGCTGCCGCTCGATTCGTATGGCGCTGTTGCATCTCTTGCGAACTCATTATTCGCAGTGTGGTATGAGTCACTGCTAGATCCATCTCCTGGCGCAGAGAGCGGACGTGAAGCGCGCAGACGTGAAGCGATCGAATTTGAAGCGGGCGAAGTAAACGGATTTGAAGCGGGCAGAGGTGCAGCGAACGGATGTGAGGCGGACAGACGTGAAGTAAACGGATTTGAAGTGGACGGACGTGCAGCTGACGGACGTGCAGCTGACGGACGTGCAGCTGGCGGACGTGCAGCTGGCGGACGTGCAGCTGGCGGACGTGGAGGGAGCGAAGAAGAAGGGAACGGACGTGATCGTGCCGAACTACTCGCGTCGCCCCCCCGGTCGCTGACCACTGACTCTTGCCAGGCTTCGGGACGGCCACCGCTTGGGATTCTATTTCGGTTGTACATTTTGATTTACGTTTATGGTTTTAGGTATGTTGCGTGTGTTAAAAACTGGAGAGAACTGGATTCACACGCGATTGACTTTCCAATCCATGCTTGCTGGAACTCAATGGAGTAGAAATCGAAAAGCCCGCCCTGGTGTCAATCGGACGCGCGAGCCGACTTCAGTATTTTCTAGCAGCTGCGCGCTGTTGATGTGCGAAAAAGCGAAGCAATTACCGGAATAGCGAGAATCCCGACGCTATACCAAACCCCCAACAGATCAATTCGCCATACTGGGGTTATCGGCAGGGCTATCGCACGAAGCTCTACCCTTAATATGTGGTAAGAGGAAGCCCTTGAACAACACGAAGGGGTTCTAAGCGCAAACCTCAGAAAATTCCGACGCCAAGCGTAAAACCCTTCAGATTCCCAGGCGACACCCTGTCACCGGCGTCGGCTCAGCAACCACCGCCGCCATTCCTCCCGGATCCCTCTGGGAGAGGGCTGGGGTGAGGGCTGTGGGCGGTGAATGAGGCCATGGGTTGCCATCACCGCAGCCCCTCACCCAACCTCTCCCCAGAGGGGAGAGGAGCCAATACTGACCTTGAAAGGGGGGCCTCTCAGCCCCTGGGTCACGCGCTTCTCTGGTGCTCAAAGTACGCTCTTAATTCCACGCCCACAGCCGCGTGGCGTTGAGCAAAGACATCGACAAGATTAGACAAACGATAGCCTTCGCCGGCATCGATGGCGAGTTGCAAGTCGCGGGCCGCGTCGGACAGAGCCTCGGCAGCACTGCATCGAAGCTCTCTGACCAAATGCGCCGTACGGCTTCTTCGCCGTTGACGGCGAGGACCACCACCATGCCGGCCACATCCGACAGCAGCTGCGTGGCGACGATCTGGTTGAACTCGTTGTCTTCAACGAGCAGGACACGGCGCCCGCGCAAGACCATCGGTGTGCCATCCAGGTCGATCAATGCGCCGTGACGCGCAGGTGCCGTGGCTTCGGCCCCGAAGGCGCTGGTGATCATCAGCACCTGTTCCAGCCGCAACGAGTCGACGATGAGCCGGGGCGGCACATCGTCGGAGGTGTTCAGCAGCAGCTCGAGTCCTTTCTCCTGCGCCTTCATGGCCACGATCGCAGTGACGCGGTCAAGCACGGCTTGCAGTGAGAATTCGCTGGCTTCCATGTCGAGCTTGCCGGCCTCGATCTTCGAGAAGTCGAGGATGTCGTTGCTGATGATCAGCAAGGAGTCGGCCGCCGTGCGGGCCTTCTTGAGATAGCTGCGTTGCCGGGCCGTCATTTCGCTGCGCAGTGCAAGGTCGGTCATGCCGAGGATCGTATTCATCGGCGTGCGGATCTCGTGGCTCAGGTTGGCAAGGAACTCGTTCTTCGCTCGCCTGGCCGATTCGGCGTCGTCGCGCGCATTCGCGAGCTGCGTCATGACTGTGACGAGCTGCGCGTTGCGCTCCTTGATGCGACTCTCGATCTGCACATTGAGGGCGGCGGGTCCTTGCTGTGCCCTCACGCGTTCGGTGACGTCGAAGTTGACGCCGACCGTGCTCAGCGGCTGAGAGTATTTCGATCATGCCCGCTCATCACGCCAAAAGCCCCCTGCTCGTCGTTGCAAATGCTCGCCATAGC
>Ga0136846_1231913_pt1 | contig 50928 bp, 47 predicted proteins | sample HopSoiMetagenom2_FD_96841 | JGI IMG/M metagenome (GOLD analysis project Ga0136846, IMG submission 96841) | Grasslands soil microbial communities from Hopland, California, USA - 2 Assembly 2016 (version 4) | ecosystem: Environmental > Terrestrial > Soil > Grasslands | place: USA: Hopland...
CCGGCGAGCCGCTGGACCGCATCCGCGCCGGCAACACCGAGCGCAACCTGGCCGGGGTGCCGGAGAGCCGCGAGTTCCGCAGTCACGGGGCCTATGAGGGCGCCCATCGCGAACGCCAGGTGGAGATCGCCAAGCAGCTATTCGGCGCCATGGACATCGCCCGCGACGACAAGGACAAGCGCCGCGACTGGGTGCTGCGGGGCTTTCGCCAGTTCGACGCCCCGGTCTCCATCGTGGTCACCTACGACCGCACCATCCACGGCGGCGACATCGCGCCCTTCGACTGCGGCGCGGTCACCAACGCCCTGGTCAACGCCGCCTGGTCGCGGGGGCTGGGCTGCGTGATCAACAGCCAGGGCATCATGCAGTCGCCGGTGGTGCGCGAGCACGCGGCCATCCCGGACGACCAGGTGATCATGATCTGCGTCGCCCTGGGCTGGCCCGACGACAGCTTCCCCGCCAATGCCGTGGTTTCGCGCCGCAAGTCGGTGGACGAGGCGGCGGTGTTCGTGGGGTTCGAGGAGTAGGCGGCGGGCCTGCGGCGCGCCATTTCAACCGCAAAGATCGCGGAGATGCGCAGAGAGCCTCAACGCGCTCCGTGGCTCCGCGTGTCTCTGCGATCTCGGCGGTTTCTAACAGCTACCTCCCCAGGTCTCGCAGCAGGGAGTCCCAGTGGGCCAGGTCCCCGTCCAGGCCGGCTACGGGGGCCTTCTCGTTGAGGCCGTGGATGAACGACTGGCCCTGCTCCATGAAGAGCCCGCTGACCCCGTACGAGGGGATGCCCAGCGCGCGGAAGTACATGCTGTCCGAGGCGCCGGAGTCCTGCGACGGCACGATGGCGAGGCCCGGATAGCGGGCGTGGACGGCCTTGGTGACCGCGGCCAGCACGTCGGGCCGCAGCGGGGAGGGCGGGCTGTCGATGGAGCCGTCGTCCAGCCGCTTCACCTGGGCGGTGGGATCGTCGATCACCTTGACCAGGGTCTGGCGCACGCTCTCCGACGGCGTGCCGGGGAAGATCCGGCAGTTGACGGTGGCGCTGGCCTTCTGCGGCAGGGCGTTGGTGGCGTGGCCGCCGGAGATCATGGTGGCGACGCAGGTGGTCCGCAGCTTGGGGTTCACATCGGGCTCGGCCGACAGGGTCTCGATGGCGGCCGCGTTGGTGGGGTCCGCGGCGAAGGCTTTCAGCGCCGCGCCGATCGGCCCCGGCGTCTGCGCGCCGTCGGCCGCCAGCTGGGCGCGGGTGATCTCGTTGCTCAGGGTCGGGAAGCGGTAGGCCGCGACCCGGTCCAGGGCCTTGGCCAGGCGGTAGATGGCGTTGGTGGGGGTCGGCCGGCTGGAGTGGCCGCCAGGATCGGTGAAGGTGACGGTGAAGTCGGCGTAGGTCTTCTCCGCGCCCTGGATGCCGTAGGGCGTGGGCTTGCCGGCCTTCAGCTCACCGCCGCCGCCGTCGGTATTCAGCACCAGCTCGGCGTTGCTCAGCCGCTTGGCCAGCACCTCGGTGGTGCGCATGGTGGTCTCCTCGTCGCCGGAGAGCGCCAGCACCACATCGCGGCGGGGCTTCCAGCCCTCCCGCCGCAGCCGCGCCAGCTCGGCGATTACCACCGAGACGTCGTACTTGTCGTCGACTGCGCCGCGGCCATAGATCCAGCCGTTCTCCACCACCGGCGTGAAGGGATCGCGGGTCCAGTCGGCCGGATTCGCCGCCACCACGTCCATGTGGCCTGAGATAACCAGCGGCTTCTGCTTCGGGTCCGCCCCCGGATAGCGGGCGAGCATCAGGGCCGTGCCGAACATCGGCTCGATGGTGATGTCGCTCTCGGCGTAGCCGGCGGCGGTCAGCACGCCCTTCAGGTACTGCGCATAGGCCACGGTGTTGCCAGCGCCGGCGGAGGTATTGAAGGCCACGCCGCGTTTCAGGATCTCCAGCGCCTGGGCGGTGAGCGCCGGGTCGGAGGGCGTCGGCGCACCGGCGAGGGCGGAGGTGGCGAGGAGGGCGGCAGCAAGGCCGACGAGCACAACGGAAGGACGCAAGCTGGGAATCCGATACCTGGGAAAGCGCCGACCGTGCGGCGACCTCCGGCCGGCGTCAATCGCCACCCCCCGATCAGCCGCCGCTCCCGATGATCGCCCGCGCCCGCTGGAACACCGCCTCGAACATCTCGCCCGTAAGCCGGCCGGTGTTCGTGTTGAGCCGCGAGCAGTGGTAGCTGTTCAGGACCGTGTAGGGACCCGCCGCGAACTCCGTGCCGTGGCCGGCGATGCCCGCCGAGGCCTTGAGGCCCAGCGCCCGCAGCACGTTGCGCCGCGAGATGTCGCCGAGGGTCACGATCACCTTCAACCGGGGCAGCGCGGCCAGGCGGCTGGTCAGGAACGGCCGGCAGGTGGCTTCCTCCACGGTCTCCGGCTTGTTGCCCGGCGGGGCGCAGCGCACCGCGTTGGTGATCATGCAGTCCGTCAGCTCCAGCCCGTCGTCGGGCCGCGCCTCATAGGTCCCGCGCGCGAAACCGGTCTTCAACAGGGTCGCGTACAGCATCCAGCCCGCGCCATCGCCGGTGAAGGGCCGGCCGGTGCGGTTCGCGCCCATGCGGCCCGGCGCGAGGCCCACCACGCATAGCCGCGCCTGGGGGTCGCCGAACGAGGGCACTGCACCATTGAAGCCCCCCGGCACGCTGGCCCGGTTCGCCTCGCGGTAGGCCACCAACCGCGGACAGAGTGGGCAGTCCGCCGGCGCCTCGGGCGGGGCCATCTGCGGCGCCAGCTCAGGCTTCGGCATCGGCGTCGCGGTCGGCGAGGCCGCGGGCCTCGGACAGGAACTTGGGCAGCCGCGCCGGGCGGCCGATCATGTCGGCGAGGTCGGCCAGGTCCACGAAGTTGTCGGCCTGGCGGCGCAGGTCGTCGCTGACCATTGGCGGCTGGCTCTTCACCGTGGAGACCACCGTCACCCGGCTGCCGCGCCGCTGCACCGCCTCCACCAGCTTGCGGAAGTCCCCGTCGCCGGAGAACAGCACCATGTGGTCGGCGTGCTCGGCCATCTCCATCATGTCGACGGCGATCTCGACGTCCATGTCGCCGCGGAAGCGCTTGCGGCCGTTGCTGTCGACGAACTCCCGCGCCGGCTTGGTCACAAGGCGGTAGCCGTTGTAGTCCAGCCAATCGACCAGCGGGCGGATCGGGGAGTACTCCTCGTTCTCCACCAGGGCCGTGTAGTAGTAGGCCCGCACCAGCACGCTGCGCTTTTTGAACTCCTCCAGCAGCTTGCGGTAGTCGATGTCGAAGCCGAGGTTCTTGGCGGCCGAATAGAGGTTGGCCCCGTCGATGAACAAGGCCAGCCGGTCCGTGGGGTAGAAGGTCATATCTGGCGAGTTCCCAATGCGCCCCGACGACCTTGAGCGGGTCGTGGTCATCGCCCTCGGCAGCAATCTTCCCGGCCGCTACGGCACGTCGGAAGCCCTGCTGGAGGCGGCGTTGGCGCGGTTTCCTGAAGTCGGCTTGAAGGTCCTGAAACGGTCGACCCAGTGGCGCTCCGCCGCCTGGCCCGACCCCAAGGGTCCTGAGTACCGCAACGCCGTCGCGGTTGTCGAGGCGAACGCCGGTCCACGCGTGGTGCTGGCGGCGCTGCTGGCGCTGGAGGCGAAGCTTGGCCGCGAGCGAGGCGCCCGGAACGCCCCGCGGACCCTGGACCTGGACCTCATCGCCCACGGGCGGGAGGTCCTGGAGACGCCCGACCTGATCCTGCCGCACCCGCGCGCCCACGAGCGGCTGTTCGTCATGGGTCCCCTGGCCGAGATCGCCCCTGGATGGCGGCATCCGGTGCTGGGGCTGGCGGCGGCGGAGCTGGCGGCGGCGGCTCCGGTCGGCCGGGACGCTGCCCCAGTCCGCTGAACCGGGCCGCCGATCAGAACTCCTTGCGGCCCCCGATGGTCACGTCGTAGCCGCTGACATAGCGGAGCCCGACGACCGTCTCGACGTCGGCGAAGGCGGACCAGCCGCTGGCGAACTGGCCGGCAAGGCCGCCGCCCAGCAGGAAGCGCGTACGGTCGGGGGCGCTGGTGTTGAGGCGGATCCCTGGGAAGAAGCCGGTGGTGTCGGCCGTGTAGCGGACCGCAACGGTCCGGCGGTCGTCCTTGGTCTCATAGATGGCCTGGGCGCGGCCATAGGGCGTGACCACGCCCCAGGGCGCGCTGATCGCCTTGGACGCATCGAACCCGAGGATGACCTGCAGGCTCTTGGTGGTCTGGGTGGGGAACGACAGGTCGAGGCCCCCGGCCCCGGTCTCGTCGAACGCCTTCAGGTGCAGCGTGGCGGCGCTGAGCGCCAGGGAGGGGCCGAACGACCAGCCGTCGGAGGCGGGCAGGGCGTAGGTCGCCGTGACGGTCCCTTCCCACTGGTGGCCGCGCGCCTTGCTGTACGCGACCCGGTTGATCACCGAGGTGGCGCTCTCGACGTAGCTGATGTTGCGGTAGCTGGAGTAGCGCACGTGGCCGTAGGAGATCAGGCCGCTGATCTGCAGCCGGTCGCTGACGCTCCAGAGGCCGTAGGCGGCCCCGGCGGTGGTCTTGACGTGCATCTTGCCGCCGCTGGCGTCGAAATTGACGTCGGTCTTGCCGTAGCTCAGCGACACGCCGGCCGTGAAGGCATCCGAGAACCGGTAGTCGCCGCCGCCGGTGATCGAGCCCTGGTCGAAGTCGTAGCCGGCTTCGTAGGTGTCGTGGTCGCGATTGCCCGACCCGCCGCTCACGTTGAAGAAGCCCTGCAGGCGAGACGGGCTGAAGCCGCCCACGCCGGCGGTGTCGCCGTTGCTGGCCAGGGCGACCGGGCGGTAGAGCGCGGCGACGCCGCCGCGGAAGCCGACCCGGCCCAGGGCGGACAGGCGCCCCGCCACGGCGTTGGTGGCCGGCGCGATCGCCCCGTCCACAGCCCCGCTCTGGGACAGCAGCTCCTCGGGGGTGATCGAGCCCAGGGCGATCGTGGCCAGGGGCGGCGCGTCGGTGGAGGCGTTCAACGCCCCGGCGCAGCGCAGCCGCAGGTCGGTGCCGGGCGTCAGGTTGGGGCACAGCGCGCCGATGTAGGCGGCGGTGCTCTGGAACTGCGGGTTGCCCTGGGCCGCCGTGATCAGCGCGCCGGTCTTGGGCGAAGGGGCCACCTGGGCCCACGCGCCCGTCGCGGTGGCGATCGAGACGCAGATGAGGAGCGCAAACGCTCCGCGGCGCGCAGATAGCGTAACCATGGCCGGTGAACCCCCATTCCCAGTCGTTGGGGGGCACTCTGACACCGTCAGCCACCACGTCCAGCCTTAACGAACGCGATCCGACGAACGATATTCATTGTGCGGGGATATGCGAGATTGCTTCCTAGATCGCCCGATTTGCGGCACCTTGCGGGGAACGACGTTCGCTCTTCGGCCTGGCTCCGAAGTCGCCGTCGGGAGTGCGGGGCATGCGACGAGGCGCAAGACAGCTGTGGGGCGCGTCCCCGGCCGCGTTGGGACTGGCCACGTTCGGGCTGCTGGCGTCCGGCGTCGGCGCGCCAGTCCGCGCGGCCGACGGGGTGCTGTCGGCCGAGGCCTATATGCTGGTCGACTGCCTGCTGCCCGGCCAGGTCCGCAAGCTTGGGCGCGCGACGACCTTCCTGACTCCGCGCCGGCCCGTCCGGACCTCGGCCACCAATTGCGAGATCCGCGGCGGTGAGTATGTCGCCGCAGACCGGGCCACGTTTGAATCGTCCCTGGGGGTGTGGCTGCCCACCGCCCAGGGGGGCGATGCCAAGGCCCAGGCCTATGTGGGACGCATCTACGCCGACGGCTTCGGCCGCGAGCCGGACTATGGCCAGGCCGCGGGCTGGTACCAGAAGGCCGCCGACCAGGGCTATCCGCAGGCGATGATCGACCTGGGCCAGCTGTATGAGCGGGGCCTGGGCGTGCCCAAGGATGCGCAGAAGGCGGTGGCGCTCTATCGCCGGGCGACGGGACTGCCGCCGGCGGAGTTCGCGGGCGATGCCGGGATGCTGCAGAAGGTGAACGCCAAGTACGAGGCGGCGCGCGCCGATTCCGAGAGCCTGTCGCGCGAGCTTCTCGCGGCGCGCGCGGAGCTGGCCCAGGAGCGCGCGGCCCTGGACAAGGCGCGGGGACAGCTGGGTCGGGCCAGCTCGGCGACGCCGGTCCCGACGCCGGACATGGCCACCCAGCGCCAGTTGGCCGAGGTCACCGCCCAGCTCAAGGCCGCGGACGCCCGCGCCGCCCAGCTGGCCGCCGACCTCGCCAACGCGAAGGCCGCCGCCACGAAGACCGCCGCCCCGCTGACGGCCCAGCTGAAGGCCGCGGAGGCCGAGCGCGCGCAGATGCTGGCCGAACGCCAGCGCATGCAGGCGCAGCTCGCCGCCATGCGCAGCCAGCTTCCGGACCAGCAGGGCCGGGTGGCCTTCCTGGAGGCGGACGCCGCCCAGGCGCGCAAGCTCGCCGACGCCGCCAACGCCCGCCTCACCGACACCCTGGCCAGGCTCCAGGCGCGTGAGGCCGATCTGGGCGCCGCCCAGGCGCGACTGGCCGACCAGCAGGCGCACGCCGCCGCCCATGCCGACGACGCGGCCGCCGCGGCCCGGCTGCGCGCCACCCAGGCCGACTACGACCGCCAGGCTCGCGAACTGGACCAGGTGCGGGCCGACGCCGCGGCGCGCAAGGCCGAGATCGCCGCAGCGCAGCGGGCCGGCCAGGCTCGCGACGCGGAGCTGTCGCGGGCCCGGGCCGAAGCGGCCGCGGCTTCCGCCCAGCTCGCCAAGGTGCAGTCCGACCTCGACGCGCGCGACGCCCGCCTGAAGGCGAGCGAAGCGCGGCTCTCGGAAGCCCAGGGCCGCACCGCCCAGATGCAGCGCGACTACGACGCCGCCCAGGCCCGGAGCGCCAGCCTGGCGGCCGAGGTCGCCAACCTGAAGCAGGAGAGCGTGCGCGCGAAGGCGGACGGCGCGACGTCGACGCCGAACCTGGCCGCGCGGGAAGCGGCGCTGGCGGCGCGCGAGGCGCGGGTCAAGGCGCTGGAGGCCAAGGTCGCCACCGGCTACCGCAACGTGCCGGCCACCACGGTCCACGCCCAGGCGCAGCCGTCGCGGATGTGGGCGTCCTCGAAGTTCGGCTTCAACCAGAGCTACGCGATCCTGATCGGGGAGTCGAACTACCGGGATCCCAAGCTTCCGAAGCTGGACACCCCGACCAATGACGTGACGCAGCTGGGGACCGTCCTGCAGAGCCGCTACGGCTTCAACGTCACGGTGATGCTCGACAAGTCCCGCGCCGAGATCCTGCGGCAGCTGGACATCCTCAGCCAGAAGCTGAACGAAAACGACACGCTGCTGATCTACTACGCCGGCCACGGCGGGATGGAGAAGGTCCGCAACGGCGGCGACCGCGGCTATTGGCTGCCGGTGGACGCCGAATTCGGCAGCTCCGCCAGCCAGATCAGCAACCAGGAGATCACCTACCAGGTGGCGCGCATGGCCGCCCGCAAGGTGCTGATCGTGGCGGACTCCTGCTATTCCGGCCTCCTCAGCCAGACGGTGAGCCGGGCCCAGCGGCCGGCCGAGGCCGACGAGAACTCCGCCGACTACCTGATCGGCATGGCCCACAAGCAGTCCCGCAACGTGCTCACCTCCGGCCGCCTGGAGCCGGTGCTGGACGGGGGCGGGCCGGGCCACCACTCGGTCTTCGCCGCCGCCCTGATCGACGTGCTGAAGGCCAACAGCGACGTCATCACCAGCGAGGAGATCTACAACCGGCTGGTGACCCGGGTCATCGCCGCGGCCACCGGCGTCCTGCTCGGCGACCAGGACCTTCCCGACCCGCAGCAGCCTACCTATTCGGCCCTCGACAACGGGGGCCACGTCTTCGGCGATTTCGTCTTCGTCCCGCGCGGGCCCGCCTGAGCGCCGTCCATCGGGCGCTGCGGCCTTTGCGGCGTTGCACAATCAGGTCCAACGCTCTATTTTAGCGGGTTCTATCCCCCTCCCTGAGAGACTCCATGGCTCGCGTCACCGTCGAAGACTGCATTGAGAAGGTGCCCAACCGCTTCTCGCTCGTTCTGCTCTCCGCCCATCGCGCCCGCGCCATCTCGGCCGGCGCCGCGATCGCCGTGGACCGCGACAACGACAAGAACCCGGTGGTGGCCCTGCGCGAGATCGCCGACGACGTGGTCGACGCCGAGGAGCTGCGGGAGAACCTGATCGGCACGCTGCAGCGCGTCGACGAGCGTTCGGAAGCCGAGGAAGAGGCCGAAACCCTCGCCCTGCTGGCCGACCCGACCCACATGCAGATGAGCGAGCTGGAGCTGGTCCGCGCCCTGCAGAGCGACCGCGACGGCGGCCAGGAGGAGCGGTACTGAGCCCAGAAGGCGCAGACCCGCTGACACAAGAGGCGGCGCCCGCAACCGCCGCCCTCCCCAAGGACGTTTCGAATTCCGAGCCTGCGGCGCCGCCTCCCGGCGCCGCGCGCCCGCGCATGCTTCGCCAGTTCGAGCTGATCGAGAAGGTCCGCTCGTACGATCCTTCGGCCGACGAAGCGCTGCTGAACCGCGCCTACGTCTACGCCATGCGCCAGCACGGCTCGCAGAAGCGGGCCTCGGGCGACCCCTATTTCGCCCACCCCATCGAGGTGGCGGGCATCCTCACCGACTACCGGCTGGACACCGAGACCATCGTCACGGCCCTGCTGCACGACGTGATCGAGGACACCGACGCCACCCGCGAGAAGGTGGAGGAGCTGTTTGGCTCGGAGATCGCCGAGCTGGTGGAGGGCGTGACCAAGCTCTCCAAGCTGGAGCTCTCCCAGGAGCACCTGCGCCAGGCCGAGAACCTGCGGAAATTCATCCTGGCCATCTCCAAGGACGTGCGCGTCCTCCTGGTGAAGCTGGCCGACCGGCTGCACAACATGCGGACGCTGCATTTCATCAAGCAGGCCGCCAAGCGCGAGCGGATCGCCCGCGAGACCCTCGACATCTACGGGCCCCTGGCGCGCTCCATCGGCGTGCACCGGATCTGCGAGGAGCTGGAGGAGCTGGCCTTCGCCCATCTGAACCCGGTGGGCCGCAACGCCATCCTGCGCCGCCTCGAGGTCCTGCGCAGCGAGCAGGGCGGGGCGGTCTCGGCGGTGAGCCAGGAGATCGCCAGCCGCCTGGAGACCGCGGGCGTGCCGGCGCGGGTCTATGGCCGGGAGAAGAGCGCCTATTCGATCTGGCGCAAGCTGCAGAGGAAGTCGATCGGCTTCTCCCAGCTCTCCGACATCTACGCCTTCCGCGTGATCGTCGACACCGAGGACGACTGCTACCGGGCGCTGGGCGTGATCCATCGCGCGTGGCCCAGCGTGCCGGAGCGGTTCAAGGACTTCATCTCCACGCCCAAGCGCAACAACTACCGGTCCCTGCACACCACGGTGGTGGGCTACCGCGGCATGCGCATCGAGATGCAGATCCGCACCGAGGCCATGGACCTGGTGGCCGAGGAGGGCGTGGCCGCCCACTGGCGCTACAAGAACCAGTCCTACGGCTTCGACGTAGAGCACCAGAAGGCCGCTGGCGGGCGTGACCCGCTGGTCAACCTGCGCCACCTGGTCCAGGTGCTGGAGCACGGCGGCGACGCCGAGGAGCTGGTCGAGCACGCCAAGCTCGAGATGTACCTCGACCAGGTGTTCGTGTTCACGCCGAAGGGCCAGCTGGTCAGCCTGCCGCGCGGGGCCATGCCGCTGGACTTCGCCTACGCCCTGCACACCGACATCGGCGACACCACCATCGGGGCCAAGATCAACGGCGAGCTGAAGCCGTTGCGGACGGCGCTCTCCAACGGCGACGTGGTCGAGGTGATCCGCGGCGGTAAGCCGGTGGTGCCGCCGGACTGGCGCTCGCTCACCGTCACCGGCCGCGCCCGCTCGGCCATCCGCCGCCACATCCGCCAGACCGAGCGCGAGGAGTTCATTCGCCTGGGCCGGGCCACCGTCGACCAGATGTTCGAGGCCGCGGGGAAGACCCGCAAGGACGTCTCGCTGCGCCCGGCGCTGGACCGCTTCGCGGTGGCCAGCGAGGAGGACCTGTTCGACGCCGTCGGTCGCGGGCGCGCCCCGCCGGCCCAGGTGCTGGAGGCTGTGTTCCCGGGCCTCAAGGCCGCCGAGCGCGAGGCCGCCAACGCCCGCCAGCTGATCCAGGACGGCAAGACGGCCCGGCTCTACGTGCGCGGCGGCGGGCTGACCCCAGGGGTGAGCCTGCATTTCGGCCCCTGCTGCTCGCCGGTGCCGGGGGACCGCATCGTCGGGATCCTGGAGAGCGATGGCCGGGGCCTCACCGTCCACACCATCGACTGCGCCAAGCTGGCCGAATACGAGGACCGCGAGGAGCTGTGGCGCGACCTGCAGTGGACGCCCGAGGCCGAGCGCAACGCCATCGCCCGCGCCCGCCTCACCGCCACCATCCGCAACGCGCCCGGTGTGCTGGGCCAGGTCTGCACCATCATCGGCGAGGCCGGCGGCAACATCGTCAACCTGCGCATGCACCACCGCCAGAGCGACTTCTTCGACGTGGATATCGACGTCGACGTCAACGACGCCCGCCACCTGACCCACATCTCTGCGGCCCTGCGCGCCAATCCCAGCGTCGAAGAGGTGGAACGGACCAAGGGCGAGAGCTGACGTCGCTCCCTGAGCATCAGGGGCAGGGGATCGTCCTGTCCCTCCCTTAATGCGAAGGGGAGGCACGGCCCGACGCGATCGGCTGGCGTTTACAGCCGGCGGTTGACAACCCTGCACGGCGTCAGGCTCCATAAGCTTGGCTGTTGGGGGCGGCCGCGTAATGCCATTCGCGAGTGAGACCGTGACCACGCCGGGGAGCGGCCTGGTCTTCATCAACACCTACGAACCCAGCGTCGGCGCCGACTACCGAACAGCGATCATCAACGCCGAGCAACTGCTCGCGGGTGCGTTCACCAATGCGGTCACAGTTCGCCTTGATTTCGACTACGCCTCGCTCGGCCCTTACACCCTCGCCAGTAACCGCCCGTCGCTGACGGCGGTAAGCTACGACGCGCTGGTCGGTGCGCTGCGCACCCATGCGACGACGGCCGACGATCAGCTCGCCGTGGCCGGCCTCCCGGCGGCGGATGCCAGCCAGGGCGCATTCTTCCTCATCCCGACGGCCCAGGCGGCCGCATTGAATCTGCCGACCGGCATCGCCGCGACCTTCGATGATGTCGTGGCGCTGAATTCCGACGCCCCATGGCAGTTCGGAGGGGATGTCGTCGGCGCCATGGTCCACGAGCTCACCGAGGGCGTGTTCGGCCGGCTGGGTTCGCTGGGCGTTGGCCTGCGGTTGGGGGCCTGGGCCCCGATGGATCTCTTCCGGTTCACCGCGACGGGCTTGCGCGACTACACAGGAGGCGCCGACGGCGCCGCCACCTATTTTGGCTTCGATCCGACGCACGTTTCGGCGCGGGCCTACAACCCCTCGCTCGATCCCTCAGGCCGTTACGAGGGCGCCGACCTCGCGGATTGGGGTTACACCTACACCGACGCCTTCGGGGCCGGCTCGCCCGGCGTCGGGGCGGTGACAACACCGCTCGACCTGCGCATCCTTGACGTGCTGGGCTGGACGCCGGCGGCGCCCATCGTGATGCCCGCGGACGATTATGCCGACGTCATCGCGGACGGCGCCCACCCCATGGGGCAGATCGCGGCGGGGCAGACCGTCAGCGGCGTGATTGACTATGTCGGCGATCGCGACTGGTTCCGCCTCCAGTTGCGCGCGGGCTTCACCTACACGATCACGCTCGTCGGTCAGCCGGGCGCCCACCCGCTCGCCAACCTCGACCTGACCCTGCAGGACGCCTCCAACAATTTTGCGAACTACTTTGTGACCGCGGCGGACGCTTCGCACCTGGTCGTGGCGTTCAATGCGCACGCTGACGGGACCTATTATATCGATGCGCGGGCGTATGCAGACAGCGTCACGGGCGCCTACAACCTCTCGGTCAGCGAGGCGCCCACGCCCGCCGACGATTTCGCCGACGGGTTCTCCGACACGGCGCATCCTTTTGGCGTCGAGACGGTGGGCCGCCCGGTGACCGGCAATCTGCAGTTCGCGGGCGATATCGATTGGTTCAAAGCCGATCTCACGGCGGGGACCACCTATGCCATTTTGGAGATCGGCCCGTCCGGGGGCGGCACGCTTCAGGACCCCTACCTCGCCCTCTACGATTCCGACGGCCGGGCGATAGCGTTCAACGACGACATCGCGCCCTCTGAGATCTCCGACTCCGGTATCCTGTTCACGCCAACACAGAGCGGGACCTTCTACCTTGAGGCGGGCGCTTTCGACGCGACCGACACAGGCTCCTACACCATCGCGGTGGTCCAGGCCGGGGGCGCGCCCACGTCAGGTGACGACGTGATCCTCGGCGCCAATACGGGGTCCACGATCTCCGCGGGCGCCGGGAACGACGTGGTCATGGCCGGCGCCGGGGGATCAACCTATCTGCGTGGCGATGAAGGCGATGATCTGATCGTCGGAAGTTCCGGCTTCGACGACATCAACGGCAACATGGGCAATGACAGCGCCTCCGGCGGGCCCGGCAACGATTGGGTGGTTGGCGGCAAGGACAATGACGTCCTCTACGGCGACTCCGGCGACGACCTCGTCTATGGCAACCTGGGCAACGACACGTGCAGCGGCGGCAGCGGCAACGACATCGTGCGCGGCGGCCAGGGCGACGACAGCCTGACGGGCGGGGCCGGCGCCGACTTCCTGTCAGGCGATCGCGGCAATGACACGATGAGAGGTGGATCGGGCGCCGATATCTTCCATAGCTTCAGCGGCGCCGGTCTCGACCGCGTTCTCGATTTCAGCATCGCCGACGGCGACCGCGTGCAACTGGATCCGGGAACCGCCTACACAGTCCAGCAGATTGGCGCAGACACGGTCATCGACATGGGCAATGGCGACCAGATGACATTGGTGGGCACGCAACTATCCACATTGCCGCCCGGCTGGATCTTCATTGGATAGCGCCTGAGCCCAGGCCCTAGTCCAGCAGCACGACCTTGGTCACTTCGGTGCGGTAGCGGACCTCGTCCTGCCATTGGCGCAGGATGCTGTTGAGGATGTAGGGCGGGACCCAGTCGAAGTCCTCGTGCCGGGCGCCGGCCAGGAACAGCGGGGTGATCGAGCGGTAGTTCTGCTCGATGATCGATTCGCAGTGCCCGCGGATGGTCTGGCGGTCGGTGGAGATGCCGTCGGCGCGCCGGCCGTCCGGAACGGGGCGCTCGCGCTCGTCGCCGACCGGGATCCAGATCGTGGGATAGGGCTGGTTGCCGATGATGTCCTTCAGCTTGTCCTTGCCCGAGAAGTGCAGGCGCAGGGGCCCGACGCCGCGCGTGTAGGCGCCGGTGAGGAGGAAGGCCAGGTCCACCGAGACGATCATCCGCCGCGGCGTCGCCCAGGAGGTGAGCCGGAAGCCGGTGTCCATGGAGGGGCCCACGAAATCGCGGGTGATCGCGGGGTTGTTGGGGTTGGCGTACCACTCGTCGCGGATGTCGGCCTGGGCCAGCATCGGGTCGCCCGCGGCGCTGAGCGGGGGCGGCGCGCCGCGGCGGAAGAAGATCTCCGCGTTCGGGGCGGGGAAGAGGCCGATCCAGGCGGTGGACTTCACGTCCATCGGCTTGGCCGCATCGCCGCCCATGGCGCGGTAGTCGTTCAGCGCCGCCAGCCACAGGTGGATCACGGCGTGGGCGTGGCTGAGGTTCTGCAGCTCGCAGACGTAGAGCAGTTCGTCGCCGTTGCTCTTCCAGAACTCGGGGGCGGGCAGGGCGGTCCGGTGGCCCTCGCTGAAGGCCCGGTACTGTGCTTGAAGAGCGTAGTCGAAGTTACGGTAGAAGCTCAGGATTTCCGGGCTCCACACCGACCGCGACTGCTTGTAGGAGGTCGAGCCCACCAGGTCGACGCTGAGGAACAGGCGCAGGCGGGGCTTCAGGCCCTCCGGGAAGTCCTGGGGGAAGACGTGGCGGGTGGGGATGGGCAGTTGGACGGTCCCGGCCGGCCGCGACTCGGCCATCTCCTCGATGCGCGCGGCCACCGAGGCCCAGACACGGGCCTGCGCAGCGGGGGTCATCTTAGGCGGCGGTGGCGCACCGCCGGCGGGGTATCGTCTGGCGTCCATCACGGGTCCCGTCCGCCATTGGTTGGCGGCCCGCTTCTTCGGCGGTAGATGCATCCTGCCATGGAAGGGTTGCCAGGAAGCCAACGCGGATGAACACGGACGAAGTTCTTGACGAATTCCGCGGCGCAGGCGCGCTGCGCGAGGGCCACTTCATCCTCGCCAGTGGCCGGCACAGCCCCATGTTCCTGCAGAAGAATCTGGTTTTTCAGTACCCTGAGCGCACGGCGCGGCTGTGCAAGGCGCTGGCGGAGAAGATCGAGGCGCAGTTCGGCAAGCCCGACGTGATTGTCTCGCCGGCGGTCGGCGCCATCATTCCGGGCTACGAAACGGCCCGCTGGCTGGGCGTTCCGGCCCTCTATGTGGAGCGCGAGGACGGCAAGTTCCGCCTGCGCCGGGCGTTCGCGATCCGGCCGGGGGCCAAGGTCGTGGTGATCGAGGACGTGATCACCACCGGCGGCTCGTTCCGCGAGGCGGTGGAGCCGATCGCCGAGGCGGGCGGCCAGGTGCTGTGCTGCGCCTGCATCGTCGACCGCTCTGGCGGCAAGGCCGAGGTAGGTTTCCCGCTAGTGGCCCTGGCGACCGTCGACGTGCCGTCCTATCCCGCCGACCAGCTGCCGCCGGAGCTGGCGGCGCTGCCGGCGGAGGAGCCGGGCTCGAAGCGACTGCGCGCATGAGGGGAGCCGGCGCATGACGAGACTGCGGCTGGGCGTCAACATCGACCACGTAGCCACGGTGCGCAACGCGCGCGGGGAGGGCTATCCGGACCCTGTGCGGGCGGCCGAGATGGCCCTGGCCGCCGGCGCCGACGGCATCACGGCCCACCTGCGCGAGGATCGCCGCCACATCTCCGACGCCGATATCGACGCCCTGGCGGTCATCTGCCGCCGGCGGGGGCGGCCGCTCAACTTCGAGTGCGCCGTGACGCCGGAGATGGAGGCCATCGCGCTGGCCCACCGGCCGCACGCCGCCTGCCTGGTGCCGGAGCGGCGCGAAGAGGTGACGACCGAGGGCGGCCTCGACGTGGTCCGCGGCCAGAACAGCATCGCCCCGGCGGTGCGCCGCCTAGTCGAGGCGGGCATCCGCGTCTCGTGCTTCATCGATCCTGACCTGGCCCAGGTGGCGGCGGCCAGGGCCGTCGGGGCCCAGGTGATCGAGCTGCACACCGGCGCCTACTGCCAGGCCGTGCGTGAGCGCAAACCCCAGGCGGAGGCCCTGCTGGGCCAGCTCAAGGAAGCCGCCGCCGAGGCCCATCGCATGGGGCTGGAGGTCCATGCGGGCCACGGCATCGACTACGAGACCGTCAAGCCCGTCGCGGCGATCGGCGAGCTGATGGAGCTGAACATCGGCCACTTCCTGATCGGCGAGGCGATCTTCATCGGCCTGGGTCCCGCCATCCAGCGAATGCGCGCGCTGATGGACGAAGCCCGAAGCACCCGCGCCGCATGAGGGTGTCCTCGTGATCCTGGGTCTCGGCTCCGACCTCAGCGACATCCGCCGCATCCAGGCGTCGCTCGACCGCTTCGGCGACCGCTTCAAGGAGCGGGTCTACACCGAGCTGGAGCGCGCGCGGTCCGACCGCAAGGCGGACGCGGCGGCCAGCTACGCCAAGCGCTTCGCGGCCAAGGAGGCCTGCGCCAAGGCCCTGGGCACGGGCATGCGCCGCGGCGTCTTCTGGCGCGACATGGGGGTGATCAACCTGCGCTCGGGCCAGCCGACCATGGCGCTCACCGGCGGCGCGCTGGAGCGCCTGGAGGAGATGACCCCGCCCGGGATGAAGGCGGTGATCCACCTCAGCCTGACCGACGACCATCCCTACGCCCAGGCCTTCGTGATCATCGAGGCCCTGCCGCTCTAGCCCGGGCTCCGACCAGGCTTGCATCGAGCGCGGCCATGGCGACTGATGGCCCCATGAGCCAGACCTTCCAGCCGCCGCCCGGCTTCGTCGACACGCCGCATCCGCCGATCGGGCCCGTGTCCGGCATGGCGACGCGGGTGGAGGAGGTGGTGATCGAGCGGCCGCTGGCCCAGGTGCTGGCCGCGGTGGACGCAATGCCCCTCACCGAGCTGGTGCAGGCGACCGCGGGCCTTCCGGGCGTGATCGGCGAGCACGACCTGACGGCGGGCGGCTACGGCCAGCCGGGGTCACGCCATCTGGTCTTCCTTTCGGACGGCACGACCATCACCGAGCAGATCGTGGACTATGAGCGCACGGCCGCGCTCTACCGGTTCAGCTATGTGGTCTGGAACTACTCCACGCCCGCGGCCCGGCCGATCCACTACGCCCTGGCGGAGTTCCGCTATGCCGCCGACGGCCCGGACCGCACCCGCGCCCGCTGGTCGTACAGCTTCGCCCTGCGCCGAAACCGCTTCCCGGGCCTGCTGGGCGGCCTCGGCAACCGCCTGCTCAAGGCCGCGCTGCTGGACGGGGCCTACGCCAAGCTCATGCAAGGCGGCCTGCAGCGGGTGAAGGCGCGGGCGGAGGCGGCTTAGCGTCCGGGGCCGGCGGCCTTCGCCGCCGCTGCGTCGGCCTCCTCGCGGCGGGCGCCGCCCAGCATGTTGGCCATGGAATAGTTGCCCTCGTGGCAGGCGTATTCGTAGAGCGGGGTGGTGCTGGCCACGAACGGCATCTCGGCGCGCCAGACCTGGCTGAACACGGCCGGGTCCTCCACCGAGAAGGCGTACTTCAGCTCGCCCTTCGCCACGCGGGTGAAACGCTCGGTGACCTTGGCGTCCGGCGACATGACGAAGATCGGCTGGCGGTAGACCTCCTCGAGATGGAAGCCGCGGGTCTCCACCACCAGGGTCTCGCCTTCCCAGTGGCCGACCGAGTCGCCGCCCCACTGGCGTACGTCGGCCGGGAGGTGGCCCCCGCCCAGGCGCACGATGCGGACCTCGTGGTTGACCTCGGAGACGATCACCACCGCCTCGCGGGTCTGCACGATCTGGTAGCCGTCGGCGTAGGCCGGGTTCAGGATCGGCGGGCCGGCCGCGCCCCACGCGGCCATCAGGCAGCGTTCGGACGGGGGCCGCTGCTCCGGGCCGTCCGAGGGCTGGTCGGCGCTCCACCGGGCCATGAGGGCCTTGCCGGCGGCGGAGTAGGGCAGCTGGCCGTTCTCGGGACTGACGATCCAGGAGGTTCGCACCTGGCCCTGCAGGCGGGCGAACTTGCCCTGGTCGCGCCATTCCGATTCCGTCTGGCCCAGCGCGTCGTCGGCAGGGTGCGCCCGCCGCGCAGCGATGGCCGCCTCAAGGGCTGCGGCCTCGGCCTCGCCGACCACGAGCACCTTGGCTTCAGGCGGACGGGTCAGCCGCGTCATCGAGGCGTTGGACCAGGTCCCCTGCAGGTCCGGGGCTCCGAACCAGGTCCTGGGCGTCCTATAGCCGCCCGCCGCGGCGGGGCCCGCCAGGAACAGCCCCAGCGCCAGGACCCCCAGGGCTCCCAGGACCCCAAGGCCCGCGGCCGCCCGGCCCCCGTGATGAATGTCCATGTCGCGCCCCCACGCATCGCCCGCCGCAGCCGTCGTGGTACGCGGCCGTGGGCCCCGCGGGGACTGTACAATTTTGACCGGCGCTCAGCGCCCCCGGCGCTGCCCGGCGTCGTAGAAGAACGTCTCGCGCCAGATCTTTTCGCCCCTCCAGGTCTGCCAGGCGACCTCCTCCTGGGCCAGCTCGCGGCCGGATCGGGTGGTGAAGGTGAAGCGCCAGCGGATGGCCACCTGGTCGCCGCCGACCAGGGGCGGGGCCAGGAGTTCGGTCTTCACGCCGGCGACGGCGGCCAGCGTCTGGCGCTCATGGGCCACCAGGGCGTCGCGCCCCATGCGCGGCGGCTCCTGGTTCTCCTGCATGGTCGCATCTTCGGCGTACCAGGCCTCGATGGCCCCGACGTGGTCTTCGCTGAGGACGTGGGCGACGAAGGCGTCGACGGCGGCTTGGGACGGCATGATGTACTCCAGAAACCGACTGATGGTCGGCAAAAACCGACTGGAGGTCAATATATGAATTGGCGGACGGGCGTTGCGCTGCTAGCGCTTGCGCATGGCGCGGCAGGCGGAACGGCGCGAAGCGACGCGGACGGGGATCCTCCTCGCAGCCCGCCGGCTGTTCGCGACAGAGGGCTTCGCGGCCGCCAGCGTGGACCGCATCGCCGCCGAGGCCGGCGTGGCCAAGGGCGCGGTCTACCACCATTTCCCCACCAAGGAGGCGGTGTTCGCCGAGGTGCTGGAAGCGGTCTCGCAGGAGGTCGCGGCGGAGGTCGCCCGCGCTGCGCTCGGGGCGCCCGACGTGCTGGCCATGCTGACGGTCGGCTCGCGGGCCTATTTCGCGGCCACCAGCAGCCCGGACATCCACCGGATCCTGCTGGAGGACGGGCCGGCGGTGCTGGGCTGGACCCGCTGGCGGGAGATCGATGCGCGCCACTTCGGGGCCAGCCTGCCGGCGATCCTGGAGCGGGCCATGGCGGATGGGCTGATTGCGCCGCAGCCGACGGCGCCCATGGCGCGCCTGCTGCTGGGCGCCATGACCGAGGCGGCGATGGCGGCCGCCCAGGGTCAGGCCGACGCCGCCGACTGTGTGGACGCCCTGGAGCGCCTGGTGAACGGGCTGCGGCGGTAATTTTCAACCGCGGAGATCGCAGAGATCCGCGGAGATTGGGAATTGCGGCGGATGCTCCGCGCATCTCCGCGATCTCTGCGGTTCAAATGCGATGGCCGCCGCCGGCTGCCGCCTATGCCGCGCCCACCGCCCGCCGCGCCGCGAACCGCGGCCACAGCGTGTTGATCGCCAGGCCGGAGAGGACGAGGGCCGCAGCCACGAGCTTCCACGCCGCCAGCGGCTCGCCCAGCAGGAGGGCCGAGGCGCCCATGCCGAAGACCGGCACCATCAGCGCCAGCGGCGCCACGGTCGCCGCCGGGTGCCGCGCCAGAAGCCAGCCCCAGGCGGTGTAGCCGAAGATGGTGTTGCCCACCGACTGCCACAGGACACAGGCCCAGGCCGCGGGGCCGGCGTGGGTGACGGCGTGCGACATGGCCGGCCAGCCCTCCACCGCCAGGGCCAGGACGAACAGGGGCGGGGCGGAGAAGATGCTGGCCCAGACCACATAGCTCAGCATGTTGACCGGCCCCGCCGCCCGGGTCGCGGTGTTGCCGATGGCCCAGCCCAGGGCCGCCCCGAGCACCAGCACCACGCCCAGCGGCGTCGCGTCGGCGTTGGCGTGGGCCATCAGCCAGGCCAGGCCCGCCGCCGCCAGGGCGAGGGCGGCCACCTGGAAGCCCTTCACCCGCTCGCCGGCGATCAGCATGGCCAGGCCAATAGTGAAGAACGCCTGCACCTGGACGACGAGGCTCGCCAGTCCCGGCGAGATCAGGCTGGTCATGGCGATGTACAGCAGGCCGAACTGGCCGGTGCCGATGGCCAGGCCGTAGAGGATCAGGTTGCGCCAGCCCACCTTGGGCCGCTTCAGGAAGAACACCGCCGGCAGCACCGCGAAGGTGAAGCGCAGGGCCGCGAAGGTGAGCGGGGGAAACGCTCCCAGACCCCACTTGATGACCACGAAGTTGGTGCCCCACACGGCCACCACGGCGAGCGCGAGCAACAGGTGCAGCGGGGGCAGGGAATCGCGGGTCATGCGCTCTCACCTAGGTGCGTTCGGCGCGCTGTCACGGGGCCAGTTCGCGCAAACCTGCCTTGCGCCGGGCGGAACGATCCGGCCCGCGCAGGCCACATGCCGCGGGCGCCGATCTTGCTCATCGCGTGTCCAGCGTCTACGCAACTCCCCGCTTCGGCACGCCGTGCCGCCAAGGACCACGCATGAGCCAAACCGCGCACAGCGCCGACACCCAGAAGCCCAGCGCCGCCAAGGAGCTGGTCGAGATCGTCAAGACGGTGGTCTATGCGCTGCTCATCGCCCTGGTGCTGCGGGTGATCTTCTTCCAGCCGTTCACGATCCCGTCGGCGTCGATGGAGCCCAACCTCTACCAGGGCGACTACATCATCGTGTCGAAGTTCAGCTACGGCTACTCGCGCCACTCGATGCCGTTCAGCCCGCCGCTGTTCCATGGCCGCATCCTGATGCACGGCCCGCAGCGCGGGGACATCGTGGTCTTCAAGCTGCCCAGCGACGGCCACACCGACTACATCAAGCGGGTCATCGGCCTGCCGGGCGACCGGATCCAGATGAAGCAGGGCCTGCTCTACCTCAACGACCAGCAGGTGCCGCGCGAGGCGCTCTCGCCGGTGAAGACCGACACCGGCTTCGGCGTGATGCGCGAGGTGGCGCGCTTCCAGGAGAAGCTGCCCAGCGGCCGCACCTATGTGACCCAGGACTTCGGGACCGACGGCGAGCTCGACAACACCGACGTGTATGTGGTGCCCGACGGCTACTATTTCATGATGGGCGACAACCGCGACAATTCCTCCGACAGCCGGGTGAACCCCGCGGTCGGCGGCGTCGGCTACGTTCCCGCCGAGAACCTGGTCGGCAAGGCGCAGATCATCCTTTTGAGCTGGAAGCCCGACGCCACCATCTTCAAGCCCTGGACCTGGGTGCTGGACGCGCGGCCGAGCCGCTTCTTCAAGCTGCTGAAATGAACGCGCGCACGGCGGCGATCGAGGAGCTCGAGCGTCGCATCGGCCACCGCTTCGCCGACCGGGAGCTGCTCGAGCGGGCGCTCACCCATTCCAGCGTCGGCAAGGGCGCGACCAAGGTGCGCGACAACGAGCGGCTGGAGTTCCTGGGCGACCGGGTGCTGAACCTCATCGTCGCCGAGCGGCTGATGGGCGACCTGCCGGAGGCGACCGAGGGCGAGCTCTCCAAGCTGATGGCGGGGCTGGTGAACTACCAGACCTGCGCCGCCGCGGCCCGTGCGGCCGGCCTGCCCGAGGCCCTGCGCTTCGACGCCAGCGCCACCAAGATCGGCGCGCGCGACAACGACCGTGTGCTAGGCGACGCCTGCGAGGCCATGATCGCCGCCCTCTACCGCGACGGCGGCTTCGAAGCAGCGGCCGCCTTCGTGCGTCAGTTCTGGGCCGAGGCGCTCAGCGACCTCGACGGCCCCGCCAAGGACCCCAAGACCCGGCTGCAGGAGTGGGCCATGGCCCGCGCCCTGCCGTTCCCGGAATATGTCGTCATCGGCCAGCAAGGCCCGGCCCACCAGCCCCGCTTCACCGTCGAGGTGCGGGTGAGGGGCGTCGAGCCGCGCACCGCCGAGGCCGGCTCCAAGCGGGAGGCCGAGAAGCTCGCCGCCGACCGCATGCTCGAACACCTGAAGGACCACCCGTGACCACGCGCGCCGGATTCGCCGCCATCATCGGCGCCCCCAATGCGGGGAAGTCGACCCTGACCAACCGTCTCGTCGGGACCAAGGTCTCGATCGTCACCCAGAAGGTCCAGACGACCCGCTTCCCGGTCCGTGGCGTGGCCATGGCCGGCCAGGCGCAGATCGTGCTGGTGGACACGCCCGGCATCTTCCAGCCGCGCCGCAAGCTGGACCGCGCCATGGTGCGCGCCGCCTGTGGCGGAGCCGAGGACGCCGAGGTGGTGGTCCACCTGGTGGATGTGGCCGCCCAGCTCCACGACAGCCCGGCCGACCGCAAGGCCAAAACCGACGTGGAGAGCATCGTCGAGGGGCTGAAGGCGTCCGGCAAGAAGGCCATCCTGGCGCTCAACAAGATCGACGGGGTCAAGCGCGAGGACCTGCTGGGCGTCTCCCAGGCGCTGTTCGAGACGGGGGTCTATTCCGAAGCCTTCATGATCTCGGCCAAGACCGGCTCGGGCGTCGAGGATCTGCGGGCGCGCCTGGCCGCCCTGATGCCGGAGGGACCGTGGCTCTATCCGGAGGACCAGACCGCCGACCTGCCGGCCCGCCTCCTGGCCGCGGAGATCACCCGCGAGAAGCTCTACCTGCGCGTCCACGAGGAGCTGCCCTACGCCGCCGCCGTCGACACCACCAAGTTCGAGGAGCGGGCGGACGGCGGGGTGCGCATCGAGCAGACCATCTATGTGGAGCGCGAGAGCCAGCGCCCGATCATCCTGGGCAAGGGCGGCCAGACCCTGAAGTGGATCGGCCAGAAGGCCCGCGAGGAGCTCATCGAACTCCTCGACCGCCCGGTGCACCTCTTCCTGCACGTGGCCGTCGACGAACGCTGGGCCGACAAACGGGAGTTCTACGGCGACGTGGGCCTGGACTTCGACGTCTGAGGCGGCGTCGCGGAGGGCGGGCTTGACCGCTGCCCGCGGCCTCCTACGTCTGGGTCATGATCGACCTCGACGCCTATTTCGCCCGCATCGGCTACTCAGGCCCGCGCGAGGCCACCCTGCCGGTGCTGCAGGCCCTGCATGAGCTGCATCCGGCGGCGATCACCTTCGAGGCGGTCGACTGCCTGCTGGATCGCGACATCAGCCTCGATCCCGCGGACATCGACGACAAGCTGATCCGGCGGGGGCGGGGCGGGTACTGCTTCGAGCAGAACAGCCTCTTCTTCCGGGCGCTGCAGGCGCTGGGGTTCCAGCTGACGCCGCTGGCCGCGCGCGTGCGCTGGGGCCGCCCACCGGGACCGCCGCCGCCGCGCACCCATCGGGTCACGCGCGTGGAGATCGAGGGCCGGTCCTGGCTCGCCGACGTGGGCTTCGGCGGCTGCGTGCTGACCGCCCCGCTGCGGCTGGAGCCGTTTGTGGAGCAGGTGACGCCCCACGACACCTACCGCCTGGCCCCGTTCCCGGGCGGCGTGACCCTGGAGGTGCTGCGCGACGGGGACTGGCTGCCGGCCTCGGACCTGCCGCTGGACCCCTGCGAGGAGGCCGACTTCGAGATGGCCAACTGGTGGACCTCCAAGCACCCCAGCTCGCACTTCCGCCACAACCTCTTGGCGGCGCGCACCACGCCGGAGGCGCGCTACGCGCTCCTCTTCAACCGCTTCACGGTGCGGCCGGTGGGCGGCCTGCCCAGCAGGACGACGTTGGACGCCGACGGCATCGAGGCGGCGCTCTCGGGTGTGTTCGGGCTGGCGGTGGAGCCGTCCTGGCGGCCGCTGATCGAGGCGGCGGGGCGGGTGATGAGCGAGCCATCGGCGGTCGCCACCACGTCCAGGTGATAGCGCTCCACCAGGGCCTTCAGCGCCGCGACGGCCTCGTCGTACGCGGGCGGCAGGTGGGGCTGGATTTCGGGCTCGGGCTCGCCCAGCTTGCGGGGATGGAATTCGAGGACGACGCCTTCGTGCTCTCCGCCCGCGCCCACGGCGAGAGCGGCGCCATCGTCGAGCTGCTCACCGCCGGTCACGGCCGCTACGCCGCCCACGTCGCCGGCGGGGCCTCGCGGCGCATCCGCCCGCTGCTCCAGGCCGGCGCCCGCGGGGTCGTGCGATACCGGGCCCGAGTGGAAGGCCAGCTGGGCAGCGCCAGTCTGGAGCCGGTGGGAGAGGGGCCAAGCGCCCTCTTCGACGACCCGCTGGCCCTGGCCGGCGTCGCCGCCGCCGCCAGCGTCGCCGCCGGCGCCCTCCCAGAACGCGAGCCCCACCCAGGGGCTTTCTTCGCCTTCGAAGCCCTCAGCGCCGCCTTCGCCGACCCCGACATCTGGCCCGCGGTCTTCGTGCGCTACGAGGCCGGCCTCCTGCAGGAGCTCGGCTTCGGCCTGGACCTCAGCCGCTGCGCCGCCACCGGCAGCGTCGACGAACTCATCTACGTCAGTCCACGGACGGGGCGGGCTGTCAGCCGGGTAGCCGGCGAGCGCTACAAGGACCGCCTGCTGGCCCTTCCGGGATTCCTCCTCGCGGCGCAGTCGCGCCTGGCGCCGGGCGACGTCGGCGCGGGTCTCGCCCTGACGGGGCATTTCCTCGAGAGCTTCATCTTCGGCCCCCTCAACCGACCGCTGCCGCCGGCGCGGGTTTGGCTGTGCGAGCGTCTGGCCGAGGCCGGCCGCCTCTAGGCCATAGAGCCCGACGGCTATGAACAGCGGCGCGGCGGTGAAGCTGAGCGCTCCGGCGATGGCCTGGGACGACAGCGGCGCGCCGGCCAGCACGCCCATCAGCACGCCCGCGGCCGAGGTGGTGGAGAGGCAGAACGCCTTCAGCAGGGTGCGCTCGCGGCCGCGCGAGGCCACCAGCTCCAGCGGCCGGTTCCACTCCGCGTCCCGCGGCTCCAGCGACTTCACCGCCAGGGCCAGCGACGGCGTCAGCAGCAGCGCCACGCCGATGCCGGCCGAGCGGGCGGGCTCCTCCCGGGTCGCGGCGGCCGCCAGCGACAGCATGGCGGCGGGCCCGGCTGTCGCGAGGGTCAGCCAGGCTCTCACATCCAGGCGGCGGGGCGAGAGCATCATACGGTGAAGCTCTCCGGTCCCGTTTAAGCCGCCATGAAGCCGTATGATTATCGCGGCTTAAGCATGAGGGGCGATTTGCGCGCCGAACACCGGTCTGCTAGAGCGCCGCCATGGCCCACGCCAAACCGAACCAGGCCCAGCAACAGCAGCGCCGCATCGCGGCGGTGTTTGCGCGCGCCTGTCCGGGACCCTTGGGCTAACCGCCCAGCCTCACGACAGACCTTCCGCAAACCCCGCCTCGGCGGGGTTTTCGCTATGCGTCCCGCCGGGGCCCTTCGACAAAGGAGCTCCACCATGCCGCCCCTCACCGACGCCGACATCGCCCGCATCGCCGCGGGCGTGATCGACCGCAGCCTGCCCAAGCCGGAGTGGACGCACGCCGCCCACTTCGCCGCGGGCCTGTGGCTGCACGCCGCACCTGGGTACGACGCGCCGCGCGACATGCCGGCCCTGATCCGCGCCTACAACGAAGCCACCGGCGTCGCCAACACCGACACCGAGGGCTACCACGAGACCATCACCCAGGCCTCGCTGCGCTGCGCGGGCTCGTGGCTTGCCGCCCGGCCGGACGCGCCGCTGAGCGAGATCCTCGCCGCCCTGATGGCCAGCCCCCACGGCCGCTCCGACTGGCTGCTGGCCCACTGGACGAAGCCGGTCCTGTTCAGTCCGGCCGCCAGGCGCGCCTGGGTGGAGCCGGACCTCCAGCCTCTGCCGTTCTGAGGGCGCGAAGCGCCGCGAAGATCACCGCCAAGACGCCAAGAGCGCCAAGGAGAGGGAACGACCACCAAGACCACAAAGACCACCAAGGGGCCGGCGGGACCTTCTTGGCGTCCTTGGCGTCTTGGCGGTTCCTCTTGGTGGTCTTGGTGGTGCGATTCAGCGCGCCTGCGGCGCGCGGCTGGGTCGAGCCCGACCTCCAGCCTTTGCCGTTCTGAGGGCGCGAAGCGCCGCGAAGATCACCGCCAAGACGCCAAGAGCGCCAAGGAGAAGGGGGACCACCAAGACCACAAAGACCACCAAGGGCCCGGCGGGCCCTTCTTGGCGTCCTTCGCGTCTTGGCGGTCGTCTTCCTCTTGGTGGTCTTGGTGGTGCGATTCAGCGCGCCTGCGGCGCCCAGGGCCGCGACGCGAATCCGCCATCGCGCTAGAGAGACGGGATGGCCCTAGACACTCCTCCGCCTGAGACCCCCGGCGGCCCTTCCGACCGCATCATCGACGAGCCGCTCTCCGAGGCGCTGAGCCGGCGCTACCTGGCCTATGCGCTCAGCGTGATCACCGACCGGGCGCTGCCCGACGTGCGCGATGGGCTCAAGCCCGTGCAGCGGCGCGTGCTCTATGCCATGCGCGAGATGCGGCTGAACCCCGACGCGGCGGCCCGCAAGTGCGCCAAGGTGGTCGGCGAGGTGATGGGCGGCTACCACCCGCACGGCGACCAGTCGATCTACGACACCCTGGTGCGCATGGCCCAGGCCTTCGCCCAGCGCTACCCGCTGGTCGACGGCCAGGGCAACTTCGGCAATATCGACGGCGATAACGCCGCGGCCATGCGCTACACCGAGGCCAAGCTCACAGTCGCCGCCACCCTCCTGCTGGACGGCATCGACGAGGACGCGGTCGACTTCCGGCCCACCTACGACGGCTCCGACACCGAGCCGGTGGTCCTGCCCTCGGGCTTCCCCAACCTCCTGGCCAACGGCGCCACCGGCATCGCGGTCGGCATGGCCACCTCGATCCCGCCGCACAACGCCGGCGAGTTGATCGACGCCTGCCTCATGCTGCTGGACCAGCCCGACGCCTCCACCGAGGCGCTGATGGCCCACGTCCAGGGCCCGGACTTCCCGACCGGCGGGGTGATCGTCGAGCCCGCCGCCTCGCTGCTGGAGACCTACCAGACCGGCCGCGGCGGCGTGCGCCTGCGCGCGCGCTGGACCAAGGAGGACCTGGGCAAGGGGACCTACCAGATCGTCGTCACCGAGATCCCCTACCAGGTGAAGAAGGCCGACCTGATCGAGCAGCTGGCCGAGCTGATCGACGCCAAGAAGGCCCCTCTGCTGGGCGACGTGCGCGACGAGTCGGCCGAGGACGTGCGCCTCGTCCTCGAGCCCAAGAGCCGCAACGTCGAGGCCGAGGTCCTGATGGAGAGCCTGTTCAAGCTCTCCGACCTGGAGACCCGCTTCTCGGTGAACCTCAACGTCCTGGACGCCCGCGGCACGCCCGGCGTGATGGGCCTGAAGACCGCCCTGGTCGCCTTCCTCGACCACCGCCGCGACGTGCTGGTCCGCCGGGCCCGCCACCGCCTGGCCAAGATCGAGGCCCGGCTGCACATCCTCGACGGCCTGATGGTGGCCTACCTCAACCTCGACGAGGTGATCCGCATCGTCCGCTACGAGGAGGAGCCCAAGGCCCGGCTGATCGAGACCTTCGCCCTCACCGATCTCCAGGCCGACGCCATCCTCAACACCCGCCTGCGCCAGCTCGCGCGCCTGGAGGAGATGGAGATCCGCCGCGAGCACGCCGAGCTCTCCGAGGAGCGCGACGGCATCGTCGGTATGCTGGCCTCCGACAAGGCCCAGTGGAAGCTGGTCGCCACCGGCCTGCGCGACGTGAAGGCCAGCCTGGGCGACCTCAACCGCCGCCGCTCCACCCTCGCCGAGGCCCCCCAGGTGGACGCCGAGGCCGCCATCGAGGCCATGATCGTGCGCGAGCCGATCACCGTGATCCTCTCCGAGCGCGGCTGGATCCGCGCCGCCAAGGGCCGGGTCGAGGACCCCTCGGAGCTGAAGTTCAAGGAGGGCGACAAGCTCCAGTTCCTGGTGCCGGCCGAGACCACCGACAAGCTCCTGATCTTCGCCTCCGACGGCCGCTTCTTCACCCTGGGCTGCGACAAACTCCCGGGCGCCCGCGGCCACGGCGAGCCCCTGCGCCTGATGATCGACCTCGACGACAAGGTCGGCCTGGTGGACGTCTTCATCCACCGGGCGGGCGCCAAGCGGGTCCTGGCCTCCAGGGAGGGCTACGGCTTCATCCTGCCGGAGGAGGAGGCCATCGCCTTCCGCCGGGCCGGCAAGCAGGTGCTGAACGGCAAGCCCCAGGCCTGCATCGCCCTGGGCGAAGCCGACCACCTCGCCGTCATCGGCGACAACGGCAAGCTGCTGGTCTTCCCGGTCGCCGAACTGCCCGAAATGCCCAGAGGCAAGGGCGTCAAACTCCAGAGCTACCGCGAAGGCGGCCTGAAGGACGCCGCGGCCTTCAAGGCGGAGGAGGGCATGACCACCGTCGACAACTCCGGCCGCACGCGGGTGTGGGCGGAGTGGCGGGAGTGGCTGGGGCGCAGGGCCGGGGCCGGCAAGCTGGCGCCGAAGGGGTGGCCGGCGAGTAAGAGGTTCCGGGGGCGGTAGGTAGATGTTCTTGATTTGTTCGGATAGCGTGACTATAACGGGTGGTACAGCCATGACGCGCCGTTCTTCGAGTCGACAACCGAGTAGGTAGGCAGTCATCTTCTCGGAGTGATTCTTGGGAGGGGTCATGGCGAAAACCCAGCGGGTCCGTGACGCCGTGCATAATCTTATCGAATTTGATGCGCACGAATTCGAGCAAACCTGTTGGAAGGTGCTAAATACGAGGCCGTTACAAAGGCTGCGTAGGATAAAGCAGCTAGGTTTTTCTGAATTCGTCTATCCGGGTGCGTCACATACGAGATTTGCCCACAGTCTTGGTGTTTTTCATACTGCCCGGCAGCTGACGCGGGTTGTCTCGCACCGATTGGGGGGTGACGTCTACAATCCCGATAAGGCACGCGTCGCGATGGCCGCGGCTCTTGTGCATGATGTTGGACATGGTCCTTTCAGCCACGCATTTGAGGACGCGCTGAAGCGCTTGAAGATCGCCAAGCGGCATGAACTTCGAACTATGCAGATCCTCGGCGAAGACGACGTTGCAAAGGCGTTCGAGGAATTTTCTGATTTCCCGAACCGAATTGGCGAGCTTATTGAGGCCTCCAATCCGAGCGACATCTATTCCTCAATAGTATCAAGTCAGTTTGACGCTGATCGACTAGATTATATGCGCCGAGACCGCATGATGTCTGGAACTCAGCAATCGGGAATCGACTACGAATGGCTTCTCGGCAACCTTCACGTAAGGAAGGTTCCCATCAGTATTGACGGTATTCAGATCGGAAAACGTGAAGTATTGGTGATTGATGAGAAATCAATTCCTGCCGCTGAAGGGTATATATTTAGTCTGCTATATCTTTATATAAATGTTTATTTCCATAAAACTACCAGGGGACTGGAGAAAATATTCTCCGCGCTAGTCGAGCGTATCGCCACCCTTGTTAGGGATGACCAAGTGGATCGCGTGGGTCTTCCACCGTTCCATCCATTGGTCCGGTTCCTGCGGGATCCCGAGGCAATCGGTCCTTTTTTGGAACTAGATGATACTGTTGTGTTGGGAAGCCTCTCTATGCTTGCCCACTCGAAGGACGAGGCGATAGCTGAGCTCGCATGCCGCATACGCGATAGGAAGGTCTTCACCTGCATCGATGTGACGAAGCGTATGGAGGCCAAGTTGGGACTTCCCAAACCTGGCGCAGCGGACGTAGCCGACTTTGAGCAACGGCAGCGAGCGGTCGAGCGGGGCGTCGCTGCGGTCACGGAAGCTGCAAAAGAGCGCGGTCTTCTGATTCCCGGATCTTCAGGGGTTCCGACAGTGCTTGAAGATCTGGCTCCTAGAAGCCCTTACAAGCGGTTCGATGACGCGTCGAAGCCCTTCGTTCCAATCTACGTCATCGGCGCGGACGGTGAATTGCATGACCTGGCCGATATGTCTGCGGCGGTCAATTCGTTGCCCACCTACAAGGCATACCGCTTATATGCGCGCGGCGAATCGGATCGGGATGCTATCTTGGCAATGATAGAGGAAGTTGGCCAATGACCCGAGGAACAGCAAAAGACGTAGCCGCTGTGATCGGTGCGGCGGGGGAAGTGGTTGGGCGAACGCGCCTACAAAAGACGATGGCAATCCTTGAGATCGCTGGGGTTGGATACGGATTTTCTTACGATTACTATAAATTCGGCCCTTACAGCGAAGAGCTCGTGGAATCCGCGGATCGTGCGGTCGCGCTTGGTTATGTGAGCGAAGTAGAAAAGCGCGCCGCTTGGGGTGGTCGTTATTCGATCTTCACGGCTCATCACACGGCTTCTACCGGCAACGCGGCAAGAGACGCTTTGATTCGTTTGGCTAAGGGAGCCGACGCGATTGCTTTGGAGCTGGCTGTAACCGCGGCTTTTTTGGCTCATAGTGGATCGAACGAGGCTTGGTCCGAGGTCGAGCGTCGAAAGCCCGAGAAGGTCGCTTCAATTCGTAAAGCCAAGGACCTTTATCGAGAGTTTGTAAAAGTGGATGGGCTTCCGAGGCCCCTGCCTAAAATTGTCTGACGTTTGCTCCTGGGCTGAAAACCGTCAAAGGAGAGCTACGCCTCCTCTGAGACTTTGGGTTTTTGCGACCGACCCTTTTGCCATCGGCAGGCCGCAAGCTCGCGGCATCCCACGGGCCTAGCGCGGGAGGTCGGTCAAGGGCCGGGCTCCGCGCGGCCTCTCCAGCAGCGTGCGGCAGTGCGTCCTCGAGGACGCCGGACGCGCCAGGCACCCGTGCGTGCGAGATGCCCGTCAGCGCCCTACGCGGATTGGCGACGTTGCTGGCGTCCCCACCCCCCATCAAATATGTACAATTGCCGCCCGTCCGCCCTCCGGCTGAGATCGCCTCGCCCTTAGGGAGGGGGTGTCTATGAACAAGATGATGATGCTGGCGGCTGTGGCCGCGGCGACGGGCCTTTGCGCTGTCCAGGCGCGGGCGGAGCCCTGGGTGGACTGGACGCCGCAGAAGGGGGTCTGGGAGATCACCGAGGTGCATGTCGCGCCGGGCAAGCTGGACGACTACCTCAAGGGCCTGAAGCAGACCTGGGTCCCCGGCCAGGAGGTGGCCAAGAAGCAGGGGACGATCGACGACTATTCGGTGATGATCCGCGTCGGCGGCAACACCGAGGGCGCCAATGTGGTCACCGCGCGCCACCTGACCTCGATGGCCGCGCTCGACCCCGACCGGGCCAAGGACACCGAGGGCCGCAAGCAGGTCGAGGCCATCACGCCCAAGGCGACGAGCGACCAGCTGGTCGGCCAGTACAACACCTACCGCACCTTCGTGGGCCAGGTGTACTGGCGGCCGGTGGCGTTCCCGAAGTAGGCCGGGGCCGGACGCCGGCGGGCGGGGGGCCTAGGCTCCGCGTCCGCCGGTGTTCGCCGCGGCGGTGTAGTCCCCTGGCGCGACCTCGCCGCCCCGCGCGATCACCTCGGCCACATCGTCCACCAGCGCCGCTGCATTGCGCCGCGCCGCGTCGGCGCCGAACACGCCCTCGCGCTCCAACCCCGCAAACCCGCCGCCGATGGCGAAGAGGGCGCGGAAGGCCTCCTTCTCCACCAGGGCGGTCGGCAGGATCTCGACGCCGGCTTCGCGCAGGGCGATCACCACGCTCTTCAGCATCTTGGGCTTGATGGCGGCGGGCACGCGGGTCAGCAGGGCGCGGTGCGGGATGGTGCGGCCGCCTCTGCGGCCAAAGGCGCGGACCATGTCGGCGGCCTTGATCGCCTCGGCCAGGTCCAGGTGCGAGCCGGCCAGCGGGGTCAGCACCAGGTCGAAGCGCAGGGCCGCCAGCACCACGCCGCCGCGCTCGGTGCCCTCGGTGTCGAGGATGGTCCAGTCCGGCGAGAGCCGCGCGGCCTCGCGCGCGGCGTCGCGGATGTCCTGCACGGTGGGGGCGGGGTGGACGCTCACCTGCGGCAGGCGGCCGGGCAGGGCGGCCCAGCGCACCAGGGGCTTGTTGGGGTCGGAGTCGATCAGGGCCACGCGCTGGCCGCGCTCGGCCAGGCCCAGGGCCAGGGTCACCGCCGCCGTCGTCTTGCCTGCGCCTCCCTTGGGGCTGATGAAGACGACAGTGGGCATGGCGCAACTCTCCTGCCTGCGACGCGGCCCCTCTGCAACTCTCCCGGTTCCGGACTCGCCGCAGAGTCGGGCGCTTTCGTGGCCCCTATCCGACCCAGGCGCCGCCATTGGCGTGGATCACCTGGCCCTGGACGAAGCGGGCGGCGTCGCTGAGCAGGAACGCCACCACCGCGGCGTAGTCGGCGCCCTCGGCCAGCCGGCCCGACGGGTTGGCGCGGGCGCCGCGCTCCAGCACCCGCTCGGCGGCGGCCTCGCCCCCGGCCATGGCGGCGACGGAGGTGGTGGCGACAAGGCCCGGGGCGACGGCGTTGATGCGCACGCCGCGGGGCGCGAGCTCGGGGACCAGGTAGCGCACCAGGCTCTCGGCCAGGGCCTTGCCGCAGCCCAGGGCGGCGTAGTTGGCGAGCGTGGTCCGCGCCCCGGCGCTGGAGATGAAGACGAGGCTGGAGCCGGCCGAGAGCTGCGCCTGGCGCACCAGGTAGAGCAGCGACAGGCCATTGGTCTGGATCGCCTCCGTGAAGCGCACGAGGTCGGTGTCCATCAGGGCGGTGGGGTAGATCGCCGCCGCGGCATGGACGATGTGCAGCGGGCCGTCGCCGAACGCGGCCGCCGCCTCGACCAGCTGGCGGGCGCCCTCGATCTGGCCCACATCGGCGCGCACCGCCTGGACGCGGGCGCCGAGGCCCGTCAGCCGCCCGACCGCCGCCTGGGCCGCCGCCGCGTCCGCATGCCAGCCCAGCACCAGGGGCTCGCCCCGGCCCGCCAGGTGCTCGGCGATCCCCAGCCCGATCCCCTTGGTCCCGCCGGTGATCAGTATGGTCATGCTGCGCCTCCCCCAGCGGCCAAGCCGCGCCTCTCCAACCAGCATCGGTGTTCATGGGTCACCGGGACAAGCCCGGTGATGACGAGCGGAGTGGGGTTTGTCCGGACGGCCGCACCCTTACGGGTACCCCAGGGTGCCGAGGCCTCAACCCTCGCTTGCTTGCCAGGACCTTCGCGGGGTCATCTCGATAACATCGTCATATGACAACAAATTAGGGGGAAATTATCATGAAGCGCTTGATCGCGGCGATGCTGCTCGTGGCCGTGCCGGCCGCGGCCCACGCCCAGATGTTCACCTTCAAGAACACCAGCAAGATGGAAGGCAACCTGATCGTCCCGGCGCCCATGGCCGGGGGCAAGCCCAGTGGCGCGGCGGTGTTCACCATCACCAGCGAGGCGACCTTCGCCGACGGCAAGAAGGTCACCACCACCGGCGAGTGCGGCCAGTGGGTGCTGCCCCCGGGCGACGCCTTCGGGTCCAACACCGTCTGCAAGTTCAACGACGCGTCCGGCGCCGAGCTCTATATCGCGCGGACCACCTGCGAAAACCCGGGGCCGGCGTCCGACTGCTGGGGCAAGCTGATCGGCACGGGCGGGGCCTACAAGGGCCGCACCGGCGCCTACACCTTCCATAATGCGCCCACCAGCGTCGGCACGGGCTTCTGGACTGACTGACCCGGAACGCTCGGGCTCAGGCGGTCAGCGGCACTTCAACGAGCCGCGGTCCACCTCGCGCCCGAGCAGCCCGCCGGCGGCCGCGCCCAGCACGGTCCCGAGCGTGCGGTCCCCGCGGCCGGCCAGCTCATGGCCCACCAGGGCGCCGGCGGCGGCCCCGATGACGAGGCCCGTCGTGCCGTTGCTGCGCCGGCAGTAGTAGCGCCCGTCCGAGCCGCGCCACATGCGGTCGTTTCGGGTGATCACGCGGGGTTCCACATAGCGCCCGCGGCTGTCGTAGGCCTCGGCGGCGCGCCGGTCGCTACGGTCGTAGGCGCCGCGATCATAGGCGTCGCGGGCGTCCTCGCGCGCGGCCTCGTCATGCGCGCGGCGGCCGTGCGCCGGCGCCCACGGCGGCGGGTCGGCCTGGGCGGGCAGGGCGCTCGCGGCGGCGCTCACGGCCAGCGCTACGGCTAGGATCGTCGTCTTCATGGGATCTTCCTCCGAGGCGCGCTGATGGCGTGGCCGTAAGGCGTCATCATGGCGAAGCTTGGCCCGCGCGGCCATCGCCGTCGGAAGGCTCGAGGCCTAGACCCCCTCCAGATCGAACCGCGCGACCCAGTGGACGCCCTGGGCGGGGAAGGTCAGCCGCGCCTCGGCATTGGGCCGCGCGGCAAGGGCGCGGGTGAGCAGGCGCGTGCCGAAGCCCTGGCGGACCGGCGGGACCACCGTCGGCCCGCCGCTCTCGGCCCAGTCCAGCGCCAGGCGCCGGCCATCCGCCTCCAGCCGCCAGCTCAGGCGCACGCGCCCGTCCTCGCCGGAGAGCGCGCCGTACTTGGCCGCGTTGGTGGCCAGCTCGTGCAGGCACAGGGCCAGCGGCACGGCCGCGTCGGGCGGCACCGGGGCGGCCGCGCCCTCCAGCACCAGGCGCTCGGACGCCGCCGGGCGGAACGGGGCCAGCGCCCGCTCGGCCAGGGCGTCCAGGGTCACCGCCTCCCAGCCGGAGTCCACCAGGGCGTCGTGCGCCTGGGCCAGGGCCACCAGCCGGTCGGCGAAGTCGCGGCGCGCGACGTGGGGGTCGCTGGTGTTGCGGAAGGTCTGGTCGGCCACCGACTGGACCACGGCCAGGGTGTTCTTCACCCGGTGCTGCAGCTCCAGCCGCAGGAGGCGCTCGGTCTCGCGCCCGGCGATTTCCCGGCGCAGGGCCGCACGGGCGAGGGCGGTGATCCAGATCACGGTCGCGCCGCTGGCCACGAAGATCAGCTCGCCCACGATGCGCCGGCGCAGGCCGAAGGGGTCGGCGTCGGGCGGCAGCAGGAGGGGCCCCGCGACCGCCAGCAGCAGCAGGCAGGCCGTGCCCCCGGCCACGCCGCCGAACACGCTCGCCACCACCACCGCCAGCAACAGGGCCACGAACGGCGTGCCCATGCCGAGGTACGGCACCAGGGCCAGGCGCAGGCCCAGGGCCAGCGCCGCGCACGCCAGCCCCAACGCCACGCGGGCGAAGCCGCTGGACGGTGGCCGCGCGATCCGCGTCACCAGGAAATCGGTCACCACTGTCCCCTCGGTTGCGCCCCCCGGCGCCTCCACGTCGGCGTGCATTCTAGCGGCGCCGTGGGAATTCGCAGCCCCTGGCGACAGGCGGGCCGCCGCGGCGCGACGCCGCTGGAGCGCGGGCCCTGCCGGTGAACCCCCGCTGAACACCCGGCCCGGACCCCGTTCAGGCCGGCGGGCGCATCTTCCCCCTCGAACCGGCCAAAGGAGGGCCGCACGATGATGAAGACCTTGATCCTGGGCGCGACCGCCGCCGTTGCGACCCTCGCCGCCGCCGGAACCGCCTCGGCCCAGTCCTACGGCTACCACCGCGACTACCAGGCCTACGGCTACAGCCAAGATTACGGGCGCAGCTATAACCGGGGCTACGCCCAGGACTATGGCCGCGGCTATGACCGCAGCGCCTATCGCGATCGCGACCGCGACGGCGTGCCGGACCGCTACGATCGCTACGACAACCGCTACGACCGCGGCAACGGCTATGGCTACGGCCACTGGCGGCGCCATCACCACCACGAGTGGCGCGAACGCTACGACCGCTGGTAGCCGCTAGCTTCCAGCAACGCCCCCGCCCTCACCGGCGGGGGCGTTTTGCTGTGCGCGCCCGGCGTGCTCAGCGCGGCGCGGCGACGCCGACGGCCTCGCAGGCGCGCCAGGCCTTTTCGTTGTCGGGCGCGGGGGGATGGCGCTCGCACTTGTGGCGGCGGGCTTCGTCGGCGGTGCGGCTGGCGGCGTCGGCGGACTGGCCCATGGAGGCCACGACCGGGTCCTGCACTGCGGCGTTGCCGTTGCGAACCGTGCCGCCCATCACCGGCGCCGTGCGGGTCGGCGGCAGCTTGCCGGGCGTGGAGGGACGGTCGGGGTCGGTGGCGGGCGCCGGGCTCTGCGCCTGGGCCGCGCCGGCCAGCAGCAGGGCCGCGGCGGCGGCGAACCCCAGGGTGCGGGCGGTCATGGAAGGTCTCCGTCTTCGACCTCGCCTCAACCCACGTTCCGCCGCGGCTGTTCCGCTAGGGGCGGCGCTGGGTCTTCGGCTTGATCCAGTCAGACAGCCGGTGCAGCAGGCCGTGACGGCGATGCGCCGTCGGCGGGGCGGTGTGGCGGCGGTGGGCGCGGTGCGATCGCGCGGCCGGATGGCGGTGACGATGCGGCGTTGCCCGCGCCTGGGCCGCAGGCCTGGGCTTCGCGACCGGAGCCGGCGCGGGCGTCTCTGCAGCGGGCGCGACGGGCGGCGCAGGCGAACTCGGCGCCGGGACTTCCACCGGGAGAACGGGCGCCACAGCCGGTGAGGGCGCCAAGGCCGGCGCCTGTGGCCGCGTCAGCCACCAGCCAGCGCCGGCCGAGGCGGCAATGGCCGCCGCCGCCAGCACCGCGACCGCCGCCACATTGCCCAGGCGTGCGGAGGGTGGCCGGTCTTCATCGGCTGCCTCGTCGTGGCTGTCGTCGGCCCAGGTTTCGGTGGGTGCGGACAGGGCCTCCGCAGACAAGGCCTCCGCGGACAGACCCATCGGGGACGGGCTCCAGGTCATCGCCACCGCGCGCGGCGCGGCGGCGCCGCGCTGGGCGATCTCGCGCATCAGTTGGGCGGTCATCTCCGGCTCGCCCCGGGCGCGGGCCGCCTCCAGCAGCCGCTTCAGCTCGGCGCTGCTCAGCGCGGAGAGGTCGATCCCCAACATGGCCCCTCCAGAAACGCGGACGGCGACTGTTGCATCAACCCGCAGACCACGGCCCCGGTTGCCTCAGCTACGCACAAGGGGCTGGCCGGACGCGGTGATCACCATGGGCGCCGCCCAGATGGCGCCTGGTGGGCGTGACGATGTCAGCCTGCCGCCGGGGACGATCTTTCGGGGCCTGAGACGGCTTTCGGCGGCCGCGGAATTTCGAAACCTTGCCATCCTGGCGGGATGCTCCGACGATGCCGGCCCACCTCGAAAGGCGTGCCATGAGCGTTGCCGAGACCGCCGAGAGCCCGCTGCCCACGCTGTTCGAGCTGACGGCGATGAATCCCGCCTACCGGGCCGATCCGCATGCGGTGCTGGACCCGCTGCGGGCCCGCTGCCCGGCGCACCGGGACGAGGCCTCCGGCAGCCTGATCCTGACGCGCTACGAGGACGTGCGGGCGGTCGTCAACGACCGCAGCCTGTGGCGCGACCCGCTGTGCGCAGAGGAGGCCGCCGTGGCCCAGCGCGCCTTCGTCGTCAACGTCGATCCCACCCTGCCGCGCAGCTCCACCACCTCGATCCTGATGCTGGACGACCCCGACCACGGACGCGTCCGCCCGCCGCTGGCCCAGGCGCTGTACGCCCGCGTGGCGCGCTGCAGGCCCCAGGTGGAGGCCATCGTCGACGCGGCCCTGGACGCCCTGTCGGCAGGGGAGGGGCCGTTCGACCTGATGAGCCGCTTCTGCGTGCCGATCCCCATCGACGTGATCGCCCGCATCCTGGGCGTCGACACCGAACGGCTGGCCCAGTTCCGCGCCTGGTCCGAGGCCGTGATCGAGGTGTTCAACCCCTTCCGCACCCCGGAGCGGACGGTCGAGATGGAGGCCGCGAGCCAGGCGCTCAACGCCTATTTCGCCGAGACCATGGAGGCGCGCCGCCAGGCGCCGCGCGACGACCTGCTGACCGACATGGTGCGCCTGCAGGCGGAGGGCGCGGACCTCTCGGAAGACGAGCTGCGGATCAACCTCACGGCGCTGCTCATCGGCGGCAACCTCACCACCACCGACCTCATCGGCAACGGCGTGCGCCTGTTGCTCACCCATCCGCAGGAGTTGGCCAAGCTGGTGGCCGATCCGGGCATCGTGAATGCGGTGGTCGAGGAGGTCCTGCGCTATGAGCCGCCGGTGGACCTGACGGCCCGCATCGCCTCGCACGACATGGAGGTGGGCGGCTGCCCGCTGAAACCCGGCCAGGTGATGAACACCTGGCTGCGCGCCGCCAACCGCGACCCGGCCGTGTTCGAGGACCCGCACCGTTTCGACGTCAGCCGCAAGCACCGGCCGCACGTGGCGTTCGGCGGAGGCGCCCACATCTGCATCGGCGCGCCCTTGGCGCGGCTGGAGGCCCAGGTGGCGCTGAGCCGATTCTTTGCGCGCTTCCCGGACCTGCGGCTCTCGGATCCGGCCGCGCCGCCGGCCTGGCGCGGCCTGCCGTTCTTCCGGGGCCTCGAGCGCCTGGACGTGGTCGCCTAGCGGCGCCGTCGCGGCGATTTAACTCTACTTTTTAGTGTATCACACAACCTTGTGAAGTGAAGCTTCCCGGCGTTGCGTCGCCTTGTCGGCGCGGCCAAGCTCTCTACCTAAGGTTTACCAACCCCTATCCGTGGATCAGAGCCGCCTGGAACCCGACGCCGACTTCCTGCCGGTCGCCGATCCGCCGCAAGCGCCCCGGGCGTACGGCGGCTACGAGCCCGTCCGGCGCATCCCGGCGCGCGGTGAGGCCGAGGTCTGGCTCGCCCTGGGGCCGCGCGGCGCGCCGGCCGCCCTGAAGCGCCTGCCGGCCGCAGCCCCCGACCGCCTGCGGAACAGCCTGCGCCACGAGGGCGAGATCCTGCAGATGCTCGAGGTCGCGGGCATGCCCTGGACGCCGCGGGTGCTGGACGCCGATCCCGATGCAAACGCCTGGCTGGCGCTCTCGTGGTGCGAGGGGCAGGACCTGGTGGCCTGGTCGCGCGAGCCGCCGGCTTCCCTGGTGCGCCGGGCGCAGATCGCCGAGCGACTCGCCGGCCTCTACGTGGAGTTGCACGAGCGGGGCGTGCTGCACGGCGACGTGCACCCGCTGAACGTCCGCGTGGACCTCGCCGACCGCCTGTGGCTCGTGGAGTTCGGCGCCGCGCGCCTGCTGGGCGCCGAGGATGACGCCTCGCGCGCCGCCGCCGAGCAGCAGGCGGTGGCGGCCATGGCCTGCCGCATCATGCTGGGCGACAGCGGCATGGGCCTACCCCACGCTGGAGGCGGCGAGGCCCCGCGGCTGCGGGACGCCTGGCCGGCGTTGGAGCGGGTCCTGGCGCGCGCCGCGGCGGCCGATCCGGCGGACCGTTGGCCGGGGCTCGTAGCCTTTACCCGGGCGCTGTCCGAAGCCTTGGCGCGCGGTCCGCGGGCCTGATCGTGCCCCTCGGGACCTTCGTCTGGAACCGGGTCGGGAACCTGACGGACGCCGGCGAATTCCAGCCTTGGGCTGAAGGAGGCCGGATGGCGGACGACGCCGAGCAGACCAGAGGCGACGCCGCGAGCCAGGCCGAGCGCGCAGAACTCCATCGCATGATCGATCAACTGATGGCCGCGCCGCCCAAGCCCTGGCCCTCCGTGATCGTCGTCGGCGATGAGAACGTCACGGCCATCTATGCGCCGGCGTCGCCGGACCGGCGCCCGGGTTAGAGGTCCTGCGCCACCTCCCGGATCAGGCCGCGCATCCAGGCGATCGGCGGCTCCTGCAGGCGTTCCTTCAGGTACATGAGCCCGATCTCCACCGGCGGCGACGGATAGGGCGGCTCGATGAGCGCAAGGCCCCCGGCCTGGGCCCAGGCCAGCGCCAGGCGGCGGGGCGCCAAGGTGGCCAGGTGCGAGCGCCGCGCCACCGCCAGGGCGGAGTTGGTGTCCGGCATCGTCACCGCCACCCGCCGGGTCAGGCCCGCGGCGGCCAGGGCGGCATCGAACGCCCCGCCGTCCTCCCAGCTGGCGCGCAGCACCACCCCGCGCCGGTTCGCCCGCTCGTCCATGAGCCCCGCCGGCCGCCGCGCGACGACGATCTGCGGGGTCTCGGCCAGCGCCCCGAGGTCGGCCGGCCTCCCCGCCAGCGGCGAGTCGATGCTCACCACCCAGGTCAGCTCCTCGGCGATCAGTCGCTCGTAGGCGAAGCGCGACGGCGCGGAGACCACGCTGGCCACCGTGAAGTCCGCCTGCCGTGCGTCCAGCAGGTCGACCACCTCGGTGGGGTGATCGCTGAACGACAGTTCGGCCACCGGCGCGACCTCGGCCAGGCGCTGCATCAGGGGCGGGGCCAGGACCGAGGCCGCGTAGGCGCCGACCATCACCGTGAACCGCCGCGTGGTCGTGGCCGGATCGAAGTCAGCCGGCGCGAGGGTGGCCTGCAGCTGGCTCATGGCGGCATGCACGCCGGCGGCGAGGTCCAGGGCGCGCGCCGTCGGCTGCATGCCCGATGGACCCCGCACGAACAGTTCATCGTTCAACTGGTGACGCAGACGGTTGAGGGCATGGCTGACCGCGGATTGCGACAGGCCGAGCCGTGCGCCCGCACGCGTCACACTGCGTTCCTCCAGCATTACGTCCAGCACGCGCAGCAGGTTGAGGTCCGGGAGCATGCATCACCTTCATTATGCGCGTGACCACATATCATTTGGCTCATCCCGCGGCGCTGACTATCTGAAGGCTCTGCTGCACCGCCCGCGCCACGCGGAGGGCGGCCAATTCTATTTCGCCAATCTTCTTTGTTGTCGGGACCAGGTGAGGCCGGGGACGTGAGCGACCCACAGGCAAGCGAGACCTATGATCCGCCGCGCCGCAGCGCTTTGCGCCGTTGGCGCTGGCCGCTGATCATCGCCGGCCCGCTGCTGATCGCCGTGGCCGTGGCCTATTTCATCATCACCGGCGGCCGTTTCCAGTCCACCGACAACGCCTACGTCCAGATCGCCAAGACCCCGGTGGCGCCGTCGATCGGCGGCCGGGTCGTGCAGATCTACGTGCGCGAGAACCAGCCGGTCCGGCGGGGCCAGGTGCTGTTCCGCCTGGATCCCCGCGACTTCCAGGCCACCCTCGACGCCGCCCAGGCCCAGCTGGCCAACACCGAGCTGCAGGTGAGCCAGCTGCGCGCCGCCTACCAGCGCGAGACCGCCAATGTCGCGGCGGCCCAGGAGACGGCGACCTACACCGCCCGGGAGGCGTCGCGGCAGCGCGAGCTTGCCGCCGCGGGCGTCGCGTCCCGCCAGCAGGTCGACCAGGCTGTCCATGCGGCGCAGGAGGCGCGCGACCAGCTCGCGGCCGCCCGCCAGCAACAGGCGCAGGCGCTGGCCGCGCTCGGCGGCGACCCCAATATCGGCAGCCGCGCCCCGGCGGTGCAGCAGGCCCGCGCCAATCTGGAGCGCGCACGCCTGGACGTGTCCTACGCGACGGTCGTCGCGCCGACCGACGGCGTGGTGGCGCGCGTCGACCAGCTGTCGGTGGGCGCCTACCTCAACGCCTCGCAGACCGGGTTCTGGCTGCTCTCCGGCCAGCCGTGGGTGGAGGCGAACTTCAAGGAAGACCAGCTGGCGCACATGAAGGTCGGCCAGCCGGTGCAGATCGACATCGACGCCTATCCCGACGCCGATCTGCGCGGCCACGTGGCCAGTTTCGCGCCTGGCACGGGCTCTGCGTTCTCCGCGCTGCCCGCCCAGAACGCCACCGGCAACTGGGTGAAGGTGACCCAGCGCCTGCCGGTGCGCATCGAGTTCGACCGCCCGCCGCCCGGCATGGCGGCGCGCGCCGGCCTCTCGGCCAAGGTCAAGGTCGACGTCCGCGCGGCCGGCCGCGCCGGCTGAGGCGCGCGCCATGAGCGACACCGCCGCCGCCCAGATGCCCGCCGAACTTCCGGACGCCGCCAACCGCTGGCCGATCACCGCCTCGATCATGCTGGCGACGGTGATGAACTCCCTGGACACCACCATCGCCAACGTCGCCCTGCCGCACATCCAGGGCAGCATCTCCGCCGGCCCGGAACAGATCGGCTGGGTGCTGACCTCCTACATCGTCTCGGCGGCGATCATGACCCCGCTGACGGGGTGGATGGCCGGCCGGTTCGGGCGCAAGCGGCTGTTCCTGGTGTCGATCGCCGGTTTCGTGGTGGCCTCCATGCTGTGCGGCATCGCCGGCAGCCTGCCGGAGCTGGTGATATTCCGCCTGCTGCAAGGGGTGTTCGGCGCCTCGCTGATCCCGCTCTCCCAGGCGGTGCTGCTCGACATCAACCCGCCGGAGAAGCATGGCCAGGCCATGGCGATCTGGGGGGCGGGGGCGATCCTGGGCCCGATCCTGGGGCCGGCGCTGGGTGGCTACCTCACCGAGAACTTCTCCTGGCGCTGGTGCTTCTACATCAACCTGCCGATCGGGATCCTGGCGTTCCTCGGCGTCTTCCTGTTCATCGGCCGCGAGCGGCTGGCGGCGATGCGGCGCTTCGACTTCCTGGGCTTTTCGATGCTCACGCTGTTCGTGGGCGGCTTCCAGCTGGTGCTGGACCGGGGCCCCAGCCAGGACTGGTTCTCCTCGCGGGAGATCTGGACCGAGACCATCGTCTGCGTGATCGGCCTTTGGGTGTTCGTCGCCCACACCATCACCGCCGAGCATCCGTTCTTCGACCGCAGGCTCGCCAGGGACCGCAACTTCCTCACCGCCAGCGTGTTCGGCTTCTTCGTCGGCATCCTGCTCTTCTCGACCATGGCGCTGCTGCCGCCGCTGATGCAGGTGCTGCTGGGCTACCCGGTGCTGACCTCGGGCCTGGTCAGCATGCCGCGCGGCCTCGGCTCATTCATCGCCATGTTCACGGTGGGTCGGCTGGTGGGGCGGGTGGACACGCGGATCATCCTGCTCACGGGCCTTTCCATCAGCGCCGTGGCGCTCTGGCAGATGGTCCACTTCGACCTTTCGATGAGCAGCCGGCCGCTGATCGTCTCCGGCTTCGTCCAGGGCCTGGGCACGGGACTGATCTTCGTGCCGCTGTCGACCCTGGCGTTCGCCACCATCTCGCCGGAACTGCGGCCGGAGGGCTCGGCGGTGTTCACCCTGATCCGCAACCTGGGCTCCAGCGTGGGCATCTCGGTGATGCAGGCGCTGCAAGTCTCCAACACCCAGACCATGCACGAATCGCTGGCCGGCAAGGTCATCGCCAGCGACGCCCTGGTCCGCAGCACCCTGCCGCCCCTGTACAACCTGCGGACCGAGGGCGGCCTCATGGCCCTCAACAACGAGATCACGCGCCAGGCGACGATGGTCGCCTATGTGGACGACTTCAAACTCATGCTGATCATCACCCTGGCCTGCATGCCGATGCTGCTCCTGATGCGGCAGCCGCGGCGCTCGGCCGCCCTGGATCCCGCCCATGCCGCGGTCGAGTAGAGGTCTCTTCGCCGCCGCCGCGGCCCTGGCGCTGAGCGCCTGCGCTGCGGTCGGGCCCGATTTCAAGCCGCCGGCGACGCCGCAGGGCGCGGCCGGGGCGGGCTTCGCCATGGCCGGCGATCCGGCCGCGCCGGGCGTGCGCCTCGATCCCGCCCAGCGGTCAGCGGGGCCGTGGTGGCAGGCCTTCGGCTCGCCCGAGCTGGACCAGGTGGTCCGCCAGGCCCTCGCCGACAGCCCCAGCATCGCCGAGGCCACCGCGACCCTGCAGCGGGCGCAGGCCGAGGCCGCCGCGGCGCGCGGGGCTCAGCGGCCGCAGGTGGACGCCAACGCCAGCGCCCAGCGCGAACGGATCAACACCGCCTCGTTCGGTTTCTCCGGCTTCCCCAGCCCGACCATCAACCTCTATTCGATCGGGGGCACGGTCTCCTACGACCTGGACCTCTTCGGCGGCCGGCGCCGGGCGACCGAGGCGGCCGAGGCCCGCGCCGCGCAGGCCGCGCGCCAGGCGGACGCGGCCTATCTGGCGCTGTCGGGCAATGTGGCCCTCCAGGCCATGCGCCTGGCCGGCCTGAACGCCCAGATCGCCGCCCTGCAGGCGGTGGTGGCGGAGGACCAGCGGGTCACCGAGATGGTCCGCGCGGCCCAGCGCGCCGGCGGCGAGGCGCCCTCCGCAACCACCGGCGCCCAGGCCCAGCTCGCCGAGGACGAGGCCCTGCTGCCGCCGCTCGTGCGCCAGCGCGACCAGGCTCGCCACCAGCTGGCCCTGCTGGCCGGCCGCTCGCCGGCGGAGTGGGCGCCGCCGGAGTTCGACATCGGACGCCTGGTGACGCCGACGGAGATCCCGATCAGCCTGCCGTCGACCCTGGTGCGCAACCGGCCCGATATCCTCGCGGCCGAGGCGGAGCTGCACGCGACGACCGCAGAGATCGGGGTCGCGGTGGCCAACCAGTACCCCGACATCCGGCTCTCGGCGAACCTCACCCAGAGCGCCGTCAAGCCCGAGAAGCTGTTCAACTACTCGTCCAGCGGCTGGAACCTGCTGGCCGGCGCCACGGCGCCGATCTTCCATGGCGGGACCCTGAAGGCCGAGCGGCGCGCCGCCGAGGCCGAGGCTCGGGCCTCGCTGGCCCGCTACCAGCAGACGGTGCTGCGGGCGTTCGTCCAGGTCTCCGACGCGCTGGCCGACCTCGGGACCGACCAGCAGCAGATCGAGGCTCTGCAGCGCTCGAGCGCTGCCGCCGAAGCCAGCCTGCGGGACGCGCAGAACGCCTATCGGCTGGGCGGCGGCAGCCTGATGCAGCTGATCGACGCCCAGCGCCAGCTCAGCCGCGCCCGTCGCGCCCTGGCCCAGGCCGAGGGCCAGCGCTTCGAGGATTTGGTGGAGCTCTACGCCGCCACGGCCACGGACTGGCGCGGGAAATAGCCGGAGCGAGCTCTAGGCCTTCGCCTTGGCCTCGCGCCCGAAGGCGGCGAAGAACTCCTCGTCGCTGAGGGTCGAGCGGGCGATCAGGAGGCTGCAGCCGATGTGGTCCACCAGATAGGCGCCCGTCTCGCCGGACCACCACCGCTCGAGCAGGTTCTTCTTGCGGTGGCCCACCACCACCAGGTCCGCGCCGATCTGGCGGACATAGGCGGCGATCTCCGCGGCGGGCTCGCCCGTGACGATCTTGCCCTGCGGCTCGAAGCCCAGCTCCCGCAGCCGCGCCATGGCCTCGTCGAACAGCTCGCGATAGGTCCCGCTGGTATGGGCCACGGCGCCGGCATAGGCGGCCTCGCCGATGCGCACCCCGGGGCTTTCCGCCACGACGCACAGCAGGAAGACCTGGCAGCCGAACCTGCGCGCCATCACCGCGCCCTCGCGCAGGGCGCCGCGACCCTCGCGCGATCCGTCGTAGGCCAGGAGCACTCGGCGATACATCAGGGGGCGTTTCCTCGTTCTTGCGCTGACTCAACGCGCAAATCCCACGCTTGACCATCAACTTCGACGAGAGCGCCGGGTGGTCGCAGGGGGTGTCGGTTTCTAGAACACGCCCAGCGAGAGGCCCGCCGCCAGGGCCTGGCCCAGCTCGGCGCAGCGGGCGAGGTCGGCTGCGGCGAGCGCCTTGGGCGCCAGGATCGCCTCGGGACTTTGGGCGTGGGTGCAGACGATCAACGGCTCGGCCACCGCCTTCAGCCGCCAGCCGGTGGCGATGCGGGCCAGTTGCCGCGCAGCGCCTTCGCCGTCGCTCCCGGCGGCGATCAGGCCCGCGTAGGGACGGCCGCCGAGCCGGTCCAGCACGGGATAGTAGCTGCGGTCGAAGAAGGCCTTCATCTCCCCGGACAGCGACGCCAGGTTCTCTGGCGCGGCGAAGAGGTAGCCATCCGCCGCCAGCAGGTCGTCCGGGCCGGCCTGTTCCGCGGGGATCCGGATCACCTCGACCTGGGGCTCCCGCCGGCCGCCAGCCTCGGCCGCCTCGGCCATCGCCCGAGCGGCGCCGGTGCGCGAGTGCCAGACGATGAGGAGGCGCTTCATGACGCCAAGCCTAAGCGGGTTTGCGCACCCAAGGCGATGTCCCTCCGGCAAATGCGTTGCTTGACATCACCGTCACCGCATGCGCCCTTCCGCGCCTCGTAAAACACCCCGATTTCGCTGAGATATGCACGCCTACCGCACGCACACCTGCGGCGCGCTTCGCGCCGCCGACACCGGCCAGCCGGTCCGCCTCTCGGGGTGGATTCACCGCAAGCGCGACCACGGCGGCCTGATCTTCATCGACCTGCGCGACCACTATGGTCTGACCCAGCTGGTCTTCAATCCGGGCACGCCCGGGTTCGGCGTGGTCGAGCACCTGCGCGCCGAGAGCGTGATCCGCGTGGACGGCGAGGTCGTGGCCCGCACGCCCGAGACGATCAACCCGAACCTGCCGACCGGCGAGGTCGAGGTGAAGGTCGCCGAGGTGGCGGTCCTGTCCGAGGCGGCCGAGCTGCCGCTTCCGGTCTTCGGCGAGCCCGACTATCCCGAGGACATCCGCCTCAAGAACCGCCACCTGGACCTGCGCCGCGAGACCCTGCATCGCAACATCGTGCTGCGCTCCAAGGTGATCCACTCGATCCGCAATCGCATGATCGGGCAGGGCTTCCTGGAGTACCAGACGCCGATCCTGACGGCCTCCAGCCCGGAGGGCGCGCGGGACTTCCTGGTGCCCTCGCGGCTGCATCCGACCCAGTTCTACGCGCTGCCCCAGGCGCCGCAGCAGTTCAAGCAGCTGCTGATGGTCTCCGGCTTCGATCGCTATTTCCAGATCGCGCCGTGCTTCCGCGACGAGGACCTGCGCGCCGACCGCTCCCTGGAGTTCTACCAGCTCGACGTGGAGATGAGCTTCGTCACCCAGGAGGACGTGTTCGCGGCGATCGAGCCCGTCATGCACGGGGTCTTCGAGGAGTTCGCGGGCGGCAAGCCGGTGACGCCCTATCCGTTCCCGCGCATCCCCTACCGCGAGGCGATCGCCAAGTACGGCACCGACAAGCCCGACCTGCGCAACCCGCTGGTCATGCAGGACGTCTCCGACCATTTCCGCGGCGGCGGGTTCGGCCTGTTCGCGCGGATCCTCGAGGACGCCAAGAACGCGGTGTGGGCCATTCCCGCGCCGAAGGGCGGGTCCCGGGCCTTCTGCGACCGCATGAACTCATGGGCGCAGGGCGAGGGCCAGCCGGGCCTGGGCTACATCTTCTGGAGCGAGGACCAGGGCGGCTGGGGCGGCCCGATCGCCAAGAACCTGGGCGCGGAGAAGACCGACGCGGTCATGGGCCAGCTGGGGCTGGGGCAGGGGGATGCGGCCTTCTTCGTGGCCGGCGATCCCAAGGTCTTCGCCAAGTTCGCCGGCAATGCGCGCACCAAGGTGGGGACCGACCTGAAGCTGGTGGACGAGGACCGCTTCGAGTTCGTCTGGATCGTCGACTTCCCGATGTTCGAGATGAACGAGGAGACGCACCGCGTCGACTTCAGCCACAACCCGTTCTCGATGCCGCAGGGTGAGCTGGAGGCGCTGAACGGCAAGGATCCGCTGGAGATCCTGGCCTACCAGTACGACATCGTCTGCAACGGCTACGAGCTGTGCTCCGGCGCGATCCGGAACCATCGGCCGGAGATCATGCTGCGCGCCTTCGAGATCGCGGGCTACGGCCCGGAGGTCGTGGAGGAGCAGTTCGGCGGCATGCTGAACGCCTTCCGCCACGGCGCGCCGCCGCACGGGGGCCTGGCGCCCGGCATCGACCGCATCGTCATGCTGCTGGCCGGCCAGACCGCCATCCGCGAGGTCATCGCCTTCCCGCTGAACCAGCAGGGCCAGGACCTGATGATGAACGCGCCGTCGGAAGTCAGCGACAAGCAGCTGAAAGAACTGCACATCCGCCTGGCGCCGCCGATCAAGGCGTAAGGCCGCCGAACGTCCCTAGCGGGGGGTCGTGATCACGTAGCGCGGCGCGGGAGGCGCTGGCGGAGCCGGGGGCGCGGGGGGCGTTGGCAGCGCGTAGCGTGTCCGCTCACGATCGCGGTCGCGTTCGTGCTCGCGATGGATGGTCAGGTGCAATCCGCCCAGGCAGCCGTGCGAGACCAGGCCCTTCGGCAGCCGGGTGCGCGGGTCGGTGCAGGCCTCGTCCAGCTGCTCCTGACTGAGGCCCCGGGCGCCGGACAGGTCCGCGCCGTTCAGCGTGGCGTGCGACAGGTCCGCATCGCGGAAGTCCGCGCCGTCGAAGTCGCCGCCGGCCAGGTTGGCCGCGGTCATGTCGGCGCTGTGGAAACTGGCGCGGTTGAAGTCGCCCGTGAGGTTGGCCCCGGTCAGGTCCGCATCGCTGAAATCGGCGCCGCCGGCTTCCACGCGGGAGAAGGTCGCGCCGCGCAGGTCGGCCGAGTGCAGGGTGGCGCCGCTCAGCTTGGCCCGCGTGAAGTTCGCGCCCTGGGCGTCGATATCGTTCAGCTGGGCGTGGCTGAGGTCGGCCTGGTCGAACAGCACGCCGCGCAGGGTCGCGGACTTCAGGACCGCGTTGACCAGGATGGCCTTCTGGAAGTTCGCGCCAGTGGCTTCCGAATCCGACAGGTCGGCCCGGGTCAGGTTGGCCGAGGCGAACACCACGCCATTGGCTTCGGTGGAGCGCAGCCGGGCGCTGGAGAGGTTGGCGTTGGTGAAGTTGGCGCCGGTCATGGCCGCGTCCGAGAGGTCGGCCTTGGTCAGGTCAGCGCCCACGAAGGACGAGGCGTGGAACTTGGCGTCCCGCAGCACGGCGCCCACGAACATGGCCCCGGAGAAGTTGGCGCCGATGATCCGCGCGTTTGAGAGGTTCCGCCCGGAAAGGTCGCATTTCACACAGGAACCGCCGAACGAGGTCTGCCGCGGAATCTCCTTCTCGCCGGCCCACGCGCGCCCGGCGATCGGGGCGATCGCGAGGAGGGCGGCCGTGGCGGCCAGGAGGGGGGACAGACGCTTCATTGGGCAGGCGGATCCTTGCAGTGGACGGGCCACCTCTGCCCGCATCGACCCAGGGGCGCCACTTAAATCGCGGTAATTACCGGGGTTTGGGCGGCGCCGTGCAGGCCGTCAGCCAGTCTGGTCCTCGGGGATTCGCCCCGCCCGCGCGCCGCAGGTTTCGCAGATCAGCGCCTGGCCCTTGCGGACCACCGCGATGTCGCCGCAGGCGGCGCAGACGCCCGCTGCGCCGAGGGCGGCGGGGCCCGCCGGCCGGTTGGCGGACGGCAGGAAGACCAGGTTGTCCGGCGCCGCGCCGCGGGCGAATCCGCGGCTGATGAAGCGCGAGGCCGGCTGCGGCGCTTGGTCGCCCTCCAGCTTGTCGGCCTTCCCCCGGCCGAGGCCGTCGGCGTTGAGCTCCTCGGTATTGCCCAGGTCGTCGCGGCCCAGGTAGCTGACGCCCAGTTCGCGGAAGATGTAGTCGAGGATCGAGGTCGCCGACTTCACCGTATCGTTGCCGGTGACCGGGCCGGCCGGCTCGAAGCGGGTGAAGACGAACGCGTCCACGAACTCGTCCAGGGGCACGCCGTATTGCAGCCCGATCGAGATCGCGATGGCGAAGTTGTTCATCAGCGAGCGGAAGGCGGCGCCTTCCTTGTGCATGTCGATGAAGATCTCGCCCAGCTGGCCGTCGTCGTACTCGCCGGTGTGGAGATAGACCTTGTGGCCGCCGACGCTGGCCTTCTGGATGTAGCCCTTGCGGCGGTCCGGCAGCTTCTGGCGCGTGCGCCCACGCTCCACGATGCGCTCGACCACCCGTTCTTCAGGCTCGGGCGCCGCTGCCCGCAGGACCGGAAGGTCCGTCGTCGGGGCGATCTCGAGCAGCAGGCTGGCGGGCGGGCCGGCCCGGCGCACCCGCACCGGTCCCTTCGCCTCGGCCAGCACGGCGGCGACCTCCGCCAGGGTCGCGTCCCAGGGCAGGGGCACGTCCAGCACCGGCGGGGCGTCCAGCACCGGCGCCAGGGCCGCCAGCATTGCCGCCTGGGCCGAGAGGGGGATCTCATGCGCGCAGCGGAACACCCGAGCCTGGTCCTCGCCGAGGAAGGGCGCGGCGGCCAGGCTGTCCGAGCCCAGCGCATAGGCCTGCGCCTGCGCGATCTCCGCCGGCGTGAAACCGGCCAGCGCCAGCACGTCGAGGCCAGGGTCGGCCAGCTGCTCCGGCGTCGCCCCCAGCACGTCGCGCAGGAAGCCTTCGCCGACGATGGCCGGGGCGAACGCCTGGGCCAGGCGGCGCACGAACGGCAGCTCGGCCTGGGCGGCGTCGATCTCCAGGGCCGTAAATCCGCGCGCGGTCAGGGTCTTGCGGTTGACCCCCGGCGCCTCGGTCAGGTCCCGATGGCCCAGCAGCCAGCCTTGCGCATCCTCCAGCGTCGCCGAGACCGCCGAGAGCCCAAGCGCGGCGGCCTCCGACAGCACGCGCACCACCTCACCATCGATGGTCTCGGCGATGGTGGTCGGCCCGCTCCACGGGGCGGCGTCCAGGCGCGCGCCGAGGCGCAGGGCGAGTTCGGGGTCGTCCACGAGCGCCAGGCACAGGTCGAGGCCCAGGTCCTCCGCCGCCTGTCGCGCCAGGCCGAACAGGTTGGCGGCCGCCTGGCGGGCGTCGTCGCTGTCGTAGTCGAAACCGTGGGCCGCCAGCCATTCGCCCAGCCCGCCCAGGGCCAGGCGCAGCGGACCGTCCGCCTCCGCCGCGAGCGCCTGGGCGGCCAGCCGCACCGCGCCCTTGAAGGCGCTTTCGTCGAAATCGGCGTCGCGCCAGAAGGCCATCAGCTCCACGCCGGCGGTCGGCAGGGCCGCGGCCTCGGCCACGGCGGCGGCCTCATGGTCAGGCGCGGCGATGAGGCGCCCAGTGGTCCAGGCGGCGCGGGCGAGGGCGGGGCTGGCCGTCATCGCCGCAGCCAGGGGCGCCACCACGGGCGACAGGGGCGCGGGCGGCGGGGGCGCGCAGAGCCAGACGCTCTCACCCGCGCGGGCCAGGGCGATGGCCTCCAGGATGGTGGCGTCCTCGGCGCCGGCGGCCCGGGCGGCTTCGACCGCGCGCGCCAGGCTGGTGTTGCGCAGGGGATCGGCGCAGGCGGCGGCATCGCCCTCGCAGCGCAGGACGGCGTCCATCACCGCCTGCAGCCGCTGGCCCTGCCGGGTCGCGGCGGCCTGGGCCGCCTCGCGGCCGCGGTGGGCCGCGGTCATCCGCTCCAGCGCCGCCTCGCCGGGCTCCAGCTGCTTGAGCGGCTGGCCGGCGGGCTTCAGGGCGATGAGGCCCAGCAACATCGCCTCGGTGACATTCTCCCGAAACCGGGTGCGGGCGCGCAGGTCCTTGGTCAGCCCCTTGGACTGGGCCTGGCCGGCGAGGCCGTAGGCATACTGCAGGATCGCCGCAGCCAGGTCCGTGCGACCGCCCGCCCAGTCGATCCAGGCCTCGACCCGCGCATTGGTGAAGTGCGCGGGCGCCTCCACCTCCACCAGCCGGTCGCCCAGCTCCAGGATGCGCCCCTCGATTCCTGCCCGTGAGGTCTCGCTGTCCATGCGGCCCGACTCCCTGACCCGCGTGAGCCTAGGCGTCGGCGGCGCGCCGCCGCAATAGATGTTGCGTCTGCCGGGTATTCGATCCCCAACATATTGCTGTGCGGCCGGCGCCGGCGGGGCGCTGGACGCTCCTTTGGCCCCCGCCTATAGTCCGGCCGCATCCCGCGACCCGAAGAGCCTGATTTGTCCCTCCTCAAGACCATCTTCACCTGGTGGAACGGCGCCACCGCCGGCATCCATTTCACCGTCGCCCGCCGCGGCCGCTTCGTGGGCCAGGACGAGCTGGGCAACCG
>Ga0136846_1231950_pt1 | contig 50928 bp, 44 predicted proteins | sample HopSoiMetagenom2_FD_96841 | JGI IMG/M metagenome (GOLD analysis project Ga0136846, IMG submission 96841) | Grasslands soil microbial communities from Hopland, California, USA - 2 Assembly 2016 (version 4) | ecosystem: Environmental > Terrestrial > Soil > Grasslands | place: USA: Hopland...
GGAGGCGCCGCGCAGCCCGTCGGAGAGGTGGCTGAGTGGTTGAAAGCACCGCACTCGAAATGCGGCATACTCGCAAGGGTATCGAGGGTTCGAATCCCTCCCTCTCCGCCATCCTGTTCCATCGCTGAAAGCCGGGGTTCCGGCCGCCGGTCGCATCGGGCCTTTGCGGCCGCGCGTGGGCGCGATACCCAATCTACGACAAAGGCAGGTGGAGCGGCGCATGCGGATTCAGGGACTTGCGGCGGCGGTTTCGGTCGTGGGGGTCGGGCTGGCGGGCGCGGCGGCGCTGCTGGCGGCAGGCGGGCCTGCGGTCGGCGCTGCAGCGGCCAAGGCCTGTGGGTGCGGCGGCGACAATGGCGGGCTCTCGCTGCCGCCGGGGTTCTGCGCCACGGTGTTCGCCGACGACCTGGGCCATGTGCGCCAGCTGACAGTCGCGCCCAACGGGGTCGTCTACGCCAACATCTGGAGCGGGCGGTACTATCCGAGCGGCGGGACGCCCGAGGGCGGCTTCCTCGTCGCCCTGCAGGACACCAACGGCGACGGCGTGGCCGACAAGACCAGCCGCTTCGGGCTGACCGCGGCCGAGGGCTCGGCCGGCGGCACGGGCGTGGCGGTCTACAAGGGCTACGTCTACGCCGAGATGAACGACAAGATCGTGCGCTATGCGCTGCCCGCGGGCGGGACGGTCCCGGCGGGCAAGCCGCAGACGGTGCTGTCCGGGATGCCCCTCGGCGGCGACCACCCGATGCACCCGTTCATCATCGACGCCAAGGGCGCGCTCTTCGTGGACATGGGCTCGGCCACCAACGCCTGCCAGCCCAAGAACCGGGTCCCCGGCGTGGCGGGGGCCGAGCCCTGCACGGAGACCGAAACACGGGCGGGGATCTGGAAATACGACGCCAACCGCCTGGACCAGGCGTTCTCGCCGCGCGAGCGGTTCGCCACCGGCCTGCGCAACGCCGAGGGCCTGGCGATCGACACGGCCGGGCGCCTCTTCGCCACCCAGCATGGCCGCGACCAGCTGATCCAGAACTGGCCGAAGCTCTATCCCGACGCCAAGGCGGCCACCGACCTGCCGGCCGAGGAGCTGGTGGTCGTCAAGGCCGGCGCCGACTATGGCTGGCCGCGCTGCTACTACGACGGCGCGCAGAAGAAGCTGGTGCTGGCGCCGGAGTACGGCGGCGACGGCGGCAAGGCTGTCGGCGGCTGCGCCGGCAAGTCGCCGCCGGTGGCCGCCTTCCCCGGCCACTGGGCGCCCAACGCCCTGGCGCTCTACAACGCCAAGGGCTTCCCGGCCGCCCTGATAGGCGGCGCCTTCATCGCCTTCCACGGCTCGTGGAACCGCGCGCCGGAGCCCCAGGGCGGGTTCAATGTGGTGTTCCAGCCGCTGCGCGACGGCAAGGCTTCGGGGCCGTGGAGCGTGTTCGCCGACGGCTTCGGGGGACCGGGCAAGGCGCTGGGCCGCGCCGCGCACCGGCCGATGGGCGTGGCGGTGGCGCCCGACGGGGCGCTCTACATCTCCGACGACGTGAAGGGCCGCATCTGGCGGGTGACCTACCGCGGCGCGCCCGGCGCGGCGGTGGCCGCCGCGGCGCCGCCGTCGCCTGAGCCGGAGGCCAAGGCCGCCCCCGCCGACGCCCCCGGGCGCCACAGCCGAGCAGGTGGCCGCCGGCGACAAGCTGTTCCACAGCTCGACCTGCGCCGCCTGCCACGGCGCCGACGCCAAGGGCACGGCCCTGGGCCCCGACCTCACCGCCGGGACCTGGCTTTGGAGCGACGGCGCGCTGGCAGCCCTGCGCGAGACCATCCAGAAGGGCGTCCCGGCGCCCAAACGCTACCGCAGCCCGATGCCGCCGATGGGCGGGGCGCAGCTGTCGGACGCGGACCTCTCAGCCGTGGCCGCCTACGTCTGGGCTGTGGGGCACAAGGCTCCCTGAGGCTGGGGGGGGGGCAGGGTGCGGTCCACCTGCCCGGCGGCGCGACGCATGCGCTCGAGGTCGGAGAACACCACCCGACCCGCGCGGAAGACGATCAGCTCGTCGCGGCGCAGCTGCTGCAGGATGCGGTTCACGTGCACGGCGCTGAGGCCCAGGATGTCGGACAACACCTCCTGGGTCAGGCGCAGCGGCATGCTGCGTTCGTCAGCCTGGCCGGACCGGCGCTGGCGGTCGTGCAGCTCCAGGAAAAGGCTGGCGGTCCGCTCATACGCCGATAGCCGGCCCAGGCGCAGGACGTGGTGGATCATGCGGTCGGCGGCGGCCCGGCGCGCCCGCGCCCAGGCCTCCGAGAGCCCGGGATAGGGCCGGTCCGGCCGCTCCGCCAGGGCGATCAGGCGCGAGGCGTCGCCGGTCTGGGCGATGCCGATCGGCGCGTAGCCGACATGCACGCCCTCCACCGGCCCGCCGTCCAGCAGCTCGCCCGGCAGGGCCAGGGAGATGATCTGCCGCCGCCCATCCGGGATGTGGGCCACCCAGGCCATCCAGCCGGACAGCACCATCCGTCGCCGACCGCCGGCTTCGGCGGCCCGGAGTTCGCTCCCACGCTGGTGGCTGTGGACGTCGGTGATCGCATTGTGGACCACCTCGATCTCCTCGGCCGTCAGGCGGTGGAAGCTGGAGAGCTTGGATTCTATCGGCCGGCAAAGGCTCCGGCGGTCCACGGACGCCATCGTGAGCATCATGTCCCTCGTCGTCGGGCGTCGCACCGGTCGCGGCCCGTGCAGATTATGTGAGCGGTGCATTAACTGCCAAGGCGAGTTCTGGTTCAACCACAACGCGACCCCCCCCCCGCGAATATTTAAGAAAACTAGGCGCTTAGGTGTCAGGTATTCGACAGGCCGCCAGGGACAGGCCGCCAGGACAGGCCCTAGAGCACGCAGTCGGTGAGCCCTTGGCGCCGCACCACGCCGGCGTTTCGCTCGATGCGGCCCGAGCGGCGCTGGACGTAGGGGCCGGGCCGCGCCGCCTTCCAGGCCAAGGGCTTGGGCACGATGGCCGCCAGCCGATCGGCCTGGGCGGCGGTGAGGTCGCGGGCGTGGATGTGGAAGTTGGCCTGGGCCGCGGCCTCGGCGCCGTAGACGCCGGGACCCCACTCGATGGTGTTGAGGTAGACCTCCATGATCCGCTCCTTGCCCCAGCCCACCTCGATGAGCACCGTGAACCAGGCCTCCAGGCCCTTGCGGACCCAGTCGCGGTGCGGCCAGAGGAAGACGTTCTTGGCGGTCTGCTGGCTGATGGTGGAGCCGCCCCGCAGCTTCTTGCCGGCGTCGTTCGCGGCCATGGCCTTCTGAATGGCGCTCACGTCGAAGCCGTGATGCTCGCAGAAGCGGGCGTCCTCGGCGGCGATCAGGGCGCGGACCAGGTTCGGCGAGATCTGCCGCAGCGGCACCCAGCGCCGGTCCAGGCCGTGGCCCTCGAACAGCCGCTCGATCATCAGGACCGTCAGCGGCGGGGGCACGAAGCGGTAGATGGCCACCGTGATCACCGGGCCGACGAAGAGCACGATGATCGCCGCGGCCAGGACCGCGCGCACGAGCCGGCCGAACGCGCCGCCGCGTCGGCCGCGCTTGGCCTTGCCCGGCCTCGAACCTTTCGGCGGCCTTGAACCCTTCGCCGGTTTCGCCGCCCCTTGCCTGGCCACGCGTGTCGCCTTCCGTTGCGGATGCGATGCTAGGGACGATTCTCTGAGGGTCGGTCAACAGGCCGATGGGGCAAAAGGATCGGCGATGGACGTCAGCGAGGCGATCGAACGGCGGATCTCGGTGCGCGCCTTCCGGCCGGACCCGGTGCCGCGCGCCCTGGTGGCTGAGATCCTGGAGCGCGCCGCCCGGGCGCCCTCCGGGGGCAACCTGCAGCCCTGGCGGGTCTACGCCCTGGCCGGCAAGCCCCTGGCGGCCTTCACCGCGGCGGTGGCGCAGAAGCCGGCGGGCGAGCCCATGGAGTACCACGTCTATCCGCCGGACCTGTGGGACCCCTTCCGCACGCGCCGCTTCGAGAACGGCGAGCAGCTCTACGCCTCGGTCGGCGTGGGCCGCGAGAACAAGGCCGAGCGCCTGCGCTGGTTCGCGCGCAACGCCCAGTTCTTCGGCGCGCCCGTGGGCCTCTTCTTCTGCCTCGACCGCAAGCTGGGCCCGCCGCAGTGGGCGGACCTCGGCATGTACATGCAGAGCGTCATGCTGCTGGCGGTGGAGCGCGGGCTGGACACCTGCCCGCAGGAGTTCTGGGCCCGCTATCCGCAGACCGTCGCCGCCCACGTGGGCCTGCCGGAGGACCACATGGTCTTCTCAGGCATGGCGCTGGGCTACCGCGACCCGGAGCATCCCATCAACGCCTGGCGCTCCACCCGCGACCACGCCGACCTCTGGCTCGAGCTGAAGGGCTTCGCGTGAAGCCCGCCTCGCTGGTCCTCGCCGCCGCGGTGGTCGCCGGCGTCAGCTATGTGGGCGGCTGGTTCCTGCCCCTGCCGGTTCCGCTCAGCGTGGCCTGGAAGGGGGCGGGCGTGGCCCTCCTGGCGCTCTACGCGGTGCTGGGGGCGCGGAGCCTGGACGGGTGGCTGCTGGCGGCGGTGCTGGCGTTCGGGGCGGCTGGCGACGTGCTGCTGGAGACCAGCGGCCGCACGATCGGGGCCCTGGCCTTCCTCGCGGGACACCTGACGGCCGTCGCGCTCTACCTGCGCAACGCCCGGTCGGGGATGAAGCCGGCCGAGGTGGCGTTCGGCCTCGCCCTGGTGCCGGCCATCGTGGTGGGTGCCTTCCTGCTGCCGCCGGACCGCGCCGCGGCGGGCCCGATCGCCCTCTACGCCACCGGCCTGGCGCTGATGACCGCCACGGCCTGGCTCTCACGCTTCCCGCGCACCCTGACGGCGGCGGGCGCCCTGATGTTCGCGGTCTCGGACCTGCTGATCTTCCTGCGCACCGGCCGCCCGGCGCTGGACATCCTGCCCATGGGCCTGGCGGTGTGGGGGCTCTATTTCGCCGGGCAGACGCTGATCTGCCTGGGCGTGAGCCGGACGCTGGACGCATCGCGCGCGGAGGGCTGATCGGCCGCCGACCTCATCCAAGCGTCGCCGCAGCGCGTATCTGGGGCTCGAAGGCGCAGCTCCTCCCCCGCCGCGCGCAAGGACCCGCTCATGACCCACGACAAGATCGCCCTGGTGAAGTCCAGCTTCGCCGAGGTGGCCAAGATTTCCGAGTCGGCCGCCGCCCTGTTCTACGGCCGGCTGTTCGACGTGGCGCCGTCGGTGCAGACGCTGTTCAAGGGCGATCTCACCGCCCAGGGCCGCAAGCTGATGGCGGCCCTGGCCATGGTGGTGGGCAGCCTGGACCGCATGGACCAGATCCTGCCGCAGCTGGAGCACCTGGCCCGCCGGCATGTGGCCTATGGCGCGGAGGCGGGGCACTACGAAGTGGTGGGCGACACCCTGCTCTGGACCCTGGAACAGGGCTTGGGCGAGGCCTTCACCCCGGCGGTGCGCCAGGCCTGGGCCGAGGCCTATGCGGGCCTGGCCGGCGCGATGATGGCCGCGGCCCGGAGCGTGGAGGCCCCGGCCGCCTAGATAGCTTGCCGGTGGGCGGGAGCCGGGCGTAGCAATTCGCCCATGCCGCGCCCCAGCCTGTTCTTCCTCCTCGCCGCGCTCGCCGCGGCCGCGTCCGCCGCCCCCGCATCCGCCGCCGACCGGGCTGCGGCGATCAGGGACCCCGACACCCGCGCCTGGTGGCAGATCGCCGAGGCGCTGTCGTCCGACGCCATGGAGGGCCGCGACATCGGCTCGCCCGGCCACGTGCGCGCCCAGGAATGGGTGGCTGCGCGGCTAAAGGCGGCGGGGCTGAAGCCGGCCGGCGACAACGGCGGCTGGTTCCAGAGCTTCCCGGTCCACGAGAGCCGCGTGGACGTCGCCGACGTCAGCGTCGTGCGCGAGGGCAAGACCATCGCCTTCAAGTTCCTGCAGGAATTCTCCGTCCGGGCCGCCGACGACCTGCCGGCCGGGCTGGACGCGCCCATGACCTTCGCCGGCTATTGCCGCGCCGAGGACCTGACCGACGCCAAGGGACAGGTGGCGGTCTGCATCAACACCCGCCGCCGGGGCCTGACCACCTCGGCCGAGCGCCTGCGAAACGCCGAGGCGGCGGGGGCGGTGGGCCTCATCCAGGTGGACGATCCGGGTTTCACGATTGAGCCACCGCGCTGGCCGGCCGCCTACGCCCGCACCGTGACCATCGCCGACGGCCCCGCGCCCCGCACCAACCACTTCGTGGCCATGACCATGAGCGCCGAGGCCTTCACCCAGCTGGCCCGCGGCTCCGGCCGCGACGGGGCGGCGGTGCTGAAGTCGGCGGCGGCCAAGGAGCCCCTGACCGCCTTCGACCTGAAGGGCCAGCTGCACGCCGCCTTCAAGGTCAGCGTCCGCGACTTCACGGCGGCCAATGTGCTGGCGATCCTGCCCGGGTCGGATCCGAAGCTCGCGGCCGAACACCTGGTGCTGTCGGCCCACCTGGACGGCTACGGCTATGGGGAGCCGGTGGCGGGCGACAAGCTCTACAACGGGACCCTGGACGATGCGGCCTATGTGGGGACCCTGATCCGCTTTGCCGAGACCCATGCGGGCAAGCCGCTGAAGCGCAGCGTGCTCATCGCGGCCTTCACGGGCGAGGAGAAGGGCCTCTTGGGCGCGCGCTGGTTCACGGCTCATCCCACCGTGCCCAAGGCGTCGATCGTGGCCGACATCAACCTCGACCAGCTGCGGCCGCTGTTCCCGCTGAAGCTGATGACCGTGCTGGCGCTGGACGACAGCACGCTGGGGGCCACGGTGCGCCAGGTGGCCGGTGCGCGCGGCATCCGCGTCCAGCCCGACCCCGAGCCCGAGCGCAGCCTGCTGACCCGCGCCGACCACTATCCGTTCCTGCAGATCGGCGTGCCGGCCACCGGCTTCATCTTCGGCTACGAGCCCGGGACCGAGGCCGAGCGGCGCTACCGCGAATGGTACGAGATCCGCTACCACCGCCCGCAGGACGACCTGACCCAGCCGGTGGACTTCCAGGCGGCGGGGGACTTCAACCGCTTCTTCTACGCCCTGGCCGAGACGGTGGCCGATGCGCCCGAGCGGCCGGCGTGGACGGCCGGGAGCCGGTACGCGCCCAAGCCGTAGGCGGCGCTGGTCTGGGCTCAGAGCCCGTAGAACGCCTTGAAGCTCTCGATCGGCGCCACGGTCGTCATCACCGGCAGCGGGAACGCGCGCCACGGCGCGGCGGGATCCAGGCCGGGGAGCGCGGCGAGCACGGCCTCGGCGATCTGCGGCTTCGGCCGCTCCCAGCTGTCGATGGTCTGGCCCCACAGCGAATTGCCGTGCAGGTGCACCGGACCGTCGGTCGGCCGCGCCGAGGCGGCGTAGTCGGGCGGGAAGACCCGGCGGTAGGCCTCGAGGTTGTAGAGCCAGGACTTGCCGCGGATGTGGCGCGCGACCGGATGCTCGTCGCGCAGGCTGCGGACCATCGCCGCGATCTCCGCGCGGCGCTGCGCCAGCTTGCCGCCTGTCAGCGGCCCTCCGGCTTCGTCGGTGTCGAGGTTCAGGAAGTGGATCGAGACCGAACCGTCCGCGGTCGGGGGTTCGCAGGCGAAGCAGCCGAACGCCCGTCGGCCCGTCTCGTGCCCGCCTTCTTCCGGCATCCCAAGGAAGGCGCGGTAGGTGACCTCGACCTGGGCGTCGGGGTCGGGCGCCGCCTCCAGCGCTTCGGCATAGGCGGCCCAGGCCGGCGCGGGCGCGGCCGCCAGCCGGCCGAGGCCGAAGCGGCGGTGGAAGTTGGTGTAGCGGGCGGCCGCCGCGCCCAGGGGCGCGCCGGTCAACTCGGACATGCGCCGCGCCAGCGCGAGCTGCAGCGCGAAGTACCCACGCATCCGCTCGGCCCGGGCGAGGCGCTCCGGGGTCATGCGATCTCCGCCACCCCGGCGTTGCCGTCTTCGTCGCCCCACGCCACGCGCCTGGCGTCCGGGCTCATGGCCAGGGCCGAGATCGCCGCGCCCTTCTCGGCCTTCAGCGGGGCCAGCCGCTCGCCGGTGACGTCGGCGGCCCAGACCCGCCCGTCGTCCAGCCCGGCGGCCAGCCAGCTCTTGTCGGGCGCGGCGGCGATGCGGGTGGTCAGCGCAGCCTCGTCGTAGCCGATCTCGGCGGCCTGCTTGCCCATCGGCCCCGTGGCGCCGGCGAACGGCCAGCAGACCGCGCCATTGGCGCCGGAGGTGGCCATCAGCTGGCCCTTGGACATGAAGGCCAGGCTCTTCACCTTCGACGGATAGCCGCCCATGCGCATGTTCTTCTCGTCGGCCACGCGCCAGCCATGCAGCTGGTTCTCCTGCATGGCGCTGAGCAGGAATTTGCCGTCCGGGCTCCAGCACACGGCGATGTGGCTGCCGGCCCACTTCAGCACGACCGGCTTCTGGTCGGCGATGCGGGCGTACCAGAGCCAGACGCCGCCGTAGGTCCCCACCGCCAGCCGCCGGCCCTTGGGGTCGAAGGCGATGTCGGCCACCGACTTCTCGTGGGCGAAGACGCGGGCGAACGCCGCGTCGGCCGGATCGCGCACGTGCAGCTCGCGCCCGGCGGAAAAGGCGACCAGCCCCGAATCGGGCGACGCGGCGACCGCGTCGATCCAGCGGCCGGGGACCTTGGCGAACTCGCTCCCGCCGGCGGGCGTGGAAATCACCACGCGGCCGTCGTCGCCGCCGGTCAGCAGCCCCTCGCCCTTGGGCGGCAGGCAGGCTGAGAGGCAGGCGCCGTCGTGGGCCTCCACCACCTCGCCGCCCTCGAAACGCACCGTGCCGTCGCCCAGGGCGAATCCGGCCCGGCCGCCGCGATCGAACAGGGCGGCCGTCACAAAGGCGTCGAAACTGAAGCTCATGGCCGGTTCCCTACGGCCTCTGCCCCGCGCGGGGCAAGCGTGCGGCGTTTGTCGCGGGCGAACGCCGTTCGAGTGCTTTGCCCTTTACAAGCCCAAATCGGCTTGCCAATGGTCGGCCCGACGGGCGCGGTCCTAAGCGCCTCTGGGAAGGAATACGTAGGAATGGCGGCGAAAGTCGGCGGCAAGGGCGGCGGTAAGTTCGACCTTGGCCAGAACGCGGACATGAACGTCACGCCCTTCGTGGACGTGATGCTCGTGCTCCTGATCATCTTCATGGTCTCGATTCCGGCCGCGACGGTGTCGATCAAGCTCGACCTGCCGCCCGCGATTCCGCCGCCCCCCGGCACCAAGGTGAAGGAGCCCACGCTGATCAACGTGCAGCGTGGCGGCGCGGTCTTCATCGGCGAGCATCCCACCTCGCTCGAGCGCCTGACCGCCGACCTCGCCACCCAGCTCACCCACGACGACCCGACCACGCCCCCGACCGAACAGCGCGTCTACATCCGCGCCGACCGCGACGTGCTGTACGGGGACTTCATGAGCGTGATGAACACCCTGCAGGGCAACGGCTTCTACCAGGTCGCCCTGATCAACGAAGAGCTCTAGGCGCTTCGAACCGTTCTGCAGAGGCCCGCCGGGGGAAGCTCCGGCGGGCCTTTTGCTGTCCGCAATGCCACCGAAGAAGGGTCTTGCAGTATTGCACGAGCGTAATATCTTACAGTTGTAGCTCAACTGGGAGGCGCCAATGGCCGCCGCGCTCAATGCCCGTTCCTCACCCTGGAGCCTGGGGCAGAACGCCGAGATCAACGTCACGCCCTTCGTCGACGTGATGCTGGTGCTGCTGATCATCTTCATGGTGGCCCTGCCCACCGCCACGGTCTCGGTGAAGGTCGACCTGCCCAAGGCCCAGGCCTCGCCCGACCGCGCCCTGCCGCCGGTGGTGGTCAGCCTGACCCTCGACGGCCGCCTGTTCGTCGGCGACCGCCAGACCACCCTGCCGCAACTGGTCGCCGCCGCCTCGGCCGCCCTGGGCCAGCATCCCACCGAGCAGCGGCTCTACCTTCGGGCCGACAAGGGGGTGCGCTACGGCGAGCTGATGGCGGTGATGAACACCCTGCATGTGAACGGCTTCGACAAGGTGGCCCTGGTCAGCGAGGAGCTGTAGCCGCCAAAGCTGCCTGGTCTGGTTACCGGGCGGCTTACCTTACGCGGCGCTTCATCATTAATCGGCGGGCAACCCTGCCGGCCTTAGCCTTGCGGGGAAGACGGGATCAGAACGACCCCGAATACCAGCGCGAGGCGCGAACGATGTGGCAGTCGATTGAAGTCATGGTGGGCCTGTCGACCCACCGCGGGCGGTTCCGGGTGGAGGGCCGCCGGCTGGTCCTGGAATGGCGCGGCGGGCGCACCTTCGAATGGTGCGGCATCCTGAAGCCTGAGATCGTGGCCACCAGCCGCCTCCGACAACTCGTCTCCCGGACCCCGCTGGCCGCCTGAGCAACCCTACCTCCCCTGCGAAGCGGGGGAGGGGGACCAGTCGCCGACCCCGGCCTTGGGCCGGGGGAAGAGCGGCTGGTGGAGGGGGCAAGCCTCAGGCTCCGCGAATCGACTTGGCTATCGTGCGCTCAGTGGATGGGGCTCGCCCCCTCCACCCCCCGCTCTTCAGCCGGCTGGCGCCGGCTTCGGCGGGCGGTCCCCCTCCCGCCGCTTCGCGGGGGAGGTAAGATACGCCCCTACCCCGCGATGCAGCTCTCGAACCCCGCCCGCAGGCCCGCCTCGTCGAGGTTGCGGCCGATGAAGACCAGGCGGGAGTAGCGCTGGTCGGCCGCCGTCCACGGGCCCTGGAAGTCGCCTTCCAGGATCATGTGCACCGCCTGGAACACCAGCTTCCGGTCCTCGCCCTTGACGTCGAGGATGCCCTTGGCGCGCAGGATGTCGACGCCCTGGGTCTGCAGCACATTGTTGAGCCAGGCGGTGACGCGATTGCCGTCGATCGGCGTGCGGGCCGTCAGCGAGATCGAGGAGATGCCGCTCTCGGCCACGTGGTCGTGGATGTGGGCGTGGCCGTGATCGTGGTGATCATGGTCATGCGCATGGTCATGCCCGTGGTCGTGATCGTGATCATGCCCACAGTGCTCGTCGTGCACATGCCCCGCCTCGCCATGGGCCGGGTTGAGGAACTCCGGCTGCAGCTCGGTGACCCGCGCCAGGTCGAACGCGTGGCGGCCCAGGATCGTATCCAGCGGCACATTCGAGCGCTGGGCGCGGCGGATCGGGGCGATGGGGTTGAGGGTGCGGATGGCCCGCTCCACCTCGGCCAGCTCGGCCTCCGACACCAGGTCGGTCTTGTTCAGGATGATCTGGTCGGCGAAGGCGATCTGCTCGGCCGCCTCGCGGGAGTCCTTCAGGCGCAGCGGCAGGTGCTTGGCGTCGACCACGGTGGTCACGCTGTCCAGCTCGGTGCGGGCGCGCACGTCGTCGTCGACGAAGAAGGTCTGGGCCACCGGCGCGGGATCCGCCAGGCCCGTGGTCTCCACGATGATCCCGTCGAACTTGCCCTTGCGCTTCATCAGGCCCGAGAGCACCCGGATCAGGTCGCCGCGCACCGTGCAGCAGACGCAGCCGTTGTTCATCTCGAAGACCTCTTCGTCGGCGCCGACGATCAGGTCATTGTCGATGCCGACCTCCCCGAACTCGTTGACGATCACGGCGTAGCGCTTGCCGTGGTCCTCCGAGAGGATGCGGTTCAGGAGGGTGGTCTTGCCGGCGCCGAGGTAGCCGGTCAGCACGGTCACGGGGATCTTGCCGGCGGCGCCCGGCTGGGCGGAAGGCGCGGAGGTCTGGGTGGCGGTCTCGCTCATGGCAACCATCTAGTGCGTCCGGCTCACCCCGCCAACAGCGCCGCGGCGATCTTGTCGCGGGTGAGGGGCAGTTCGCGGATGCGCGCGCCCAGGGCGTGGGCGACAGCGTTGGCGATGGCGGCCATGGTCCCGCCCTGGCTGATCTCGCCCAGGCCGTAGGCGGGCGCCTCGCGCGCGTTCAGCAGTTCCACCTCGATCGGCGGGACCTCGCTGAAGCGCAGGATGGGGTAGTCGTCCCAGGTGGTGGAGGCGATCCCAGGCCCGCCCAGCTTCACCTGCTCCTTCAGGGTCCAGCTGGCGGCCATGACCACGCCGCCCTCCAGCTGGTTCTTCGCGCCATCGGGATTGACGATCAGGCCACCGTCCACCGCGCACCACAGCTTCACCAGCCGCACCTGCGCGTCGACGTCCACCTCTGCGGCTACCGCGCAACGGGCGCCGTGGCTGCGATGGCGGTCGTAGGAGATCCCCAGGCCGCGGCCGGTCCCGGTCTCCCAGCGCCGGGGCCAGTCGCTCATCTGGCCCACCCGCTCCAGCACGGCGCGCCCGCGGGGGTCGGACAGCATGGCCAGGCGATAGGCCAGCGGGTCCTGGCCGGCGATCTCGGCCAGTTCGTCCACGAAGCCCTCGCTGGCGAAGATGTTCGGCGGGCCGCCGACGCCGCGCAGCGACGAGGTGCGGACCGGCGGCTCGGCGATCACGTGCTCCACCGTGCGCGTGGCGGCGATGTCGTAGGTGGGAAGGGCGTTGAACAGACCCGCCGAGAAGCGCGGCGCGCCGGGCGGCGGCGGCGGGAACAGGGGCGGGGCCGGTGGAATGTCGCCGGGCAGGGCGGCCTCGGCCAGGGTGTGGCCGCGGCTGGTCTGCGGCCCGGTCCAGACCTCGGCGGTGTAGTCGACGAGGCGGCCGGAGGGGTCGAGCTCGCCGGCGATGTCGAAGGCCATCGCCGTGCCCACGGGCGCCCAGGCGAACTCGTCCTCGCGCCGCCATTGCACCCGCACCGGCCGGCCGGGCCGGCGCACGGCGAGGGTGGCGGCATCCACGGCCGCGTCGTCAGCGCCGTTGTGGCCGTAGCAGCCAGGCCCCTGGACGTGCCGCACCTCGATGGCGTCCGGGTCCAGGCCCAGCACGCGCGCGATCGTCCGGCGCAGCGGGTAGAGCGCCTGGTTGTGGGTCCAAACGGTCAGCCGGCCCGCCTCGAAGAGCGCGACCCCGCAGGAGGGTCCCATGGAGCCGTGGGCCAGGTAGGGCTTGCCGTAACTTGCCTGGTGCCGGCGGCGGTTCGAAGGCTCCGGTTCGGCCGCCCCCGCCGTGAACACCTCGCTGGGCAGGGTCTTGAGGGTCTGGGCTTCCGAGAGGCCGGGCGCGACGTCGGGGGCGTTTTCCCATCGCGCGGAGGCCGCGGCCGCGGCGATGGCGCGCTCGGCGTCGGCTTCCCGCCCGCACAGAACCGCAGCGAAGGCCCCGTCGACCACGATGTCGACCTCTTCGCCGGCCGCCGACCGTATCGCGGCCTCGTCGAGGCCGAGGAGGCGCGCCTGGCGGCCGGGCTGGCGGAGCACCCGCGCATGGACCATGCCCGGCAGGACCAGGTCGTGCAGGAAGGCGGCGCCGAACAGCTTCGGCGGCAGGTCCACCCGCGGCTCGCTGTCGCCGACCACCGCCAGCGCCGCGGCGCCCCGCAGCGGCGCTTCGCCAGTGGGCGCGCGCGTCAGATCCACGGCCCCCGCCAGGGTCCAGTAGGTCTCGCCGGTCGGGGTCCCGGCCCGCACCACGGCGCCGTCGAGGACGTCGAGCTCGCCGACAGCGCAGCCCAGCTTCGCCGCCGCCGCCGCGAGCACCAGGGCCCGCACCTCGGCGCAGGCGGCGCGGATCGCCGCGCCGGAGGTCTCGATGGAGATCGAGCCGAAGGTGGTGCCCTCGTCCGGCACGAGCTCGGTGGCCGGCTCGGCGATGTCCAGGCGCGAGAACGCCACGCCCAGCTCACCGGCCGCCATCTGGGCCAGGGCCGTCTGCACGCCCTGGCCATTCTCGGTCTTGCCGAACGCCACGCGCACGCGGCCCTCGGTCTCGAACCCGACCCAGCGGTCCAGCCGCGGGTTGGCCTGCAGGTTGGCGGGGATCATGCCGCGGCCTCGCGCATGCGCCGGGCGGCCAGGGCCACGGCGTCCAGGATGCGATTGTGCACGCCGCAGCGGCAGAGGTGCCAGTCCAGCGCCTGGGCGATCTCGGTCCGGCTGGGGGCCGGGTTGGCGTCCAGTAGCGCCTTGGCGCCGACCAGGATGCCGGAGAGGCAATAGCCGCACTGGCCGGCCTGCAGCTCCAGGAAGGCGGCCTGCAGCGGATGCGGCTGCTCCGGCGTGCCCAGGCCCTCGACGGTGGTCACCGCGCGGCCCTCAACGCTGGCGGCGCTGAGCGTGCAGGCCGCCTCGACCCGGCCGTCCACCAGCACCGCGCAGGCGCCGCACTGGCCCAGGCCGCAGCCGAAGCGGGCGCCGAAGACGCCCAGGTCCGCGCGCAGCACCGTGAGCAAGGTGGCCTCGCCCTCCACCTCCGCAGAGGCGGGCGCGCCGTTCAAGGTGAAGCTCAGGTTTCGTCGCATGCCGCCTCTCTGCAAAGCGGCCGGCACGAAATCGCATCCCTTGGCGGCTGGCAACGGGTCCAATTGATGTTACAGAATAACACCACGCCCGCCGGAGCCCGCCTTTTGACCGCCACTGCCGCGATGAAACGGCCGGACCCGCCGGAGACGCTGGACGCGTTCCGCGAGAACCGCACCTACCTGGGCGCGGACCATGCGCGCAACGAACGGCGCACCTGGATCGTCACCGGCATCTGCGCGGCGACCTTCGGGGTGCTGGTGGCCGGCGGTGCGGCCACCCACTCGCTGGCGGTGATGGCCAGCGGGCTGCACATGGCCGCCCACGTGGCCGCCCTGCTCGTCGCCTCGGCGGCCTACGCCCTGGCGCGCCGCCATGCGGACAATCCGGCCTTCAGCTTCGGGACCGGCAAGCTGGGCTACCTCGCCGGCTTCGCTAACGCCGTGGTGCTGGGTGTCACGGCGGTGCTGATCGCCGTGGAGAGCGTCACGCGCCTGCTCAACCCGGAAACGGTCGACTATGGCGCGGCCCTGCCCATCGCCGGCGGCGGCCTGGTGGTGAACCTCATCTGCGTCTGGCTGCTGCGGCCCAGCGGCGACCATGCGCGCCGGCACGACCCGCACGGCGACCTCAACCTCTCCGCGGCCCACCTGCACCTGTCGGCCGACGCCATCGTCGGCGTCTTCGCCCTGGCCGCCCTGCTGGCCGGCCGCCAGCTGGGCTGGTCGTTCGCCGACCCCCTGGCCGGGCTGCTGGCGGCGGGCCTGGTGGGCCAGTTCGCCTGGACCCTGCTGCATCGCGCGGGTGCGGCCCTGCTCGACATCAATCCGTCGGCGGAGCTCACCGCCGAGGTGCGCCGCCGGCTGGCGGGGGAGGGCGACCGGGTGCTGGACCTGCACCTCTGGCGCCTGGGGCCCGGGCACCATGCGGTGATCGCGGTGATCGCCGCCGCCGATCCGCGCCCTGCTGCGGCCTACCGCGCCCGGCTGGCTGGACTGGCGGGGCTATCCCATGTGACGGTCGAAGTACGCGCCGAAGGCGAGGGCGCCCACAGTCATAGTTGAGCCCATAGTTCCGTTGAGCCCAAAGTTCCGTTGAGCCATGTCACAGTTCAGCCGTTCTAGCGTCATGGCGAAGGTCCTGCGTCACCTGAAGGGCCCCTTTGGCCTGGCGCTGCTGGTCCTGGTGGGCGTGGCGGCGGCGGGCGGCGGGCTGGTCTCGGCCGACCATGCGGTGCGCCTGGCGTCGCGACCGCTCGGCGCCACACGCCTGGCCATAGGCCCGAAGAAAACCCTGCCCGCGCCCCAGGCCCTGCAGGACGACCTGGACGCCATCGCCGCGGATTTCCGCGAGCCGCTGGGCGTGGCGGTGACCGATGTCACCACAGGCTGGACGGCCGGCGTCGACAAGGACCGGCCCTATCCGCAGCAGAGCGTCTCCAAGCTCTGGGTGGCGATCACGGTGATGAAGGCCATCGACCAGCGCCGCCTGGCCTGGGACGCGCCCGTCACCCTCACCGACGCCGACCGCTCGGTGTTCTTCCAGCCGGTGGCCTACAACATCCGCGGCGACGGCTATCAGACCCACCTCTCCGACCTGCTGCGCCGGGCGCTGGTGGAGAGCGACAACGCCGCCAACGACCGGCTGATGCGCGAGATGGGCGGCCCCGGCGGCGTCGCCGCAGCGCTGGCCGACATGGGCCTGACCGGCGTCAAGGTGGGCGCCTATGAGCGGGACCTGCAGGCCCGGACCGCAGGCCTCGCCTGGCGGCCGGAGTACGGGATCGGCTGGAACTTCCAGGCGGCCCGCGAACAGCTGCCGAAGGCTGAGCGCGAGGCGGCCATGGCGGCCTATCTGGCCGAGCCCCTGGACGGCTCCTCGCCGGCGGGGATCACCACGGCGCTGGCGGCCCTGTCGCGCGGCGAGCTGCTCTCCCCTGACTCCACCCAGAAGATCCTGGCGCTGATGCACGCCGCGCGCACCGGGCCCCAGCGGCTGAAGGGCGGCCTGCCCGCCGGCTGGTCCATCGCCCACAAGACCGGCACTGGGCAGGACTTCGAAGGCTATTCCAACGGCATCAACGACGTGGGCCTGCTGACGGCGCCGGACGGCCACACCTATGCGGTGGCGGTGATGATGCGCCACACCCGCAGGCCCGTGCCCGAGCGGCTGGCTTTCATGCAGGCCGTGACCCGCGCGGTGGCGGCCCAATGGGCGCGCGACCGGAGCGGCGAGGCCTCGGCGCTCTAGGGCTTCTCCCCTTGGGGTCTCTCGCCTTGGGGCTTCTCGATGCCCTTCACGACCGTCACCTGGATGGGGTCGCCTTCCATGCTGCGCGAGGTCCAGACCGCGCCCACGTGGCCGTCGGCGGGGAAATCGGTGCAGTAGCCGAATGGGAAGGCGAAGGGCTTGGACTGCTTCAGGCAGACCTTGTCGGCGCCCTTCTGCGTCCAGTGCCCGGCCGACCACTTGCCGCGGCGGCCAATGGCCTCCCAGCTGCCGTCCGGCTTCAGCCACAGGCGCTGGAAGCGGCCATCGGTGTAGAAGGCCTTGATGGTGTTGCCGAAGGCGGCGGCCAGGCCCCGCGGCTCGCCCGGCGCGGTGGAGGCGGTGGGCGGCGCGGTGGCGGCCTGCGACGGCTGGGCGGCGAACGCCAATGCGAGCGCCAGGGCGGGCGCGGCCAACGGGGCAATCGAGGACGGGGTGAGAATGCGCATCGGTCTCAGCATGGGTCTACGCAAGATACTGCGCATCGGACGCCTGAACAGAGCCTGACCGCCCTAAACCTTGCCCTTCACCACGCTGAGGGTGATCGCGCCGCCGCCCATGTCCTTGGCCGGCCAGGACGAGCCGACCCGCGCCGAGGCCGGGAAGGTGGTGCAGTACTTCATGGGCGAGGGGATCGGCTTGGACTGCTTCAGGCACACCTCGTCGCCGTGGGCGGTCCAGTGGCCTGAGGAGGAGTGGCCGCGCCGGCCGATGGCGCGCCAGCTGCCGTCGGGCTGGAACCAGTAGCGCTGGAAGCGGCCGTCCGGGTAGGTGGCCTTGACCGTATTGCCGAAGGCGGACGCCAGGCTCTTGGGGACGTCCTTCGCGGGCGCGTCCTTCGGTGTATCGGCCGCGGCGGCGTTCAGGCCCAGGAACAGGGCGTAGGCGGCGGGCGTCAGGCGCAGGGCTCGGCGCATGCGGGTCTCCTCGGGGGCGTCGAGGGACCTAAACGGCGCAGCCGCCCGGAGGTTCAGGCGGGGCGCTCAGCGGCTGGCGGCGACCACCCGCGCGCCCACATTGGTGCGGCCGACGCCGTCCACCTCGTACAGCGCCTCGAGCGCGCGGCCCGATTGGGGGTTCAGCGCCGCCAGGGCGCCGCGGTCGGCAGCGATCTCGGCAGTCTGCATCACCCCGATGTCGCGGGCGCCGGCGAGGATGACGAAGCGGTTGCCGGCCGGGCCGCGGAAGGCCGCCAGGTAGCCGTAGTCACGGTTCAGGGCCCCGCCGGGCGCCAGGCCCGCGCCGCTCACGTAGCTGCGGCCGGTGCGCCGGTCGACCAGCTCGTCGTAGGTGGCGCCGATGGAGAAGCGCGAGCGCTGGAACACCGGCTGCTGCAAGAGCCGCAGGGCCGAGAGGTAGCCCACATAGACGATGTCGTTGGCCTTCATCATCTCGGGCGTCAGCTGCGAGGCGGTGATCACCCGCACCCGCTCGGGCCGGCCCGCCGCCTGGCGCACCAGGGGCATGATCTCGCGCAGCGCCAGGGTGGCGCCGACGGGCGTGTAGTAGGTGTCGAGGTCGATGTAGCGGCCCTGGAACTGCGGATTGTCCATCAGCCAGGCGTCGAGGTCGGCGGGCGAATTGATCTCGAAGGCGCGGATCATGCGCTGGGGCTCGGAGCCGCCGCCGGTGTCGCCGAAGATGTAGTAGTCGCCGATCACCACCAGCACCGGGCGCTCGCGCCCCAGGCCGGCCCAGAGCGGCGAAGCGGCGACGCGCGCCAGGTCGCGCGCCGGCCCCGTACGCGCCGCGACCAGCCACCAGCCGGCGAGGTTCAGCGCGAGCAGCAGGGCCGCGGCCGCGATCGCCGACCACAGCCAGACGGGCCTTCGCCGCGGCGGCGGGGCCGCCTGCGCCACCTCCACGAGGTCCAGGCGGTATTCCCCGATCGGGATCACCAGGCGGCGCGGCTCGGCCGCGCCCGGCCCGGCGTAGAACGCCTCCAGCTTCTTGCGCAGGCGGTGCACATAGACCCGCACCGAGGCGTCGCCGGACAGCTCCAGGGTGCGGCCGAAGACGTCCTGGGCCACGTCGGCTTCGCGCAGGGGCCGCCCCTGGCGCGGCGCCTGCGCCAGGTAGTCGAGCAGGCGGGCCAGGCCCTCGGAGCGGCCCAGCACGCCGCTGGCGCGCACCTTGCCGGCCTCTGCCGCGACCTCTGCCGCCACAGCGTCCGCAGGCTGCGCGGCGCTCATACCCGACCTTCGAACCCCATGCCGCGGGTGTAGCGCCCGGTCACGGCGATGGGAAGGCGGGCGGACAAGCAAAGGCCCCGCGAGCGGGCGGGCTCGCGGGGCCTTCCTCTCCTCCGGGCGTCAACCCGGCCGCGGCGGCTCTATGGCTTCTTGACCGCGTCGGCCTTGGCGTCGCCGGCCGCCTTGGCAGCGTCGGCCTGCTTGTCCATGGCCTTGGCGTCGGCCTTGGCCTGGTCCTTGGTCGCGTCGGCCTGCTGGTCCAGCTTCTGGGCCTGGGCCTCGCCGGCCGCCTTGGTGGCGTCGGCCTGGTTCTCGATCTGGGTGGCCTGGGCGTTGGCCTGGGCCTTGGTCGCGTCGGCCTGGGCGTCCGCGGCCTTGTCCTGCTTGCTGCAGGCGGCCAGGCTCAGGGCGCCAAGAGCGGCGACGGCGACGACAGTGATGCGCATGGGGTCATCCTCCTCAAATGTTGGGGAATGAGCGCACGAGAGCGTGATCGGTTCACTGGGAACCCGATTTTAGGCGCAGCCGCCGGGACGCTTCACCAGGCCGGCGGCGGTCCGGGCTTGAGCCGCTGCGCCGGCCGCTCGATCAGGAACCAGCTGGCGACGGCGAAGGGAACCACGGCGAGCACGGCGGTCAGGATGTTGAGCTTTCCCGCCTGGGCCAGCAGCTGCTGCACCGGGAAGGCGTAGATGTAGATGCCGTAGCTGAGGTCGGCCGGCAGCTTGCCCGGCCGCGACAGGCCCAGCACCGCGGTCGGCAGCACCGTCACGCCGGCGAAGGGGAACACCAGGGCCGAGGCGATCCCCAGCCACAGGGGCACGCGCTTGCCTACGAGCTGCAGGGCCGCGCCGGCGAAGAACAGGAACCCGTTGCGGGCGGTGAGGAACACGATCCGGGTCAGCTTGTCTGCCGCCCAGTGCGGCGCGGCGTCGTGCAGCGAGGCCCAGAGGATCGCGCAGATCAGCAGGATGAACATCACGAAGGAGCGCCGTGCGCCCACCAGGAGGAGCAGCAGATAGAAGCTGAACTCCAGCCGCAGGGTCCACAGGACCCCGTTCACCACCCCCGCCACCGGCACGCTCTGGAACACGCCGGGCAGGTAGTAGGTGGCCGGATAGAGCGCGGCGTTGCGCAGCACGTACATGCCCGCCGCGGGCCAGTATTCCGCCGGCGTCGCGGTGGTGACCCGGCTCAGCACCAGCACGGTCAGGACGAGGGAGGCGATCAGCGCCGGCTCGATCCGCAGGAGGCGCTTGAGGATGTAGGTCCTGGGGTTGCGCTGGTAGCTGGCGGTGACCAGGTAGCCGGAGATCACGAAGAAGATCGAGACGCCCAGCGCGCCGAAGTCCTCGACGCCCATGATCTCCAGCGCGGGCTGGCCGCTCAGGGGGAAGGTGTGGCTCACCACCACGAGCAGCGCCGCGATCAGCCGCATCAGGTCGAAGGTCATAGGCCAGCCGTTAGCATGCGTCGGGTGGAACGGGCGCCCCGGCTCGGCGATTGCCTGGGCCATGCGGATCGCGACCTACAATGTGAATGGCGTCAACGGGCGGCTGGCCAACCTCCTGGAGTGGCTGGGTGACACCCGGCCGGACGTCGCCTGCCTGCAGGAGCTGAAGGCGCCGGCCGAGCGGTTCCCGGAGGGACCGATCCGCGAGGCGGGCTATGGAGCCATCTGGCACGGGCAGAAGAGCTGGAACGGCGTGGCCATCCTGGCGCGTGGCTGCGAGCCCATCGAGACCCGCCGGGGCCTGGCCGGGGATCCGCAGGACGTCCAGAGCCGCTACATCGAGGCCGCCGTCGGCGGGGTGATCGTGGCCAGCCTCTATGCCCCCAACGGCAATCCGCAACCGGGGCCGAAGTTCGGGTTCAAGCTGAACTGGCTGGAGCGCCTGCGCCGCCACGGCCAGGCGCTGCTGGCCACCGGCCAGCCCGTGGTGCTGGCGGGAGACTTCAACATCATCCCCACGGACCTGGACGTCTATGTGCCCGAGCGCTGGCGCGACGACGCCCTGTTCCACCCGCGGGTGCGCGAGGCCTATGCGCAGATGCTGGACGACGGCTGGGTCGACGCCCTGCGCACGCGCTATCCGGACCAGCGCGTCTACACCTTCTGGAAGTACCTGCGGAACGCCTACCAGCGCGACGCGGGCCTGCGGATCGACCACCTGCTGCTGAGCCCCAGCCTGGCTCCACGGCTGCGCGACGCCGGCGTCGACCGCGAGCACCGCGGCCGCCCGCACGCCAGCGACCACGGCGCCGTCTGGATCGAGATCGCCGACGGCTAGGTCTTGACGAACGGCTGGCTCAGCGTCGGCTGGCCGGTGATGGCGAGCAGCGCATTGGCCACCGCCGGCCCGATCACCGGGGTGCCCGGCTCTCCCACGCCCGAGGGCTTGTTGGTGGAGGGGACGATATAGGTCTCCACCGTGGGGGCTTCGGAATTGCGCAGCACCCGGTAGGCGTCGAAGTTGGCCTGGTCGACCACGCCCTTGGTCAGGGTGATGGCGCCGAAGAGGGCCGCCGAGAGGCCGTAGCAGGTGCCGCCCTCCATCTGCGCCGCCACCTGGTCGGGCGCGACGGCGGTGCCGCAATCGATGGCGGTGACCACGCGGCCCACCTTGGGCTGGCCGTTCTCGAGCTTGACCTCGGCGACCTGGGCCACCACCGAGCCGAAGCTCTCGTGCACCGCGACGCCCCGGGTCCAGCCGGTGGGCGCGGGCGTGGTCCAGCCGGCCTTGTCCGCCGCCAGGTTCAGCGCGGCCAGGTGCCGATTGGCGCCGGCCTTGGTGTAGAGCGCCCGGCGGTACTCGACGGAATCCTTGCCTGCCTTGCGCGCCAGCTGCTCGATGGTGTGCTCCATCACATAGGCGGTGTGGGTCGCGCCCACCGAGCGCCACCACAGGACCGTGACACCGACGTCAGGCGTCAGCGCCTGGGCGTCCACCACCGGTGTCGCCTTGAGGTAGGGCGAGCCCATGGCCCCCTCCACCGCGGTGGTGTCCAGGCCCTTCCCGCCCGGCGACCCGGGGGGCGCGCCCTTCATGATCGACTGGGTGACGATCCGGTGGCGCCAGGTGGCGGGATAGCCGTCCTTGTCGACGGTCACCCGCACCGTGTGGTGGACCATCGGCCGGTAGTGGCCGCCGCGCATGTCGTCCTCGCGGGTCCACACCAGCTTCACCGGGCGTCCGCCACCCACCTTCTTGGCGATGTGGACGCACTCGACGACGTAGTCGGACTGGAAGTTGGCCCTGCGGCCGAACGAGCCGCCGGTGGCCAGGGTCTCGATCTCCACCGAGCCGGGCAGGGCCCCGACCACGCCGGCGCAGTTCACCTGGTCCAGGGTCGGCACCTGGGCGCCGTACATCAGCCGGGCGGGGCCCTTGCCCACCATCGCCACGCAGTTCATCGGCTCCATGGAGGCGTGGGCGAGGTAGGGGAAGTCGTAGGCCACCTCGACGGCGGCGGTCCCGCCGGCGGCCTTGGCCGCGTCGCCGTGGCTGCTGAACGGCTGCCAGCCGTCCTTGCCGCTGGGCGCGACGGTCTTGCCCGAGGCGTAGTCCTTGAACACCTGCAGGATCTCCGCCGAGCCGCGCTTCTCGGCCTTGCTGTCGTCCCAGTCGACCTTCAGCGCGTCGCGGGCCTGGCGGGCGGCGTAGGTGGAGGTTGCGACCACCGCGACACCGGTGGGGATCTGGTAGGTGGCGACGTACCCGGGGACCTTGCGCGCGGCGCTGTCGTCGAACGACTTCACCTTGCCGCCGAAGCGGGGCGAGTGGGCGACCATGGCGGTCAGCATGTCCGGCAGGTGGACGTCCTGGGTGTAGCGCGCCTTCCCGGTGGCCTTCAGGCCGGAGTCCTTGCGCTTCACCCGCGGGGTGCCGATCAGGGTGAAGCTGTTGGGGTCCTTCAGCGTCGGCGCCTGGGGCGGCTTGACCTTGGCCGCGTCGGCCAGGAGCTCGCCGAAGCCGGCCTGCTTGCCGGATTTGTGCGCCACCACGCCATTGGCCACCGTGACCTCGCCCGCCGCCACGCCCCACTTGGTCGCCGCCGCCTGGACGAACATCGCGCGCGCCGCCGCGCCGGCCGTGCGCAGCTGCTTCCAGCTGTTGGCGATGGCGGACGATCCACCGGTGCCCTGCAGCCCACCCATCAGGTAGTTGCCGTAGAGCTTGGCGTTGGCCGGGGCCTGCTCGACCTTCACCTTGTCCCAGTCGGCGTCCAGCTCCTCAGCGGCGATGGCCGCCAGGCCCGCGTGGTTGCCCTGGCCGAACTCGATGTGCTTGGAGAGCACGGTCACCGACCCGTCGGGATCGAACTTCAGGAAGGCCCCGAAGGCGCCGGGCTTCACCGGCGAGCCCGCGGAGAGGATGGTGGGCAGCGAGCAGCCGACCAGCAGGGACGAGCCGGCCAGGGTGGCGCCCACGGCCAGCACCTCGCGGCGCGAGGCGGCGCGGACGATGTCGTTCAGCGGCTTGTTCATCGCAGGATCCTCGCTCAGGCCTTGGGGGCCGGCGCGGCGAGCGCGGGCGACGGCACGGCCACCGACGGCATGCCCGCGGCCTCCTTGATGGCGGCGCGGATCCGCTGGTAGGCGCCGCAGCGGCAGATGTTGCCGTCCATGGCCTCGGTGATCGCCGCATCGTCCGGCTTGGCGTTCTGGGCCAGGAGCGCGGTGGCGCTCATGATCTGGCCCGACTGGCAGTAGCCGCACTGGGGCACGTCCAGCTTCACCCAGGCCTGCTGCAGCGGGGTCGCGCCGCCCAGGCCCTCGATCGTGGTGATCTTGGCCGCGCCAAGGGCCGAGACGGGCATCTGGCACGAGCGGATCGGATTGCCGTCGGCCAGCACCGTGCAGGCGCCGCACTGGGCGATGCCGCAGCCGTACTTCGTGCCGGTCAGGCCCAGTTCATCGCGCAGCACCCACAACAGCGGCGTGTCGGGCGGTGAACTGACGTTATAGCTGCGTCCGTTCACGTCCACCGTCGTCGCCATGGAGTCCTCCCGAACGCTGATTTGGCGCGCAATCCTAACGTCGTTCAGACCACCGCGTAAATCGTGGCGTGGCCAAGGCCCCCGCCGCGGGCTAATTCCTGCCTTGGCTACGAATCCTGATCCCCCGTTCCCGGAGTTCGCATGCTTCGCACCCTCGCCGTTTCCGCCGCCCTCGCCCTGACCGCCGCCCCTGCGCTGGCGGCCGACGGCGGACAGCTCTTCAACCTGCAATGCAAGATGTGCCACGGCGGCACGCCCATGGCGCCCAGCCTGGCCGGGGTCGCCGGCGCACCGATCGCCAGCAAGGAAGGCTTCGCCTATTCGCCGGCCCTGAAGGCCAAGGGCGGGACCTGGACCGACGCCAACCTGGATGCGTTCCTCAAGGCGCCGTCGGCCTTCGCGCCCGGGACCAAGATGATGATCTCGGTGCCGTCCGACGAGAATCGCGCCGCGATCATCGCCTACCTCAAGACCCTGAAATAATGGACGCCTTCCCCGCCTTCTTCCCGCTGGCCGGCCGCACGGTGGTCATCGCGGGCGAGGGCGAGGCGGCCGAGGCCAAGGCGCGCCTGTTCGAGGGCTCGCCGGCGACGATCGTACGGCTGACCGGGGCGGAGGCCCTGGATCCGCGCGCCTATGCGGGCGCGAGCCTGGCGTTCGTGGCCGCGGAGGACGATGGCTGGGCCCGGGCCGCGGCGGAGGCGGCGCGCGCGGCCGGCGTGCCGGTCAACGCCGTCGACCGCCCGGCGCTCTGCGACTTCACCACCCCGGCGGTGATCGACCGTGGCGAGGTGGTGGCGGCCATCGGCACGGGCGGCGCCTCGCCCATGCTGGCCACCATGCTGCGCCACGACATCGAGGCCCGGGTGCCGGAGGGCACGGGCCGGATCGCCGCCCTCTTCCGCCTGATGCAGGACGAGGTGCGCGGCGCCCTGCCCGACGCCCACGCCCGCCGCCGGTTCCTGCGCGCGGCCCTGAACGGCCCCGCGGCCGAAGCGGCGGTGGCGGGTGACATGGAGGGCGCCCGCGAGCGGCTGCGCGCGGCGCTGTTCGACACGCCGCAACTGGCGGGCCGGGTCCTTTATGTGGACGCGCGCGGTCCGGCTGATCTCCTGACGCTGCGCGCCGCCCGGGCGCTGGCGGCGGCCGACGTCCTGGCCTGCGATCCCGAGGCGCACGCCGACGTGCTGGCCCTGGCCCGGCGAGACGCGGAGCGGCTGGAGGGCGTGTCGGTGGCCGAGCTGGTGGACCTAGCGGCCGAGGGCCTGCACGTGGCCCGACTGATCACCGGCTCGTCGTGGCGCACCGAACAGGCGGCCCTGGACGCCGCCGGCGTGAGCACAGAGGTGCTGCCGATCGCCAGCTGAGTGGCGGTCCTTGCGCCGGCGTCCGTTGACTCAGAGGGTGGCGGCTGGACGCCGAGTCGGGGAGATGACCATGCGCACGAAGATGGCCGCTGCGGCGGCGTGGCTGCTCGCGGGCGCCGCCCTGCCCGCCCTGGCCCAAGCTCAAACCCAATCCCAGGCCCAATCTCAGGCCGTGGACCCGAAGATCGCCGCGCGGGTGGATAAGGTGCTGCAGAAGACCCCGCTGATCGACGGCCACAACGACCTGGCCTGGGAGATCCGCGCCCGGGCGGGCGGCCAGGTCGACAAGCTGGACCTGCGCGCCGACACCTCGCACCTGGCGCCGCCCAAGGACCAGCCGGACGCGCCCGGCCTGATGACCGACATCCCGCGCCTGAAGGCCGGCCATCTCGGCGGCCAGTTCTGGTCGGTGTTCATCCCGCCCAACATCACCGGTCCGGCGGCCGTGAAGCTGACCCTGGAGCAGATCGACATCGTCAAGGGGCTGGCGGCTCGCTACCCCGATGTCTTCGAGATGGCCTATTCCGCCGACGACGTGGTCCGCATCCACAAGGCCGGCCGGATCGCCTCGCTGATCGGCGTCGAGGGCGGCCACCAGATCGACGACAGCCTGCCCACCCTGCGCCAGGTCTACGCGTCCGGCGCGCGCTACATGACCCTGAGCCACGCCATCAACAACCACTGGGCCGACAGCGCCACCGCCAATCCCGAGCACAATGGCCTGACCCCGTTCGGCAAGGCGGTGGTGGGCGAGATGAACCGGCTGGGCATGCTGGTGGACCTGAGCCACGTGTCCGAGAAGACCATGCGCGACGCCCTGGCGGTGACCCAGGCGCCGGTGATCTTCTCGCACTCCGGGGCCAAGGGCGTCGACGACCACGCCCGCAACGTCTCCGACGAGGTGCTGAAGCTGGTGGCCCAGAACCACGGGGTGGTGATGGCCAATTTCGCCACCACCTATGTCTCGGCCGAGCGCAACCGCTGGGCCGCCGACCGCTCCGCCGAACAGGCCCGCTACAACGCCCCGCCGTTCGGCGGCCTCTATATCGGCCAGCCGGACAAGGCCAAGGCGGCGCTGGCGGCCTGGGACAAGGCCCATCCGGCCCCGCCGGTGACCCTGGCCATGGTCGCCGACCACATCGAGCACATCGCCAAGGTCTGCGGCGTGGACTGCGTGGGTATCGGCTCCGACTTCGACGGCATCGGCGAGACGCCGGTGGGCCTGGAGGGCGTGGACAAGTACCCGGCCCTGCTGGCCGAACTGGCCCGCCGCGGCTGGAGCGACGAGGACCTCGCCAAGGTGGCCGGCGGCAACGTCCTGCGGGTCCTGCGCGAGGCCGAGGCGGTGGCCAAGAAGCTCCAGGCAACCACCCAGCCGTCCTACGCGACCATCGCCGAGCTGGACGGGGCGAAGTAGGCCGGGTTCTTCCTTGAGCCGCCGCGCCAGCGGAGGCTCCGTCATTTATCCACGAACCACACGAACCACACGAACGGGGGTGCTCACCGCCACCGGAGCCTCGGCAGGCCTAGCGCCGCTGTTCGTGTCGTTCGTGTGGTTCGTGGACCAAATAGGAGCGCGCCGCTTCGCGGCCTGGAAAACGGCCGTCCCTCAGGCGTCCAGCGGCTTTCCCCGGGTTTCGGGCAGGAGCAGCAGGCAGGTGACGACGGAGATCGCGGTGAACACGAACGGGAACCACAGCCCCGCGTAGAGGTCGCCCACGGTGGTGACGATGGCGAAGGCGGTGAAGGGCACGAAGCCGCCCACCCAGCCGGTGCCGATGTGGTAGGGCAGGCTCAGGGCCGTGTAGCGCACCCGCGTGGGGAACAGCTCCACCAGGCAGGCGGCGATGGGGCCATAGAGCGCCGTGGCGGCCACCACGAACACCAGCATCACCAGGAGCGCGCCGGCGAGGTTCATCCGCTTCGGGTCGGCCTTGGGCGGATAGCCGCTCTGGGCCAGGGCGGTCTTCAGTCGGGCCTCGACGCTGGCCTTCACCGCCTTGGCCACCGGCGCCGGCAAGCCGCTCGCCGCGGTCGACGGAATGGTCTGGGCCCCGATGCGCACCAGGGCGACCTCGCCGGGCGCGCCGGGTGCGTTGCGGTAGGAGACGCCCGCATTGGCCAGGGTCGACTTGGCGATGTCGCAGGACGACAGGAAGTTGGCCTTGCCCACCGGGTCGAACTGCAGGGAGCAGTCGGCCGGGTCGGCCACCACGGTCACCGGCGTCTTGGCCTCCGCCTCGGCCAGGGCCGGGTTCAGGGTGCGGGCCAGCATGTGGAAGCCGGGGAAATAGGCGACCAGCATCAGGGTCATGCCGAACAGCAGCACCGGCTTGCGGCCCACCCTGTCCGACAGCCAGCCGAAGAAGACGTACAGCGGTGCGCTGGCGGCGACGGCGCACAGCATGAGGAAATTGATGGTCTCCGGCGGGGCCTTCAGGAAGCGCTCCATGAAGGTCTGCACGTAGAAGAAGGCCGTGTACCAGACGGCCCCCTGCGCGAACATGATCGCCGCGAGGGCGATCAGCACCAGCTTCAGGTTGGGCCAGCGGCCGAAGGCCTCGCGGTAGGGCGCGTGGCTGACCTCGCCCTCGAGCTGCAGCTTGGCGAAGGAGGGGCTCTCCGACAGCTTCAGCCGCATCCAGATCGAGACGATCAGCAGCAGGCCCGAGACCAGGAACGGGATCCGCCAGCCCCAGGCGTCGAAGGCGGCGGAGCCCACGCCCAGCCGCGTGCCCTGGATCACCATGAGGGCGGCGAAGAGACCGAACGCGGCCGAGGTCTGGATCCAGCTGGTCGCGCCGCCGCGGCCGTTCGACGGCGCGTGCTCGGCCACATAGATCGCCGCCCCGCCATATTCGCCGCCCAGGGCGAACCCCTGGATGATCCGCATCAGGATCAAGAGGCCCGGGCCCACCATGCCCGCCTGGTGGTAGCTGGGCAGCAGGCCGATGGCGACGGTGGCGCCGCCCATCAGCAGCACGGTGGCCAGGAACGCGCCCTTTCGGCCCACCCGGTCGCCGATCCGCCCGAACACCAGGGCGCCCAGCGGCCGGAACAGGAAGCCTGCGCCGAACAGCGCCAGGGCCGCCGCCAGCCCTGCCGTCTCGGGCAGGCCGGAGAAGAAGGTCTTGGAGATGACGCCGGTCAGGCTGCCGAAGACGAAGAAGTCGTACCACTCGAAGGTGGTGCCGGCCGAGGAGGCGGCGACGACGGTCCGCAGCGATGCGGCCGGAGCCTCCGGCGCGCCCGCGCCCGCGGCGATCCCCGCCATTCCTGTGTACTCCCGGAGCTTTCTTGTTGTGGGCTGTTCTATAGCCGCTTCGCGCCGCTCCGAAAGCGACCAGATCCGTGCCCCGCCGTGTGGAGGGTCACGGGCGGGCGCATCGCACAGAGATTGAGCGGGCGCGCGCCGCAGGCGCTTCCAAAGCCTGAAGGGGACCGCCAAGACGCCAAGGACGCCAAGCTTGATCAGGCCCTTTGGCGTTCTTGGCGTCTTGGCGGTGCTCTTAGTCGCCTGCGGCGTAACGGAGACCGGCGCTCACACCAGCGTCGTTTTCACCACCTGCTCCAGCACCACCAGCGGCAGGCGCCCGCGGCGCAGGACCTCGTGGAACTGCTTGAGGTCGAAACGGTCGCCCTGGCGGGCGCGCGCCTCGTCGCGCAGGCGCTCCCACGCATTGTGGCCCACCTTGTAGCTGCAGGCCTGGCCCGGCCAGACGCAGTAGCGGTCGATCTCGCGCTGCATCCCGCCCCGCGGCCGGCCGGTGGCGGCGACCATGTAGTCGGTGGCCTTCTCGCGGCTCCAGCGCTTGGCGTGCATGCCGGTGTCCACCACCAGGCGCACCGCCCGGAACAGCAGCGACTGCAGGAGCCCGATCTTGCCCAGCGGGTCGCCGTCGTAGACTCCCAGCTCGTCGGCCAGCTGCTCGGAATAGAGCGCCCAGCCCTCGCCATAGGCCGCAAAGCCCCCGCCCTGGCGGCGGATCATCGGCAGCTCGGTGGAGGCCTGGGCGATGGCGCCCTGCCATTGGTGGCCGGGATAGCCCTCATGATAGGCCAGGGTCGGCAGGGAGAACCTGGGCCACTCGGCCGTGTCCTTCAGGTTGATGTAGAACCGCCCCGGCCGCTTGCCGTCCAGCGTGGCCGGCTGGGCGTAGCCGTTGGCCGCGCCATCCTCGATCGCCGGAGGCACCCGTACGATTTCCATGGGCGCGGCCGGCACGGTGGCGAACACCTTCGGCAGGCGGGTGCGCACGTCGGCGATGCGGCCGTTCAGATAGGCCAGGATCTCGGCGCGGCCGGCGTCGGTGTTGGCGAAGACCTGGTCGGGGCGGGTGTTGAGCGCCACCAGCCGCTCGGTCACCGTCCCGCTCGTCAGGCCCTGGGCGCGGAGCAGGGGATCGATCTGGGCGGTCAGGGCCTTCACCTGCTCCAGCCCCAGCTGGTGCGCCTCCTCCGGCGTCAGGGCGGTGGTGGTCTGGAAGGCGAGCGCGCCGGCGTAATAGGCCTCCCCGTCCGGCAGCCGCCAGACGCCGGGCTCGTGGCTGGCCTTGGGCTTCAGCGCCTCCACCGCCAGCCGCTGCCGCTCGGCCGCCGGCCGCAGCGCCTGGTCCAGCGCCTGGCGGGCCCGCGCCTCCCAGTCGCCGGGCAGACCCGCCGCTGCGGCCTTCTTCGCCAGGCCCATGGCCAGGGCGTCGGAGTCGCGCAGCTTGGCCAACTGCGCTGCGGCGGCCTCGAGCAGGAAGTCGGGCGCCAGCACGCCCTTCGCCGCCTCCGCTTTCAGGCTCTCGGTCGAGTCGTCGATGGCGGCGCCGATCAGGCGCAGGCGGGTGAGATAGGCCTCGGCGTCCGCGCTGGTCTGGACCGGATGCTTGGAGTCCAAGAAGTCCGGCAGCGCCTGGTACGGACCGGAGAGCTGGCTCACCACATAGGGCGAATAGGGCGCGTAGGAGAAGCCGGCCGAGGCGCCCTCGCCGAACCGGAACCGCTCGGCCCCCTCCACCCCGCGCTGGTACTGGTAGGCGACCACGTCGTAGTCGATCTGCGACGCCGGCGAGAGGCGGGTCCGGTCGACCGTGCGCAGCCGCGCCAGCCGGCTCGCGGCGCGCTGGAACATCGCCGTCCGCCCGGCCTGCGAATAGTTGCTGACCTGGCTGCGCAGGATGGCCCGGGCGCCGGTGTCGAGGCCGAGCGTGGTGGCGGCCTCGGGGCTCTCGTCGATCTGTTCCTCCCAGAACGCGTCCAGCAACGTGCGCAGGCGAGGGTCCTCGCTCCCCTGCGCGAGAGCCGGCGAAGCGGCGGCCAGCGCCGCGGCCGAGGCGGCGGTGAGGAACTGTCGACGGTGCATGGCGCCTACTTCGCCTCGACGTAGGTCTTCACCAGGTCGAACAGGTAGTCGCGGCCGTCGTAGAGCGAGGCCACGCGCAGGCGCTCGTTCAGGCCGTGGACGCCGTTGCCGTCCGGGTCGCCAAAGACGCCCGGCACGCCGTAGATCGGCATCTTGATCTGGCCGAAGTAGACCGCGTCGCTGGCGCCCGACGACATCGCGGGCAGCAGGGGGACGCCCGGAAAGTGCTTGGCGGCGACCGCCTTCATCGGCCCGATCACCTTCGGGTCCAGGGGCGGGGCGATGGCGATGGGCTTGTCGGCCGCCAGGGGCACGATGGTGACCGCGGGGTCGCCCATCACCTTGATCAGGGTCTGGCGCGTGCCCTCGACCGTTTCGCCGGGGAAGATGCGGCAGTTGACGATGGCGGTGGCGCGCTGGGGCAGGGCGTTCATGGCGTGGCCGGCGTCCAGCATGGTGGCGACGCAGTTGGTGTGCAGGATCGAGTTCACATTGACGTCGGTGCTCGCGACCTTGGCCGCCTCGGCGTCGTCGGGGTTGGCCAGCAGGGTCTTCAGGGCGCTCGCCACCGCGTCGCCCCGCTGGGCCCGCAGGTCGAAGCCGACGCGGGTGGTGTCGGAGATCTTCGCCGGGAAGGCGTAGGCGCGGATCTTCTCCAGCGCGTCGGCCAGCTGGTAGATGGCGTTGTCGGGCCGCGGCCGGGAGGAGTGGCCGCCGGGGTTGGTCACGGTCAGGCGGAAGTTCTGCGAGGCCTTCTCGCCCACCTGCACCGACAGCACCTCGCGCTTGCCGTCAGCGGTCAGGCGCCCGCCGCCGCCCTCGTTGAGACCGAAGTCGGCGCGGACCAGCTCAGGCTTGTTGGCGGCCAGCCAGTTGGCGCCGTTGAAGGCCTCGTTGGTCTCCTCGCCGCAGGTCAGGGCCAGCTTCAGGGTGCGCCGGGGCGGGGCCTTGGCCTGTTTCAGCCGGATCAGGGTGTCGATCCAGATGGCGTCCAGGCTCTTCATGTCGGCGGCGCCGCGGCCGTAGAAGTAGCCGTTCTCCTCGATCAGGGTGAAGGGGTCGCGCGTCCAGTCCTCCCGGCGCGCCTCGACCACGTCCAGGTGGCCCAGCAGCAGCACCGCGCCGGCCTTGGGATCGGCGCCGTGCAGGATGGCGGTGACCCCGCCCTCCTTCGGATGGTCCGGCGTGGAGAACGGGACGACGTCGGCGTCCGCGAAGCCCGCGGCCTTCAGCCGGCCCGCGACCTTGGCGGCGAGGTCCGTGCAGCTGCCGTTGGAGAGCTCGGTATTGGTCTCCACCAGCTCCTTGTAGATCTCGCGGAAGGCCGCCTGGTCCGCCCGGGGCGCCGGCGCCTGGGCCAGGGCCGCCCCCGGAAGCGCCAGAGCCAGCCCCAACAGTCCCGTCGCCAAAACGCGCATCGAAGCCCCCAGCCGAATCCCGAAAGACCGGTACTGAAGCATGGCGCGGGGAGCGGCGGAAGCGGCCGGCCCCGCGCGACCCCAATGAGGCGGCCCGGCGCGCTGGCGCGATCAGGCCCCGGATGTCGCGGGGCGCAGGGCGCGCGACCTGCCGGGCAGTCTGCGGCCCAGTTCCGAAACCACCTGGGAGCGCATCAGCCGCGACCAGGCCCAGTTGGCCGCCAGGCCCACGACCACGACCGCCACCATGCGAGCCGGCCTGTGAAACCCGAGCTCGTTCAGCTTGGAGCCTATCGGAATGTGCAGCAGATAGATGAACAGCGTAGCGTCGGCGAGCATGTACAGCGGGCGGAGGAGCCACCGCGGCGCGCGCAGGTCGGTGACGAACACCAGGGCCAGGGCCGCCGCCAGGGCGAGTCCCCCCTCCGCCGCGAAGCCTCCGAACCACGACAGGCCCGCGCCGACGGCCAGGAGCGCCAAGGCCGTCCACACGCGCCATCGGCCGCGGGTCGAGGCCAGCATGGCGCCGCAGCCGAAGACGAACATCTGGCCCAGGAACGTGTAGCGCCACCAGCCGCCCGCAAGGTCGTGCTTGGCATGGTGCAGATCGCGGACGAAATGCGGGGTCACGAAGGTGACGAAGGCGCCGGCGACGATGAACGTCCCGGCGATCAGCACCTCCGGATCGAGCGGGCGACCTTGTTCGCGTCGGGCAAGCCAACCGGCCAGCTTGCTCTGGGCGATCCACCCGAGGGCGGTCGCCGCCAGCAGAATGTGAACCAGGGCGTGGACGTACCAGAGGTACCCCAGGCTTCCGCCGGCCAGATCCGACATCAGGAACAGGCTCTGGGTGTCCAGCGGAATCCCACACAGCATCGCGACCGGAAAGAACACCAGATAATAGGCGCCCAGCAGTTGCATGGCCGGGAGCAGGAACTTCAGGACGTTCTTCTTGTCGGCTTCGCCGGCGAGGTGCGAGGCCCCGAAGAAGAAGCCGGACAACAGCATCATGGCGCCGACCGCGCCCGTATCGACGGCTGTGAGGCCGAAGTGGCCCATGAGCACCAGGATGATTGCGATCGCACGGACGAGGGCGGGAATGTCGACGCGCCGCCAGCGGACGGTTTCCTGGGGCGCGACGCTGCGCGCCAGGTCGGCGATCGAGCGACGTGTCCAGTCGGCGGGCAGCGAGCCGAGGTGCCGCTCCGACTCCAGCAGGGTGTTGATGTAGCTGAGGCTGTCGCCTTCCAGCGCCGCGAAGGTGGTCGATGGGCCGACGTCGCGCCCGGGAAACAGACGCGACCAGGCGGACACCAGGTTCGCCTCGATGTCCTTGGCGCCCGCAGCGATCGGCTGGCGCTGGGCGGCGCCGCTCAGGTGGGCGGCGACGAGGGCCTTGCGATCGACCTTGCCGTTCTGGTTCAGCAGCAGTTGCTCGACGCGCACGATGCGAGACGGCGCCATGTAGACGGGCAGGACCTCTTCGCACGCCGCGACAATGCGCTCGTCTGAGACGCTCGCCCCCACCACGAAGGCGACCAGCCCATCCGCGCCGCCGGCCTCGTTGGTCGGCCAGGGCGCGACCGCCACCTCGCGCGTCCCGGCGGCGGCGCGAACCGCTTCCTCCACCTCGAGCAGTTCGATCCGATAGCCCCTGACCTTAACCTGGTCGTCGATGCGCGACAGAAACACCAGGTCGCCGTCCGCCGCGCGCTCGACCAGATCGCCGGTCCGGTACCACCGGCGGCTGGCGAAGCCGGGGAAGCTGTGCTCGACGAAGCGCCGCTGCGTCTCCTCGGGATTGTTCACATAGCCGGCCACCACCTGGGGCCCGCCGATCCACAGCTCGCCGCGCTCCGGATTGGGTTCCACCTTGCCGTGCTCGGCGACCAGCACGACTTCACCGCCGGGGTTCGCGACCCCGATCGGCACCGACGCGTGCGTCCAGGTCTCCAAGTCGTCCGCCCCGAAGGCGCGGGCGGTGATGGTGATCGTGCCCTCTGTCGGACCATAGAGATTGAAGCCCATGGCCTTGGGGCAAGCGGCGAGCCACTGCTTCGCCAGCCCGACCGAGAGCGCTTCACCCGCGAAAAGGCAGTAGCGAAGATCGGGCAGGGCGTTCGGCGCGAGCCAGCCGTTGCGATCCGCCAGCGCGATCGCGGAGGGCACGGAGTACCAGCAGTCGATCCGCCGGGCCTTGGCGAACGCCACCATGTTCGCCCCGTCCTCCGGACCCATCGGGCAAAGCACGCCGCCGGCGAACCAGGTGTAGAACATGTCGTGGACCGAGACGTCGAAGGACAGCTCGAAGAACTGCGAGCAGCGGGCCCCGATCGGCAGCTTCACGACGTCATCGATGGTCCTGAGGTAGGCGGCGAGGTTGTCGCGCATCACCTCCACGCCCTTGGGGCGCCCCGTCGTCCCCGAGGTGAACATGTAGTAGACCGGCGATTGCCCGCCCTGGGCGGCGCGGGCGGGCGGCTCCGAAGCTCCGGACCGGGAACTGGCCTCCAGCCCCGCCATCAGTTCAAGGCGGCGCGGCGCCGTTTCGCCATCCGCGACGATCACGCGGCACCGGCTTTCCCGCGCGATGTGGAGCTGCCGCGCCAGCGGGAACTTCATGTTGAGCGAGACATAGGGCCGCCGCGCGATCACCGCGCCCAGCACGCCGACATAGGCCTCGAGCGAACGCTGCGGCAGGATGCCAACCGCGCCGTCGGCGCCCAGCACGTCGCGCTGCGCGTCCGCAAAGGCTTGGGCGCGCGCCCACAGGTCGCCGTAGGTGTAGGCCTCGCGGCCGATTTCCAAGGCGATTTCCGCGCCATGGCGCTGGAACGCTGCAGACAGCAGGTCCCCCAGATCGTCGATACGCATAGAACCCCCCGGTCGGGGGGATGACGAACGAATCTGCTGCGGGCCGCCTTGCTCACGCATGCGGTGCAGTGGAAGCGGCGCGCCGATGTCCAGCGCCGGCACGGCCGGATCACACCCCGTGACCCAGCCCCAGCTATGGAACCCGCGAGCCCCATAGAAAGCTCGCCCCCCGATAGCTGAAGGGTAGAAGCAACCCGTCCCACGCGAAATCTGGGCTTGCGATAGGGGCGGGCGCCTAACCTTTGATAGGGCGTCGTTTGGCCGCGGCGCCTGGGATTGTCTGAAAGCTTGGCCTGTGCGCCGTTTCGTCGGCTGTCGCGGGCGGCCGAACTGGCGTTCAGTGCGCGCACGGCCAAACCCGGCATGGGCAGCCGGGACGTGGGCAAGCCGGAAACCGGCGGGCTCGGAATTGGGGCGGACGATCCGGTGAACGGGGGCCAGCTGTTTTCGGTGCGCAGCGCACGCGTGGTCGCCCTCGGCCGCGCGGCCATGGCCGTGTTCCTCGTGGTGTCGTTCCTGCTGTCCCCCTCTGCGGAGCCGGGCGCCACGCGCGCCGTGGGCCTGCTGATGGCGGGCAACCTGCTCTGGAGCCTGGTGCTGCTGGGCGCCAGCCGCAGCCAGGTCTTCGTCTACCAGATGGGCCGCTTCGCCGCCCTGCTGCCGGCCATCGACCTCGTGATCTACACCGCCGTGCTGTACCTCACCGGCGACGCCGAGAGCCCGTTCTTCAGTCCCTTCGTCATGCTGATCCTGGCCGCCACCATCCAGTGGGGCTCGCGCGGCGCGGTGGTGATGGGCCTGCTGACCCTGGGCGTCTTCGCGCCGGCCGGCTGGCAAGTCTTCCTGGTGGAACGCAGCCAGCAGGCCATGCAGGTGTTCGTGCTGCGCACCGGCTATGTGGGCGTGGTCTCGGTGATGCTGGTGGCCTTCGGGCGGCACGTGGAGCGGGTGGTGGAGGAGCTGGCGCGCCTCTCCGATCCCCTGGCCGAGGAGGCGCCCGACGCGGGCCCGCCGATCCGCGAATGCCTGCGCCATGCGCTGTGGGTGTTCGGGGCCGAGCGCGGCATGTTCCTATGGGAGGAGGCGGACGAGCCCTACGCCACCCTCGCCACCCTGACCGGAGCCCGGTTCGACACGCGCAAGCTGGCGCCGGCCGGCGACGACTGGATCGCGCCCCAGGCCGCCGAGTCGGTGTTCCTGCACCACCCGGGCAGCGGTTCGACGGTCATCCGCCACGGCCGCTCAACGGTGTCCGGCCCCCGCGCGCCGATCGCGCCGGCGCTGATCGCGAAGGCGCCGTTCGAGCGGGCGCTGGTGATCCCGGCCTCGAGCCGCGGCCTTTCCGGCTGGGTCTTCGTGTTCGACCATAACGAGCCGGCGAACGAGGACCTGGCCGTGGGCGCCATGGTCTCGGCCCAGGTTTCGGTGGCGCTGGAGCGCTGGGAAAGCCACCGCACGCGGCGCGAAGCCGCCGCCGCGGAGGACCGGGTGCGGCTGGCGCGCGACCTGCACGATGGCGTCCTGCAGTTCCTGGCGGGGGCGGGGCTCCAGCTCGACAGCCTGGCGCGGCTGGAGCTTCCGGCCGATGGCGCCGAGCGCCTGGCCACCCTGCGCGAGGCGGTGGCGGACGAGCAGCGGGAGCTGCGCGGCTTCATCTCCACCCTTCGGCCCACCCGCGCCCAGGCGGCGCTGCCCCAGCGGCCGCTGGCGGAAGACCTGGCGCAGCTGGCCGAGCGCCTCTCGCGCTATTGGACCATCGAGGTCACGGCCCAGGTGGAGCCCGGCGACCTCAATGTGTCCGGCCGCGTCGGCTACGACCTCAGCCGCATCGTGCGCGAGGCGGTGGCCAATGCGGTGCGCCATGGCGGGGCGCGGACCGTGCGCGTCACGGCGCAGGCGCAGGGCGAGCGGCTGGCCATCCGCATCGACGACGACGGCCGCGGCTTCGCCTTCGAGGGCGAGGTGGCCGCCGAGCAGCTGGAGCGGTCCGGCGAGGCGCCGCGGTCGCTGCACGAGCGGGTGCGGGCGCTGGACGGGCGGCTGGAGCTGCGCTCCTCGCCGCGCGGCGCCAGCGTGATGATCGATGTGCCGCTGAGGGCCGCCTGATGACGACCCGCCGCGGGCCCACAGTGGTGGTCGCCGACGACCACCCGCTGATGCTGGATGCGGTGGCCGGGCTGATGGCCGGCGCGGGGTTCAAGGTGGCCGCCCGGTGCCAGGACGGGGCCCAGGCGCGGGCGGCGATCCTGGCGCACGCGCCGGACCTGGCGATCCTGGACGTGCACATGCCGCACCTCACTGGGCTGCAGCTGCTGGCCGAGGCCCGCGCCCAGGGCTGGACGACGCGCATCCTGCTGCTCACCGCCGGCCTGGACCCGGAGCCCATCGTCGCGGCGATCCGCCTGAAGGTGGACGGGCTGATCCTGAAGGGCGCGGCGGGCGATGTACTGGTGCGGGCCGCCGAGATGGTGGCGGCGGGCGGCCAGTGGATCGACAAGGAGGCCATGGAGCAGGCCCTGGGCCTGCTGGACGCGCCGGAGTCGCGCGTCGCTATGGTGGGCCTGACGCCCCGCGAGACGGACGTGGTGCGCTGCGTCGCCCAGGGCCAGCGCAACAAGGAGATCGCCCGCGACCTCGGGATCTCCGAGGGCACCGTGAAGATGCACCTGCATAATCTCTACGAGAAGCTGGACGTCTCCTCGCGCACGGAGCTGGCCATCCTCGCCCGCGAGCACCGGCTGGACAGGCTTTAGCCGGCGTAGGCCGCCTCGGCCTCGCCCATCAGGGCTTCGCGCCGCGCCGCCGCCTGGGCGATCTCGGCCACCAGGACAGCGGGCGCGATGGGCTTGCCGACCACGCCGTCCATGCCCGCTTCGAGATAGCTCTGGCGTTGGTGCGCCAGGACGTTGGCGGTGAGCGCGACGATGGGCGTCGCCGCCGCGGCCCCGCCCAGGGCGCGGATCCGGCGCGCGGCCTCGACCCCGTCGATGCCCGGCATCTGGATATCCATCAGGATCAGGTCGAACCCGCCCTGCGCGGCGGCCTCCACCCCGACATAGCCGTCGACGGCCGTCTCCACGTCGGCGCCGAGGTGCTCGAGCAGCTTGGTGGCGATCAGACGGTTGGTGGGGTTGTCCTCCACCACCAGCACCCGCACGCCCTCCAGCAGGCCCTCGCCCAGCTCCGACATCACCGGCTGAGCCTCCGCCGCCTCGGCGCGCACCTCCAGCCAGAACGTCGAGCCGCGGCCCTCGGACGAGGTGAAGCCCACCTCGCCCTGCATCAGCTCGGCCAGCTTGCGGGTGATCGCCAGCCCCAGGCCCGAGCCGCCGAACTTGCGGGTCGTGGAGGCGTCGGCCTGGTTGAAGCGCTCGAACAGCCGGCCCTGGGCGTCCGCGGCGATGCCGACACCCGTGTCCTCGACCTCGAAGCGCACCACGCCGGGATCGGCCTGCCGGCAGCGGACCACCACGTGGCCCTTCTCGGTGAACTTCACCGCGTTGCCGACCAGGTTGAACAGGGCCTGGCGCAGGCGCACCGGGTCCGACCGCACCCAGCCCAGCCGCTCGTCGGCCTCCACCACCAGCTGCAGGCCCTTGGCGCGGGCCTGCGGCTCCAGCAGGCGCACGACGCCGCGCACCAGGGCGCAGGGGTCCACCGGCTCGCTGGCCAGCTCCAGCCGGCCGGCCTCGATCTTGGAGAAGTCGATCACGTCGTTGAGCAGCTCGGCCAGCATCTGGCCGCAGGACATGGCCTCGCGGAGCAGCGCCCGGCCCTCGTCCGACAGCGACTCGGCGCCGAGCAGGTGCAGCACGCCCATGACGCCGTTCATCGGCGTGCGGATCTCGTGGCTCATGTTGGCGAGGAACGCCGACTTGGCCTCGGCGGCGGCTTCGGCGGCGCGCTGGGCCTCCAGCAGCGCCAGTTCCTGGCGCTTGGAGACCGTGCAGTCCTGCACCAGGCCGACGGCGCGCAGCCAGCGGCCGTTCTTGCTGACCATCAGGTGGTGGAAGACCCGCACCCAGCGCTCGGTCCCGTCCGGGCGGATGATCCGCGCCTCGAAACATTCGCCGGACTTCTTGTCGCCCCGGTGCAGGGCGCGGAACGAGGCGCGCACATGGTCCAGGTCGTCGACGTGGAAGCCGGGGTAGCGGAGCTCGGTCGCTTCCTCGTAGCTGGAGTTCCTGCGGCCGGTGATCCGCTCGAACTCGGGCGAGCACCAGAAGGTCTTCCTGACGTGGTCGATCTCGTAGACGCCGGCCTCGGCGGCCTCGAGCGCCAGGTTCAGGCGGCCGGCGTTGGCGCCCACCTCACGGCGGGCCTTGCGCGCCTTCTGCTCCCCCAGGCGCGCCGCGTCGCGCGCATCGGCCAGTTCGGTGATGTCCTCGGAGATGCCCTTCAGGCTGTAGACGCCCGCAGGCGTCGCCTGGGTCTGGACGGTGACCCGCATGGTGATCCAGTGGTCGCGCGCCCAGATGCGGTGTTCCAGCCGGCGCGGCTGGCCCGTCTCCACCGCGTCCGACATGATCGCCTCCAGCCGGGCGCGGTCGCGCGGATGGACGAAGGTGAGGAACAGCTGCGGCGTCCAGTCCTGGTCCGGGTCGAAGCCGGTCAGGCCCAGGATCTCGTCCGACCACCAGATGCGGTCGGCGATCGGGTCGAACTCCCAGATGCCCAGGCCCGCCGCCGCGCCCAGCTCCTTGCGGGTGCGCCGGGCCTCCTCGATCTCCTCGCGGTAAGCGCGCTCGGCGGTGATGTCGCGCATGTTGCCGATGAACGAGCCGTCGCTCATCACCTGGCGGCGCGCGGCGACCCAGCGCCAGCCGCCGTCGCGGCCGCGCAGGCGAACCTCCGAGGCGCTGATGTCGCCAGGCCCGGCGCCCAGGGCGCGCTCGCGGATCGCGGCCACCTCGTCCGGGTGGCAGAAGTCCAGCACCGAGCGGGTCAGGAGCTCGGCTTCCGTCAGGCCGCTGAACTCCAGCCACGCGCGGTTGACGTGCAGGAACCGGCCATCGGGCGCGACGACCTGCATGAGGTCGTGGCTGTTCTCGAACAGCCACTGGACCATCTCGGTCTTGTCGGCGGCGCCTGATGCGCTCTTCCGGACCATGGAACGCTTCACTCCCAAAGCGGCGAAGGCTTACGTTGGGAGACGTAAATTTAGAGTTGTGAATCCGGCCGTTGCATCAAATGCTAAATATACCAGAGAGCCGCCGCAGATTTGGCCCGCGACAGGTCTGTTCAGGCCAAGCTCGGTCGGCTACCCGACGCTTCAGAATGCGCTCTCGCCAGTGATCGCCCGGCCCAGGATCAGGGCGTGGACGTCGTGGGCGCCCTCGTAGGTGTTGACCGTCTCCAGGTTCGAGGCGTGGCGCATCACGTGGTACTCGCCGGAGATGCCGTTGCCGCCGTGCATGTCGCGGGCGACGCGGGCGATCTCCAGCGCCTTGCCGCAGTTGTTGCGCTTCAGCATGGAGATGGCTTCCGGGACCCAGGCCCCCTCGTCGATCAGCCGCCCCAGGGCCAGGGCGCCCTCGAAGCCGAGCGCGATGTCCGTGGACATGTCGGCCAGCTTCTTCTGCACCAGCTGGCGCGAGGCCAGGGTGCGGCCGAACAGGCTGCGGCTCGACACATAGTCGCGGCTGGCGTGGAAGCAGAACTCCGCCGCGCCCATGGCGCCCCAGGCAATTCCGTAGCGGGCCTTGTTCAGGCACGAGAACGGCCCACGCAGGCCCTCCACGTTCGGCAGCATGGCGTCCTCAGGCACGAAGACGTCCGAGAGCGCGATCTCGCCGGTGACGGAGGCGCGCAGGGAGAGCTTGTTCTGGATCTTCGGCGTCTCGAAGCCCTTCGATCCCCGCTCCACAAGGAAGCCGCGGATCTTGCCGTCCAGCTTGGCCCAGACCAGGGCCACGTCACTGACCGGCGAATTGGTGATCCACATCTTGGCGCCGTTCAGGACGAAGCCGCCGTCGACCCGCTTGGCCACGGTGCGCATGGAGGCGGGGTCCGAGCCGCCGTCGGGCTCGGTCAGGCCGAAGCAGCCGATGATCCGTCCCGCCGCCATGCCCGGCAGCCACTTGCGGCGCTGGTCCTCGGAGCCGAAGGCGTAGATCGGGTACATGACCAGCGAGCTCTGCACGCTCATGGCTGAGCGGTAGCCACTGTCGATGGCCTCGATCTCCCGGGCGATCAGGCCGTAGGCGACGTGGTTGACCCCGGCGCAGCCGTACTCCTCGGGCAGCGTCGGGCCCAGGAAGCCCAGCTCGCCCATCTCGGTCATGATCTCGCGGTCGAACCGCTCCTCGGCATAGGCCGAGACCACCCGGGGCAGCAGCTTCTCGCGGGCGTAGGCGCGGGCGGCTTCCCAGACCATGCGCTCGTCCTCCGAGAGCCGGGAGGAGAGGTCCAGGGGATCATCCCAGCGGTAGGTCTTCTGGGGCGCGCCTGCATCGGCCGGCATGGAGAGGCTCCTTCGCGTGGTCGGGGCGGGATACCGGCTTTTCCGGCCGGCGTGTAGCCGCCTTCGCACGTCGCTTTTGCAACTCATTCTCATTGCAAGGCCGCATCGCCGCAATTAAGAACTATTCGCAATAAGGGAGAGTGCGCGTGCGTGGGCGGTCATCGGGCGTCATCGGCTATGCGCGGCCGCGCGCGGCGCTGGGCTGGGGCGTCGCAGCGCTGGCAGGTGCGGCGGTGCTGGCGGGAGGTGCGCGCGCGGCGGATGAGGCCGTCGACGGCGGCGCTGAGGTCGATCCCGTGACGGTCCATGGCCGGCGCACCGCGCTCGACCGGCCCACCGAACTCCCCGGACTGCCGGCCACCGTGCAGGACACGCCGCAGGCCGTGAACGTCATCGACGCGGCCCAGCTGAAGGCCCAGGGCGTGAGCTCACTGGAGCAGGCCCTGCGCAACGTGCCGGGCATCACGGTCGCCATCGGCGAGGGCGGGACCCTCAACGGCGACCAGTTCAAGATCCGGGGGTTCGACTCCAAGGACGACGTCTACGTCGACGGCCTGCGCGACTTCGGCGTCTACACCCGCGACAGCTTCAACTACGAAGAGGTCCAGGTCCTGAAGGGACCCTCGGGCGCCCTCTTCGGCCGCGGCACGACCGGCGGGGCGATCAACACCCTCTCCAAGCGCCCGAAGCTGGAGGACTTCGCCAGCGCCGACGTCTATGCCGGGAACGGCCGCTACTACCGCGCCCTGGCCGACGTCGACCGCCGGCTGGGCGAGACCACCGCCGCGCGGGTGGCGCTGATGGCCAGCTCCACCGGCGTCGCCGACCGCGACATGATCTACTCCCACCGCTGGGGCGCCGCGGCCGCCGTGGCCACGGGCCTCGGAACCGACACGCAGGCCTCGCTGAGCTACCTGCACCAGCACGACCGCCGCCGGCCGGACTATGGGATCATCATCGTCCAGCGGCCCGGCGACCTCATCGCCCTGCCAGCCAGCGAATATGGCGTGGGCGTCGAGCGCTCCAGTTTCCTCGGCTTCCGGGACGACCGCGACGTGACCGACGCCGACATCGTCACCCTGCGCGTCAGCCACCGGGCCAGCGAGCACCTGACCTTCACGTCCGACACCCGCTACGGCCGCTATCGCCGCTATTTCCAGTACACGACCCTGGACCAGTGCACCGCCGCCTGCACCGCGGCCCTGTTCGACGGCGACCCGGCCACCGAGGCGTTCGGCGGCATCGGCGGGTCCAGCCCCTACGGCATGCGCGCCTCCGGCCTGCAGAACATCACCACGGCGCGGATCGACGGTGCGATCGGCGGTCTGCGCAACCAGGCGGTCCTCGGCTTCGACCTCTCGCGGCAGGTGAACGACAAGGCCTTCCTCGCCTACACCCTGCCGCCGGGCGTCACGACGCGGCCGGCGGTCCCGCACCCGATCGTCAGCCCCAACCCGGACTTCCCCGCCGGCTACGGCGTGTTCACGCCGGTCCCCGGTGTCAACCTGTTCTGTCCCGCCACCGGCAACTGCACCACGACGGTCACGGGGACGACCAGCAACGTCGCCGGCACGGGCACGCTCTCCAGCCGCGGCGTCGCCACCGATCTCGGCGCCTTCCTCACCGACCGGCTCTGGCTGACGCCCAGCCTCTCGCTGATCGGTTTCATGCGACTGGACCGCTACCGCGCCAGCCTCGACGCCGTGCTCTACACCGGCGCGGCGGCTCCCTCGGTCACCGCACGGTCCACCCTGAAGAGTCCGCGGCTCAGCGCGGTCTTCGAGCCGCGCGGCGACCAGACCTTCTACCTCTCCTGGGGCCGCTCGGAGACGCCGCAGGGCACGTCGGTGGTGGGCGCCGGCACGGCGCTGACGGTCGCCGCCAAGGACCTGGAGCCTGAGGTCTCCAGGATCGTCGAGGCGGGGGCCAAGGTCGGTGTCCCGCAGACGGCGCTCACCGCGACGGCCTCAGTCTTCCGCATCGACAAGTCCAACGCCCTGCAGGTGGACCCCGCGACGGGCTTCCTGCAGGCCCAGTCCGGCGAGCGGCAGCGGGCGACTGGCGTCGAGCTCGGCCTCACCGGCCGCATCACGCCGCGGTGGAGCCTCAGCGCCGGCTACGCCTATGTGGACGCCAAGATCCGCTCGTCGTTCTCGAACTGCACGGTCCCGACCGCGACCACCGGGACCCCCAGCGGCATCGTCTGTCCGGTCGGCGTCACCACGGCGATTCCCATCGCCAACCCCGTGGCCATCGGCCGGCAGGTGACCAGCGCGCCGCGGCATTCCGGCTCGCTCTATTCCACCTATGAGCTGACCGACCATCTCACGGTGGGCGGCGACCTCGTCTACCAGGGCCGCATGGCGGTGCAGTACCAGGCCCGCAGCCTCAGCTATGCCGACCGCGCCACCCTGGTCCCGCTGCGCATCGCGCAGGTCCCCAAGAGCGTCACCCTGGACGCCTTCATCGCCTACCGCACCGGCCCCTACCGGGTGAGCCTCAACCTCTACAACCTGACCGACCGGCTGAACTACGCCCAGGTCTTCGCCAACCGGGCCGTGCCCGCGGCGGGGCGCACGGCGATCGTGTCGCTCGGCGCGAGCTTCTGACCATGATCCTGCATATCGAAGGCGTGCTGGCGGCCGGACAGGTGGCCGAGTTCCGCGAGCGCCTGGCGGCGGCCGAGTGGGTGGACGGCCGGGTCACCGCCGGCGAGCAGTCGGCGCGCGCCAAGCGCAACCTGCAGGTCCCCGAGGACAGTCCCCTGGCCCGTGAGCTGGGCGATACGATCCTGGGCGCCCTGGGTCGCCATCCGCAGTTCATCTCCGCCGCCCTGCCGCAGCGGGTCTTCCCGCCGCTCTTCAACCGCTACGAGGCGGGCATGGCGTTCGACACCCATGTGGACAACGCCATCCGCTTCTCCGGGCCGGTACGCTTCCGTACGGACGTCTCCTGCACGCTCTTCCTCAGCGATCCGGCCGACTACGACGGCGGCGAGCTGGTCGTGGACGACGCCTATGGCGAGCACGCCATCAAGCTGCCGGCCGGCCACATGGCGCTCTATCCGGCCACCAGCCTGCACCGGGTGGCGCCGATCACCCGCGGCGCACGCTGGGCCAGTTTCTTCTGGGCGCAGTCGATGGTGCGCTCGGACGAGAAGCGCACCCTGCTGCACGACCTGGACGGCGCCATCCAGCGCCTCTCCGCCAAGGTGGGGCAGGGCGATCCCGACGTGGTGGCCCTGGCCGGGACCTACCACAACCTCCTGCGCCAGTGGGCCGAGGTCTAGGCCGCCCGCAGCGCCCGCCGGCGCGCCCGCCGGCGCAGCCACATCACCAGGCCGCTGAGGCCAAGGATGGTCGGCATCGCGCCGGCCGCGGTGATCACCAGCCGCCAAGCCAGGCCCATGTCCGTCCCGTCGTGGATCTGCCGCATCAGCCGGGAGGTCGGATCCGGGGCGGCGCGGCGCTCGGCCGGCGCGCGAGCGGGGCTCACCAGACCGGTGGCGTCCTCCACCTGAAGCGGCGCGCCATGGCCGGCCGGCATGAGCTTCCAGGCGGGCGCGCGGCCCTGACTGGGCCAGTCGAGCTGGGCGACGGCGCCCGGCGCCTCGGCGCTCGCGGCCGCCAGCGCCTGGTCCACGCCGAGCCGAGGACGGTCCAGCAGCGGCGGCGTCTGGCGAGCGGACCGCACTGGCGGCGGGGGCGCGCCGACGAGGGCGTGGCTGGCCTGGGGGAAGGCGATGTAGACGCCGGTGAGCGACAGCACCGCCAGCGGCAGGCAGGTCCAGAAGCCGACCATGTGGTGCAGGTTGAAGAGCTGGGAGGCGCCGCGTCGCCAGCGCAGGGCGCGCAGCACGCCGCCATGCCGCGGCCACCAGAGCCACAGGCCGGTGGCGCTGGAGACGAACATCGCCCAGCCCAGCCAGCCCACCACCTGGCGGCCGACGTCCTGGATCAGCAGCGAGCCGTGCAGGCGGTGGACCACCATGGTCGCCTGCTGCGCCACCTCGGCCACGTCCAGCACCCGCGCCGTGGGCGGATCGATCCAGGCGTTCAGGGTCCGCGGGCGACCGCCGGGTCCTGGAGGGCCCGCAATCCGCCCCACCGCCACCACCGGGTCCCCCGCGCGCTGCGGCAGGCGCAGCTGGAAGAGGCGCGCCCGCGGTCCAAACGCCTGCTCGGCCGCGGCCGCGTAGTCTGCAACCCGGCGTGAAGCCAAGGCCCCGCTTGTTGCGTACCTCTGGCTGTAGAGGGCGCGGTCGATCGCATCGTGCCAGACCAGGATGGATCCCGTGACGCTCAGCGGAACGAGCACGATCAGAAGTCCGGCGCCGATCCACAGGTGGACGTCCAGCCAGAGGCGTCGCAGGCGGGCGAGCGGCGTCATCGAGGTCTCCGGCCGGACGGTGGAAGCGCCTTCATCTGCTAATGCGAACTATTCGCAAAAACAAGCCTGCCGGACCGCGCAACGGCTGTCACCGGCGCGTGTTGATCTCCAGGTAACCGAAGGGAGCGAGGCTCCGATTCGCGCCATGACGATCCTGAAGCCCTTCTTCCTTGTCGCCTGCGTCGCCTTCGTGACGGGCTTCGCGGGCTATTGCGCGCTCTACCGCCTGCGCACCCCGCCCGCGGAGGTCGCCAGCACGCCCGGGCCGCTGCAGTCGGCGGTCGCCGAGCCGGCCCCGTCGGAAGACCTGATCCCCGGTCGGCGCATCTAGCCCGCGGAAAGCTCCGAAGGCACGGGAGGGGCCCGCCAAACGCGGTCGGCCGGCCTTCCCCAAACTCCCGTGCCTTCGGTCCTTTCCGTGGAAGCTGCGGCTCCGTGCCCTATCCGCCCCGCGCCACGAACCAGCCGTTGCGGAAGCCGTCGCCGGCCTTGCCGTAGACCACTGGTCCGCCCTCGGGCGTGCGGACGGTTCCCCCCGCGGCCTCGAGCACGGCGTGGCCGGCGGCGATGTCCCACTCCATGGTCGGGCCGTGGCGCGGATAGACGTCCGCGGCGCCCTCGGCGATGCGGCAGAACTTGATGGAGGAGTCCATCGGCTCGCGCAGGTCGAAGCCGTATTCGGCCGCCAGCTTGACGGCGGTCTCTTCCTTCATGGTGTGGCTGACCAGGGCCACCGCCGAGCCCTTGGGCCATGGGCGCACGCGCACCGGCTGGGCCGGGCCGCCGATCATCCGCTTCAGCGCCCGGCCCCCCTTGGTGAACCAGGTCTCCCCGCTGGGCGGCGCGGTCACGGCGCCGGCCACGGTGCGGCCGTCCTCGATCAGGGCGATGTTGACCGTGAAGTTGGGATCGCCGCGCACGAAGGCCTTGGTGCCGTCCAACGGGTCGACCAGGAAGAAGCGCGGGCCGATGGCCTCTGGGGCGCCGAACTCGCTGGCGTCCTCTTCGGACACCACAGGCACGCCGGGGAACGCCGCCGCCAGCCGCTCCAGGATCAGCTTCTCGCCGCGCTGGTCGGCCTCGGTGACCGGGCTCTCGTCGGCCTTGGTCAGCACCTCCACGCCGGTGCGCCACAGGGGCAGGATCAGGGCCGCGGCCGCCTCGCAGATCTCGGCGAGGGTCTCGCCCACATCGTTCCGGCCCACGTCGTTCCGGCCCACGTCGTTCTTATCGGTCAACTCGTCCCCTTCCCGCCGCGCTCAGCTGCGCGGATCGTCGCCCACGAACACCAGGGTCACCACGGCCGCGTCGATGGTTCGTTTGCCGGCGTGCTCGAAGTTCACCGTCACCTTGCGCCCCGCCACCGACTGCACCTGGCCCAGGCCCCACTCCGGCTCGGACGGGTGGCGCACCAGCGCGCCGGGTTCGAGGAATGGGTCCCGCTCCATCGCCCGTTCGTTTAGAGAGGCGCGAGCGTTTCCCCAAGGCGCAAATCGCACCAGAGTCCGCCGCACATGACCGAGACCCCCGCCCCCATCCGCCCCGCGGAACTCGCCGCCTATCTGGCCGCGCGCATGTGCCACGACTTCATCAGCCCGGCGAGCGCGATCAGTTCGGGGCTGGACCTTCTGGACGACCCCTCGGCGCAGGACATGCGCGAAGAGGCCATGGGCCTGATCGTCACCTCGGCCAAGAAGCTGACCGACCTGCTGTCCTTCTGCCGCGTGGCGTTCGGGGCGTCGGCGTCGGCGGAGACCTTCGATGTGCGCGACCTGGAGAAACTGGCCCGCGGCGTCTTCGACCACATGCGGGCCGAGCTGGAGTGGACCGTGGATGCGCCGTCGCTGAACAAGCCGGCGGCCCGCACGATCCTCAACCTGGCGCAGATGGCCGGCGCGGCCCTGCCCACCGGCGGCACGGCCAAGGTTCGCGCGGTGCAGGAGGCCGCCTCCGTCGCCATCGCCATCGAGGCGGTCGGGCCGCGCGCCCGGCTGCGCGCCGAGGTGCTGGCCGGGCTGCAGGGCCATCCGCTGGGCGAAGGTCTGCACGGCCACTGGGCCCAGGCCTACTACACCCAGCTCTTCGTCGCCGACGCCGGCGGCCGCGTCTTCGCCGACGTCCAGGAAGAGCGCGTGGTCTTCGCGGCCACCCTGCCGGCCTGAGGCCCTCTAGAGGTTGACCGCGGAAAACGCGGAAAGGCGCAGAAGCGCCGCTGTAGCGCCTGCCGCAGCGCGAGATCCCCTTTTTCGCGTCCTTCCGCGTTTTCCGCGGTTCCATCTGACAGCACCCGCGGCGCGGCGCAGCGCCCGTTCGCAGACTCGGCGCTTTTGCGGCCTCGGATTCGGCCTAAGCTCGCGGAAAATCTCGGGTGAGGCGTCGGCATGCGTGGGTTTCTGAAGGCGGCGGCGGTCGTGACCGCGGGCGTCGGTCTGCTGTCTGGGGCGGCCCAGGCGCGGCCGTTCACGGCCAAGGACCTGGCCATGCTGGACCGGGTGTCGGACCCGCAGCTGTCGCCGGACGGGCGCTACCTGGCCTTCTCGGTACGGGCCACCGACTGGGCCGCCAACCACGGCGTCGGCGAGATCTGGATGCTGGACCGCCGGGCCCCCGCGCTGGCGGCCCGGCCCCTGGCGATCTCGGAGAAGCCGGCGAACCAGCCGCGCTGGTCGGCGGATGGGCGCACGCTCTACTTCCTTTCCGCCCGCACCGGCGTGCAGCAGGTCTGGCGCACCGACGCCGACGGGGCGGTGGCGACGCCCGTCACCGACCTGCCGATCCACGCCAGCAGCTTCCGCATCAGCCCCGACGGCCGCACCCTGGTGGTGGCGCTGAACGTCTTCCCCGACTGCGACACCCTGGCCTGCACCAAGCAACGGCAGGATGCGCGCAAGACCGGCCAGGTCTCGGCCCAGGGCTTCGACCACCTGCCGATGTTCATCTGGGATGACTGGCAGGCCGGTGAGCGGGCGCAGCTGTTCGCCATCAAGCTCAACGCCGACGGCGCGCCGGTCAGCGCCCCGGTCCCCCTGACGAAGGGCCTGGACAGCGACGCCCCCGACAAGCCGTTCGGCGACGACAGCGACTATGCGGTCTCCAACACCCAGGTGATCTTCTCGGCCCTGGAGCCGGGCAAGCCCTGGGGTGGCGGATCGCGCTACCAGCTGTTCGCCGCGCCGCTGGACGGCTCGGCGCCGCCGAAGGCTCTGGCGGGCTTCGGCGAGGGCTCGCTGGGCAAGCCCACCCTGTCGCCCGACGGGACGCGGCTGGCCTATCTCACGCGCAAGGACAGCTCCGACGACGTGCGCTCGGCGGTGATGGTGCGCGACCTCAAGAGCGGCGCGCCGCATGAGGCCGATCCCGGCTTCGACCGATCCGCGGACGCCCTGCGTTGGAGCCCGGACGGCAAGACCCTCTACGCCACCATGGGCGACCTGGGCCGCGAGAAGCTGTTCGCCATCGACGTGGCCGCCGGCAAGGTGAAGCCCCTGACCGAAGAGGGCCAGGTGAGCGGCGTGACCGCGGCCGCCGACCGCGTGGTGGTGGCCCGCGACAGCCTGACCGGCCCGGCCCAGCTCTACGAGATCGTCCGCGCCGGCGAGGCGCCGCTCACCAACCAGAACGCCCGGGTGCTGGCCGACTTCGCCTTTTCCAGGCCCGAGCAGTTCAGCTTCAAGGGCTGGAATGACGAGACCGTCTACGGCTACGTCCTGCCACCGCAGGGCTACCAGCCCGGGAAGAAGTATCCCGTCGCCTTCCTGATCCACGGCGGCCCGCACGGGACCTTCGGCGACGCCTGGAGCTACCGCTGGAACCCCCAGGTCTGGACCGGCATGGGCTTTGCCGTGGTGATGGTCGATTTCCACGGCTCGTCCGGCTACGGCGAGGCCTTCGCCCATTCGATCGTCGGCCACTGGGGCGACCGGCCACTGGAGGACCTGCAGAAGGGCTGGGCCACGGCCCTGGCCAAGTACCCGTACCTGGACGGCGGCCGCGCTTGCGCCCTGGGCGGCTCCTACGGCGGCTACATGATCGCCTGGATCGCCGGCAACTGGAACGCGCCCTGGAAGTGCCTGGTCGACCACGACGGCGTCTTCGAGACCCGCACCATGGCCCTGACCACCGACATCCCCGGCTTCTCGGAATACGAGACCAACGGCCTGGTCTGGGAGCACGGCGCCGACTACGAGCGGTTCAACCCGATCAACCACCTGGCCGACTGGAAGACGCCGATCCTGGTGATCCACGGCGGCAAGGACTACCGCGTCCCGCTGGGCCAGGGCCTGGGGGCCTTCACCGCCGCCCAGCGCAAGGGCGTGCCGTCGCGCTTCCTCTACTATCCCGACGAGAACCACTGGGTGCTGAAGCCGCAGAACTCGGTGGAATGGTACCGCAACGTCGAGGCCTGGATGCGCCGCTGGCTGCCGGCGCCGGCGACTGCGGCGGATTGACCGGACTTCCGGCCCCGCTTTCGAACCGGGCGTTAACCAACGCGGGCGGACAACGCTTCCGCCCATGGGAAGGAGCGGACGGCCTTGCTGACCTGCCTCGTCGTCGACGACAGCCGCGTGATCCGCAAGGTCTCGCGCCGGATCCTCGAGGACCTGGGGTTCGAGGTGGCGGAGGCGTCCGACGGCGTCGAAGCGCTGGCCTGGTGCAACGCCATGATGCCCGATGCGATTCTGCTGGACTGGCGCATGCCCGGCATGGACGGCCTGGAGTTCCTGCGCCGCCTGCGCGCCGCGCCCGGCGGCGACCGGCCCAAGGTGATCTTCTGCAGCGTCGAGAACGAGATCGAGCGCATCCGCGAGGCGCTGGACGCCGGCGCCGACGAATACATCATGAAGCCCTTCGACGGCGGGATCGTCGCGGGCAAGCTCAGCTACCTGGGGATGGTCGCATGATCAGCGCGGCCGACCGCATGTTCGTGGCCGCCCTGTGCCTGGCCCGCGCCGGCCTCAAGGTCGATGTCGAGAAGTCCTATCTGATGGAGAGCCGCCTGGCGCCGGTGGCGCGGCGGGAGGGCTACAGCTCCGCCCACGAGTTCGTGGCCGCCCTGCGCGACCGCGGCGAGGAACGCCAGGGCTGGGCGGCGGTCGAGGCCATGGCCGTGCCCGAGTGCGAGTTCTTCCGCGACCGGGGGATGTTCCACGCCCTGGCCGGCAGCGTGCTGCCTGCCCTCGCCCAGGCGCGGGCCGGCGAGACGGTGCGGGTCTGGAGCGCGGCCTGCGGCGGCGGCCAGGAGATCTACTCCCTGGCCA
>Ga0136846_1232531_pt1 | contig 50609 bp, 45 predicted proteins | sample HopSoiMetagenom2_FD_96841 | JGI IMG/M metagenome (GOLD analysis project Ga0136846, IMG submission 96841) | Grasslands soil microbial communities from Hopland, California, USA - 2 Assembly 2016 (version 4) | ecosystem: Environmental > Terrestrial > Soil > Grasslands | place: USA: Hopland...
ATTTCGCTTTTCAATCTGAAATCTAAAATCCGCAATCTGAGATCCGATTGAGTTGAGTGCGCCGATTTCGGCTAGCGTCTTGAGTTCTTCTTTGCGCAGTTCGAGGACGCGGCGGGTCAGGTCGTGGATGGAACTGAACCGGGATTTGGCGCGTTCCCGAAGCAGGGCCCTTCCAGCGTCTTCACGCAGGCCGCGAACGTAGCGCAGTCCCATGCGGAGGGCGATGAGTCCCGAGTCCTGAGTACCGAGTTGCGAGTCTGAAGATTCCCCCGCCCCTCGCGTGCGCTCGGGTGTCGGAATGACAAAGCTTTTACCGGGTACTGGGTGCTGAGTACTGGGTACTGATTCCAGCGTGCAATTCCATTCTGATTTCGTCACATCGACCGGCAGCAGTTTCAGGCCGTGACGTTGGGCATCTTTCACGATGGTAGCTGGCGAGTAGAAACCCATGGGCTGATTGTTCAGCAACGCGGCGGTGAAGGCCGCGAGGTAATGGCACTTCAAATACGCGCTGGCATAGGCGATGAGCGCGAAGCTGGCAGCGTGGGATTCGGGGAATCCATAGAGCGCAAACGAGGTGATCGAGAGGATGATTTCTTCCTGCGCCTTCGGTGAGATTCCGTTGGCGGTCATGCCGGAGCGGAGCTTGGATTCGATCTCGCGCATGCGCGCTTGCGAACGTTTGAATCCCATGGCGCGGCGGAGATCTTCGGCTTCGCCTCCGGTGAAGTTCGCGGCGACCATGGCGATGCGCAGCAACTGCTCCTGAAAAAGAGGAACACCGAGCGTGCGCTCAAGAATTGGTTTGAGCGAAGGGTGCGCGTAGGTGACTTCCTGCCGTCCCTGGCGGCGCTCGAGAAAAGGATTCACCATCTGTCCAACAATTGGCCCGGGACGGATGATTGCGACCTGGACGACAACATCGTAAAAGCGTACCGGGCGCAGACGCGGCAGGCAGGACATCTGCGCGCGGCTTTCTACTTGAAACATTCCGACTGTGTCTGCTTGCTGCAGAGTCGAGTAAACCTGAGAATCATCCGCCGGAAGATGCGCGAGATCAACCTCTTCGTAGTAGTGGTCACGAATCAGTTCGATGGAGTCCTTGAGCACGGCCATCATGCCCAGGCCGAGCAGATCGACCTTGACGATGCCCATGTCGGCGCAATCTTCTTTGTCCCATTGCACGACGACGCGGCCGGGCATGGAAGCGGGTTCGAGTGGGACCACGGAATCGAGTTGTCCCTGGCAGATGACCATGCCGCCGGAGTGCTGGCCGAGATGGCGCGGCAGGTCCTGCACGGCCAGGCAGAGTTCGTAGTATTTGCGCAGGCGCGGATGGGAGAGGTCGAGTCCGGCATCGCGAAAGCGGCGGTCGAGTGCGTCGTTTTCGTCGCGGAATTCCCAGGTCGCAACTGCAGCAGAAATCTTGGCGAGAGTTTCGGGGTCGAATCCGAGGGCTTTGCCCATTTCGCGCGCGGCCATGCGGTTGCGGTAGGTGATGACGTTGGCAGTCATGGCGGCGCCGCGCTCGCCGTATTTCTTGTAGAGATACTGAATGACTTTTTCGCGCTCGTCGCCGCTGGGCAGATCGAGATCGATATCGGGCCACTCGCCGCGTTCTTCGGAGAGAAAGCGTTCGAAGAGAAGTTCCATGCCGACGGCATCGACGGCGGTAATGCCAAGTGAGTAGCAGGCCGCGCTGTTCGCGGCGGAACCGCGTCCTTGCACGAGGATGTTTTCTGCGCGGCAGAAGCGCACCAGGTCCCAGACAATGAGGAAGTATCCGGCAAGATTGAGCTTTTCGATGAGCGCGAGCTCTTTTTCGATCTGGCGCTGGGCTTTAGCCTGCATGTCTTGCGATGCGCGTCCGTAGCGATTGCGGAAGCCGATCCAGGCTTGCTCGCGCAAGTAAGAGTCCATCGTCTCGCCTTCGGGTACGGGATAGCGCGGGAACTCGTAGCCGAGGTCGTTGAGCGTGAATTCGAGACGCTTCGAAAGATCGGCGGTGTTGGTGATCGCCTCGGGCAGATCGGCGAAGAGTTGCTGCATTTCCTGCGGAGATTTCAGGTGCCGCTCGGAGTTGCGGGCGAGCAGCCGACCGGTGGTGGACAGAGTTTTATGATGGCGGATCGCGGTGAAGGCATCGCAGAGCTCGCGGGCCTTAGGAATAGCGTAGTTGACACCATTCGTCGCGAGCACGGGGAGATGGAACACGCGGGCGAGATCGATCGCTAAGCGGTTGCGAGATTCTTCTTCGCGATGGAAGTGGCGCTGCAGTTCCACATAGACATTGTTTGGGCCGAAAATGGCGATGAGCTGATCGATCTGCTTCTGAGCTTCTTGTGGGCCGCCGTGCTGCAGGGCTGCGACCAGCGGGCCTTCGTCTCCGCCGGTGAGGCAGATGAGACCTTCCGAATGTTCTTCTAATTCCCATTTCGTGACCGCACCTTCACCTTTCCTGGCGCGCAGCTTCATTTTGGTCATGAGGCGGCAGAGGTTCTGGTAGCCCGGCCTTGACGCAACGAGGAGAGGAAGGCGGAATGACTTGGCATTCCCGTTGGATTTGTCGTTCCGAGCAGCGCGAGGAATCTCTAACTTTCCACGGTCGTGCGTAAGGCAGGGATCCTTCGACTCCGGAAGCGTTCCACTTCGTTCCGCACTTGCTCCGCTCAGGATGACAGGATCGAGAGATGCGGAAACTTCTGCGCCAATGTGCGCTTTGACTTTGGCTTTGTTGGCGGCGAGGTGGAAACGTGGAGCGCCATAGACGCCGTCCGCGTCGAGCAGCGCCATGGCAGGCATCTGGTAATGCTGGCACACTCCGATCAGTTCCTCGGGAAGCGAAGAGCCTTCGAGAAAGCTGAATGCAGAGCGAGCGTGCAGTTCGATGTACAAGTACTCAGTACCTAGCACCCACTACGCAGTACAAAACTTAACGTTCAACTGAGTACTAACTTCTTTTCAGTCATACGTTCCTTCAATGAACCATCCGCCGCCTAGCAGGTCGTGTACCAGGCGGTGAAACGAGATCGCTTCTCCGTTGCGCAGTGCTAGGTCCCATTCGTCGCGGGACCAGGCATCGCGTTCCCACCAGTCGCCGGAAAAGCGCCAGGGGCCGGCTTTCCAGAGGACCTCCCCCTGCACTTCTTTTTTCTTTGCACAGTGCAGCCGTTCGGGCTGTCCATTTTCCAGAGTTACATTTGCGCGCAGCGGAGGACGAAAGCGGCGCAGCGCGGTGACGGCCGATTGCGCTTCTGCGGAATCCGGAGTTTTCTTTTCTGGAACTCTGCGCGCAACTTCTGCGACAAAGCGGCGCATGCGGAATCCTTTGGGATGATGGGTATCGAGCAACTCCACGGCTCCGACTTTTTGTTCGCCAACAATGCCTGCGATGCGGGCGAGAGTCAGTTCCAGCTTTTCGGGTTCAGGTGAGGGTGGAAGGAAGAGGCCTCCCTGGGCGGATCGGGGACGCGCGGGTTCGGCGGTGAGGTGGATTTTCATGATAGGTGCTCCCGGCGGATGCGCGTTCAAGTCGAGTTGCAGAAGTTTCAGGAAAACTTTGGCGTCGAGCATGGGAATAGGAAGGCTCAGCTTGCGGATGAATTTTGTATGCCGTCTGGAAAGTTGCGGACCTTCGCTCCGCCGGACACCCGAGGCGGCTGTCCCCACATGATTTTGTTTAGATCCATCACTTTCACTCGGTATCCCCGGATTTTCAAACTCATCGTCGACGCCAGTAAGGTTTGAGAGTTCGAGCGTGAGGCGCAGTTCTTGCGTGGCAAGGGCGCGAGATCCCAAACGCGCGCAGAGTTGTTCCAGCAGTCGATTCAACAGAAATGCCAGCGGTTCGAGCAGAACAATCGGATGTTCAAGCTCGATGGCCTCTTCGAATACGAGAGGCGCTTCGACGGGAACCAGCGTGCGAGGGGCGGCGCCGCGCGCGAGTTGCTGCAGGCGGAGGCCTTCTTGTCCAAGGCGCTCGCTCAGCGCGATTTCAGGCAACGCGGCTAAAGCACGCAGGTTGTGAATTCCCCAGCGATCCAATGTCTCGACGAGGTTATCGGCAGTTTTTTTTCCTTCACCTTCGAGGCGATCGTTGAAAAGAACTGCTGTCGGAAGCGGGCCAAGTTGTTCGGCTTCTTTGCCGACAGGGATGATCGTTGTGCCAGGAAATCCACGCGCGGCAAGCAGAGCCGCGTCCGGATTCGAGGCCGTCGCTACATTTGCGGAGAGGCCGAGCGCGACGGCACGATCGGAGATGGCGCGGCAAATCTTCGAGATCGATCCGAAGAGAGATTCCATTCCTGCGAGGTTGAGCAGGACTGTGTCGCAGGCAGCGTCTTCCACATAGGGAGAAAATGATTGTGCGCAGTCGAGCAGGGCGGCATGCGTGGAGTTTTCCTGCAGAGGAGAGCGCGGACGCAGCGCGAGTTCGGAACAAAGTTCGGCTTGCGCCTTGGTCATGGTTGGAGTGATGCCGAGACGCTTCGCGTATTCATTGACGGCGATCAGCTTTTCGAGCGGAGGCTTGCCTGCGAAAATGGCAACGGGATGCGAATGCAGTTCCGGCTCCGCGCGGAGTGCGGCCGCAATCGAGAAATTCGGGATGTAGATGCAGGCGAACATGAAGCTGTATCCAGTAGCCAGTTATCACTGCCAGTTCGATTTCATCCGGCCCAAGCTGTTTTGGTTTCGAATGCGATCGAGTGTGCGGGTTTGCGGTCCATACGCGAGCGGATGAGTTCCGCATGAATTTCCAACCCGGTGAATAGATTTATGTGCGACAGTTCCGTACCCGTCGGGGTGTTCGAGTAATTTTTCTTTCGCCCCTCCGGGGCTTGATCTTTCTCATTGCCGAACCCACGGCTTGCGGCGTGGGCTGCACTCTGTCGCCGCTTTGCGGCTGATGGCTCGATATCGACAACATGATTGTTTTTGGGTGCCGGCTCCAGTTTCAGCAGGAGCGACGAGCAGCTTCCGGCGATGGGCTGCTGCTCGATCGCGAGCAGGATTGTGGCTTTGTGTTCGACGGCGCGGCGAAAGCGAAACCACGTGGTCAGCGGAATGCGGCGCGCCGATTGCGGCGGCACGTCGGCCAGGTCGAGGATGATCAGGCCGAAGCCTCCGCTTTCGAGCAGCAGGTCGGTCGCGCGCAGGACTTGCTCGAGGCGGTGCTCGGATTCGCGCGATGAAATTTCTTTTGAACCGGCGATCGTGGAATCCTTTTGTGAGAAAATCTCCACCCTACGAAAAGGGCGTGGGGTGGGGCACCCACCTTCCGGGGATTTGGACTTCGAAGCAATCTCTTCTCCGCAGCGCACCCAGAGCAGGCGGTCTAAATCCACTCCAGCGGCCGCCATTGATTGGGGATCCAACGAGTCGTTGGCATCGATCACGGCACAGAATTCTCCCCGGCGGGTGGCCGCTGCGAGCGTGGCAAGAAGGACCGTGGTTCGTCCGGAGGAGGCGGCGCCACAGATTTCGGTGAGGCATCCGCGGGGAAGGCCGCCGGTGAGGGCATCGAGTTCGGGGATGCCGCTGGAGGCCATTTCCGACGCGGGGCGGATGGCGAGCTGGGAAGCGGGAAGTACGCTCGCCAATCTAGGGTCATCTAGGGATCCTTCGACTCCGCGGGAAATGCGCTTCACGCATGTCCCGCTCCGCTCAGGATGACAATAGACGTCGGGCTCGGCGTCAGCCTCAAAAAGAAAAGGGCGGCGCAAGGCCGCCGAAGTGGAAATCACCGCGGAAGACATAAAAACCTCAAAGATTTCAGGGAACGCCGGAGCTGAGGCCCCGGAGGCGAGATCATGCATTTTCGCTTTTTATTCGCCTAAGGAGATTGTGCTCCGCCAGGGGGGTGTTGTCAAGAGGGAGGTCGAGCTATTTTTCTTCCGCTCTCCCGCGCATGCCGGTTACGGCACTTACGTGAATACGGAAGAAGACGGGCGTAATGTCCTGGTCGCGCAGCTGAATACGGCGTTCCGCCAACGCGTTCAACCACCAGTGATGGCGCTTTTCCATGAGGCGGCGGGCGTGGGCGCGTTCATCGCCGCGCTGCGGATCTGGCAATTCTTCATATTCGCCATTGGCAATGACACTGACCCAATCCGATTGCGCGTTGATCTCGTCCACTTGCACGCATACTTTGGGATTCGCGCGCATCCACTCAATTTTCTGCCCCAGGGTCGAGAAGACGTAGATGTAGCCATCTTCGTAGGCGATGCCCACCGGCACGATATAAGGTTGGTCGTTGAGCGAGCAGCCGAGCCTTCCAATGGAGGCACGCGTTAGAATCTCGCGGCATTCTGTGTTTTGGATTTCATGAATGAGCATGACTTGCACTTGAATGGATCGTAGCACTCTCGTCCGGGATACTGCGATCCTTCCCCGAATGGATGTCCCACTCCGAAAGCTGGTTGCAGAGAATGTCTTGTCTGCCGCAGCTTCTGCCCTGACACCCAGCTAACAACCGTTTTGACGCTCACTTCGCTCTGTTCCAGCCGTCTAAGCGCATCGGCACGCCAGAGTGTGCTCGATTCATTTCAATCCGATGCTGACCACAATTTGATTGCCTGATCCCCGGGCAACGACAGGAGCTTCCATGCAAAGAATTCGTCCGCTGATTTTATTGCTTGCTGTGTTGTTCATTGCGAATTTCAGTCAGGCTCAGACCGCGACTGGGGAAACATTGATGCTCGACCTGCCGCGAGCGAGCCAGCGCGCGCTCGTATCGCAGCGCATCGGCATAACCGATGTCACGATTCACTATCATCGTCCGCTGGCGAATGGACGCCAGATTTGGGGCAAGGTCGTTCCGTACGGCCAAGTTTGGCGGGCGGGAGCGAATGAGAATACGACGATTACCTTCACCGATCCAGTCACCATCGAAGGTCAGCCACTCGAGAAAGGCACGTACGGGCTGCACATGATCCCGAATGAAAACCAGTGGACCATCATCTTCTCGAAGAATGCGACGTCCTGGGGCAGTTTTAGTTACAAGCAGGAGGAAGACGCTTTGCGCGTCAACGTGAAGCCACAGGCGGCAGAGTTGCGCGACGCACTCGCGTACGATTTCGACGATGTCAAGCCGGATTCCACGGTCGTCATCATGCGGTGGGAAAAGGTCGCAGTTCCGTTCAAAGTGCACGTCAATGTGAATGACCTCGTAACAGCAAGCATTCACCGTCAACTGCATGGCCTTAACCAGTATTACTGGGAAGGCTGGGACGACGCTGCCGGATATTTCCTCGCCAACAAGATTAATCTCGAGGAAGCCCTCAAAGATGAGGATCAATCGATCCAGGCCGAGGAGCGTTATGACAACCTGATGAACAAATCGAAAATCCTGGAAGCAATGGGGCGGCAGCAAGATGCTTCGTCTTTCAAGGAGAAAGCTCTCGAGAAAGCCAACGCCGTGCAGCTGTATGTGTACGGCCGGCAGCTTCAAGGAGAGAAGAAGCAGGACGAGGCGCTAAAGATATACGAGTCGAACGCCAAGAAGTATCCAGAGTATTGGACCTCGCATCTTGGGTTGGCCCGCGTGTATAGCGCCAAGGGAGATTTCGACAGTGCAGTGAAGGAACTCAAGCTGTCGATGCCAGGAGCGCCTGAGGCGAATATGAACGCGCTGCAGGGGTATTTAAAGCGGCTGCAGAATAAGGATGATATTAACCGTTAACACTGGGGCGAAAGCCCTCATCAGCGCTTGAATCAGCAACGCGGCGCTCGGCTTCGCCGTCGCTGACGGGGGTCGCGACATGAATTGGAAAAGGGCCAGCCTTTCCGGGCTGGCCCTAACATTTGCTTACCACACTCGGCATGCATTCGCCCGGACCATCTTCTGTCCGGCTTTGCAGCTGAATGCGTCGGCGAATTCCGGCATGTTCGACACCACGTTGTCGATGCGGAATACCGGCAGGGAATGCGGATCGGTCGTGACAATCAGGCGAGCGATCTGCGGCCGTATATTCGCACACCATGAATATGCGGTGCCCAGGAAAAAGCGCTGCCGATAGGTCCAGCCGTCGGGGCCTTTGTCGTCGAGCGTCTTTCCTTGCTGCTTCAACGTGGTTTCCAGGGCGGCAAGCGCAAGTCGCAGGCCACCGTTGTCGGCGGTATCCTCGCCTTGGGTCAGCAAGCCATTCTGTTTCACGCCATCGCCTGCGTCGGGAACTTCTTGCGTGTATTCGTCGGAGATGCATTTGCCGCGTTCGTCGTATTGCTTGGAGTCCTCGGCAGTCCACCAGTCGCGCAGGTTTCCCTTGGAATCGAACTTCCGCCCCTGATCGTCGAACCCGTGAATAATCTCGTGACCGATGATCATGCCGATGGCCCCGTAGTTTACGGCATCATCTTTCGACGCATCGAAGTAGGGTGGCTGGAGAATTCCGGCCGGGAAGTTGATGGTATTGAGCTGCGGATCGTAGTAGGCGTTGATCGTAGGAGGAGTCATCGTCCATTCGGAACGATCCACAGGTTTGCCGATCTTCGCGACCCAGCGTTCGAATTCAAAGGAGGATGCGTTCGCAACGTTGTTGAGCCAGCTGTCGCGGGAGATCTTGACCGTGGAGTAGTCTCGCCAGCGCGAGGGATAGCCGATCTTGTCTTCGATCCCTTTCAGTTTAACGGCAGCCTGTTCCTTCGTAGCCGATGACATCCAGCTGAGGCTTTGAATGTCCGAGGTCAGCGCGGTCTCGATTGCGTGTACCAATTGCAGAGTGCGGGCCTTGCTTTCAGGCGGGAACGCGCGATCAACGTAGGCCTGTCCGAGCGCTTCTCCGAGATCACGGTCGGCGCCATGGACGCATCGGCGCCAACGCGGAAGTTGCTGCTCGGCCCCGGCGAGAGTATGCGCGAAGAAATCGAAGTTTTCGTCGACAAGTGCCTTGGTCAGAAACGGCGCAGATCGATGAATCACCTGCCACCGCAGGTAGGCCTGCCAGTGAGGAAGCGGATGATCGTTGAGCAGTTTCTCTTCCGCCCGGAAGAAATCGGGCGAAGTCACAATGTAGTGATCGGCAACGGGAGCCTTCACCGCCTTTAGGTAGGCATCCCAATTGATCGAGGGCATGAGTTCGCGGATTTGCGCGAGACTCATTTTGTTGTTGACGTTCTTGGGGTCACGGCGCTTCACGTTATCCATCTGCGCCTTGGCCAGAGCGGTTTCAATCTCGATTACAGTGCCAGCGTCAGCAGTGGCTTGCGCCTCCGGCTCACCCGCAAGAGCGAACATCTTTTGCAGATGAGCGCGGTACTTGGTGAGCAGTTCCTTCGACTTTTCGTCTGTGTTCAGGTAGTAGTCACGGTTGGGCAGGCTCAAACCACCCTGATCCAGTCCTGCGACGACCATCGAAGCATTGTCATAGTCCTGCTGCCCGGTGAAGCCGAACAATGTCGAGTTGGTTTGATTGTCACTTGGCTGCCACGCGCCAGGGTACAAGTGCTGAAGATGCGCGATCTCAAGGGTGATGTCTTTCTTGGATTTAACCGCGGCGACGCGATCGAGCTCTGCCTGCAACGGCTTCAGTCCAGCGGCTTCAATCCCGCTCTCATCCATACAGGAGGCCCAGTAATCGCCGATCTTCTGTTGGATGGGGTTCCGAGTCGAGCCATTTTTGCTTGCGGCTTCCATCGTCTCGCGCAGGATGCCTTCGTTCCACAGTTCGAGTCCGCTGCCGGTAGTCCAATAGACCTGGTCGGGAGGGATTGGATTCGCGCCTATCCACTTGTTGCACGAGTACTTGTAGAAGCTATCGCAAGGGTTCAGTGCTTTGTCCACCAGATCGGGGTCGAAGCGTTCGAGCTTGGGCTGCTTTGCGGCCTCAGAACCTTGATCGACGTGTGGCAGAGCCGTTTGGGCACTAATCGTCTGGGCGGAAATCGTGGCGATCGCGAGTGCGATCGCCAACACCGTACAAAGTCGGGGAATGGACATAGATCCTCGTTGGGATGAATTTGAGTTGAATCTGAACAGGGGGGCACGCTTGAAAGTTACGCATGAACAGGGGTGCCAGTTCCGTATTCGCGTGCGGAGAAATCCCCCCTGTACATGATACAGACGAGCGTCCGGGCCGGGGGTTAGCGCGTAGGGCCGAATGGTTTACCCGGTATTATGAAGCCCCGCGGCAATGCCGTTAATGGTAGCTCCCATGGGATATTCGAGTTCCGAGGCCGCTTGTCCATCCTGTTTGCGCCGCAGAAGCTCGACTTGGATTAGGCTCATGGGATCCACATAGGGATTGCGCAGTCGGATCGAACGGGCAAGAACGCGGTTTCGAGCCAGCAGGTCGCGTTGCCCAGTCACCCGCAGGATCATACGGCGCGAGCGCAGGAATTCTTCCTCGAGCATACTGAACACGCGTTTTCGGAGAGCCGTGTTCTTGACGAGCGTGGAATAATTCTGCGCGATGCCGAGGTCGGCTTTCGCCATCCCAAGCTCGACGTTGCTGATCATCCCCGAGAACATTGGGAAGCCCTTCGCTATCTCGCGCAGCAGGTGATCAGCGGCAGCGCTCTTGTTCGAAAACTGCTCCAGCGCTAAGCCTACGCCGAACCATGCCGGCACGGCGAAGCGGCTCTGCATCCAGCCGAAGACCCAAGGGATGGCACGTAGATCCTCCAGGCGGCGGCCTTTCGCGCGCCGGGCAGGACGTGAGCCGATGCGGGCCGTGTCGAGCTCATTCACCGGCGTGCCCTGTTCGAAGTATTCGAGCACGTCAGGGTTTTCAGCGATCTGCTCGCGATAGAAGTGGAACGCCGTCTCCGACATCTCTTCAATGGCATCTTCCCAGTTCTTCGGGTGTTCTGATTGCGCAGGGGGCCGCAGCAATGCTTCGAGACTTGCAGCCATCATCAACTCAAGATTCCACTCCGCAAGAACGGGATCGGCATATTTCCAGTTAAGAACCTCGCCCTGCTCCGTGACGCGGAGTTGGCCCGTGAAGCATCCCGGCGGCTGAGCGAGAATAGCCGAGTGGGTGGGACCACCGCCTCGGCCGACAGTGCCTCCGCGGCCGTGGAACAAGCGCAGCTTCACTCCGAACTCTTCCGCTGTGCGATGCAGTCCGCGATGCGCTTTGTAGAGTTCCCAAGTGCTGGTGAGCATGCCTCCGTCCTTGTTGGAGTCGGAGTATCCCAGCATGACTTCCTGCCAGTGTCCCCAGGACTCAAGGAGGGGCTGGTACTCGCGATCGCTCCAGAGCTTGCGCATGACGGCGCTGGAAGCGCGCAGTGACTCGATCGATTCAAATAATGGGACCGGCATCAGACCCGGGTCAGCTGCCGATCCGGCAACTTGAACGCCGGTTCGTTTTGCGAGTTGCAGGACTGCCACCACATCGGCTTCGGATTCCGCGCCACTAATCACGTATTGCCGGATCGATTCGGGCGGATAACTCTGCTTCAGCCGGCGCACAGTCTCAAAGGTTTCAAGCAACTCGCGAGCTTCGGCGGATTCGGGCACGCCGTCGAGAGCTGGTCCCAGCTGTTTGATGACCTGAGCATGAACACGGGCATGCTGGCGGATGTCGAGCGCGTGCAGGTGAAATCCGAATTTCCATACTTTGCGCATCAGAGAACCGAGATAGGTGCGCGCAAGCCGCTCACCACGATTGGCGATCAGACTGTGCCATACGAGGAGCAGGTCCTGCTCGAATTCAGCGGCGCTCGCGTAAGCTGCGGGCGCGCCCATTGCATCGCGCGTTTGCTGCAAGCGATGGAAGACATAGGAAAGAAAGCGGCGGTAGCTTTCAGTCTGGTTGCCCGGGCCCCACGCGATATGAACTCCGGGAAGGGTGCGTTCGTAATCTTTCAAGCGGTCGAGAAGTTCTTTCGAAATGCCCGTCTGCCGTTTTGAAGAACTGAGGCGATCGCTCAGAGATTCCACGTCATAGAGATATTCACGAAGTATCACGCCCCGGGCAGCGTCGAGCGCGTCCTGTATGCAGTGTGGCTTTACGAGCGGGTTACCGTCGCGGTCGCCGCCGATCCACGAGCCGAAATGGAAGACGTTCGGCACAGTGGATTCGTCAAGCTTCAGTCCATAGACAGCTTCAAAGGCCTCGACAATCTCGTGGTAGATCCCTGGAAGGGAATCGAACAGCGAAAGCCGAAAATAGCGTAAGCCCATGCGAATCTCGTCGTTCACGGTCGGCTTAGCGAGGCGTACCTCGTCGGTCTGCCAAAGAGATGTGACTTCGGCGCGAATCTGGTCTTCGCAGCTCTCGGCCTCTTCGGCTGTGAGGGGCAACCTATCGAGGCTCTCGAGTTGCTGGGCGATACGGCGGCGTTTGAGCAGAACCGTCTGCCGGGCCACCTCCGTCGGATGCGCGGTGAATACCGGGGTGATGCGGATCTGATTCAGGGCTGCCAGCGCATCTTCTCCCGAGGTGCCAGCCTCTTTCATGCGAAGAAGGGTTCCGCGAAATGATCCGGGAACGGGCGGAGTGTCGCGGTCGAGCTTGCCGGCTCTGCGGCGGCGCCTGCGATGGTTTGTCTCCGCGAGATTGGTCAATTCGAAATAAGTGGCGAATGCCTTTGTGACCTGGTAGGCGCGGGATAGGTCCATGGCAGAAACGATCTTCTGCGCCTGCAGCATTAGTTCTGAGGCTGAGGATTGTTCGGGCGTGCGGCGGGCCACCTCGCGATGCTCAATGAGCAACCGGCGCAGCTCTTCCACCATTTCAAACAGCTCCTGGCCAGATTGTTCAATGACCACTTGGCCCAGAATCGCGCCTAACGAGCGCACATCGCGACGCAGGGGATTGTCCTTGGCCGGCTCATCCGACGGAGCGGTCAGTTCAGCAAGGCGCGCTTGCTGGTCATCCGCTTTCCACAGTGGCTTGAGTCGATTCGGCATCGCAGGGATTGCAGACAGAATAAATGACAATGCGGCTGAGAGGGGAAACGAAGTAGTCAGAAGCGCAGCGCGATCGGAGGACTTCGAAGCGACATCCGATGCCGCGTAACGTCTTGAGACACTGCGGATGCGGGGATCTAGCTCGCTGCCTTCTTCTTTGGGAGATGCCGCAGGCTGCGGCCTTCGACGAGGCTATAAAGGTCTTCGGCCAGGTTGGTGGTGTGATCCCCGGCGCGTTCCAACGCCTGGGCCATCAGCAGAATCTCGAATCCGGATGTGTCGCCTTGCGCGACAGTTTCCGCCAGATGTTTTTGAAAGAGGCCATGGCAGATCCGGTCGATTTCCTTATCCATCTGCAGGACCTTGCGGGCGCATTCAACATCGAGCGTTGAAAAACCTTTGTGGATAAGATCGAGCATCTCGCGCAATACAGACGACATTTCGACGAGATTGCGCACATCCGCGGCAGGAATCCTGGCAGTTCGAGCCTGCACACGAAGCGCGACGCTCATCACCAGGTCTCCAACACGCTCCAGGTCAGTGGTGGACTTCAGGCTCGAAAGCAACTCCCGGGCGCGGGATTCACTAACGCGAGTAATCGCAGCGGGCATGCGTTCGTCGATCTGGCGCTCGATCAGATCGAGCTCCTTTTCGCAATCTTTGATGGCCAGGAAAGCCATGCGCGAAGACGAGGTCAGCAGGTCGCGGATGTTGAATGCCGCATCGCGGGCGATCAGGCAGGCCTTAAGCGCAAGGTTTGTCAGATCATCGGCACTTCGCGGTTTGGCACGGCTACGGGTGTCCGGGGAACTCGACGGCGGTGCAGTCCTGTCGGACTCGGACTCCTGCGCTTGCTTCTGCGTCGTAGCTGACTTGCGTGACATCGAGATTAAGCAACCAGTGTAGCTCCGAATTGTGAAAGGATCGTTACAACACTACTGCAGGCAAGTGCTTCGCCCGCAGAATAGAGAGGAATCGGAGATGACCATTGTGGATCACCTACGCCGCCAGTTTGCCTACGATGCCTGGGCGAAGGCACTCGCGTCCTTATGGCTCGAGTATCTGGCCAACACCGCCGATCTCGATAAGGCGATTTCCTACCAGAACAGCAAAGGTGAGGCGTGGTCGAGCGCAGTGATCGATGTGCTCACCCACGTGCTGATGCACTCGGCCTACCACCGCGGCCAGATCGCGAGCCACATGCGCGAGAGTGGACGTACACCCGCGTATACAGACTTTATCCATGGAATCCGCCAAGGGCTGGTGAAGTAGCTTTGCGGGCATCCACGATAAAGACGTAAAATTTCAGCGATGAGAAAACCGATTTTGCTGATCGCGGTACTGTGCGCCGTTTCTCTCTTTGCGTCGGACGAGGGAAAGATCCCACCCATGCCAATCGCTGTCACGAGCAATGCCGTGGCTACCCTGAAGGGCGGGCTCGAGGTGTACTCGATCATGGGGATGGGCACAAAGAAAACATGGGATGACGTCAGCAACAAGATGTACCAGCTGCGTTTCAGATCCGGCAAGTGGACGGAAAGCCACGCCGTCCCCGGAGTCGCAGGGCGTTTAGGCGCGTCGGCCGTGGGTGCGAAAGGGGAGATCTTCGTCTTCGGTGGGTACACAGTCGATGGCCAGGGAAATGAGTTTACGCTTGCGGATGTGAATGCATTCGTCCCTGAAGACCAGCGCTGGTATCGAGCCGCCGATATTCCCGTTCCAGTGGACAGTGCAGTCATCGGCGTCACGCATGACCGCTACGCATACCTTGTTGGCGGACGCTCGAAGAATGGGCCGGTTAGCAACGTACAGGTTTACGACGCCGAAAAGAATACTTGGACTCAGGCAACAGCTTTCCCTGGTGTGCCTGTGTATGGTCATGCCGGAGGCTTGACGGACGAAACGATCGTCGTCGCTGATGGCGCGAAGAAAGATCCCACCGGACATTACGTTGTGTCCGACGAGTGTTGGATGGGAAAGATCGATCACAAGGATCCTAACAAGATCGAGTGGAGCAAACTGCCCGCCCATCCTGGGCCGGGGCGTTTTGGAATTGTCGCAGGCGGGGGAGACCATCGCGTCCTGTTCTCCGGCGGCACGACTGACGTTCACAACTACAAATTCCTCGACCAGCAGGGCAAGACTGCCGAGATTTCACCCGTGACTTTCGCCTTTGATTTGCATGGCAATCGTTGGGAGACAATCACGCAGGACACGTACGACGTCCGGGCGGACGGGCGCGGGATTCTGTTCACCCCGCTTGGTCCAATTGTCGTTGGGGGAACGCTCAAGAATTCCGCAGTCTCGGCAAGAGTATTAGTAATTCCTAAGAAATAGGATCGAGGGCAGTACCTTGGTGACATCGCGTTTCTGCACGCGACGTTTTACGATGGCGGCAGTTACACAGAAGCTCTTCGCTTCGACCTCCTGAGAGAATGCGGCGGATGTCTCGGACATCCGCCCCGTTTGTTTTGACTCGACGCAGGTGCATTAGCGACCCCGACGTTGTGCCACTCAGGGCACCGTGTCTACGGACGGGTGCGAGCTGTCGCCGGGAACTCTGGAAGAGTCAAGATAAGGAAGATGGGGCGGGAGGAACGGTATCGAACCGTCATCTCCGGGATGGAGCCCCGGCGCATTGCCGTGGTTATGCTACTCCCGCGCGGACGTCACGACAGGGGATTCAAGGTATTTCAAGCTCCAGTCCCTGTCAACATGTCTCGTCGCAGCTCTTTGCTTTTGTGACCTAACCGGAACGGCGGCTGTCCTACCGCGCGCGAGCGAGCACCAGGGTTACATCGTCGGGCTGCTCGTGATCTCCGATCCAGGTGTCCACCGCAGTCGTGACAAGCTGGCTGATCTGCGGCAAAGGCTGGTCGCGATTGTCGCGGACCAAGTCAATGAGGCGCTGCTCGCCGAATTCGCCGAATTCATTCTCGGGTTCCGTAACGCCATCACTGTACGCCACGAAGATCTCTCCCGGATGCATTTGGACAGAGCCTTCGTCGTAATTCATGTTATCGAAAAGGCCCACCACTGTTCCGCCAGCTTCGAGGCGTCGGATGGCGCCATCACGTGCGATCAGGATTGGCGGCAGATGACCTCCATTGCTGTAAGTGAGCTGATGCGAACGTCCGTCGTAGATTCCGAGAAAGAGCGTCGCGTATTTCTCGGCCGGGGTGCTCTCGTAGAGTTGATGGTTCAGTAAGCCGAGCAGCGCTCCCGGCGAAACCTCAAGCCCTTCGGGCCAGGTGGCCATCACTCGGCCAGAGCCTGCAACGGCGCCGACAGCGACTGGCTCTCGCATTTGCGGCAGCCTTTCGAGGCTATAGGCTCTGACGGCCGAGTGAATTGTGGCCATCAGCAGGGCAGCCGAAATACCTTTGCCGCTGATGTCGCCCACCGCGAGAATCAACTTGTGTGAACTGGCGGTCAGGAAATCGTAGTAGTCTCCGCTTACGGTGCGGGCAGGGCGGCAGAACCCGTGTACTTCGAGTGATTCGAGTTCGGAGACCGCTGGCGGGAATAACTGAGCTTGCACTTCCTTCGCAATGCTGAGTTCGTTCTCCAGCCGCTGTTTTTCTTTCTGTTCCAGGATCAGCTTCTCAATGGACTCGGTCATCGAGTTAAACGAAAGCGCCAGGTCGGCAAGCTGATCTTTCGACTGCACTGGAATGCGATGGCTGAAATCACCGCGATCGACGTGCTTGGTCGCTTCATGCAGTTGGGCCACAGCGGCGGTTACAGTTCGCGTCATACGCGTGCCGATGATGAGCGCAACCAGTTCGATGACCGTGAACAGAATGGCTACTCCCACCAGAAAGTAAGCGACTCCGCGTACGAATTCGCCGAGGGCGGCAAACAGATGCGTGTACAGGACCGCAGGCCGCGTTGTCACCTGCAACAATGCGCCCACATTCTGGGGCTCGCCGTTATTCCAGTCCACTACTTTCAGCGGTGTTCCAAATGTGATCTCCCGGTCGAAGCTGCCGGTGGACTCGGGTGTAGCGCCGACAGTGAAGTCCGGGCCCAGAACAGCTCTGTTCGCACCCTTGTTGGAGCCGATGACTATATCTCCACTCTTGCTCTTTTGTGATGAGTAGGACACTCCAGAGTTCTGAGCCTGTTTCTGAGAACCTTCTTCGCTGATGCCGGATGTGTACAGCGTGATCTCGCCGAGATCGGAGGCGATCCTGCCAACCAGATCTTTGTCGAAAGGTTCGCTGGTGACTACGGTCAACTGGCTCGATCCAGCGGGCAGAGAAGACGCCACCCGCAGATACAGCTGGTTGTGGTCGCGGACCATGTCACGAAACTTGCCTTTGACGAAGCCGGGGACGGTGAGCGAGGCACCTTCAAATTCGCTGCAGAGTGGTAACGGCTTATCGCCGTACCACGCGCAAACCTGCCGTCGGTTCCACGCGGAGTCGCGCTTCCTCAATCCCGCAAGCGATTCGGCCTGTGGTTTCTCCCCACGCTCCAGGTGGGCCGCTAATTCGCTAGTGAGGGTAGTATTCACCGCTTCCAGGCTGCGAAGCTGGCTGTGAACCTCCGACGTCACAATAAACACGGCGAACTGACCGCCCAAACCATACAGCGTGACCAGGCCCATGGCGACCAGCAGTACCGCGGGGATCACGCCAATGAATACGTATGTGACGATCAGCCGATTGCGCAATCTCCACAGGATTCGCCTCTTCACCCACTTGAAACCGAGTATGAAGAACAACACACCGGCACAGAACGCGAGGAATCCGATCCATCCACCGAGATGCTGTCCTAATGACGGGGAGAACAGCCCTAGCAGTTTTTCCACTGCATATAACAGCACTGCCATTCCCGCCATATAGCAGGCCAGGCGCGCCATTCGGCCCTGAGGCCACAACTCGGCCCGCATCAGCCGTCTCCGCAGATTTTCATAAAACTGTCGCATGCGTTCGCTCTGCAGATCACGAGAAGATCAGGAATTATAGGCGACAGGGAGTCCGATCCGACAAGGATCTGCACCTCGTACGGAGAACAGGACGATCGCCCTTCCTCCTCGCCTAAATCTCAGGATAGAGATCAAAGAAGGCTTCCAGGCTCGTTCGCAACTGCTTCTCGATATCTTCCTTGCTGCCTTCCAGCACGTGCATGGTGACATGCGCTTCGCGGCCATTGGTCAGTTTTACCGGAGCCTGGCCGACTTCCGCGATCTCTTCCGATGGCAGCAGCCTCATTCCGTACACCAGTGTCAAATTCGCCATACGTCGATTTTACGACTTTCAAGGCAGCGAAATCCGGCTTTCGCGATTTAGAAAATCGCCGCTCTCGTTTAGAATTCCGCCGTGCCCAGAATCCCGGTCCTTCCCATAGTTACGAGTCTGGCTGCGTTTCTGTTCCCGATCCCCCTGCCAGCACAACAGCAGGCAGAGGCGCCCTCTCAACAGCCACAGGTCAAGGTGAATATGTTGAACGTGTGCACGCCGTCGGCGGAGGAGCAGAAGGAGATCGCATCGGCTCTGGCGCGTGTGCCGAAGCAGCCGCTGTTCGGCTCTGACTTCGAAGTTTCCCGCGGACGCTCCACACTCACAGACCTGCCCAGCTTTATGCCCTTGGGACAGAGGACCAACGTTTCAGGGGACCCCTCGGTAGCAAGTTATGTGCGGATCCGGCGCGAGTTCTCTGTGCAGGCACTCTTTGCCAGCGTGCAGTACTCGTTCAGCAACGATGGGCAGAACATGGTTGAGACGCTAGTATTCCACGTGAGAGAGCCGAAGGACCTGATTCAAGTTTCGCTCGAAGACAGCGCCTCGGCAGTTACGTCGCCCCAGGCGATGCTCGCAACAAGTACTCCGGTGAACCGCATCCGCCTGGAGCGATTTGGGAAATCCTCGGTTGCCCTGGCGCGGTGTTACGCAGCCGAGACTGGTCCTGCTCCCGATCAAAGCGCCTATGAGCCGCTGTTCCGGAGCGCGGCGGAAATACTGACAAATTACCGCGGCGTTCTTGGCGCGAAGAGCACTGTGCCGCAGGAATTGGCGAAGACCAGCGGAGTTGTAGCTTCCGCTTCGAAAGTTAAGGCAAAATCCGTGCGCGCCAAGGCATCGACGAAGACGCCTCCGGACAAGTAGTTGGCTGCTTTCAGTGCATGGAATCGAATTCTGTACTCAACCATCTAATCTGCACATACAAAATCATCCATGAGCGAAACTCGGAATGTTGTGATCATAGGATCCGGATGTTCCGGACACACTGCTGCTCTATACACAGCTCGCGCCAACCTGAAGCCGCTGGTTGTGGAAGGTCATGAGCCCGGCGGGCAATTGTCCATGACGACGCTCGTCGAAAATTTCCCGGGATTCCCGGAAGGAATCATGGGACCACAGCTGGTTGAAAACATGCGCAAGCAGGCGGAGCGATTCGGCGCCGAATACCGAATGGCTCACCTGACCAGCGCGGACTTAAGCCAGCGTCCGTTCCTGCTGCATCTGGGACATCACGTCATACATGCGCTGACGCTGATCATCGCCAGCGGAGCTTCCGCACGGTGGCTGGGCTTGCCCCACGAACAGCAACTCATTGGACACGGGGTCTCCTCCTGCGCGACCTGCGATGGATTTTTTTTCTCGGGAAAAGAAATCGTTGTCGTGGGCGGCGGCGATTCGGCTATGGAAGAGGCGCTGTTCCTTACTCGCTTCGCCACAAAGGTTACGGTCATTCACCGGCGCGATTTTTTCCGTGCGTCGAAGATCATGCTCGAACGCGCCCAGAAGCACGAAAAAATCAAGTTCCTGCTCGATACCGTAGTGGAGGACGTCTATGACGTCCACAGGCAGGAAGTGACCGGACTCAAGCTGAAGAACATCAAGACGGGCGAGGTCCGGGACTTCCCTACCAGCGCCTTGTTCCTGGGAATTGGCCACGAGCCGAATGCGAAAATGTTTGCCGGTCAGCTCGAGACCGATGCCGATGGTTATCTTAAAACCCACAATTACGTGCATACCCGCGTGCACGGCGTCTTTGCCTGCGGAGATGTGCAGGATCGGCGCTATCGCCAGGCGATTACGGCTGCCGGCACTGGATGCATGGCCGCCATCGAAGTGGAGAAATTCCTCGAAGAGCAGGGGAAATAGCGCCGCGTTTCAGCCCACATTACCTTGGTGATCTACTATCGGTGATTGGGATTCTCTTAGACTGTCCTCACTATGAAAACCCTGATGCGGCAGGGTCTAGCGACACTTCTGCTCTTCACTGCCATAGGTGTGCTTGCACTTCGGTCTACGGCCCAGGACTCCAGCGATACGGTCCGTAAAGTACTGATCAAGACGGCGCCCGTGTACCCCACGCTCGCCAAATCGATGAACATTCGCGGCACAGTGAAACTGGAGGCATTGATCGCTCCCAACGGAGCGGTGAAATCCGTGGACGTGAAGGGTGGCCATCCGCTTTTGACCCAGAGTGCGGTAACAGCCGTTGGACACTGGAAGTTTGAGCCCGCTCCCAAGGAAACTAAGGAATCGATTGAGATTAAGTTCGACCCCCAATGAACGTTAGAGCTAGACGCCATTCAAAACTTCTGCTTTTGGGTATCTTGGTAGCATCCTCGTACTGTCGCATGGATTACTGAGTCAACAGCCTGTGTCTCTTCGCAAACTAATTGCGCGGACAGCGCCTCAGTATCCTGAGTTGGCACGCAGCATGGCACTGCAGGGCACCGTCAAAGTCGACGCATTGGTATCGGCCGATGGCAGCGTGAAGTCCGTCGAAATCAAGGGTGGGCACCCTGTGCTGGCACAAGCTGCCATGAACACCGTGCGCCGCTGGAAGTGGGAACCGGCGGCACGCGAATCTCATGGACTCGTCGAGGTCAGATTCTCTCCTGAATAGCTGCACAATTCAGTCTCACACCGAGTCATTGCGCAACAAGCCCCATGTTCTGAAGTGCTTAGCCGCGACGCAAGAGTTACTCCCCACTGCGTTCTATGAACGGTAGGCTGGTCTGACTCGAACCAGGGCAGTTCCCGGGCGTTAACACGGAGGATTTCGTTCATGCGCGCTTGCTTCGTCTGCTTTCTCCTGTTGTGCGTGAGCGTATCGGCACAACAGTCTCAACCGTCTCTAACCATCTACAACCAGGAGTTTGCGGTCGTGCGGCAGGATATTCCACTCGACCTCAGATCTGGAACAAACCAGATCAACGTCAACGACATCACGATGCATCTCGAGCCCGATTCTGTAGTCCTGCGAGATCCGTCTGGGAAACATCTGGTGAACGTGCTTGAGCAGAATTACCGGGCCGACCCCGTGTCGCAGATGTCGTTGCTATCGCTGTATGAGGGCAGAACGATCGACTTTGAGTTGCCCGACCACACGACGCTGAAAGGGAAGGTGATTCGCAGCGGATATGTTCGGCCTGACTACCTCAACATAAACGTGAGCGGGTATCAGCAGAATTATCCGTCGCAAGAGGAGTCGATCATTGAAGTAGGTGGCCAGTTGCGCTTCGGGATTCCGGGCACCCCGGTTTTTCCCGATCTCGCGTCGGACACGATTCTGAAGCCGCGTTTGGAATGGCTGGTCGCGACGGACAAGCCGGGCAAGTTTCCCGCAGAATTTTCCTATGTCACGGGAGGAATGAGCTGGCAGGCCGACTACAACATCGTTGCGCCCGAGAAGAGCGATCTCGTTGACATCGTCGGTTGGGTCACAATGGGCAACCGCACTGGCAAGACCTTCGAGAATGCGCGCATCAAGCTGATGGCTGGGGATGTGAATAAGATCCAGCCCGGAATCAGTGGCCGGAACTTTTCCGAGATGGTAACGGTATCGGCCCGTTCTGTCGCTGCGGGGCCCGGAGTGACCGAGAAGGCTTTTGACGAATACCACCTCTACACTCTCGAACGCCCGACCAGTCTCCGGGACCGCGAGACCAAACAGGTCGAATTCATTCATGCCGCCGGTGTCGCCACAAAGCAGCTTTACATCTACGACGGCGCGAAAATCGATCCCAACCGCTATATGGGATGGGACTGGGAAAACATCCGCAACGATCATTCCTACGGAACGGAATCGAATCCCAAGATCTGGGTCATGCGAGAGTTCGTGAACTCCGAGTCGAATCATCTCGGCATGCCGCTACCCAAGGGCCGCGTCCGGTTCTATCGCCGTGGCGATGATGCCCAGGTTGAATTCACCGGCGAGAACATGATCGATCACACGCCGAAGGATGAGACCGTTCGGATCTATACCGGGAATGCGTTCGACATTGCGGGCGAGCGCAAGCGGACGAATTACACGATCGACACCGTTAGGAAGTCCGCGAACGAGACATTCGAAATCCGGATTCGCAATCACAAAAAGCAGCCCGTCGACGTGCGAGTCGTCGAGCATCTCTATCGCGGTACGAACTGGGAAGTGTCAGCTAAATCGGACGAGTATCAGAAGAAAGACAGCCAGACGATCGAATTCCCAGCGTCAGTGGCGCCCGACGGCGAAAAGGTCATCACCTACACGGCGCATTACAGCTGGTAAGGTCGAAAGTATACGAGTAGAGACATAGCTTGCTACATCTCTACTCTGATGCGTGTTGCCCAGCTTCACCCCTGCTTAAATCGGGAGATCGACTCGCGCGACTCAGCCGAGGCGGCTCACAGAAAATCATTCACGCTGTGCCAGGCGCGTAAACAGAGGATACACGGCGACCATCGACGTTTCAGCGGGGGAACCGATCAAGTGGATCCGACGAATGATGCGAAATCGGAAGCAATTGCGCTTGAGAGCTAGCCGCGAGGCGAAATGCCTCCATGCTTTCTCGCCTTCCGCAAGGCCTGGAGGACCTTCAAGTGCGGGCCCGCCAAGCCGCGACGTTACTTAGGCATCCCAATCACACCCTGCCTCCTTCACTTGTGATACAAAATTCTGTGGTCCTGATCGCCCTACTTGAACGTTTGTCCCTCCCATTTCCTATCCCAGTTTATTTCAAGGTGGCAGGTACTCCATGTTGAGGGCGTTCTTTGTCCATCTTTCGGAAAACCGTTCATTGCGCAATTTTGCCGAGCGTTCTGCGATAGGGCAGCGCGTCTCCGGACGCTTCGTGGCCGGAACCGGAATCAGCGACGCCGTTCGCGTGACGCAAGCCGTCAACCGCGCCGGAATGACAGTCAGCATCGATAACCTCGGCGAGAACGTCACCAACCGCGACGAAGCCCGTCATAGCGCGCAGCTCTATCATCAGATCCTCGATGCCATCGCCGCGAATGGGCTCAACGCGAACATAAGCCTCAAGCTGACACACATGGGCCTTGATGTCGATGAAAGTCTTGCACGGGAACTGGTGAGCGGCCTGGTCGGTAAGGCAGCCTTGATGAGCCCTCCGGGGTTCGTTCGCGTCGACATGGAGGGATCTCCTTACACGCAGCGCACGCTTGATTTCGTGCACGAACTTCACGCCAGGCCGGGGCATGCGAACTCTGTCGGAACCGTCATCCAGGCATATTTGAAGCGCTCGGAAGCCGATGTCGAGAAGCTACTTTCATCCGCCATCAGAATTCGCCTGTGCAAAGGCGCATACAAGGAACCGCCCAGCATCGCGTACGAGAAGAAGTCCGAGGTAGACGGTAATTACATCAAGCTGATGAAGATGTTGATGAAGAGCGGCATCTACCACGGGCTGGCGACGCACGATGAGAACATCATTCGCGAGGCCGAAGCCTTTGCGCGCCGGGAGAATATTCCGCCAGACACATTTGAATTTCAGATGCTCTACGGTATCCGCCGCGACCTGCAGCAGAGCCTCATCAAGGATGGATGGCAAATGCGCGTCTACGTCCCCTTCGGCACCGAGTGGTATCCATACTTCATGCGACGCCTGGGAGAGCGTCCGGCCAACGTATTCTTCGTCATGAGAAACATGCTGCGGTCCTAAGCCGAACGTGCCATCGACTGGCACGTCCGGGCCAATTGCTTCGTCAACTATCGTTGCTAGCATTTGGCTATGCACAACACCGCCCCCGCCGAACTGGTTGAGATGTTCTCCGTCTTCGTGCACCCTGACATCGAAGACGAAAAGATTGACCTCGTTCGTGCGGCGCTGGTGACTGCCCGCACTGAATATCCCAAGCTCGAAGTTGAGGAATACGCCGGGCGCGTCGAGGCCCTGGCTCGTCGAGTGGCGGCGCACGCGTCCGAGGCGAGCGAGCAGAACACGCTTGCGGCGCTCAATCGCGTGTTATTTAACGAGGCGAATCTCCGGGGCAATCGCGACGACTACTACGATCCCCGAAACTCGTTCTTGAATGATGTGATCGACCGCGGCCTGGGCATTCCGATTACTCTCGCGATCTTATACATGGAAGTCGCGAAGCGCGTCGGATTCCGTCTTTCGGGTGTCGGCATGCCAGGACATTTCCTGCTGAAACACTACTCGCCCGACGGCCGCGAGATTCTGATCGATTGCTTCAGCCGCGGAGACATCCTCACGCGGCAAGACTGCCAATCCAAACTCGACGAGATCTATTCCGGCGAGATGCGGCTCCGGCCCGAGTTCCTGCAGCCCATCAGCCGCCGCCAGATTCTCACGCGCATGCTGAACAACCTGAAAACGGTCTATCTCTCAACACGCAACTTCCGCAAAGCGCTGCCCATTGCCGACCTGATCCTCGTGATCTATCCTCACTCCGCCGAGGACCTCAAGCAACGCGCACTTTTGCGTTACAGCATGGGGATGCATGGGCTGGCCGCCGAAGATCTGGATGCGTATTTGAAGATTTCCCCGAAAGCATCGGATGCCGAAGAGATCCGTCAGATGGTGCTGTCGATCCGGCGGATGCTGGCGCTGATGAACTAGACTGGCGCTACTCCTGCGGTCCGGCTTCCCCTTCTTGCGGTGGGGCCAGCGGCAAGCGCGTCACCTCGCGCATGATTCCGCGTTCCTGCTCCGAGAACATGCTCTTGAAGCGATCGGAATTGATCACCTGCTCGCGCTCATCCGGAGGCATGCTCCGCAGCTCCCGAATCTCACTTCGAACCATGCTCTGGCGATCGGGAGGCAGTTGGTGCATTTGCGCGTGAATCTCTCGCGCTTGCTGTTTCTGCTCCGGGGTCAGGTGCTCCCAGGTTTCCATGCGATTAAGCACCTGAAGCTGTTTCTCAGGTGGCAATGTCGAGAATCGTTGCAAGCGCTCCCGCAGCAACTGCTGCCGTTCCGGAGGCAGCTTTTGAAATGCAGGATCGTTCTGAAGCGCCTTCTCCTGCTCATCCGGAGCCAAGTCTTTATAACGACGCAGCCAGTCGCCCGAATGGCCTCCCTGTTGAGGCCGTTGCTGAGGCTGCGCTGCCCTCATTTCGCCTTGTGACGGTGGTGGTGAAGCCTGGTGCCTCGGTTGTGGAGATGGATGAGGTTTGTTCCGCTGCGCCAGACAAGGCAAAGGAAGGGAAGCGGCGACCATCAACACGACCGCCATAGAACACTGCGCCATGCGCTCTCCCACGCTCATCTGACTCTTCCCTTTGACTTCGCACAGTCTTGCTATGTCTTGATGTGACTACGGATTCGCCGTCACATTCTCTTGTAAATCCAGGTCATCCAGCAACTCGAAATCCGAATACATCTCATGATTCTTGTCGAGCGTTTGCAGATCGCTCACGGCGCTGCCTGGAGGCGTGGGAATGTTTGCGGCGTTCCTGGCACTGGTCACGTTCTTGTACTTGCCGGTACGGGTGAAGAAGACGCCGATGCCAACTCCCATAACTACGGTGAGTGCTGCGGCCAGCACCGGACGCCGGAACCACTGCAACCAGCCCGCCTGCTGCTTCGATATTTCTTCCCGCAAGCGGGCCTGTAATCGCACGTCAAAATACGGCGAGGGCTCTGGGGCCTGCCACTCGTCGAGCAGCGCCATGGTCGCACGCATCGACTTCAACTGCTCCGTGCATGCCCTACAAGTTGCCAGATGATTGCCTTCATCTGTGGTGAGCTGGCTGAGCCCAGCCGCCACATCGGGCATCCTCCCGCGGATCTCTTCGCATTTCATAACCACTTCCCCTTACGTTCTTCGCCAATTCGCTTCGCAAAATATACAGTCTTGTTACACAAAGTCTTTTAACTGTTCCCGCAATGTCTCGTAGGCTCGAAAGAGCAGCGACTTCGTTGCCGACTCGCTTTTCTTCAGGACCTCGGCGATCTGCTTGTAGTCCATCTGCTGGTACTTGTGCATGATCACCGCCAGCTTCTGCTGTTCAGGCAGGGCTTCCACCTTCTGGCGGATCGCCTTCATCCGCTCCCGAACCATGATCGCCTGCTCGGCATTCAACGACCGGTCGGGAAGTTCGAACGTCGTTCCCGTTTCCTCGTCCGGCTCGTCAATGCTGACCTGATTTTCAGGCCTTTCATGGCGCGTATCGCGCGCGTGGTTTACTGCCAGATTCGTCGCGATACGGTACAGCCAGGTTGTAAACTTCGCGCTCGCCTCGTAGCTCTCACGTGAGCGGTACACCCTGAGGAAAACTTCCTGCGCCAGATCCTCGGCCACCGCCGAATTGTGCGCCATGCGGTACATGAAGCTGACCATCGGACGACGGTACTTCTGTACCAGGTACTCAAAAGCAGACTGCTCGCCAGCCTTCGCCCGGAGCATGATGTCGGCATCCGACAGCGCCTCGCCACCGGCGAATCCCGGCGAGAACGCAGGCGACGCCTGGGATGCCGGCGCACCTATCAGCATGCCGCGATCGAGTGCAGCTGTGCTCACATCAGTCTCAACCCCGTCCTTCCCCGAAAGTTGCGCATTTTCGGGATCTTCGGGCACGCTAGATCCGCTTGAAGCTGAAGGAGATACGAGCCGTTTCGCCGGATTTTGTTTGGAATGCATCAAAAGCGAAGAACCAGCCAAAGCGACAGCTGATTTGGGATGGTCCGAACAAGGCTACCACGCCACGGGCGCTCCCCGAAATCTGCGAGTCCGGCGTCCGGCGGAGGTTTCGGTCTGTTCCTGTCAAGTCCGAGTTGTATCTGTTGTCCGACTCCCGCCAACTGCCCTCGAAAATTGGGCATCTCTACGACGGGGTGAAAATGCAAGTGACCAACTGTCCTGAATACGAACGCCTTTCCTCCTCAGTTGACCAAATCTTAAGAGATCTCTCCGAAAAAACCACCCTGCATCTGGAGCTTTTCCGCTCGAAGCAGCACGAAAAATTCATGCATCTGGACAAAGAACTCGAACTCCTGGTCGGAGAGAAGGAGCGCGCGATCGGCTCCCTCCGCCAGCACGCCAAAGATCACCAGTGTCAAAAAGCCGCATAGCTCGCACGCGCCCTCCACGCTGCGATTAAATGGGCAGGTGGATGGTTGGGAAACGGTTGACTCGGTGCAACCGCAAGTTCATGTAATTGCTTACGCGCAACGACAGTCTCTTGGCCAACTGCGAAGCTCGATTGCGGCTCAGCCCGGTTCCCCCACCTGTTGAGGGGGTGCGTGCCGTGAGGCACGCTGACACTCCGGGTGCCCGGGCTGAGTCTTGCCTACGAAGTAGCCAATATCGGACTGCGCTCAAAGGCGGTAGAGGAAGACGCGCCGGGCTCCGGTTGGCAACCCTGCGTCACTAAGGTCAAATACACCCACCCCACCCAGCACTCGTCGCGTGCCGAACGAACGGCATTTCCTTTTGTGGAAAAACGGCGAAGGGTTAAGCGTATCCGGTGTCCGACCCGGTGGACACCAGCCCGGAAAAACGATAGAGTACGCTCTGAGTGGACACCTCTAGCACGCTAAGTGACTGAATCCGTTGAATTGCACTTTGAAAAAAGAGGGTCTTTAGTAGGGCGCTTAACTCAGCGGTAGAGTGCCATCTTCACACGGTGGAAGTCATAGGTTCGAATCCTATAGCGCCCACCATCTCCTGGTTTCCCTTTTAGCTCACTCCAACTACGTCCGGATCGTCGATACTCGATTCACTCGCAACCGTCGGGCTTTGCTCGCGCAACCAACAGGCATTGCCGTGAAACGCAATTCCGCGAAGCAGGAACAGGCCGCGAGAGTCCGGTCGGCATCTACGTTTGTGCCGCGTCGAACCGAAGCCAAGTCGACTGCCCCCGTTCCTGAGATCCTGACCCTGGAAAATCTCCAACGGGCTTCGAAGACCTGCAAGGCCTGCGATCTTTGGAAACTCGGGACCCAGACCGTCTTCGGGGAAGGACCATCCAAAGCGCGCGTGATGTTCGTAGGCGAGCAACCAGGCGACTATGAAGACCGCGCCGGCCATCCATTTATTGGACCCGCAGGCAGGTTGCTCGACGAAGTTCTGGTCGAAGTCGGAATCGACCGCTCGGAAGTGTACGTGACCAACGTCGTCAAGCACTTCAAGTGGGAGGCTGCGCAGCGCGGTAAACGTCGCATCCACAAGAAGCCTCGCCATTCGGAGATTGAAGCGTGCCGCCCTTGGCTCGACGCTGAGTTGCAAGTAGTGAAGCCGGAGGTTTTGGTTTGTCTCGGAGCGAGCGCCGCTCAAGCTCTGTTGGGCAAAGATTTTCGTGTGACCCGTGACCGGGGAACTCTGATCCGCTCCGATCTTGCACCTCATGTGATGGCTACGACGCATCCCGCATCGATCTTGCGCGCGCCTGACAGCAGCGAGCGGGAGAAAGCGCGCGCAGAGTTTGCACGGGATCTCAAGAAAGTCGCTGACTTGCTACCGAAGAGCAGATTCTTAAAGGCGAGTTGAACAGGCGAATGGAGACTCGCGTCGCAACCTGCGAGCAATTCCGCTACTCCAGCCTCACCGTATTGGGCGTCGTTCCACCGACAACCTCATACACTGGTTTGCTTCTCTAACCCTCAGGAGGAATTCCATGGCGAGAACAAAGAAGTCGTCGGGCCGAAAATCGTCCGGCCGGAAGTCGTCCGGGCGCAAGTATTCGAAATCCGCAGGGAAATCGGTGGAAAGCGCAATGCGCCGCAAAAAGAGCGGCACGTTGAAGTCGGGTCCCGGAGGAAAGGGCGGCAAGGTGAAGAGCCGCAAGCAGGCGATCGCCATTGGACTTTCGGAAGCGCGAAAAAAAGGCGCGAAAGTCCCCCGCAAGAAAGCCGCGTAGCGAGCAGATCACCGGAGCGGACAGCCAATGTTGTTTTTCCTTCAACACGCTGTTCGCTTTAATTTGAAGAAGTGAGGGAAGAAGTTATGAAAGCCGTCGTGTTTCACGGCATCGGCGACATCCGTCTTGAGGATGTGGATGAACCCAAAATTCAGGAGCCAAACGATGCCATCGTTGCTCTAACCGCCAGCGCCATCTGCGGCACCGATCTGCACTTCATTCGCGGAACCGTCTCCGGAATGGAGAAGGGAACCATCCTCGGCCACGAAGGAGTTGGCATTGTTGAAGAGCTTGGAAGGAACGTCCGCAATCTCTCGCCTGGTTACCGGGTCGTAATTCCCTCCACGATAGGCTGCGGAAATTGTTCGTACTGTCGTGCTGGATACTACTCGCAGTGCAACAATGCCAATCCGAAGGGATCTGGAACAGCTTTCTTCGGTGGTCCAAAAACTGCCGGTTCGCTCGACGGTCTCCAGGCCGAGAAGGCGCGCATACCTTTCGCGAACGTCGGACTCGTGAAACTGCCCGAAGAAGTGGACGATGATGATGCCATCCTGCTTTCGGACATCATTCCAACCGCGTACATGGCCGATGAGAATGCTCAGATCAAGCCCGGCAACACGATTGCCGTTTTCGGTCTTGGACCCGTCGGCCAGTTCTGTGTCGCGTGCGCGAAGTTCTTCGACGTGGGCCGAATCATAGCGGTCGACACAATTCCTTCGCGTCTGGAAATGGCCCGTGCGCAAGGCGCCGAGGTCATCGACTTCAATCAGGAAGATCCAACCGAAGCCATCAAGGAACTCACCGGCGGCATTGGAGTCGACCGCGTCATCGATGCTGTTGGTGTGGATGCGAATCGCCCGCACAGTGGTCCCGCCGCGAAGGCCGCGGAGAAGAAACATGGCAAGGAAAAGGAGAAGACCGCTCCAGATGCGAAGCCGAAGAACGGGAACTGGGAGCCCGGCGACGCGTCGTCCATGGTCCTCGAATGGGGCGTCAAGTGTGTGGCGAAGGCTGGCACGATCTCGTTAATCGGTGTTTACGGCAAGGTCGATACGTATCCGATCGCGGACGCCTTCGAAAAGAACCTGACGCTTATGATGGGCAATTGCAATCATCGGCGCTACTTGCCTCATCTCATCGAACTCGTTCGCATCGGCGCACTTGCTCCCGCGGAAATTCTTACGCAACGCGAACCGATGACCTCCGCTATCGAAGCCTATAAGGCCTTCGATAAGCGCCAGCCCGGATGGATCAAAGTGAAACTCGAACCGGCAGCAGTGGAGCAGGTGCGAGCCGCGTAACGCGCTTCGATCGAGTACGATTCTCATGCGCGTTCCGGAATGGCTATGGCTGACGATTCAGAAATAATAATTGTTGGCGCGGGTATGTCCGGCATCGCGGCAGCTTGCGAGCTGGCACGCGCCGGCGTTCCCGTTCGTATTCTTGAAGCACGCGAGCGCATTGGAGGCCGCGTGCTCACTGTTCGCGACGAAGCTTGCAACGCGCCCGTCGAGTTGGGAGCCGAATTTATTCACGGATGCCCTCCCGAAATCCTGGATCCGCTCAAAAGCGCAAAAGTGAAGGTCGCCGAAGTCGAGGGCGACAGCTGGTGCCATGACTGCGATCATCTTCTGAAGTGTGACTTCGAGTCGGAGGTCGATTCCATCCTCGACAAGATGGATGACACCGCGCCCGACGAATCCTTCGCCCACTATCTGGATCGCTGTTGTAAACACGCGAAGCCGGAGGCGAAGCGGCGCGCGACCAGTTACGTCAGCGGCTTCAACGCGGCCGACCCCGCACTGGTGGGAGTGCACTGGCTCGTCCAAGGCATGCGGGCGGAAGAAAAGATCCAGGGCGACCGCGCATTCCGGGCTGCTAATGGGTATTCAGATCTGTTGAAGGTCTTTCACGACCAGCTTCGAGAGCGCAAGGTCATGATTGCGACCGAATCCGTGGTCCAGAATTTCAAGTGGCGTAGCGGCAATGTGCAGATCACGATTCAGGATCGAAAAGGTTCTTCACAGATTGAGTCGTCGCGCGCGGTCGTCACACTGCCTCTTTCAATCTTGAAGGCCTCGGCAGAACCTGGCGGCGAGATTCAGTTCACTCCCTCGTTGCCTACCGAGTTCTTGGTGGCCCTTGAGAAAGTGGAGATGGGAAAAGTTATTCGCGTCTCACTCTGTTTCAAAGAGCGTTTCTGGGAACGCGTCCATCCTCGCGCGCATCAATCCCTTTCTGACCTGAGTTTTCTATTCTCACAGGATGAATGGTTCCCGACCTGGTGGACGAATATGCCGCGCCAGAATCCGATCATCGTCGGCTGGGCGCCGTTTCAAGCGGCGGACCGCCTTTCACTCCAGAACGAATCGTTTGTCGTCGAGAGAGCGCTCGAGAGTTTGGGAACGCTAATGAAGATGAGTCACAGCGAACTGCAGAATCTTCTTGGGAGAGCCTACGTCCACGACTGGCAAGCCGATCCGTTTTCCCGTGGCGCCTACAGCTACGGAAAAGTCGGAGCCTTAGACGCGTTGCCCGTTTTGGCCGAGCCAATCGATAACACGCTGTTCTTCGCCGGTGAAGCGACCGACACAACTGGGCACAATGGAACTGTCAACGGAGCGATCGCAAGCGGCTATCGCGCCGCGAACCAGATTCTGCAGCGACTCGGCTGAGCAGCGACTTCCGTTAGAAGCTTTAATGCATCTGCCGCACGGATTTGAGATAAGCGACGACAGCTTTCGCGTCCGCTTCGTTCATCCGGAACGGCATCATCGGCAGGCGTAGCGGTCTGCCGTCAGTCCAGAGCCCCGTCGTCAAAAGCCGGACCATATCCTGATCGCTCGCTGGGGGATTTCCGCCGATTCGAGGCGCCTTCAGCGGCCAATTGGGATCCGGACGCGGAGGCTGGAAGAATTCCGGCGCTCCGTCCAGCGGGCGACTCCGATCAAGTGCGCCATTGCCGTCGCGTGGCGTGTGGCACTGTGGGCACATTGCGACGTTCTCGACGATATACTTGCCACGTTCGATCTCGGCCGGTGTACTGGGGAGCGACGGTGCCGCGGTCTTATCACCTTTCCTCTGCGGACGCGGTGGCGCTTGCGCCCGCGTTGCCACAGCCAGAAATGCGACCGATAAGGTGACTATGAGTGAAATGCTTGCCCAGTAAGCGGGGCCATGTGATGAGACGAATGCGCTGAGGCTTCGTTTTACGTTCATGCGATTCCCCAAAGCAACTTACCTTTAGCTCAAAGCGAAGGGAATCAGTAGGATCGTGTACCGTGCTGGTAGGACCAAAACGAGTCTCGGGCGCCTGCTAACAATGGACACGGGCGGCAGCCGAGAGGTTGCCGCCGCACTGCAGACTAGGCACGCGTGGTTTTTTCCACATCGCGCAGACGCGCAGCCTTGCCGCGAAGTCCGCGCAGGTAGAACAACCGGGCGCGCCGTACCTTTGACGATCGCACCAGATCGATCTTGTCGATCACCTTCGAGTGGACGGGGAAAATACGCTCCACACCCTGTCCGAAGCTGATCTTGCGAACGGTGAAGCTGGCCTGAAGGCCGTTGTCGCGTTTGATCACCACGCCCTCGAATACCTGAACGCGCTCCTTGTCGCCTTCTTTAATCTTCACGTGCACGCGCACGGTGTCGCCAGGGCGGAACGCGGGAATGTCGGTTCGCTGGGTTTTCGCCAGCAGCTTTTCGATAATCAGGTTTGACATGATCTTTTCCTTCGTTAGTTCAGATTCTTTCCAGCCCCTCAACCCTCTTTCGACTTGATGCGGGCCAAAATCTTCTTGTCTTGCTCGCTGAGACTCGCGTCCTGCAAAAGGTCCGGACGATTGCGCAGCGTCTTCTTCAAAGCCTGTTCACGCCGCCAGCGCCGGATCTCGGAATGATTCCCGTTGATCAGAACTTCCGGCACGGGCCATCCGCGAAACTCTGCGGGACGCGTGTAGTGCGGATAATCCAGCAATCCGCCGGAACCACAGGTCGAATCCGCTCCGCTCGCCGATTCCGGCTCCGCATGCGCGGTGAATGATTCCTGCCGCGTCGACGCTTCGTTTCCAACGGCGCCCGGCAACAATCGCGTGACCGCTTCCACAATCACAGCCGCGCCCAGTTCGCCGCCGCTCAGAACGTAGTCGCCAATCGAGATCTCCCGATCCGCCAGATGCTCTGCAACACGCTCGTCCACGCCTTCATACCGCCCGCAGATCAAGACCAGCCGATCGAGGCTCGCGAATTCGCTTGCGATCTTCTGGGTAAAGCGCTGACCCTGGGCAGACAGCAGGATGACACACTGCTTTGCGCGTCCGCCGATTCGGTCTTCGCGCGGCGCCAACTGCAACGTCTCCAGACATTCAAAGAGCGGTTCCGGCTTCAGCACCATGCCTTCGCCGCCGCCAAATGGGCGGTCATCCACGGTGCGGTGCTTGTCTTTCGTGAACTGCCGCAGGTCGTGGATTTCGATCTCTACCAGGCCCATTTCGCAAGCCCGGCGCGTAATGCCGTGATTCAAAGGTCCGCGAAAGAAGTCCGGAAAGATCGTAACAATGTCGGCCTTCATTGCGAACTCAAACCCTAATCAGAACGCGGAGAGCACGGAGAACGCACAGCTATGCAATTTCTTACTTCTTGCGTTTACTTCTGCATTCTCATTTCTGACTTCTGCCTTCCCGCTGCTCCTGCTTCTCTTCCTCTGTGATCGGGGCATTGATTTCCAGCATGCCCTGTGGAAGATTCATGCGAACTTCTCTGCGCTGGAGGTCTACACCGTCCAGGTACGCCTCCGCAAACGGTACATCGAAGTTCTGTCCGTTTGCGGATACGATCAGAAGAGGCGCTTCGCCCGCTCCGAACTGCACATCTTCGATTCGTCCGACCTCAACGCCCTTATCAAAAACCACGCACCCGACCAGATCGCTGACGTAATTCCAGCCTCGCTCAAGCTCTGCACGGTCTGTTCGCCGTACCTGCAACTCTGCTCTGAGCAGAGTCTCCGCGTCCGAAATCGAATCGATTCCGGCGAATTTCAAAACCAGAAGACCTTTGTGCGGCCACAGGTTCTCTAATTTCAGTTCGCGCCGTTGTTCATCCGCGCTCAACGCCAACAGCTTCATGCCCTCGACAAATCGGTCCGGGACATCGCTGTGAACCTCAGCTGCAACTTCCCCGTGACGCCCTTGCGTCTTCACCACCCGGGCAAGCGTGATGAAGTCGCTATTACTCTGAGCAGTCACGGATGGTGCCTGGCCTACTCAATAATCTCGAGCGTATACCGCTTTCTCGCCCGATGTCCCGCGGCGCTCAGCAAGGCGCGCAGTGCCCGGGCCGTTCGCCCCTGGCGTCCGATTACCTTGCCCACGTCGGTCTCCGCGACCTCAAGCTCGATCACTCCCTCATCGAACTTCTCGACAAAAACCTCGTCGGGAGCATCCACCAATGACTTGGCGATCAACTCGACGAGCGTGCAAACATCTCCAGAAGACTCAGTCATAAATTCTCACTGTGGACGAGAGCAAAAACGAGGCTTGGGTCGTACGCCGCCTGCAATTAGGCAGCGGAGCCAGCGGTGGCGGGAGCCGGAGCCTTGGAGTACAGCTTGTTCACCCGTTCCGACATCTGCGCGCCCTTCGACACCCAATAGTCCACGCGCTCGCGCTTCATATCGATGGTGGCCGGATTGGTGCGGGGATTGTACGTCCCCACGATTTCCACCGGACGGCCGTTGCGCGCGCGCGCCTTCTCGATGACCACAATGCGGTACTGCGGTTGTTTACGCGCACCCGTGCGCGAAAGTCGAATCATTAACACGAGACGTATATCCTTGTTCCGGAAGAGTCCGGCGAGATCAAGACAAACTCTTATTATGCCGGAGCTTAGCTGGATTGGCAAGCGTGTTTGCCCGCTCACGATTCCATTGCATGGCAGGTCCAACGCAGTGCCAGGAAGGACTCGACTTCCAGGAGACTCTCATGACCAACAGCCTCGCTATTGTCCGGTTCGCGATTTTGACGTTGTTGTGCTCGGCTGCCGTTGCGCAAAAACCAGCTGCATCAAAAGCTTCTTCTCTGCGCGAAGTGAAAGGCACAACCATTATCTCCAAGGACTTCCCCGCCGCCGAACTAAGTTTTGGAAACGATTTTCGCTATGTCGGAGGACAGAGAGTCAATCTGTACGGAAATGCCGATGCCGAGCAGCATCTCCTCGTCAAGTCCGGAACGGGCGGCGTGGTAGAGCGGTTTTACTGGGTGCAGTTCGAGCACTTCCTGCCAACAAATTCGTACAAGTACGACTATCCCGCGGAACGAACCACCGAGATCGGAGGTCTCAAATTTATCTACGACGTAAAAGCCTGGCGCGACTACGCTGCTCTGCAGATCGAAGACCCAGCGTCCGACGGAGCGGCTCTCGCACGCATGCTGGCTCAGCAGAATCTTGCGTTTCCGAAGAGGGCAGTCCGGGTCCGAATGTTTCACCTGCCAACGCCCGATCGCCGGTCAGAATTGATGATCATCTACGGCCAAGCTCCGCCGGAGGTCTCCACCGTTCCGATTCCGAACGACGGAGCCGATCTAAGTAAGGATTCGCCTGCCGAAGCGGAGAAAGTTCTCGAAACAATGAAACGTGATTTGCGGATCCAGCGACCCCAGCCCAGGTAACGCGATCGCAGGAGCTGGATTCGATCCGGCTATACTCGCAAAATGAAAATGCCGCCTCTGCCGATGTCAGTTGCCAACTGGCCCGAAATCACTGCGACTGAGCACCCTGGAGACTCGGGAGTCGCCCTCTGGAGAACACGTAATTTTGGGGATATCCGCGTCAGGATGGTGGAGTACTCACCCGGTTACAAAGCCGATCACTGGTGCTCCAAAGGACACGTGCTGTTGTGCCTCGACGGATCGCTGAACATCGATATTCAGAACGGGGAAACTTTCGAACTGCAAGCTGGCCAAAGCTACCATGTTGGAGACGGCGATCCGCCTCATCGCTCTCACACCGCGCAAGGCGCCAAACTTTTTATCGTAGATTGAGCCGCGAAAGAAATCACGGGCATTCCGGCGCCCATGACGTCTACAGAACTTACGCGACAGCTTCTCCTTCCTGCTTCGCGATACATCGGCCACTTTCATCTGAGAATCCTGCAGATTCTCAGTCAATGCTTGGTCAACTTGTAGACCGATCCCGTATGAGCTCGCCCGCCACTCCTGGTCGTTCCGTAAAGATTTCCCGCCGTGTCCTTCACAAGGGCAGAACCCAACCCTGCGGACCCAGCTGCACTCCAGAGGACGGTCTCCACTCCCGCCGGCGTGATTTTGTACACCACGCCATATCCGTTCGCTCCACCTCCAGCAGTGACGCCATAGAGATTCCCGTTTGTATCGATGATGACCGGTCCCGCTGGAGTAGAGCCATCACGGCAGTTCGCCGCAGAACAGAAACTGTGAAGCACCGATTCTTTGCCCGTTGGAGTGACCTTGAAAACCGCTCCTTGCCCGAAGGCGCCACCCTGACCACTCGCGCCGTACAGATTTCCAGCCGCATCTCGTGTCGGCCTAAACCACGACGAGCCAGCATCTCCCAGAATACTTCCATCGAAGGTGTAAAGAGTTGTTAACGCGCCCTGCGGACTGATTTTGAACACCGTGCCGCCGTATTCCGGATCCTCGATCGGAAACGTAGTGCCGTAGAGATTTCCCGCCTGATCGAAGATCGGTCTGTCATTTCCTAAGCCGCCGCCGTCGACACTCACACAGTAGGGGCAGGAGGTTATGGGCTTCCCAGTTGGCGATATCGCAAAGACGAAGTAAGGACTGAATCCATAGAGAACCCCCGCGCGGAGCGTTAGAGACCCCGGAAAGTCTTTCGGTGCTACGTCCTGCAACACCGTCTCTTTTCCTTGCGGACTCACTTTGAAGTAGGTGCCAAAACCGTCAGATCCGCCGTTCGTTGTCGTTCCATAAAAGTTGCCAGCCCCATCACGAGCGAGTTCTCCCTTCGGTGTGAAGCTCCCAGTGAAGTTGGGATCAAAAACGAAGCTGAAGACAACCGACAGGACACCCTTCGGCGTGACCTTCCAGACCGTTCCGCCGCCCGTACGACCGCCAGAAGGTGAAATCCCGTACAGGTTTCCAATCGAATCGATGATCGGAGCCCCCGGATTCACCGCACTCTTCTTCGAAGTGGGCGGGAAACTGACCAGCGTCGTAAACGTGTAGGTTTGCGCGAAGGTTAGAACCGGGAGAAGCAGAAGAAGCAACAGGAGTTTCGTTTTCATTTCTACCTCTTTCGTCGAAAGAGAATCTCCTTGAATTGCTCAGACTTTATACGCACTTCTCCCGCTCGCATAGGGTGAAAGGATTTTCATACGGAGCACGCCCACGGTCTCCGCTCCGCACAAGTCAGGTTCACTCCCCGGATCAATGCCTCCCACGAATGGATTTGCTTCCAATGTGGCGTGGATACTAGGGTTGGCTCGATCGTACGATCATTCCAAAACATCGGGGAAAGCAAATGTGTTTAAAAGGATCCTGCTAGACTGAAAAGTTTGGAGGAAACACGTGCAACCGGTTTATATCCTTTCCGCGGCTCGCACTCCCATCGGAAAATTCGGCGGGTCTCTTGCCTCCCTCACTGCCGCCGACATGGGAGTCGTCGCTGCGAAAGCTGCCATGGAGCGCGCCGGTGTTCAACCCGGGCAGATTGAAGAGACCATCTTCGGCAATGCGCGTCAAGCTGGAGGCGGCCCGAATCCCGCCCGCCAGATTTCTATCCGCAGTGGCGTGCCTCAGGAAGTTCCTGCGTACACCGTCAACAAGGCCTGCGCCTCCGGAATGAAATCGATTGCGCTGGCATATCAAGCCATCACGCTCGGCGACGCAACCTGCATCCTCGCTGGCGGCACCGAATCGATGTCCCGCCTGCCGTACTACCTCGACGGCGCACGCTGGGGATATCGCCTTGGCAATCAGGAACTGGTCGATGGTATGTACCGCGACGGCTTTTTCTGTCCGCTTGCGAAGATGGTCATGGGCGAGACGGCTGAGCTTCTCGCCGAAGAATACAAGATCACTCGCGATGAGCAGGACGAATACGCGCTCCTTTCGCAACAGCGCGCCGCACGCGCCATCGCAGCCGGACGCTTCGATGCCGAGATCGCGCCTGTGACGATCGAGGGTAAAAAGGGAAGTACCGTCATCGCGCGCGACGAGCATCCCTTCGCGGACGCGAGCATTGAGAAGTTGGCAAAGCTGGCGCCAGTCTTCTCGAACACCGGCACGATCACCGCCGGCAATTCGTCAGGCATCACGGATGGGGCTGCGGCGATGGTGGTCGCCAGCGAACACTTCGTGAAGCAGAACCATTTGAAGCCGCTCGCAAGAATTTCTGCAGTGACATCGGCCGGAGTCGATCCGCGCACCATGGGAATCGGCCCCGTTCCCGCTCTGCAAAAGCTGCAAGATAAGCACAACCTCCGCATGCACGAGTTCGGACTGGTCGAATTAAACGAAGCGTTTGCTGCCCAGGTGCTCGCTTGCGATCGCGAACTAAGCTTCAATCGCGACCGCCTCAACGTGAATGGCGGAGCAATTGCGCTCGGGCACCCGATCGGCTGCACAGGGACACGCATTACCGTCACGCTGCTTCACGAGATGCTGAAGCGCAACACCCGGCGCGGAGTCGCAACCCTGTGCGTCAGTGGCGGAATGGGAATAGCTCTCGCGCTTGAAAATGCAGTGTAGCCCCGACGGCGGAGAACACTCTCGAGACGCGGCAGAATAGTGCGCCTCACATTGCGCCGCTGAATTAGCGCAACTATACTCACCGTAGTTGCTGGTTCTCCGGAGTGAAGATGTCCCTGTCCACCGTTATCGTCGATGACGAGCAGCTCGCGCGCGACGAACTTGCCTACCTGCTCAAGAACGCCGACGATGTGAACGTCGTCGCGCAGGGCAAGAACGGCCTCGAAGCGGTCAACCTCATCAAAGAGCACAATCCCGATCTTGTTTTTCTCGATGTTCAAATGCCCGGCCTGGATGGTTTCGGCGTGATCAAGAAACTCCTGGACCGCAAAATTCCACTTCCCAAAATAGTTTTTGCGACCGCCTTTGATCAATACGCCGTAAAGGCGTTCGAGGTGAATGCGGTCGACTATCTTTTGAAGCCGTTCGATAAGAAACGCGTGGCGCAGGCCATTCAGAAAGCGCGCGCGCAGCAGGACGTCGAAGGAGCCCCGGCCGAAAAGTTTGAAACGCTGGTGCGAATGCTCGAATCGCACAAGCAGCCCGTGGCTAAAATTCTGCTGAAAGCCGCCGGCCGCATGCTGCTCGTCGATCAAAAAGACATTTGCTATGCCTGGATTGAAGACGGCGTGATCACGGTGGTGACAGCCGGCGTGGCAGGCATGGAAGGGCAATCAAACTGCCGCACGCTCGAAGAACTGCTCGACAATCTCGACCCAAAACTATTCTGGCGGGCTCACCGGTCCTACCTCGTGAATATCAACCGTATCCGTGAGGTTGTCCCGTGGTTCAAAAGTTCCTATCAGTTGCGGATGGACGACAAGAAACAGACTGAGATCCCGGTCAGCCGCGCTCAGACCCGGCGTTTGCGAGAACTCTTCGGACTCTGAAGCCTCTTTCTGGAAATTTGAGGTGTCGTCCGCGGCTGTTTGTGTGACTTGTTGTCCTGCCGAGAGCCTCTGGCGGCTACTCAAACGCTCGGCCCGCTCGACAAGGTCGAATAAATCAAGAATAGTACTTCCCGTATAAATCCTCACGTATATGTACCGATCTGCAGGCGATCGTCTTGTGAAATCCGGAGGACGGCACTGATTTATTACCGCCCTCCGGCGCCCTGGGGGAAGGCTACACCGCAAGACTCTGCAGACCTTGGCGGTCTCGGATAACCAATCTCGGACCATCCAGGCTGATCAATCGTTTTCGACGCAGACGACCTAACAAGCGTGTCACAGTCTCCCGTGAAGCACCGATACGCAACGCGATCTCCTCGTGAGTCATCAGGAAACGCTTGTGCTCGTCCGTGTCCGTTTCGCTCTGCGGTAATTGAGAGAGCAATAATCTTGCCAACTTTCCCGCCGAGGAACGGGTCAGGATCAAATTGTGGATATCGCGATGGGCGCTCCGGCAATCGCGGCTCAGGCAAAGAGCCGTATGCATTCCAACCTCGCCGTGTGTTTCCATCAGTTCGAGATAGTGCTTGCGCTCGATGAAGCTGACGAGAGAGGGCGTCGAGGTTTCGGCAGTGACTTCGTACCCCAGGCCCGAGATGGTGGCGCTCAAACCAAGCGCTTCTCCAGGTTCGGCCGTTCTCAGGATCAGGCTCTTACCTTCACGTGAAGTTGTCGACAGATTCACGCGCCCCGAGCACAGGATGAACATTCCCCGGGGTGCCTGGCCTTCAACAAATAGGATTGCTCCCGCAGGCAGTACGCTCTTTTGTGTGAGCTCGTTGAACGCCTGCAGCACAGTAGGCGAGAACCGGCAGAAATGCGCCGTGCTCGCGTTCGGGCAATCGGTGCAATTCTCGACAATTTCAACATCATAGGGCGTTTTCATATCCGTCTCCAGGGACTCCGGACGCTTCTTTTGAACAGTGTATTCCGCAGTAATGGTTGCATTTCCGGTCACATGCCGCGAACTCGCTAACAACGATCGCGCATGCGCACGTGTGTCGGAATGCCCGTTCTGTGCCGCCGAAATCAGCTCCCATCCGGCACTGGGGTCCTCCTTGTGCTCCCACTCCACGTGGCAGGCAAAAAGGTAAAGAGGATCGATCTCCTGGGTTGCAGTTGTCACCGCCACGCGCTGTTCCGGGCACAGCCCATTCGCAGCAGGAATCTCGGCCGCTGGCGGACGCTTTTCGACTGGGTTGGAGCGTTCAAGGGGGACCCGGTAGCGCCAAGTCCTGGTCAGCGCCGTCGTCTCAACATTCCAGCTGGACACGTTCAGAGCTGGCGCTTGCTGTTTTTGAACAGATAGCAAAGTATGACTCCACCCGACCGCTGGGGGCACTGCGGCAGTTCTCTTGAACTGGGATCGGGACCGTCTCTGCGAGGCAGGAGTTTAGTGCACGCCGGCCAGAGGCTGAGAACGACACGAGAAGTGCATGTGACGTGCCAAAACAGGAATTAGCGCCCAACGTGGGAACTTCCCTGTTTGGAACCTGTTGCGCGGGTTTGCGATGTGCCGGATTTTATTTTGCGCTGCCGACATATCGGCACCGGACTTCCACCCGTCACGCTTCTCGCCGCAACCTGCATCAGCGTTCTGGTTCTGTGTAGTCGCTTCGCATAATGCTCAGGCGCTGCATTTTGGATTGCAGAGTTGTGCGTTTCAAGCCCAGCTTTCGTGCTGCCCCCTTAGGACCCGAAATGATCCCTCGGGTTTCCCGAAGCGTTCGAATGATGTGCTGACGTTCGGCGTCGTCTAGAGTATTCGGCCTGGTCGACGCGGCGCCTCGGGCCGCAACGGTTCGAAGTTCCAAAAGAGGAACGCGCAGTACCGTGCCTTCGCTCAGGATGACTGACCGCTCGATGAGGTTCTCAAGTTCCCGGATATTTCCGGGCCACGGCCAGTTCACGAGCGCCTCCATGGTTTCGGTCGGAATGGAATCAATTCGTCGCGCCATCCGCGTTGAAAACTTGTGGACAAAATACCGTACGAGCAGCGGGACGTCCTCCCGCCTCTCACGCAAAGGCGGAACGAGGATCGGGAACACCTTGAGCCTGTAATAAAGATCGCTACGGAATTGATGATTGGCGACACTTTCAGCCAAGTCCCGATTGGTGGCCGAGATCAGCCGCACTTTCACCCGAATGGTGCGATTGCTGCCCAGCCTTTCGAACTCCTGATCCTGTAGAACCCGCAGCAGCTTAGGCTGTAGCTCCAGAGGGATCTCGCCGATCTCGTCCAGGAACAGGCTCCCTCCGTCTGCCAGTTCCATCCTTCCAATCTTCTGGCTGATAGCTCCGGTGAACGCGCCTTTTTCATGCCCAAACAGTTCGCTCTCGAGGAGCCCAGTCGGGATTGCGGCGCAATTGAGCTTCATGAACGGCCCATCCTTGAGGCGGCTCATGCGGTGGATCGCCCGTGCGATCAATTCTTTGCCTGTACCGGTTTCGCCCAGAATCAGCACCGTCGCCTGGTTTGGAGCAACGGTCGCTACTTGCCCGAGCACCTGCTTCAGAGTCGTACTCTCGCCGATGATCTCCGAGAAATGCCCTTCCAGTGGAAATGGACCCTCAAGATACTTCCTCTCTGCCCCAAGCCTATCTTTGAGAGTCTCCATTTCCTGCGCTGCGCGCCGGTTCTCGATGGCAATGGCGAACTGTGCCGCGACCTGCTCCAGTAGATCCACATCTCGCTGCGTGAAGGCATTTTGGCGTGTGCTGCCCAATGTGAGAACGCCTAGCGCCGCGGTGAGGCGTATCAGGGGAACACAGCACATGGTTTGAAGGCCTTCTTCCAGGAAACGCTCGCTCGTCTCACCTTCGAAGCTCAGCAGTTCGTGCTTCGAGAAGATTTTCGGTGTGCGCTCCAGCAAAGCGCGGCCCGACGGGCTGTTTTCCGCAGCAATCTTTACCTCGGCGGTCATGCCCTTGCTCAAAGGGAAGTCAATTGCGTGGCGGACTAGCAAGCCCGTGGCTGGGTCATGAAGCGAAAGCGCTGCGTATTCATGGTGCAGCACGCGCCGAATTCGAGCCGAAACTTTCAGAAAAGTCTGCGGCAGATTCGAGTTGGACGCCAGCAATAAATTCACGTCAAGCAGCATCCGCAATCGTTGTGATTCGTCATTCAACCTGCGCTGCAGGTCGTCGAAGGCCTCGCCCAGAGGGTGTTCCTCGCTGATCTCGAATACAACAATGCAGACCTTGCTCACTCGCCCAGTTTCATCCTTGATCGGATGAAAATAGTCAATCCACCGCGCCTTCTCCGTTCGGTTCGGACGCCGTCCGGAAATTTGCAGTGGCGCGATTTGCCGTCCCTCAGCAAACACTCTCTGCACCGAGGGCTCAATCTGGTCTGTCAGCTCTCCAACAACCTGCCGCAGAGTCTTTCCCACATGGCCGCTTATCGGGAGCCCATTGATCCTGGCCAGGGCTTCGTTAACGGAAATGAAATTGAGTTGAGCGTCGAGTACGCAAACACCAATGCTATCGGAGTTCCAGTACTTGCGGATGAGACGCTCCGTACCACCGAGCTCTGGCGGGCCGATAGGGTTCCAAGGTACGGCGTCGAAAAGAAGTGGACTAGTCGACATGCAGAGCGCCTCCTCGGAAGATCGCCGCGTAGTGCCGGCGAGAACCGGACAAGGCGCGGCGCCGCTGGGTTACGCCTTCTCGGAAGTGAGAACTTGGGAGTTTCGCAGTGAGCCAGAAACCGGCAAAGATCGAGGAGCAGCCGAAGATCGACAGAGATCCCCCTGTGTCCGCCTCCCCCTCGAATGGCGGGCCATCTCGTAAACTTCGGAATTATAACTAAGCGTGTCAATAGGGAACGAGCAAACTGTCAGCTGTTTCGAATTCCGAACCTCCTGAGTACACATCCGAGTAGGAGCGGAAAACGCATCTTTGCCCCGCCAGTGGAGCGATCTGGCAGTAGACGGTCACTATAATCAGGTATGGCCCGCGGTTGGGAAAGTAAGTCTGTAGAAGCGCAACAAGCCGAAGCCAGCGAGAAATCCTCGACGCTCCGCACGAAGCTGAGCCCCGAGGCAGCTGCGCGAACACGAGAGCGGGAAGTCCTGCTGCTTTCCCGGAAAAGAGTGCTCAAGCAGCTCGAATCAGCCAGCGATACGCGGCACAAAATATTATTGCAGGAAGCCCTGGCGGATCTCGACAATAAGCTCAAACGCGTGAGTGATTGATCGCCAGAGCCCCAAGCCGGCGCGGAATTCTCAGGTGCTGGCGCATGCGGAACTCATTGAGCTTACGCGTATAATGATCGCTTTATGACAGCCTACGTCTATGTCTCACTAAAGAAGAGCGTTCTCGATCCCCAAGGCAAAACCATTCACGGCGCACTTAAGAAGATGGGCTATAAAGGCCTGAAAGGTGTTCGCCAGGGCAAATACTTCGAACTTACTCTGGACGGCGGCTTGTCCCGGGAAGAGGCCCAGTCGGAAGTGGAGCGCATCGCTCGCGAGGTCTTGACCAACCCTGTCATTGAAGAATTTCGTTTCTCCCTGGCCGAGTAGAGCCGGGCGAACCTTGAGGTCCCAGTCATGTGCGGCATCGTCGGGTACGTAGGTAAGAAGAGTGTTGTCCCAATTATCATTGAAGGGCTGCGGCGGTTGGAATATCGCGGCTATGATTCCGCGGGAATCGCGGTTTCAGGCAACGGAAATGGGCTCGAAATCCGCCGCGCCGAAGGCAAGCTGCGGAACCTGGAAGAGGCCATCAAAGAGAAGCCGCTGCACGGGACGTACGGAATTGGTCACACCCGCTGGGCCACGCATGGACGTCCAACCGAAGAAAACGCGCATCCTCACCGCGATTGCACAGGCAAGATTGTCGTCGTACACAACGGCATCGTCGAGAACTACCTCAGCCTGAAAAAGAAGCTGACCGAGGAAGGTCACAAGTTCACGACCGAAACCGACACCGAGATCATCGCTCATCTCGTGGAGAAGTTCTCGGCGTCTGCGAACGGCAAGCGGCCTTCGTTGGAAGATGCAGTCCGCCAGACCGTGAAGCAACTCTCGGGTGTTTTTGCGCTCGCCGTAATTTCAACGGACGATCCCAACAAAATTGTTGCTGCACGCAATGGTCCGCCCGCGGTGATTGGCCTCGGAAATGACGAGTACTTCGTCGCCTCCGATGTGCCGGCCATTCTTCAACACACGCGCGACATTTTTTTTCTTGGCGATGGGGACATGGCGATCGTTACGCCCGACGGTGTGCAGATAACGGATTTCGATGGGAAGCCCGTGTCGCGTCAGGTGCAGCACGTCACCTGGGATCCGATCTCGGCAGAAAAGGGCGGCTTCAAGCATTTCATGCTCAAGGAAATTTACGAGCAGCCGCGAGCCGTTCGTGACACAACCCTGGGACGAGTCTCCCAGGCTACCGGACACATCTTCCTCGATCAGATGGAAATCACGGACGCCGAATTTCGGGCAGCCTCCAAAATCAACATCATCGCCTGCGGAACCAGTTGGCACGCTGGGCAAGCCGGCAAGTTCATGATCGAGACGCTCGCGCGCGTTCCTGTGGAAGTGGACTATGCCAGCGAGTGGCGGTATCGCAATCCTATCGTAGATCCCAAGACCATCACATTGGTCATCTCGCAATCTGGCGAGACGGCGGACACAATCGCGGCGCAACGCGAAGCCAAAGCGCGCGGCTCCAAGACGCTTGCCATCTGCAACGTCGTGGGATCGATGATCGCCCGCGAAGCTGCGGGAACCATCTACACGCATGCAGGCCCCGAGATCGGTGTTGCGTCCACGAAGGCCTTTACCGGACAACTCACGGCGCTCTACATCTTCGCGATGTACCTGGCGCAGGTGCGCGGGGTCATGACCGCCGAAGAAGCGCGTTCTTCTATGCTCGAATTGACGCGCATTCCGGCCAAACTCGAAGCAATTCTCAATCACGATGAAGCTTGCGACGCGCTGGCGAAGCGGTACCAGAAGGTCCATGACTTCCTCTTCCTCGGCCGTGGCATTCACTATCCCATCGCACTCGAAGGCGCGCTGAAGCTGAAGGAGATCTCCTACATCCACGCTGAGGGATATCCCGCTGGAGAGATGAAACATGGCCCCAACGCGCTGATCGACGAAAACCTTCCAGTGGTTGTGATCGCGACGCGCGACGAGAAGAACCCCGGCTCCATGCTGCGCTACGAGAAGACGATTTCAAATCTGAAGGAAGTCAAAGCGCGCTCGGGAGTGGTCATTGCGCTTGCGACGGATGGCGACGAGGAGATCAAAGAGGCCGCGGATCACGTGCTTTACGTTCCCCCGGCTCCTGAGGAGTTGTCGCCGATTCTGGAAATCGTGCCGCTGCAACTGCTCGCCTATCACATCGCCGTCCGGCGTGGCTGCGATGTGGATCAGCCGAGGAACCTGGCCAAGTCTGTAACGGTTGAGTAGCGCTTCGCGGTTAGCGCTCGGCAATCTCGACATCCGTGGGACGTGCAGCCCTTTGAACAGAAGTGGCTGGTCCATTCATTTCGGAAGCCCTTTCATATCGCTCGCGGATAGCTTCGCTGACCCGCGACGGTCATCCTCTTCCCCATGAGCCGCGGCGAGTTCCTGCGCCTGCCGATGTGCTTCCTCATTCTTGATTTTCAAGGTCATGAGCGTGTTCTACCAACCAACCTTGGATCTACCGTTCTACAACAACGACGAATCGCACTAGTCGATCCAACACTAGGACCATTGCCGCCACTCCCACTGCCCATACTGCGTAGGTTATGTTGACGACCCAGCGGGGAGCCACCCCCACTCGGCGCAGCACAAACGGCAAAAAATTCCAGCAGGTGATGTGGACGTAATCCCATGGATCTTGCCCCATGGCTTCGGTGTTCAATCCCCAGGCACCCATCTTGTCGAGCGCGAAGGCAACAATATTCTTGAAGCGCAGTGCAATGACAAATGTCGGATGCCCAAACGTCTCCATTTGATAAATTTCCAGCGGCAGCCAGAACGCGAGCGACGCCAGTTGGATGACGAAGCTGATCGCAATCAGCGTAATCCCGCCGCGCCAGATCCACCGTGACAAACTCGCACGGTAGGCAACGAGCAACGGAACTGACAGCATTGCGACCATCTGCACGGCCGTCGCCACGTACCGGTCCCCCCACGCGAAGTCTCCAGCCCAATACGTGTAGCGTGCGTAAAAACAGATATACGCGAGCAACAACAAGACCGATGTCACCGCATACGCGCGCATCTCGATCCTCAATGTCTTCCAAAGCCAAACGATCAGGATCAGAGCCAGAAGGATTAGTGGATCAAACAGGAAGATCGATTTCTCCGGCTTGAACAGCGCTCCCAGGAATCCTTCATGAAAAGGAGTGCTCCACGGGAAATTTGCAGGCAGCGTCGGATCCTGAGCCCGCTGCTCCCGCGCGAAAATAGGTAGATAGCTCTGCGTCCACCATCCGAACCGATAAAAGCTGTAGGCGCGTTCGATGAATGTGAAGAACGCATATACCGGGACCGCAACTTTGCCGTAGTCCAGAACCCGCGCCCACAAGTCACGCCCGCGCGCCCGCTCCAACCAAAGCACTGCGAGCAGAAAAAAACCGGCTGCCAAAAGGTCGAGGCCAGTCGTGACCCGCGTGAGCAGATTTAGGCCCAAGGCTCCCGAACCAATCCAGAGCGCCCGCGCGCGATCCGTTCGCAGCCATTCATATTGATAGGAGAATCCCAGCAGCGTCAGCAGCATGATGTAGTTGTTCTCCATCATGTTCTGCGTGTAATGCAGGTGTGTTGTGCAGAAGAGCAATGCCAGCACGCCGGCAATCGCTTCCTTTGCCCCGAATCGCAGCTGCCGCAGAAATCGAAAAGCCACGAGCGCTGTCAGAACATTGATCAGAATGTTTGTGCTATAGCTGACGACGACGCTGCGGACGCCCGGATCGTCTTCATACCCTGAGAAAATGTGCCAGTGTGCGATCCAGGTTCCCACCAGATCGGCAGGAAACATGAGCAGCGACTGGCCAATTCCGTACCAGCTGTAGATCTTTCCATCCCTGCCATGCAGTCCAAACTCCGGATATTGGTTCGGAAACACCTGTGGCTGCGAGGTCCAGAGCCAGTGGGTTGTCTGCAAGCGAAATGTTGTGTCGGCGCTGCCCAGTTCTCCCGACTGGACCACAAAAGCCAGCAGTCCTGCACTCAAACACAGTAGAAATAGCGGGTCTCGAAACCACCGCCCAACGGGTGAGTTCATCGTTCTGGATGGTAATACAAAGCCTGCAACAGCATTCCCCGTGTCGCGCTGTGCCCGATAGCGAAGTCCTGACGCCGAAAGCCGCAGCTGCCTGCGTTATCCTGTAGCGGAGAATTCCGATGTCAAACTGCGTCTTCTGCGGAACCGAACTCTCCCCAAATGTGCGCTTCTGCCCTTCCTGCGGCAAGCCTGTCGTCAATACAGACGACGTGGCCACACTTGACTTCGGCACTTCCACATCCCCCCACCCTCCGCTCCCGTCGTCAGGAAACTCGTCGTCTCGTTCCTCTTCGCGCACCTTCAAATTCGCCGAGTACATGATCAACGAAGGCCGATTTCTGCCCGGACGCCTCGTCGCAAGCCGTTATCGCATCATCGCTCTTCTGGGCAAAGGTGGCATGGGCGAGGTATACCGCGCCGACGACCTTACCCTCGGACAAGCTGTCGCTCTCAAGTTTCTGCCCGATGCCGCTGCGAGCGACGAAGCTATGCTCGACCGCTTCCGCAACGAAGTGCGCACGGCGCGCCGCGTTTCTCATCCCAATGTCTGCCGCGTCTATGACGTCGGCGAGGTCGATGGTCAGACGTTCTTTACCATGGAGTATGTGGATGGTGAGGACCTGGCGTCCCTGCTCCGCCGCATCGGACGCCTGCCACAAGATAAAGCCATCGAAATGGCGCGCCAGCTCTGCGCCGGGCTTGCCGCCGCTCACGCCAAAGGCGTGCTGCATCGCGACCTGAAACCCGCCAACATCATGCTCGACGGCCGCGGTCAGGTCGTCATCACCGACTTCGGTCTAGCCGGCGTTGCTGACGACATTCGCGGAGCCGAAGTGCGCAGTGGCACTCCTGCCTACATGGCTCCCGAGCAACTTTCGGGCACAGAGGTCACACTTCGCAGTGACATCTATGCGCTCGGCCTCGTGCTCTATGAAATCTTCACCGGCAAGCGCGCATTCGCAGAGAAGGTCACGAGCGCTCTCCATGTCCAGGAGGATCGCACTCCAAGCCGCCCCTCGTTGGTGGTGAAAGATCTCGATCCCATCATCGAGAAGGTCATCCTGCGATGTCTCGAAACAGACCCGTCTTCGCGTCCAGCCAATGCTCTCGCCGTTGCAGCCGCATTGCCGGGTGGCGATCCTCTTGCTGCCGCCCTCGCGGCGGGCGAGACTCCTTCGCCCCAGCTGGTTGCCGCCTCGGGGGAAACAGAAGGACTGCGTCCTCACATTGCAATCGCCATCTTCTGCGCCGTGCTTCTCGGATTGGCATTCACCGTGTATTTTTCCCTTCACTACAACGCGTACGACAAAATGGACGTTGATCTCACGCCGGAAGTTCTAACTCAAAAGGCCCGCGAGATCATCGCCCGGTTCGGATACGTAGGCCGGCCTGCCGATAGCGCCTATGGTCTCAACATTGATGACGACTTCAAGGATGCAGTTCAGAAGAACGACAAACCCCGCCCCAATTGGGACGCTGTGCTCACGGCCCGTCCTTCGCTTCTGCAGTACTGGTATCGGCAGAGCCCGGACGACATGTTCGCCAATCAGGTTCGCGACAATCTCCTGACCCCGGGCACCGTGACCGAAACGGATCCTCCGACCGTGCTCGCGGGGATGATCAACCTGCACCTTGATCCTCAGGGACGGCTTACGTATTTCCAGGCAATCCCAGCGCAGAAACTGGATGCCAACAAGACCATCCCGAACGCACCGACCGCGCCGGCACCGACGCCGTTGGACTGGAATCTGTTCTTGAATGCCGCGGGACTCGACGTTTCGAAACTTCAACCCACGCAGTCGACATGGAATTCACTTGCTGCTTCCGATGCGCGCGTAGCGTGGACCGGAGTGTGGCCCGGCACGACTCGTGCGCTGCGGGTCGAGGCGGCATCCTTTCAGGGCAAGCCGGTCTTCTTTCAGCTGATCGGCGATTGGACCAAGCCTGACAGAATGGTCAGCACCGAGAAGAAATCGTTGGGCGATAAGGCAGGCAGAATCATCGGGATGATTTTACTCGTCGCGGGACTCACCGCAGCGTGCGTGCTGGCCCGAAGAAATTACCGGCATGGTCGTGGCGACCGGCAGGGAGCCCTTCGCCTGGCCATTCTCGTGTTCATTTCGGAAATGGCATTGTTCTTTTGCCGGGGTCATTTTGCTACGATTGGCGATACCCTCGGCCTGACGATCCTCGCCATCAGCACCGCTCTTTTTATCTCCGGCGGCATTTGGACCCTCTACATGGCGATCGAGCCCTGGGTCCGACGTCAATGGCCCAACACCATCATCTCGTGGACTCGGCTGCTGGCTGGCAGCTTCCGTGATCCCGTTGTCGGACGTGACATCCTGGTCGGTATCCTCCTCGGCATCTTTTGGATCCTCCTTTTCCAAGTTCGCTACATTTTCATGATGCACATGGGGGCCGCCCCTAGCCTCGGGGGTACAGACGCTCTCATCGGCGGACGCTTTGCGCTCGGAGGATGGATCCGCAAGTGGCCTTTGTCAATTCAAACTGCTCTCTTCTTCTTTCTGCTGCTTCTCGGCCTGCGAGCTCTGCTGCGCAATCGATGGCTTGCCGCCGCGGTGTTCGTTGCAATCTTCGCAGTGCCCCGCGGACTAGCGAGTTCCTATGCGCGAGTCGAACTCCCTGCCTTGATCCTGGTGTATGCCATCGCGGTCCTTATCGTGATTCGCTTCGGACTGATTCCGCTCGTGCTTGCGATCTTTACGATCGACATGCTGGCGAATG
>Ga0136846_1235327_pt1 | contig 50608 bp, 48 predicted proteins | sample HopSoiMetagenom2_FD_96841 | JGI IMG/M metagenome (GOLD analysis project Ga0136846, IMG submission 96841) | Grasslands soil microbial communities from Hopland, California, USA - 2 Assembly 2016 (version 4) | ecosystem: Environmental > Terrestrial > Soil > Grasslands | place: USA: Hopland...
CCCGCGTAGAGGCTCCAGCCGGGGAAGGCGCCGAGGGAGGCGTTGGATCCGGTCATGAAGATCGAGCCGTTGTCGTTGATCAGCGGCAGTGCCTTCTGCACAGGTGAGCAGTCCGACTGACAACAGCAGCGCCAAAAGGGGTCACGCGGCCACAGCAATGGCGAAGGCATTGAGCTCGGGGGCGGAGGCGATATTGCCCCTGGGATCAGACGAGGGCCATTGCCCATGAGAATTCTTTCTCCCGGAGCGAGACGGTCTTCCGGCGTTCGCGCCTTCAGGGCCCCGCTTCACGCCAGTTCGAGTCGCCGTTCCGGTCGCACCGCCGGTGCGGACTCCGGTTCCCACTTCCTGGTGGTCCGAATGTAGGCGTCTATCACCGAAAGCATCGCCAGTATGACCAGGGGCCCGAACACCCACGGGTGCTCGGCCATGCGCATCGGCACATAGCGGTACGACAGCAGGAGCGCCACGAAGACCGTCACCCCGTGCGCGACGAGCTGGACGCCCGACCGGTCCCAGCCGCGTTCGAACGAGAGCATCGCCGCCTCGACCGTGAGCGCGAACACCACACCGGCGACAAGGTCCGCGCCGTAGTGGTAGCCGAAGCCGAGCGTCGCGCTGAGCGTGGCCACCAGCCAGAACGTGCCCGCGTACCGCAGGAATCGCGGACCCTTGCGGGAGTGGAGGAAGATCGCGGTGGCCCACGCCGTGTGCAGGCTGGGCATGCAGTTGCGGGGCGTGAGGTCGTCGTACGTCATCGGCCCCGGGGCGGCGATCGTCAGGTTCGTGTCCGGCCACAGGTTGGCCACCGCCCAGTGCCCGCCGCCGGTGCCGAAGGCGCCGTTGCCGTAGGCGAAGACCGGTCCCACCACCGGGAAGACCATGTAGACGGCCGGCCCGAGGACGCCGATCGCCAGGAAGGTGCGCACCACGTGGTGGCGCGGGAACCGGCGCTCGGCCGCGACGTTGCGCAGCTGGTACAGCGCGACGAGGACGGCGGCGACCGCGAGCTGGATGTAGACCCAGTCGAGAAGGTGGGAGCCGACCGGGCCGACTGCCCTGACAACCCGGCCCATCAGCCAGGACGGATCGCCCAGCGCGTGATCGGCGACCGCCACATACTGGTCGAGCACCACCGGGCGCGTCTTCGCCGTGATCAGCAGCCAGGCGTCGCCCGCCTTGCGGCCGGCCACCAGCAGCAGGCCCAGCCCAACACCCTTGAGCAGCAGGACCCGTTCCTCACCGGCACGGCGCGTGACGGCGATGCCCACCCAGCCCAGCATCACCCACAGCGCGCCGTTGCCGAAACAGTGGCTGCCGGACACCCCGAAACCGGCCGCCCATCGCACCAACAGGAAGACGATGTCGATGCCGACCGCGACGCCCGCCGAGATGAACCGCTGCCGCCAGGTGAGCACCACCGTCATCAACGCCATGCTGGCGTACAGCAGAGGCCCCGACTTGGGGGCGAACACCACTTCCCGCACCTGGTTGGTGAGCGGCCCCGGCAGGCCGTAGTGCCGCGAGGCGATCTCCAGCGCGATCAGGAATCCAAGGACCACCACAGCCGCCACGGCCCAGGGGCCCGCCCAGGGGCGACGCCGTGGGAGAACCGTGGTGCTGTCGTTCGTACCCAAGGATATTCGTGACGACATATGCGACTTCCAGATAGATTTGCCGGGATTTCATGGCCCGTTGGTCTCCCGGCGCAGGGAAGATGAATGAATCGCCGTACAGGTCTGGCTTGCGCCGGCCCGCTCGACGGCGTGCTTCAGAAGTCCTCCCAATCCCCCGCCGTCCCCCACGCTCCCCCGACGGCACCCACTCCCCGATCCGCTGCGGGTGTCGGCGGAGAAGTTTACGGCGTCCCCGAAGGAGCCGTCGATCGAATTGACCTTGCCCGCATATGACCCTTACGTCTGCGGCCAGGGGGTACTCGTGGTGCGCTGAGCGGCCCGTGTCCGCACAGTGGCCCGTCTGTCCCCTATGTCCATGTCGGAGCGATCGTGCGAGCACCTGTCGTCAACCGCGCCCTCAAGAAGTCCCCGGAACCGTCCCCCACCGAGGCGACCGAGGGGCTCCCATGACCGCCGAAGCCCTCACCGCCGGCCCCCGCCCGCTCCGCTGCTGGGTGCCGCCGGGCGTGTACGCACCGCAAACCGACACCCGGCTGCTCGGGCAGGCGATACGGCGCGAGGGCATCACGGCGCGCACGGACGTACTGGACCTGGGCACCGGAAGCGGTCTGCTCGCCGTCGAGGCGGCCCGGCTCGGCGGCCGGGTCACCGCCGTCGACATCTCCTGGCGGGCGCTCGCCGCCGCCCGCCTCAACGCCCTGCTGAACGGGGAGTCCCTGCGGGTACGCCACGGCGACCTGGCGTCGGCCGTACCCGGGCGCCGCTTCGACCTGGTGATCAGCAACCCGCCGTACGTGCCCGCCCCGGACACCGCCCCACCCCGGGGCCTCGCCAGGGCCTGGGACGCCGGAAGGGACGGCCGGCGGCTGATCGACCGCATCTGCGACACCGCCCCGACGGTCCTCCGGCCGACAGGGACCCTCCTGATCGTGCACTCGCACCTGTGCGGCGTCGACGCGACCCTGGCCCGCCTGGAGAAGGCCGGCCTGCGGGCGGAGGTCGTCGACCGGGCCGTGGTGCCGTACGGGAGGGTGCTGCGTTCCCGGCTCAGCTGGCTGCGGCAACAGGGGCTGACGGCAGGCGACGGTACGACGGAGGAGCTGGTGGTGATCCGTGCCGAACACACCGAACACGCCCACGCCTGAACGTCCTCGCCGTATCCGCGTTCAGCGCGACGGCCCCCTGCTGATCGAGGGCCCGGTGGAAGTGGTCGGCGAGGACGGCGAGTTGACCGTCTCGGACCGCTTCACCGTGGCCGTCTGCACCTGCCGCCGCAGCCGCGAGTTCCCCTGGTGCGACACGAGCCACCGCTGCCGCCGCCGCACACCGCCCGCCGAGAACGGCGACACCCCATGACCGCCGCCCCCGCCCCCTCCCGGCAGCACTTCCGGCTCCGGCCCCCGCCGCTGCCCGAACCACGCGGCCCGCTGTCCGCCGCCGTGACGGACCTGCTGCGCGGCTCGACCGACGCGCGTGTGCCGCCGCCCGACGACGGCTGTTCCCCGTACTGCGACGACCTGCAACTCGCCCTCTACGTCCTGTACGAGCTGCACTACCAGGGCTTCCAGGACGTCCCGGACAGCCTCGAATGGGACAGCGGGCTGCTGGCCTGCCGCGCCGCGCTGGAGGACCGCTTCCTGGGCGCGTTGCGCGAGGACGTGCCGGTCGACGCCACGGAGACGGCCGCCCAGGCGCTGGACGAACTCCAGCTCGAACCGGTCGGCGACGACGGCACCGGCGTCTCGTACTTCCTCCGCAACGAAGGCACCCTCGAACACCTGCGCGCCTATGCGGCGGTACGCTCGCTCTACCACCTCAAGGAAGCGGATCCGCACGCCTGGGTCCTCCCCCGGCTCCACGGCCGGGCCAAGGCGGCCATGGTCGCCGTGGAGTTCGACGAGTTCGGCGCCGGCCGCGCCGACGAGATCCACGCGCAGCTCTTCGCCGACCTCATGGCGGACCTGGGGCTGGACCCCACGTACGGCCGTTACGTCGACGCCGCGCCGGCCGAGGCCCTCGCCACCGTCAACCTGATGTCCCTGTTCGGTCTGCACCGGGCGCTGCGCGCGGCGCTCGTCGGGCACTTCGCGACCGTCGAGGTGACGTCGTCCCCGGGCTCGCGCCGCCTCGCCGAGGCGATGCGCCGGGTGGGCGCGGGCCCGGCGGCCGTGCGCTTCTACACCGAGCACGTGACGGCGGACGCGGTGCACGAACAGGTCGTACGGCACGACGTCGTCGGCGGCCTCCTGGAGGGCGAACCGCACCTGGACGCCGACGTGGTGTTCGGCGTCCACGCCACCACGTACCTCGAAACCCGCCTGGCGGACCGGCTGCTCGGCGCCTGGCGAACGGACGCCACCGGCCTGCGCGAGGACACGTGTCTTCCGGTTTCGGCCGGGTGGGGGAAGGCCGGGGCGCGGCAGCCGTTCGCGTGAGCCTCGTCGCGGTCTACTGCCGGGGGAGGTGAGCGGATGATCCGGAGTGCGTACGCGGTGACGGTGTCCGTCCTGCTGGCCGTCGGCACCCTCGGCGGGTGCGACACGGCGGCGCAGCGGCGGGACGACGTGCGCCACACGGCTGCCGTGTTCGAAAAGGCGCTCGCTGAAGGGGCGTACGACCGTGTGTGCGCCGTTCTCGCGCCCGCGACGCTGGACGAGCTCGAGCAGTCGTCCGGCAGCCCCTGCCCCAAGGCCGTGGGCGAGGAGTCGCTGAAGCCGGGCGGGGGCGTGCAACGGACCGACGTCTACGGCGACCAGGCGCGGACGGTGCTCTCCTCGGACACCCTGTTCCTGTCCCACTTCACCTCCGGCTGGAAGGTCGTGGCCGCCGGCTGCGAACCACGGCCCGAGGTGCCGTACGAGTGCGTGATCAAGGGTGGGTGAGGTGTGAGGGTCATGTTCACCGTCGTCGTCGGGATCATCGCGGTCGGTCTCGCCTATTCGGCGGCCCTGGGGCTGATGCACCGATGACCGCCCGACTGACCGCCCGACCGCCCGCCCCACGCGCGCGGGGCTTCCTGCGGGACAACGCGCTGGGCCTGTTCTTCCTGGTCACGTTCGTGCTGGCGATCGCCGGACAGGCCATCGCCGGACACGCCGACTTCAACAACCAGCTGGCCGCCGACCAGCTCCAGCAGATCTCGCTGGGCGAGTACCTGACGACGTCCGACTTCGCGGTCGACGTGACGGAGAACTGGCAGTCGGAGTACCTGCAGTTCTTCCTCTACGTCGGCGCGACCATCTGGCTGCTGCAGCGCGGCTCGCCGGAGTCCAAGGAACTGCACAAGGCCGGCACCGAGTCCGACAGGGAGCAGCTGGTCGGCGCGCACGCCAACGCCGACTCGCCCAAGTGGGTCAGGGCCGGCGGATGGCGGCGCGCCGTGTACTCGCACTCCCTGCTGCTGGTGATGGGGACGATCTTCCTGCTGTCGTGGCTGGTCCAGTCGATCAGCGGCACGGCCGCCTACGACGAACAGCGGCTACGGCAGCTCCAGGCCCCGCTGAGCTGGGCCGGATACCTGGGCGCCGCCGACTTCTGGAACCGCACGCTGCAGAACTGGCAGTCCGAGCTGCTGGCCGTCGCCTCGATGGCGGTTCTCTCGATCTACCTGCGGCAACGAGGTTCCCCCGAGTCCAAGCCGGTGGGCGCCGCACACGGCTCCACCGGCGTGGAGGGCTGAGGGCCGAAGGCCGAAGGCCGTCAACGGTCGGACCGTCGGACGCTTGGACTGTCACCTGGGGTCAGAGGAGCGGACCGGGGGTGCCGGGGGTGCCGGGCGTACCCGGGTGGCCGGGGGTGCCGGGCATGTCACTGGGGCTGCCGGTGTGCCCGGGGGTGCCGGTGGCGCCAGGTGTGCCGGTGGTGCCCGCGGTGCCGGAGACACCCTGGTCGTCGGGCCGGATGCGGCCTCGCCAGGCGCCCGTCTCACCGCCGTACTCCTCGATGAAGTCCTTGAAGCGGCGCAGGTCGCCCTTCACGCGGCGGTCGATCATGCCGAGCGCGTCCGCGCCCTTCTCGGCCATACCGGTGGGCTCCACGTCCATCGTCAGCTCCACGCGCGTGTGCGTCTCGTCGAGACGCTCGAACCGCACGGAGCCGCGCTGCTGGGTGTCGCCGCCGACGGTCCGCCAGGTGATCCGGTCGTCCGCCATCTGGTCGACGATCTCGGTGTCGAACTCGCGCCGCACCCCACCGATCTTGGTGGTCCAGTGGTTGTGCCGCTCGTCCAGCTGCCGCACCTCCTCCACACCCTCCATGAACTTCGGGAACTCCTCGAACTGAGTCCACTGGTTGTAGGCCGTGTGGACGGGAACCTGCACGTCCACTGCTTCCTTCACCGTGCTCATGCTTTCCTCCTCCTGTGAGGCATTGGACATCGTTCGCGGCATTGGCGCTCTTTCCGCACGACTCGGGTACCCAGGCCCACGGATTGAAGACATCCACCAGACATCCACCAAGGATTCGAGGTCGGCGCGTATCGCACGGCCCAGGGGGCACTCGGCGGCCATGAACCCCCAAACCGGAATCCAGGGCTCCTACTGGCTGGAGACCGCGCCGCCCCCCGCCCCCGCTCCCCCGCCCTCCGGTGACCTCACCGTCGACGTCGCGGTGATCGGCGGCGGCATCGCCGGCCTCAGCACCGCCTGGGAGCTGGTCCGGCAGGGCCGCGAGGTGGCGGTGCTGGAGGCCGACCGCGTCGCCGCCGGGGTCACCGGCCGTACGACGGCCAAGCTGACCGCCCAGCACACCCTGATCTACGACCACCTGCGCCGCACCCGCGGCCCCGAGGGCGCACGCCTGTACGCCCGCTCCCAGTCCGAGGCGATCCGGCACGCCGCCGGCATCGTCGACGAGCTCGGCATCGACTGCGACTGGGAGGAGGCTGCGGCCCTCACCTACGCCGAGGACCCGCGCCGCGTCGAGGAACTGCGCGCGGAGGCCGAGGCGGCGCGCGAGGCGGGCCTGGCGGCCGAGTTCGTGACCACGACCGACCTGCCCTTCCCGGTCGCCGGCGCGGTCCGGGTCAGCGGCCAGGCCCAGTTCCACCCCCGCAAGTACCTGCTGGCGCTCACCGACGACCTGCGCCGACGCGGCGGCACGGTGTACGAGGGGACACGCGTCGTCGGTCTCACCGAGGGCGAACCCTGTCTGCTGCGCACCGACGCCGGGGTCTCGGTGCGCGCGAACGAGGTCGTGGTCGCCACGCACTACCCCGTCTTCGATCGCGCCCTCCTCTTCACCCGCCTCAGCCCGCGCCGCGAACTCGTCGTCGCCGCGACCATCGACGAGGACCACGCCCCGCGCGACATGTACATCACGCCGGAGCGGAACACCCGCTCGGTGCGCAGCGCCCCGTACGGCGACGGCAAGCGCCTCCTGATCGTCACCGGCGAGCATTTCACCCCCGGCGCCACCGACGTCGAGGAGAGGTTCGCGCGACTGTCCGCCTGGGCCGACGACCACTTCCCCGGCCTCACGTTCACCCACCGCTGGGCCACCCAGGACAACGACTCGACCGACTCCGTACCGCTGGTCGGACCGCTCCGGCACGGCAGCCGGCACACCTGGGTGGCCACCGGGTTCGGCGGCTGGGGCCTGAGCGGCGGCATCATGGCGGGCCGCCTCCTCAGCGACCTGATCAACGGCCTCCCGGCCGACTGGAGCGACCTCTACGACCCGCGCCGCCTCGCGCCCGTGGTCCGCGAGGGGATGTCGTTCCTCAAGCACCAGGCGCAGGTGGCCCGGCACTTCGTCGGCGACCGCCTGCCGACCATGACGGCCCCCGAGGTGGGCGACATCCCACCGGGCCACGGCGCGGTGCTCCGCCTCGGCGGACACCGCTGCGCCGTCCACCGGGACGAGAACGGCTCACTCCAGGCCGTCTCGGCACTCTGCACCCACCTCGGCTGCGTCGTCGCCTTCAACAACGCGGAACAGGCCTGGGAGTGCCCGTGCCACGGCTCCCGCTTCGCCCCCGACGGCCGAATTCTCCAGGGCCCGGCGGTACGCCCGCTGGAGCGGCGGGACATTCCGCAGACGGACGCGGAATAGCGCGTCCCCGCGCTCCGTCAGGCACCGCAGGCACGCCGGACTGTCAGTGCCGCGTGCTTCGATGGTCTGGCCAGCGCACGCCAGAGGAGAAACCATGACGCGTACGACGCCGCCGCGCCCCTTGGACCTGACCACGGTGTTCCCGGAGTTGGCGACGATGTCCAGGGACGTCACCCGGCTGCATCCGCGCTCTGGTTCACCCACGGTCGAGGACAGTTCGCTCGGGGGCCCGCTGCTGTGGCCGCAGGACGAGCCGTGGCCGACCTGCACACGGCCGCACGAGGTGCATACGGTGGAGGAGCTGGCGGCGGTGCGCGCCGAACATCACCGGGCGGTCGCCCGGTGGTCACGGCCGGATGATGAGCCGTACACGCCCGAGGAAGAGGCGAGCGGCGGCGACCGGAGCGGACCGAGGAAGATCGACAGCCCCTATACGGGTCCGGTCCCCTTGCTGCCCGTGGCTCAGCTCTACGCCCGGGACGTCCCGGACCTGCCCGCCCCCGACGGCTCGGACCTGATGCAGATCCTGTGGTGCCCGTTCATGGACCACGACGACGAGTTCCCCGCCATCCAAGTGCACTGGCGGAGCGCCGACAAGGTCACGGCGGTCCTTTCGCCCCCGCCCGAGCCGACCGTGATCGAGATGGACGGTTACTGGCCGGCCCCCTGTGTCGTGCATCCGGAGCGTGCGACCGAGTTTCCGGCGGTCGAGCAGCTGCCCGCCGCCGTGGGCGCGCGCATACGCGAGCGCGTGGACGCGTGGCAGGAGGACACCGGCCACTTCTACATCGAGTTCGCGGTGGCTCCGGGCTGGAAGGTCGGCGGCTGGGGGGTCGTCTCCTCTGATCACCGCGACACTGTCGACCCGCCGCGTTGCGAATGCGGTGCCGTGACCGAGCCCCTGTTCACCGTCGCCCTCAGCGAATGGAACGGGGACGATCGGGGCGGGTGGCGCCCCGTCGAGGACGCCGATGCTGATGGCCAGTCAGGCTACCCACCGGCGGGCGACCCGACCCAGATCGACCTGGGAGACGAAGAACTGCAGGTCTACCGCTGCCCGGAATCCTACGAACACCCGACGATGACCGAGCGGGTGTACCGCGTGCTGTAGAGCGCCAAGGGTGCTGCCTTTGCCTGTGGTCCTGACACATGTCAGGACCACACGCAGGGCAGGCCGAGTAGGTTCCCCGCCATGGGGCGGCGAACTCCACTGCCAGTTCCTGGTTGTCTCTTGGTTCGTCAGGAAAGGAATGGCATGTCCATCTTGAAGCGCTACGCATCCCTCGCAGCCGCAGCCGTGGCTGTGTTGTCTGTGAGCTTGGCGGGACCCGCATCCGCGGAGACGACGCACACCAAGGCGGCCTTCGGCGCACAGGCCCGCGCCGCCGGTCTCAGCCAGGACGCCGCCAGGTCTCTCCAGGCGAAGGTGGACCGCTACCTTTCCCGCCACCACGGACGCCAGGTCGCGGCGAACGAGATCGCCCTGGCCGACGGCGCCACGCTGACAGTGACCGTTCCCGGCGAGAGGCGTGTGCGTGACTTGAGCGCGCCGGCCGGAAGCCGTGCCGCGACAGCACAATGGGAGTGCGACCAGGACTACTTCTGCATGTACCGCGACGTCCTGGGCCTGGGCGAACGACTTGCCCTGTATCACTGCCAGGACTACGCGCTGCAGAACTGGACCGGCGACGGCTCCTACTACAACAACCAGACCCGTGGCACCCAGGCCCTGTTCAAGAACCAGAACCGTACCGTCATCGACGTCACGCCTGCTGCTCCCTTCAGCAACGCGAGCTATGACTGGACCCCCGTCTGGTACGTCAGGCCCTGCTGAGCGAAGACCGGACCGAGGTCGGCGGCCACTCCCCCCTCTCTCGGTACCCTCACGCCCCCAGTGCCCCCCGTACCGTCTGCGCGAGTTCCCCCACCGCCACGACCAGCGGGGTCACCGGCTGGACGAACTCCGTCAGGCGGTCCAGGGCGCGGCGCAGGACCGTCGGTTGGGGTTCCTCCTCGTCCAGTTCCTCTCGTAGGCGCCGTAGTTCGCGGGTGGTGGCCTCCGGGTCGGTCAGGGACGCCTGGTGTTCGGAGAGCAACTGCTCCACCAGGGTGAGGAGTTCGGCCGTACGGGCGGCGGCCTGCGGCTGGAGGGTGACCGAGCCGGAGAACGCCTGGGCGTGGTTGCCGATCGCCTGGTTGCCCACGTAGTGGGTACCGCCGTTGATCACCAGGCCGTTGTTGACCGGCGGATCGGGGCGGTCGGTCTCGCTGCTGCCGCTCATCGCGGAACCCTTTCTTCCGTCGCTACTTCTGGGCACCGGCGGCGGCCGGACCGGTCGTCGGTGCGACGTTCTGGGTGGCGCTGGCCCCCGTGCCGATCGCCTGGTTGCCGATGATGCTCGTCCCGCCCTGCTGAATGACACCCTGGTTGAGGATGGTCTGCTGCTGAGCGCGGAAGTCGGTGGTGTCGTAGCCGCGTGCGTCGAGGAACTCCCGTATCGCGGCGAGCGTGTGGCGCTGTACGGCCGAGGTGACCCGGTCGGCGTCCACGACCTGGAAGTAGTTCTGGTAGACGGGGCTCGTCGCGATCTCCCGCATGCTCAGCCGGGCACCGTAGTCGAAGACCGGGTCCTGCTCCATGGCCGTCAGTTCGTCCGCCATCCGCCGGATGCGCCGCGCCTCGAAACGTGCCTGGCGCAGCGCGCGGGACGGCGCGCCGAAGAACGCCGGGCCGGTGCGGGGCAGGGCGTCGGCGAGCAGCCCGCGCTGCCGCTCGGGGGTGAGCGGGTCACGCAGGCGGTCCACCACGTGGTAGACGGCGCCCACCGGGCCGAGCACATGGTTGCCGCACTGCAGGTGCAGGGTTCTGCCCTCGGTCGAGAAGTGCAGGAGCACGCTGGGCACCACGTCGTCGCCCCACAACGGCACGTAGACCGCCAGATGGTGGCGGACCGCGCCCGTGGGCCGCCGCATGATGTCCTCGACCGCCTCGGCCGGCAGCCGCATGGCCGGTGCCAGGCCCGCGGGCGTCATGAACCGGGGGTCGTCGCCGATGGTGGTGCCGTTGACGAAGACCCGGTCCTCGATGGTGAGGGAACCGAGGGATTCCGCAGCCCCCGAGGGCGCGGCCCTGTCGGTGCCGCCGCGCGCGGCGACCGTGCGGAGGTGTTCGCGTACGTGGGCGACGAGTTCGACGACGTCGAAGGCCTCCGGTCCGCCCGGGCGCCGGCTCTTGTCGGCGCGGTCCTCCGAGGGCAGCAGCGGTACGGCGACCGACCAGTTGGAGGCGGCGGGGGAGTAGCCGACGAACGGTGAGTATCCGCTGTACACGGTGACGTTGCCGTCCCGTGCCTCCTTGACGACCGCCATCCGGTTGACGATCCACTGCTTCAGGGGCAGCGCCGGCAGCCGGCGCCGGGCGAACGCGGCGCGGGACATGGTGGTGCGCAGCAGCCGGTCGATGCCGAGGTCGTGCCGTACGACCGTCACGTACGCGAACACCACCGCGCCGACGGCCGCGAGGACGGCCGGGACCCCGCCCAGATAGGCGCCGAGCAACCAGCTCATGAACCCGGAGACGGGCAGGGACGCGATGGCGGAGGCGAGGGGGAAGGAGAAGGGCACCACCACCGCCGCGGTGACCGCCGTACTCACCAACGCCCTGTTGCCCGGCTGGCGTTGGCCACGGGTGGCGAGGCCGTCCCGGGAGCGGCCGACGCTCGCGGTGAACGACAGGAACAGGGCGCTGAACAGCAGCCACAGCGGCGCGAACAGGGCCACGACCGCGAACGCCCCCGCCAGTCGCAGGTCGCGTTGGCGGCGGATCTCCTGGGCGGCCAGGCAGTGGTGGGCCACCGCCACCAGGTCGACGCCGGGCGAGGGCGCGACGGCGCCGACCTCGTCGGCGAGCACGCCGTCCACCACCCGGTCGGCGAACTCCTCGTCGACGTAGGCCGCGGCGCACAGGTACCGGGTGACGTCACCCGGCACGCTCCCGACCGGCATGTGCGCCCGCAGGGTCGTCGTCATGGCGGCATCTGCCTTTCTGGAACGGTTCGGACGGTTCGGACGATTCGGACGGAACAGCGCCCTGGCGGCGCCGGCGGAGCCGGGGACGGACACACGCGGCAGGCCTACGGTCAAGAGGGCGAGCAGGACTCCGCTCGTCAGGCCGAACGAGAGGGCGGGGTGCAGGAGTTCGTAGCGCAGGTCGGGGGTCGACAGGTGCAGTCCGTCGACGAAGATGTCCAGCATCCACCAGCGCAGCAGGGAGACGACTTCCGAGACCAGCACCCCCGCGAGGATGCAGCGGCCCCAGCCGGCCGTACCCCGGGCCGTCGATCGCGACATCACCCGGGTGAGCGCCACGAGCAGCAGCACGACGCTGATGTTCTGCACGACCAGCATGTTCGAGCCGGCGTAGTCGATGTACCGGTCGGTGGAGAGGTCCCACCTCGGGACGAACGCGCCCTCGACCAGCCAGCGTATGGTCTCGCTCTCGAAGTGGCCGATGAAGAGGTCGTGGGCGCGGTCCTGCCCCCAGGGGCTGCCCACGACGAGAAGGATCAGGCACAGCAGCATGACGCGTCCCCGTGCGGGCGATCTGCCCCCGGACGCACTCCGTCGGAACATGAACACGTGGCGTTCCCCCTGTCGCCGGCCCCCGCGACCTGTGGCCGCACCCTATGGCTATCCCCGTTCACGGCGTACGGGAACCCGTGAACCGGGCTGCCTCACACGGCAGTTGGGCAACGGCGAAGAGTCCTGTCGCGGGGACGGTGCCAACACCGTCCCCGCGACAGGACTCGACGGGTTGCCCGTACCGGCCGCGAGGGACGCGACCCGGCACGCGGACTGACGCCGCGCAACCGTCACCCCGCAGACATTTATGGGGGGGGACCCTGTGAACGCACTAAGACGCCGCAAGGCTGCTGGATAAGCTGCGCTGACGCCCAAGATCAAACACGAAGGGCTGCCTCCCAGGGGCGTAGGGGTGGCCGGACAGGTACGGAAGAGTGCGAAAGACAACGGGGAAGATCCTCGCGCTGGGCACCATGGCGACACTGGCGGTGGCCGTCAGTGCCTCGCCTGCGGCTGCGGCTGACAAGACGATCCGCAACGTCAAGGGTGTGTACGGCATCAGCGGGGAGTACTGGTACAACAGCGGGTCCTCGACGCGCGGCCTGAACTCCGTCGGGGCTCACAAGTCGGATCTCAAGAAGAAGTCGACGCTGTACGCCCGTTGGCTCTACAAGAAGCCCGGCGGCACCTACAAGGTGGGCCAGTCCTGGAAGAAGGCGGCACTGACCCGCGTGCACGACGGAAGCTACGACGCCCACGCCGGCTGGGGGAAGAACGACAGCCACACCGGGCCCAAGTTCCCCAAGAACACGGTGATCTGCACCCAGTTCAAGGGCAGCTCCACGAAGGTGTGCGCAACCCTGAAGTAGGGCGCTGGTGAGGCTGTCCGGCCGCCGGAAGACCGGCCGCCGGACAGCCTCAGGTGCAGCAGTCGAGCGACCTCACCCGCCGGGCCCAGAGCACCGTGGCGGCCACCACCATGGCCGCCTGCCAGGCCCTGGAGGCCGACGCGATCGAATACGCCCACCGGCACCTTCGGAAGCGCCGGGCTCAACGCCCTGATCCACGAACTCGCCGAAGGCCACCGAGCGACCTTCGAGCTGCCCGCCCTCACCGCCCTCCTGGACCGCGTCCACACCTCGAGTAGTTCCTCGTACGGATCCACTGAATGCTCGCGACGCCGACGCCGACGCCCACGCCGATGCCGCGACTGGCTCGGCATGAGCTCGGCATGAGCGAATGGTGCCGGCCGTCCCGCCTGGAACTCGTGCCCGTACTGCCGCGCAACGAGACCGGCAAGGTACGCAAGAACCTGCTCCGGGAACGGCTTCGGCTCCAGTCGGAGGACTGAGAGCTGGGGCTCGCCCGGGGGAATCCCGTCCCCCGGGCGGTGACCGGACCGGACCCTGCGCCTCTGTCCGAGGCGGGCGGTGGTGACGAAGAAGGTCGCCGTCGCGGTGAAGGCGTTCCGGCGGGAGAGATCGCCCAGGTCGTCCTTCCACCACGGGAGTTGACGGTGAGTCGGGAGGGGTGGACCCATTCCACCGTCAGCGGATGGATCAACCCGCCTCGACGTGTTCGGCGAATGACCCCCTGCTCCTCCAGCCACTGACGGACCTCCGAACTTGCTGGACACTCCCAGTACCCAGCCCCTCTACCAGAATATAGAAGTACACTTTATGGAAACGTACTTCTACTTTCTGGGGCCAGCCAGTGGACAAGCCCGCCGAAATGTTCGACCGGGATTTCGAGTGGTCGGCGCTGAGTCGGTTCATCGCCGACCCGCAGCCCGGTGCGACTCTTGGCGTGGTCTCCGGGCGTCGCCGTCAAGGCAAGACGTTCCTCCTGGACGCTGCCTGCCGGGCCACCGGAGGGTTCTACTTCGGTGCCACCGAGGCCACCGACGCCGAGTCGCTGCGCCGGATCGGCACCGCGCTGACCGCGCACGTGCGCCCGGCCAGCCCCTTCCACTTCGCCGACTGGCCGGAGGCCGTCGACGCGCTGCTCGCCCTCGGCTCCGAGCGGCCCGTCCCCGTGGTGATCGACGAGTTTCCCTACCTCGCCAAGGCCAACCCCGAACTGCCGTCGATCATCCAGGAGGCGCTGCGGACCCTTCGTGACCAGCGCACCGCCTCCCGTACCCGACTCCTCCTGTGCGGCTCGGCCCTGTCCTTCATGGGCCGACTGCTGTCGGGCAACGCACCCCTGCGCGGACGCGCCGGCCTGGAACTGATCGTCCGCCCCCTCGACCACCGCCGCGCCGCGGATTTCTGGGGCATCACCGATCCCCACCTGGCGATGAAGGTGAACGCGATCGTCGGCGGCACCCCGGCCTACCGGCGCGAGTTCGCGCGCGGCGACACTCCTGAGGGACCGGACGACTTCGACGACTGGGTGGTCCGTACCGTCCTCAACCCGGAAACCCCCCTTTTCCGCGAGGCCCGCTACCTGCTCGCCGAGGAGCCCGACCTACGCGACACCGCCCTGTACCTGTCCGTCCTGGCCGCCGTCGCCGACGGCAACGCCACCCGTGGTGGCATGGCCGGCTACCTGGGACGCAAGGCCGTCGACATCGCGCACCCCATCAACGTCCTGGAAGACGCCGGACTGCTGCACCGGGATGCCGACGTCTTCCGCGAGAACCGGCCCACCTACCGCATCGCCGAACCGCTGATCGCCTTCCACCACGCGATCATGCGCCCCGTCTGGGACCAGCTCGAACGCCCCGGCAGCGCGGCCCGGGTCTGGGCGGCCAGCCGCCGGCGCTTCGTCAGCAACGTACTCGGCCCCCACTTCGAGCAGGTCTGCCGCGAGTGGGCCCTGCACCACGCCGACCCCGAACTGCTGGGCGGCCTGCCCGCCCGCGTCGGTCACGGCATAGCGCACGACCCGAAAACCCGCACCAGCCACGAGGTCGACGTGGCGGTCATCGGGATCGCCGACGGCCACGCCAAGCCGCCGCTCCTGGCGATCGGCGAGGCCAAATGGAACGACACCATGGGCATGGCCCACATCGACCGCCTCCGGCACATCCGCGACCTCATCACTCAGGCCGGCCGCTACGACACAAGCGGCACCCGGCTCATCTGCTTCAGCGGAGCGGACTTCAACAACAAGGCGCAGGCATCGTCGGATGCGAATCCCGACGTCCAGCTGCTCGACCTGGCCGCCCTTTACAGGCCCGCCTGACACAGACCACCCCCGACGAGGGATTCGCCCGCTGGGAGACAGACGGGACCTGGGCGAAGCTGCGTCCTGGTCGAACGCTGCTTCAACGGCCTAGCATCGCCGCATGCATTTATGGCGGAGTCATGACACGTTCGAGTCCCTCCCCCGCGACCCCCGAGCCGACGAGTATCCGATGCCGTTCGTTCCGTACGGCTGGTACGCCGTACTCCGCAGCGCCGAACTGCGGCCGGGCAAGGTCGTCAGCCTGCACTACTTCGGCCGGGCGCTCATCGCCTTCCGAGGATCCGACGGCCAGGCGACCGTCCGGGACGCGCACTGTCCCCACTACGGCGCCCACCTGGGCGCCGGCGGCAAGGTCGTGGACGGCACGGTGGAGTGCCCGTTCCACGGCTGGCGATTCGGCACGGACGGCAAGTGCGTCCAGGCGCCGTTCGCCGTCCACACCCCCAAGGTGTCCCTCGGCGGCTTCCCCGTCCGCGAACACAGCGGTCTCGTCCTCGTCTACGCCGGGCCGGGCGAGCCGTCCTGGGAGGTACCGGAAATCCCCGAGACGGCGTCCAGGGACTACGCCACCCCGATCGACGACGCCCGCCGGGCGCGCGTCCACGTCCAGGAGATGCGCGAGAACATCGTCGACGAGTCCCACTTCCACTTCATCCACGGCCAGAGCGAACCCCCGGTCCAGGCCTGGACCGAGGACGGCCCCTACGCCGAGGCCCGCGGCCGGATCGCCCGGCGCGTCCTCCTCTGGGACATCAACAACACCTTCGACGCGTTCATGTACGGGCCGGGCATCATGGTCGTCCGCGTCCACGGCCCCGTCCTGTCGGTGACGGCGGTCGCCCTCACCACCCCGGTCGACGACCGCACGAGCGAACTCCTGACGCTGTTCTACGTCCGCAAACCGTCCCGCCTCCCGCTCCGCTTCCTGACGCCCGCCCTCAAACTCGCCTTCCGCAGGGAGGCCCTGGACGAGGTGAGCGAGGAGGTCGAGATCTGGGACCACAAGATCCACCAGCCCCGCCCGGTACTGCTCCCGCACGAGAAGGGGATACGGGTGATCCGGCGGTGGTACGCGCAGTTCTACCCGTCGCCGGCCGGTCCGATCCCGGCACCACGTCAGGCGACCGGGGCGACCGGGACGGGGCAGCCGGAGAGCGAGGACCCGGTTCGGACGAACGCCCCCTCAGGCCACCGAGGACCGGCCATCGGATGACACGCCGTCGTCCGGCCGCCCGCTGTCATGGGCGGTGAAGACGAAGGCCGAGTGGTCACCGTCCAGGTCGATGGTCAGCGACGCGTCCAGCGCCTTCGCCAGGCGGGTGAGCAACGGCAAGGTGGGTACGGAGTCTCCGCCCTCGATGTGGGAAATCTGCGGCTGGGTCATACCGGCCCGCCGCGCCAGCTCGGACTGCGACAGCCCCAGCCCCGTACGGCGGTCATGAACGGCTTGGGCAAGAGCAAACGCGTACCCGGCCTCCACGTACGCGGAAGTCTCCACCACCCGCTCCCCGAGGAGCTTCCGCGTCCGACGGGTCGTCCACTCGGAGTGGTTCACAGCTCCTGTTCCTCCTTGCTCCGTTCGTAGGTGTGCTCGGCAGGACCGTGCTCCCCTTCGCACACCAACAGCGGCTCGGCTGACCCGGCCCCGCCTACGCAAACCGGCCGCAGACCGCTGGACCACCCTCGTCATGTCCGTATACGCCCAACTACGCCTGGCCCAACCCCTCGCCGAGGACCTCAAGCGCCCCTGGGAAACGCCCCCGGCCCGTCGAACGCCTGACCCGGCCGGGTACGCCGTGGGTTTCGCCAAGTCCGCAGGTCACTGCCCATCCTCATGAAACGGGCGAAAAACTCCCGAACCGATACCTAACCGGCAGCCGCAGCAAGCACGCCCTCTACGCCGCAGGCAACGCCCTGCTCGAAGACGCCAAGCGAACAGACGAACCAACCGGTGAACGCCCAACCCCCTGACCAGGTTTTATCTCAAGCTGAGACGACGGGCCCCCGACCGTTCGGTGATCAGCCGTCCGCGTCAGGCTGGTCAGCCTCGATATCTCCCGCCGGCGCGGCCTCGGGTACGGCGTCGATCGAGTGGCCGTGGCGGTAGTACCGCCAAGCGCTCCTGTACGTACTGGGATTGTCGTCGTACATGATCACGTAGCCCATGAGGGCGGCGACCTGCCACTCGTCCGGTATCGCAGCTGAGATCAGCCGGAACACCTCATCAGCTGTCATCTCCGCTGAGGGGACATGGACGCTGCGGCCCTTGAACGCGGCCGACTTTCCGTACCTGAAGTTGTACGGAAGGCTGGCCTTGGCTTTCTCCAGGAGGTCCTGCAGCGCGATCTCGCCCGGCGTCAGGCCCTCGACCGGCCGGTCGAGGTCGATGGGGAACTCGACGTCGAAGTGGTTCTGCTTGAGGACCGTGCTGTCGCGCTGGCGCCCGGGATCCTTGTTGCCGAAGCCGTTGTTGTTCCAAGGGATGTTGCCCATCTCCTTGTGGTGGCTGATGAGCAACCGTTCCGGGGCGAGAGCGGAGAAATCCTCCGCCACGTACAAGCAGGAGAAGGCCACTTCGTTTAGCGAGATTCTTCGGCGCCCCGAGATCTTGCCGAGGTGGTTGCGTAGGCGGGCGGGCAATGACTTGTCGGCCTTCCCGACATAAACGAACTCGTCGTTCAGGTAGAGCTGGTAGACCCCGGGCTTCTCCTTGAGCCGCGCGATGTTCTCCTCATGGAGGAGGGCCCTGCCCATCCCGTCGAGCGCGGCCGCCAACTGGTCGCCGAGCGCCTTGGTGATGCTCAGGGTGAAGTCCTTGTGGTATTGCGCCCCATCGTCGGACCCCACTACCGGCGTCATTTCGCCCACTCCCTTGGTCAACGTGATCTCGGGAACCCTATCGGTGGCCTGCTCAGGCGGACGAACCCTTCGTCTCAAAATGGCTTGAAGATCGCGAACTCCGCGGTATGCTTTTGGAATGGCTGAGCTGCAAAAAGGATCCAAGAAAGATCGCACGGGCGTCGAACTGTTCGCCGGCGCCGGCGGCCTAGCCATGGCTGTCCATCGCGCGGGCTTCCGCCCACTGCTCTTCAACGAGTTCGCCAAGCGGGCCTGCGAGACCCTTGAGGCCAACGGGGCCCAAAGACTCCCTGACGGCGAGAAGCCCACCCAAGCTCCCGAACCCGGCGAGAAAGTCCCCCTCGTCGCCGGCGACGTCCAAGAGCTCGACATGGACTACCTCGCGGGCAAGGTGGACATCCTCGCTGGCGGTCCCCCTTGCCAACCCTTCAGTCTCGGCGGGGTCGCCAAGGGCGACGAGGACAAGCGGAACATGTTTCCGCAGATGTTCAAGGCCGTGCGTCAGATCCAGCCGAAGGCGGTGATCTGCGAGAACGTCCGCGGCTTGCTCAGGCCGTCTTTCAAGCCCTACTTCGAGTACATCCAGCGTGAACTGGAGCTGCCCTTCGAGGAACGAGGCGAGGGCACCGACTGGCAGCAGCACTACGAGTACCTGCTGGAGCGACGAGAGAAGCAGCCGGACGACCCGACGAAGCGGTACGACATCGTCATGACGCCGGTGAACGCGGCGGACTACGGTGTGCCTCAGATCCGCAACCGCGTGATCATCGTCGGGTTTCGTCGAGACTTGAACATCGACATCGAGCTGTTCAAGAAACTCGTGAAGCCGACACACTCCGAGGCCTCGCTCATCCGATCCATGAAGGACGAGAGCGGAAGCTACTGGAAGCGGCACTCGAACGTCCCCGACCACGTGCGCGAGTGGGTCATGGCCCGCCTTCCGAAGGTCACACCGAAGGACGACGAGCTTCAGCCCTGGCATACCCTGCGTGACGCGATCGCGGGAATCGCCGAGAACAAGCCCCTGCCGGACGTTCCCGATGAGTGGCTGGACCGCACGGAGCACTTCCTCGGCGGGTTCACGGAGCACATTGGCTGGCCCGGAGCCCGTATCTATGACGGCCACACCCCCAATGAACTCGACCGCCCGGCGAAGACCGTAAAAGCCGGCGTGCACGGCGTACCCGGGGGCGAGTCGGTCGTTCTCCTCGACGAGCTGGTGGCAGACAAGGCCGCCCAGGGCGGCGTTAGGTACAAGCACCGGTACATGACGGTCCGTGAGACCGCTCGCGTCATGACTTTTCCTGACACCTGGGAACTCAGGGGGCCGCGCGGAGAGAAGATGCGCCAGTTGGGCAACGCCGTCCCCGTCGTCCTTGGCGAGGTCTTCGCGAAAGCTGTCGCGGCCGTCCTGGACGAGGCGGAGGAGCGTCAGAAGTGACCGGGGCCACGGGTAGGGCGCAGAGCGGCTGGAAGCCCGGTCCGCCGCCGGACCGGGCGTGGAAAGGGCGGCCTGGCCGGACGAGGGCTGCCATCGCGGCGGAACAGGACCGAGCCGCCGACGGCCGACACCGCCGCTCAGTGGACCTTGGCGAGGGGCGGTTTGCGCGAGCCTCAGTGGAGTTGAAGGTCCTCCCCGACACACGACGTATTCGCGCGTACTTGCGCTGGTCCGACGGCGGCAAGTCTCCCGCTCGCTATCTCGGACAGGTCGAGCACTCGACCCGGATCGCGAATCTTGCCGAGGGCTGGAAGATGGCCTGGGCGAAGGGCCTCCTCACCGAGGAACCCATAGCGGTAGGTTCGTGGGCTTCCTCGCCCGCGGTACGCGCCGCGATGCAGGGCAACCGGAACAAGGACACGCGACCCGAGCTGCGGCTCCGGTCCTTGGTGCACAAACGAGGCCTCCGCTATCGCGTGGCGGCGCGGCCGCTGCCCGAACTGCGGCGAACTGCCGACCTGGTCTTTTCTAAGCCCAAGGTCGCGGTCTTCGTCGACGGATGCTTCTGGCATGGCTGTCCGGAACACCTTCGAGAGTCACACAAGAACGCTCAGTTCTGGCGCGGCAAGATCGAAGGCAACCAGGCCAGGGACGCGGAGACGGATCACCTCCTGCGAGAGGCCGGCTGGTCGGTCGTTCGCGTCTGGGAGCACGAGGATCCTGACGCGGCAGCCGCGCGGGTGACAAGCGTCGTGCGTGGGGCGTCAACAGACCATCGCGAATAAGAACAAGCCATACCGAGTACGATGATTCTCCCCAGATCAGGTGACCTCGGCGTACACACCCAAATCTGACAGCACGTCGGAGGCTGGAAGTGGGGTGTCTGTGGCGGTGGGTAAGATCCCGCGCATGGCCCCCAGCCCCGATGACGCGACACTTCTGCACTTCAACCCGCTTGGCATTGACTTGCTCAGCCGAAATCTCCGGGAGGAGATGGACAGGCGCCCACGTGCGCCCCTGGGCAAAGTCAAGCCATTCCCTGGTGCGGGACTTTATGCGCTCTACTACAAAGGCGACCTCGGGATCTATAAAGGGTTGAAGGACACCGAAGTTCCAATCTACGTCGGGAAGGCTTCGGCCGGTAATAGCAATTACGGGGACGCGCCAAATCTGGCGGCAGCGCAATTGTTCCGCCGAATAACCGACCACCGCAGAAGTATAAATGAGGCTACCAACCTCGACGCTTCGCATTTTGATGTTAGATATCTAACCCTCGACGACATCTGAATCGTCCTAGGGGAGCGGGCACTTCTGCGCACCCACAGCCCCGTTCTTTGGAACACCGTGATGACCGGGTTCGGCGGAAACGCGCCAGGCGAAGGGCGGAGCAATGGCCGATCTGTCTGGGATTCGATCCATCCGGGCCGGAAGCGGGCGGCGAAGCTACTCTGTAATCGCAGTTACAGCCGTGCCGAAATGGTGAAGCTGATCTCGCAGGGGATCGACATCTCACTGATGCCGGTAGGCGGGCAGCGCGATAAGGAATTGAAGGAATTCCGAAACCGTGCGGCGGAGGCGAAATTCATTTGGCAGGAACCGACAGGCCCCGAGAAATCTTCAAAACCCTTTCTCGTCTTTCGCGAGGTCGCGTTCCTGGAGGAAAACAGACGATTCGGAGTCGACCTTGGCGCTGTTAAATGGGAGTTGGCTGATGTGCCAGGGTCGGCAACGGCAGAGGGAGCCGCACTCGATGCTCCTGAGGGGTAAAGGCCGTGGAATAGTATCCTGTGGTTTCCCATCATCACGAGGGCTGTGTCAGGCGTCATCGGAGACTTCTGAGCGCTGGCGGTCGCTACCGGCTCGATGACGTCCGATTCGGAGGTTGGCTGTGCTCGTCGGCCGATCCGCGACTTCGGGCGTGAGCCAGGGCTGGCCGGATCGCCCGCGCGACCAGGACCGGAAACTCAGCCCGTACCTGCGCTGCGAGACCCAGTTCGACGTCTCCGCCGGACATCAGGGCGGAAGGCCAGGCACAGATCGACCCTGGACTTCGGTGGCGCCGACGCCCCTCACCAGGCAGCGCGCTCTCAGACTCCCGCCACAAGCACCCAAGTGGGGTCAAAGCTCAGCGATATCACTCCCTGTCAGCATCGGGCGGTGTCGATGCCCTCGACAACCGGTGTCGGGACCCACCGATAAAGCCGTGCCCCCTCGCCCTCAAGCTCGTCTTCCCACGATCGGCAGCACGAGGAAACCGCAGACGTCACCGCCCGGCTGTTCGCGGCCCTGATCGGCAGCGACGAAGGAGCCCGGGCGATCCTGCTCGCCCTGCCCGAGGTCTTCCCGTGGACCCGGCACCTGTCGGCCGAGGAGGTACGTGAGTGAGTTCGTCGTCGACCTCGTGAACGCGACCCACGATGCCGTGGAACTGGATGTGCACACCAACCTGCATCGCGCCATAGTCGAATGGCGCGCCACCGCCAGAATCCTCGCCGATCCCGACCTGACGGCGCAGTTGACCGCCCCGCTCCCGGACGAGGACCACGGCGAGGTACCCGCTCCGTGAGCGCCAAACGCGGTGACGATGTCGCACCGCCGCCGATCCACAAGGAATGGCGCCTCTGCTTCGCCACCGTCAGCGCAACGACCGCGTCGTTGCCACACGGGGTAAGCACCCCCGACCGCGAGATTGGGGGTACTCCCGTGTTCCGCGCTCAGTGCTTGATGTGGTCCACAAAGGCACCCCAGGCCGCCTGGGAAGCGACCAGGATCAGCCCGTGAGGGATCTTGCTGTCACGGACGGGAACCACGCCGGGGAGGTCGTTGGAGACCTCGACGCAGTTGCCGCCGCCGTTGCTGTAGGAGGACTTGACCCAGCTCACCACGTCGGATGCCGTGAATGTGGTCGTCTGTATGTTCATACTGAGATCTCTCGCGATAGTTGGTTCAGGATCTTAGGTGTGTCGCGTGGAGGCAGGGCGTTGGACGTCATGGCGTCGAACATCCGGGAGAACCGGCCGACTTCGCGGGGCTTGTCGGTGACGGCGACGGTGAACCACGCGGTGTCGCTCTGGATGGTCGTCGGCAGGCCGTCGCCGAGGATCATGATGTTCACGTCATGGAGAGCCACGTAGCCGCGCTCACCCTGGGGGAGAACCTGGATGGTGACGTTCTCCAGGTCTGCCAGCTTGATCAGCTCGGCGTACTGGTCACGCATCACGTCCGCGGAACCGACGGGATACCGCAGAGCCGGTTCATTGAGGACCACCCAGAGTTTCACAGGGTCGTCCTCGCGTGTCAGCGCCTCCTTCCGCTTCATGCGCAGGCGCACGCTTTGCTGCACAAACTCCGACGTGCTCTCGTCGATGAGCTTGTGCAGCTCGTGTACGGCAGCCGCGTACGGCTCGGTCTGGAGCAGGCCCGGGATGACGGTCGGGTGGAAGGCGCGGATTTCCCGGGCTGCCGCCTCGATCCCGAGGAAGCGGGGCATGCCGGACAGCATGTTCGTACTGCCGTCCGACCACCACTCCCGGCTGGACGCATCCCTCTGAAGAGCGACCAGCCGGTCCATCTGGTCGTCGTCGGTGATGCCGTAGCGCTCCAGCAACTCCCGCAGATGGCCGGCCTGCCGGAAGGACTTCCAGCCGGTCTCGACACGCTGGAGAGTGCTCTCGTCGACACTCAGGCCGTCGACGGCCTGAGCGATGGTGAGCCGGGCCTCCTTGCGCAACTGCCGTAGTTCATGGCCGAGTCCGATACGCCTGGCAGTTGGCTGAGGTTTTGCGGCCATGTGCTCTCCGATCCCACGCACGTGCGCGCGTTGCCTGCGATGTGTTCAGCCTTGCATCCGGTGTGCTCGTCACGGTAGCGATGCGTCTGCATTGGCATGTGCCATTTCTTCGGCTAAGGCTGAATTCTGGCAGATTCTATTGCTGATGCCGGAGGTTGAGGAGGACGGTGAGCACGAGACGCAAAGACCCCGGCGAGTCGGTCAGGACTCCCGGGGCGTGGCCCACCAACTGACAGGAGTTGATGAACATGGCCGAGCGTAGCGCTGCCGCGCTGCACTGGCTTGTGGTGACCCTGGTTCTCTGGGGTCTCACCCGCCTGATCCCGCCGACCGGCAACCGCCGGAAACCTCCCACGACGGCGCCCACCGTCATGACCAGCAAGAACCCAAGAGACCTCGCCGATCGGACGGTACGGGTACCTGCTCCGCGCCGGTCGCCGTACAGCGCCGACCAGGGCCCCCTGGACGGTTCCGCGTCCCGACTGTCACGGCCCTACCTGCCCGCCCTCATGGATGCGGCTCCCGAGACGAGGACAGTCACGGCACTCCGTACAACTCACGTACGCCCCAACCGGGCAGCGCGCGAACGGGCGGTGCGGCTCCGCCGCCGAACGATCACAGCGCTCACCAAGAACTTCGGCATCGACCTCGCCAACCGGGACACCCACGCCGCACTGAGTGGGGCGGTGACGGCCCGATGACCGGCCCTCGGGTCCAAGCCGCCGTACGGCAGGCCGAGTTGCCCATGCTGCGCGCCTACCGGCTCTGGTTCGAGCACGCCCGCAAGTGCGCCGCCTGCAAGCGCGTCACCAGGGCGAACGACGGGTGCGAGAACGGACGCGGGCTGTGGGATGCCTACCGCCGGGCGTACGACGGAGGCGCCCAACTGACGCCCGCAGAAAGGATGGTGGACCAGTGACCACCGACCCGACCCTCACCTGCGGCACCGTCCGCGCCTCCCTCTTCTACGGAGCACCCATGCTCAGCGAGATCGGCGCCTGCATCCTCCCCAAGGGCCACGACGGAGACCACAAGGACGCCAAAGGCGCACGCTGGTACGTCATTCCGCTGGTCGGCGGCGCGGACCTCGGTCTGAACGGACACGGGCGTTGACCCACACCCGCGACCCGGGCGCGACACCCGAACCCCCGTTCCGCTCCCCCCGCTGCGCCCTGAGCCAGCACCCCCACTGCCAGGACTCCCAGCCCCGCGACACCGGCGTACCCGGAGTCCACTACCTCGTGTGCACCTGTACCTGCCACCACCGCCCGGCCCCCACTCCCGCCCCGGCGACGGGAGCCAGCACGTGAACGCTCGTAACAGCAGGCCGAGTTGGTTCCTCAACCCCGAACGCCAGGAGGACCACCCCTCGTGATGTCCCACCGAGCCCGCAGGAAACGCCTGGGCTCATGGGTCTGGACACTCGCCCTCATGACCACGTCCGGGGCGGCGGTCCTGCTCGTCCTCGACGTCCTGGAGGCCATCCGCTAACCCGCGGCAGAGCCAAGGGATCGATCGGCACCTCCGTGACACCTCTCGGAGGTGCCGATGCCTGTCACGGCGACTACCGCACAGGGCATGCCAGTTCAGGCTGTGCACGGTTCGGGGAGCACGTCACCACAGCCAACGACAGGTACGAGGGCCGCTCCAGGTAGACGCCAAGCGATACATCGGCCCCCGCCTCCAACCGCTCGAAAGCGGAGTTGACCAGGACAAAGACCGGAGGTGTCGCGGTCCCTCTCGAAGGCGAACCGGGGCGCGTACTCGGCCAGTCGCTCGCCGAGCCACACCGCCGCCTTCTTCGCCTCGTCCCACGTACCGCGCACCAGGGAACGCGGCTTGATCAGCCAGTACGCCGTCTCCAGCGGTGGCAGATCCACCACCGGGAACTCGGCGCCACCATGCCCGGATACAGACAGAACGACCATGTGGGTGTGGGTAGCCCCCACCCAGTCAGGGACGGGGAGGCTGTGCCCACACGTTGATTCAGGATCAGACGTCACTCAGATTCTTCACGTACTCGGCGAACGGTACGGAGTGGGCCAGAGCGATGCGCTTCCACTCCAGGTAGGGGCTGGCGTCCCCCGCGAACAACTCTCGGTTGATCTGCGCTCCGTCCACTCGAAAATTGAGGTGCACTATCCGGGACTCGTCGAACATCCACCAGTCCGTCCCGGAGAGCGGAAGGCCGTAGTCGTCCTCGCTGACGTCCAGAACGCGGATGTCCTCCCCGGCCGCGATGTTGCCGGGGATTCCCCAGGCGAATTGATACCGCTGATAATCCGTCAGCGGTTGCCGTACGACCCGTACTCGTCCGATCGTGCGCCCCGTTGCCACGTACTCGCGCACCCGCTCGTGCCAGCGCGAATTGTGGTCTGCTGGCTTGCTGTCGCCCCGGAGGAATCGTGCGACGTTTTCGGCTTCCCTCGGCATGGAGTACACGGGTTGGGCTTCGAACCGCCACGCGTCACGCTCGTACGCGTCGAAGGTCCTCCGCCATTCATCACCATCCAAGAGCACGTACAGCCTCCCTGAGCACTGCTTCCGGAATCTCCACCAGCGCTTCACCTTCGGGCGGCGTGAAGGCGGAAGACACGTCGCCCTGGACGACGATCGAGCCCGTCGCCGTGCTGTACACGTTCGGACAGTCGTCGTCATCACAGTTGGGGCCGTTGAACTTGCCGGTGAGCCGGGTCAGTTCCTCACGCGCCATGGTGCCCCCTCATCTGGGGCCCCGCTTGGAGCCCCTCAACGCGAGAGTAGGTAGGCCATCGTCCATGGTCCATGCCGACTCTGGACTATTCCCGATCTGGAATAAACGATCTTGAGGATGTCGTGGGTGTCAAGCGGCAAGGCCCTTGACGTACTCCTCGAAGGGCACCGATTCCGCGATGGCGACGCGCTGGTACTCCCGGAACGGATCGAGGTCGCCTTCGCACCCTTCCCGGTTGATCTGGGTGCCGTCCGACTCGTAGTGCATGAGCACGACCAGGGTCGGTCGAACATCCAGAAGTCCTGTACCCCTTCAAGGGGGTTCGGGCGACGGGTCACGTCGAGGATGCGAATGGCTTCCCCCGCTTCGACATTGAGCCTTTCCCAGTAATGGATCATGATCTTGTGTGATCGTTCAGATGGCGCGGTCGTACTCGAGTTGGAGTAGGACGAGGGCTGCGGCGGCGATCTGGGTGATGCGGCTGGGGTCGAGGCTGACCCGGCGCAGGGCCTTGACTCGAGGTTCAGATGCGTCAGCCCGCCCGCCTTCGCGCGCTCCAACGCGGTCGCGAGGTCCGGCGCACCGGCCGCCAGCACGGTCAGCCCCTCGTGGAGGCAGCGGTATACGGTGGAGGTGGACACCCCGTTGTCGCGGGCGAGTTGGGCCAGGCGGGTGCCGTCGAGGAACCAGCGCAGGACGAGCACGGCCTGTTTGAAGCAGCCCAGCGCACGCCGCCCCTTGCGGGTCCTGGCCACGATCCGGTGGTCGCGCAGGAGGCCGGCCAGGTGCTCCGCGGTGGACCGCTTCACATCGAGCACGGCGGTGTATGTGACACTGGTCGGCACGTGAGGCCCCTCGGTCGGATCTTTCCTTCGCAAGATCGTTCCTGCCAGGGGCCTTACGCCTGCCGGACTTGGGGCGCCAAGGGCGCACAGCATCAGCATCGCGATCACATCGAGCGACCACTGCTTACCGGGAAAGACTCACCGAAATCGACGGGCCGCGTTCAGGGTCGCGCCGCCGCAGCTTCGACGAGATCCAAGATGTGCTTCCAATGATTCACATCGGCGATGAACTTTCGCGGCTCCTCCTTCTGGTCGACTCCGGCGAGCCGACCCATTACGTAGTAACGGAGCTCGTCGAGGGGCAGCTTGCGAGCCTTTGCGAGGACGATCAGGTCCTCGATCGGCGGTGCTTCGAGAGGAATTTCACTGACGAGCAAGCGCGCCATAATGGTGGTACGCCCGCCGCTGAAGCCCTGGAAAGTGTCGCCCAGGGCCGGGTCCAGCTTGTTGAACGTGAAGGCAACGCCTGCCAGGTCGATGATGGGGGAAGAATCGCTCGTGGTCGGCTCGACCGATGCACTGTTTACTTCGTAGGTCGTGATCACCGCACTGGTCATGTAGACCCGGGCATAGAGCGTTTTCTCGGGATTGGTCATCATCATCTTGAGGATCGTGTCGACCTCTCCATTGATGACCTGCACCGCCCTCGCCTGATTTCGGTCGATCTGCGCCGCTGCAATCTTTCGATCGACTCGGACCTTGAGGTACGAACTAAGCAATCCGATGCCCAGGGCCACGGCCCCCGAGCCGACTGCGACCCCCACCCGGACAATGCGGCCGGGCTGAGGCGGCGCCAGCGCAGAGGTTCTCGGGGCGGGTCCGACGCCGCCTCCGCCCGCGGCCGACGGTTCGGCATCTGTTCCGGTGGCCGGCTTGGCTCCGCCGAAACCTTTCACCTGTGGAGGTTCTCCTCCCACAGCGCCGCCGGGCGTGGCCGGTTCCGCGGCAGCTGTTCGTCCGCCCTGTGCGGGCGGCTTGCCACCCCCTCCAGGGCCGACCGGGGACTCGCCGAGATCCGCGCCGCCGGTCGGGTGCACCGGCGCATGGCTGACCAGGTCGACCCCGGTAAGCCTGCCGCCAGCCTCGAAGCTGGCGCGGATGCAGCCCGAACACGCCGGATACGGCTCCCAGATCGTCTGTCCCTTGACCTGACGGACGCGCATGGTGCTGAAATAGATGATGCCCTTGGCGCCCTTCGGCAGCCGGCTGATGATGTCCTCGAAGAGCTTCATCTCCGCATCATTGATATGCGAGAAGGGGAAATCACGCCGAGGACCCGAGCCGGCGATGCTGCGCGTAGCCGACAGGGTGCGGACGGTCGGGCTGGTCGCGTGGTACACCGAGGCTCCGTGCCCCAACGCGTCGCTGTCCGCGCCGCTGATGGCGCGCATTTCCCGGGGGCCCTGATAACCCTCCACTTCGATGATCGCGGCCCCGACGACTTTGGTCGTCTGCGGGGTGGGCCCTCCGTTACGGATGATCTGGTCAAGGCGCACCTGGGTGGCGGCCCCGGTCGCCTCGATGACCTCCAACCGGTTGCCCAGGCCAGGAGGTACGGCCTCATGCGCGGCATCGTCCGGAGCGCGCTGGATGCCCAGGGCCGGGTCCTGTCGTTGCTGGAGCACATGGGCCAGCTCATGCGCCAGCAGTCGCTTGCCCGCTGCCGTTTCCGGGGCGTACCGGCCGGCGCCGAACACCACGTCCTCGCCCACGGTGTACGCCCGCGCGTGCTCGGTCCGGGCCGAGGAGGCGGCCTCGGCGTCGGTATGGATGCGCACCTGGCCGAAGTCGGCACCGAACCGCGGCTCGAAGAAATCACGCCACGATGCCCCGGGTGTCTCGGCGGGCCCGGTCGCCAGGACCCGGTCAGCCTCCTGGTCGGCCTGGCGTTCGAGCGCGGCGGGTGGGCCCGAGTCCTCGGGCTCCCGCATGAACCGCATCATCTGGCTGCTCGACCGATGGCCCGACGCACGTGGGGAGGGGTGGCGCAGTCCCACGGCGGCGGGCTGCACCATCGGTTTGGGGGACGCGTCCGGCTTGCGCTCGAAGCTCGGCATACCCATTCCCTCCGACGACGGCACAAGGTCACCGCCGACCGTGCCAGACGCCCCGTGACCACCGCGTCACGACCAAGTCACCGTGACCCTGGGCCGTGGGTCCGGCGGGTGTCGCGGCAACCCGAGGCCGCACCCCTCGGCCGTCGTCGGCCGGGCCTGTGTTGTCCTCGGACAGGACAATCCCGGCTCCCGCGCCGACGGCGGGGGGCTGTCGCGCGGCGGGTGCGGTGCTGCCCGCGGCGGCCCGGAGGGCGCCGTGGATTCGGTTGTCACCGGAGTAACTGGCCAAGCGCCCACCGGGGGATCCGGCAGGGCAGACTGTGCGAGGTGAACGTCTATGGCCTGGTGCACCGCGAGCCCGCTCCCGAAAGGTACGGGCGCCTGCGTGTGCAGAGCGCCGATCTCAGTCCGGCCCGCTGGCTCACTCAACGCGCCCCCGGGCACGGCGACTTCGGCACGGTCGCGGGGGTCGCCGCGCCCGGATACGCCGCCTACGCCCGGGTTCTGCATCCGGCGTCCCTGCGCGAGCAGCCGGTGCGGTGGTCGACGGTGGCCTCCGCCCATGGGCGCAGGGTGGAGCCGGGCACGGACTGGCACGAGCTGATCGGGATGGACCGCGAGTACCACAACGCCTCCGACTACGGCCTGCCTGGCGTCTGGGACGAGCACCCTGCGGAGGGTCCCACCCCGCCCGCTGTCGCCCAGGCCCTGATCCCCGTCCTGGCCCGGCACACCCAGACCCCCGAACACTGCTGGTACGGCCTGTGGCACGGCTACGGGCGCTACGACTTCAACCGGACGCCTTCCTTCGAAACGCCCGGCCGGGACGAGGTGCTGCTCGCCGGCACCCTGGCCGAAGCCGTCTCACCGGTGTCCATGGACGAATTCGCCGAGCTGCCAGACCTGTGGTGGCCACAGGACCGCGCCTGGTGCCTCGGCGGTGACGTGGACCTGGTGAGCACCTACGTGGGTGGATCCGATGCGCTGATCGCCGAACTGCTGGCCGCACCGGAGCTGGAAACCCACCGGGTGGGTCCCCGCGACGGAGTCGGCTGAACCCGTCGCGCGCGGGCGGCCGGGGGCTGCCGGTCGCGCCTTCTGGAGCCGCTCGGATCAGCGGGCTCGCGTATCGACGCGCGGTAGGTGGTATCAGTGCTTCAGTGCTTCACGTACTCCGCGAACGGTACGAAATGGGACAGAGCACCCCCTCGTTCCGGGCCCCCCTCGGGGCCCTCATGGCGAGGACAGGCAGGCCATCGACCTTGGTCCACGCGGAGTCCACCCCGAGCCCGACGCCGAGGACCGTCGAACCGTCGAACCGTCGAATCCATGCCGGACCCAGAGGAGTCAGCGCAAACCGCGTCGGATGCTGACAAGACCGTTGACGCCAAGTGCTCGCTCTCCTAGCGTCTGACCGCTTCACCGAACGATGTTCGGTATATCCCTCATGGTTGGGGCCCTGCCCCGGGTCATTTCGCCCTGGCCCAGGTCATTTCGCGTCGGCTTCGGCCCTGGAAATCAGCTGGGCCAGCAACAAAGCGCCTCCGGCCGCCGCCCCGACCGCTCCCACCGCCAGGAAGCCGCGAGAGGAGCGCCAGGACAGTACCGACCATCGCGACTGCGCGGAGAACAACGAGCCCGTGCTCAGCCACGACCCGGTCGAGATGAGGGAGAGCGCGGATCCGATCGAACCGACCGACAGGGCGCTTCCGATCGAGCCGATCGACAGGGCCGAGCCGACCGAGCCCACGGACAGTACCGATCCCACCGAGCCGATCGACAACACCGAGTCCTGTGACCACAACGACAGCAGGGAACCTGAGGAAGCACAACGGGGCGGCCGTTCGGGCGTTTTCGTCATGCGGCCATCCTGCCCGACAGTCGTCCTCAGGTTCGGACCGTCAGGTACAGCCATCCACCCCAAGTACTCACGTTCGTCGTGTCCTTGGCGCTGCGCACATACTCCCCCCGCACCCGGAACTTCTGGTTGACCGCGTTGGTGAGGGTCAGCGAGGTCGCCGTCGCGCTGTTCGCGTCCAGCGAGAAACAGGGGGACGTGGTGAGCGTGTGCCAGGCCCCGCTGTAGTACTCCTGGGCCTGGAACACCGAGCACTGGCCCGACTTGTTCGGGGTCACCGTGACCGACACCTGGGGCTTCGCGGTGTGGTGGTAGACGCGGTACGTCGTGCCGCCGTACGTCGTCGTGCCGTAGTAGCCGCCGAGCCTCGTCGCGATGCCCACCTGGTCGTTCACCGTCCGCGACGCCGAGGTCGGGGCGTAGCGGTAGTCGCCTCCGAAGGATGCGGTGAACGTCGTGTTGTGGGTCAGCTTGTACGTGGCCTTCAGGTTGCCGCTGCTGTCCACGGGCGCCGTCCTGACCAGCGTCTTCCTGCCGCCCGCCGGAGTCGCCCAGATCGACACCGTACGGCTGTTGTACGTCGCGCCCAGGTGCGCCGTCACCGTCGCCGTCGCCCCGTACGTGTACGTGGACGCGTTCGTCGCCACCGAGACCGTCGTCGCGGCCCGCGACACCTGGACGATCGCCGACGCCGTCGCCGCCTGGTGCGAGGCGTCCCCCGGATAGCTCACCGTGTAGGTGTTCGCGCCGCCGATCGACGGCGTGTCCTTGACCGTCAGGGTGCCGTTCGCGCCCACAACCGCCGTCCACTGCACCGGAGTTGAGGTGTGCCCGGCGTCCGTACGGGTCACCGTCACCGTCTCGCCGCTCGCGTACGGGGCGTCGGTCAGCGCGCCGGTGAAGCTGAGCGCGGCGCCCCGCGTCGCTGTCGTCGGGGCCTTCAGGGTCAGGGCCGGGGTGTACGGGGAGACCTGGATGCTCGCGTCCGAGGACGTCGCCTCGTGCGTCGTGTCGCCCGCGTAGGAGAGGTGGTAGGTGAACCTGCCGGCGGCGTTCGGGGCGTCCGTGACCTTGAACACCGTTGTCGCCGGGTCGACTTGGACCGGCGGGAGTGCTGCCGTCTGCTGCGTGTCCTCGTTCGTTCGCGAGACCTGGACGGTCGTGCCCTCGGGCAGGCTGCCCTGGTTCAGGGACGTCGTCAGCGAGCCCGTGAACGCCACGGCGCCCGGCTTCGCCGACGTCAGGTCCGGGAACGGGATCGTCGTCGACAGCTTCGCCACGTACACCGTCAGCGTGGCCGTCGACGGGCGGTGCGTCGCGTCGCCGGGGTACGTCACCCCGTACGTGTACGCGCCCACGTCCTGGCGGGTGTCCGTGACGGCGAACGTGCCGTCGGCGGCGACCGTGGCCGTGCCGTCGGGCAGCGGCTCGCCGTCCCGGGTCACCTGGAGGGGCGCGCCGGCCGGCACCCAGCCCTTCGTGTTCAGGGTTCCGGTGAACCGGAACTGCTGCGTCGGGACCGCGTACTGCGGGGCGTTCAGGGCGAGTTCGGTGTCCGTGAGTTTGGCGGTGGGCAGGACGTTCAGGGTGTAGGCGCCGCCCGTCGAGTCCTTCGTGACCGCGTACAGCGTCACACCGTCGGAGGACCACTTCAGGCCGTCCGGGGCCGGCGTGCCCGTCGGGAAGGTGATCCGGTTCTCCGCGACGCCCGAACCGGCGTACAGGTACAGGCCCGCCGCCGAGCCCGAGGTCGAGCCCACGGCGATCGTGCCGTCCGTGTCGGCGGCGACGGAGTTCGGGGCGGAGTTCACGCCGCCCGTGTAGTAGACGGGGCGGGTGGCGGCCAGGAGGTCCGTGGTGCCGTACGCCTGGAGGGCCGGCTGTTGCGGGGCGGCGAGCAGGAGTTGGGTGCCGTCCGGCGTCACCTGGAGGCCCGTTGCCGTGCCGCCGTGGACGAAGGTGTTGGCCTTGGTCGTCGGCGTTCCGGAGGAGACGTCGAACGTCGCCACGTGACTGAGGCTCTGCTGCGGCTCCTCGGCGGCGAGGACACCGCCGCCCGCGGCGAGGATCGGGGCGACCGACCAACTGCCCATCGCCGACTGGGGTGTTGCCGCCGGGTCCGGGGCCGTCGGGTCCATCGAGCCGATGACGCCCCTGCCGTCCGCCGCCGGGTCCGTGCCGCCGTACCAGACCTTGCCGCCCGCGACCGCCACCGAGACCGGGGCGCTGCCCGTGCCGGTCGGGACGCGGGTCGTCTCGGTCAGGGTCGTCGTGTCGATCGCGGCGAGCGCGTCGCCGTCCTTCAGGGCCGCGTAGAGCGTGCCGCCGTCGGGTGACAGGGCCAGGCCTGTGGCGCCCTGTTCGCCGGTGATGGTGGTCACGGGGGCGCCGGACAGGTCGGTCACCAGGATGCCGGTCGTGCCCGCGCCCTGGCTGAAGTAGAGGTGCTGGTGAGCGGTGTCGACCAGCATGTGCGCGTACTGGGACAGCGGCAGCGCGGTCGCACTGTCCGCCGCCCAGGCGGTGGGCGCCGTGAGACCGGTGAGTCCGACGGTGGCGGTCGTCAGCCCCGCGACGACCGATATCGCCGTCGTGAGGGAGAGGGAGACCTGCTGGGGACGACGGCGGCGCATGGAGCTCCTGGAGCGGAAAGAGTGAACGAGCAGATGGACAATAGCCGCCCCCGCCGGCCTGCCCGAGTCGCCCCCTTCCTGAATCCGGTAAGAAGTCGGCGCGGCGGCGACGGTTCACTGGCGTGGGCGAGAACCGATACTGCCGAGTAATCCCTCAACTCCGTGAACAGGATGTGGAGTTACTGAGGTTTTAATCAATCCACTCTTCTCACAGCAGCCCCATGGGCAACAAGATGACCATGATCTCGGGGGACTTGACCACTCCACGCGGGAAGGCACCACATTGCCCCAGCAACACCCCGGCCGACGCCCCGTCGTCGGCCGCCGAGCAGCGCGTCTGCTCGCCCCGGTACTCGCCGGGGGAATGATCCTCACCTTCAGCCCACTCGCCCAGGCCGCTCCGGCCACGCCGGCCGCTCAGGCCGACGGCACCCGGCAGACGTACTCCGCCGGCACGTATCTCGTGCAGATCGCCGGCGATCCCGTCGCCACCTACTCGAAGACCACGCCCACGCCCGGCAAGCGGCTGAACGTGCGGACAGAGGCCGTACGGGACTACGTCGGCCGGCTGAAGCGGCAGCGCGAGAAGGTGCTGGACGAGGTGCCGGGCGTCCGGCCGTTCTACAGCTACCAGTACGTACTCAACGGGTTCGCGGCGAAGCTGACCGCCCGGCAGGCGAACGCCCTGGCTCACACCGAGGGCGTCCTCTCCCTGGACCGCAACGAGCTGCTCCAGGTGACGGCCGCGGCCGACCCGTCCCCCACCGACGACATCCACGCCACCGCCACCACCACGGCGTCCTCCGCCACGGCGTCCTCCGGCACGCTCCCCGTCGCCGACACCGCCAAGTTCCTCGGGCTGAAGAAGCCGGGCGGCCTCTACTCCAAGGTGCCCGGCGGACAGGCGAACGCGGGACAGGGTCAGATCATCGGTGTCATCGACACCGGGATCGACACCAGCAACCCCTCGCTGCAGGCGCTCCCGGAGCCTCTCGCCGACGCCGACGTCATCGCCAAGAAGTGGAAGGGCAGCTGTGACCGCGGCGCGGACACCGCGCACCTGGTCACCTGCAACAACAAGGTGATCGGCGCCCAGTACTTCAACAAGGGCCTCACCGACCCCGACGACACCGACTGGGCGTCGCCGATGGACGCCGAGTCGCACGGCACCCACACCGCGACCACCGCCGCCGGCGAGTACAACGTGGCCGCGACCGTGGCCGACACCCCGATATCGGGCCGTATGTCGGGGCTCGCCCCGGCCGCCCGGATCGCGGTGTACAAGGTCTGCTGGCACATCGGCTGCCCGACCGTGGACATCGTCTCCGCCTACGACAAGGCCGTGGCCGACGGCGTCGACGTCATCAACTACTCCATCGGCAGCCCCACCGGCGCACGCACCAACATCCCCCAGTACACGGCGATGTTCAACGCCGCCAAGGCGGGAGTCTTCGTCTCGGCCTCGGCGGGCAACTCCGGGCGCGGCTCCGTCATCAACACCGTCCCGTGGGTGACCACCGTCGCCGCCTCCAGCCAGGACCTCGGCTACCGCAGGAAGATCACCCTCGGCAACGGCGTCTCGTACTCCGGTGTCGGCGTCGACCCCGGCCGCGTACCGTCCGCGCCGCTCGTCGACGCGGCGAACGCCGCCCGCGCCGGCGCGGACCCCGGCCAGGCCGAACTGTGCGCGACGGGCACTCTCGACCCCGCCAAGGTGACGGGCGCCGTGGTGCTCTGCAAGCGCGCCAGCTTCGGAGGCGAGGACAAGAGCGCCGAGGTGAAGGCCGCGGGTGGCGTCGGCATGGCGTACTACTCCGTCGTCACGTACGACGACACGATCGCCAGCCTCCACGCCCTCCCCACGACCTACCTCAACACGGCCGACGGCCTCGCCGTCAAGGCGTACGCCGACAGCACCGGCACCACCGCCACGGCGGCCCTCGCCGCAGTGCGGGCCGAACACCAGCGGGCCCCGCGGATGGCCGGCTTCTCCTCCGGCGGCCCTGACCTCTCCAGCGGCGGCGACCTGCTAAAGCCCGACATCACCGCCCCCGGCATGGACATCGTCGCGGGCACCTCTCCGGCCAACCCGGCTGGCGGGTTCGACGGCTATCACGGCATCATGTCCGGTACGTCCATGTCCACCCCCCAGGTGGCCGGACTGGCCCTGCTGCTGCGGCAGTCGCACCCCGACTGGTCCCCCATGGAGGTCAAGTCGGCGCTGATGACCACCGCGACCACCAAAGACAACGAGGGCAAGCCGATCGGCCGCTCCGGCGTCGACGGCCCGGCCGACCCGCTCGACTACGGCTCGGGACACGTCGTACCCAACACCGCCGACAACCCCGGCCTGGTCTACGACTCGAACTCCGCCGACTGGACGTCGTACATGTGCGCCCAAGGCGACCAGCCGGTGACCGGCGACGGCAGCGACGCCTGCGCCACCGTCCCGAAGACCGACCCGAGCGACCTCAACACCCCGAACATCTCGGTCGGCGACCTCGCCGGCAAGCAGACCGTCACCCGGACGGTCACCAACGTCACCGCCGCCACCGGCGTCTACACCGCCAAGCTCCAGACCCCGCCCGGCTACACGGCCGAGATCACCCCGAAGTGGCTGGTCGTCCCGGCGGGCGGGTCGGCGACGTACAAGGTGACCTTCACCCGCACCGACGCCGCCTACGGCGACTGGGCCTTCGGCTCGGTCACCCTCAGCGACAAGAACGGGCACCGGGTGCGCAGCACCGTCGCGCTGCGCGCCGCGCAGTTGGCCGCGCCGGCCTCGGCCATCAGCGGGGACGCGACCGGTTCGCTCACCCTCGCCCCGAAGGCCGGCTGGACGGGCACCTTCACCACCACGGTGAACGGCCTCAACGCGGGCACCACCAGGACGGGCACCCTGACCGGCACAGACCTCGACTTCGGCCCCCCGCCGGCGACCCTCCCGGCCTCCGCGGCGAAGACGGAGCTCACCGTCCCCGAGGGCACCACCCTCGCCCGCGTCGCGATCCGCGCCGACGAGCACCTCGCGGGCAGCGACCTGGACCTGTACGTGTACGACAAGGACCGCAACCTGCTGTCGAACCCCAACAGCGGCAACGACGAGCACGTCGACCTCACCCCGGGAACCTATGAGGTGTACGTCAACCAGTACGCCCTGCCCGAGGGCGTCACCAGCCAGCCGTACACGCTCCACACCTGGCTGCTCGGCCCGGACAGCCAGCCGGACCGTCCGGCCACGGTCACCCCGGCCGAACGCCGGGTGGACGCGGGCGACACCGTCGAGACCACCGTCTCCTGGCGCGACCTCACGCCCGGCGGCGTCTATCTCGGCCTGGTCGAGTACGGCGACGGCACCGGCAGGGTCGGCACGACGGTCCTGACCGTCACGCCGTAACGGCAGGCAGAGCCGTAACCAGCAGACGAAAGGGGGCCCGCCGCACACGCGGCGGGCCCCCTTTCGTTTGTCTGTGCGGTCCCCGATTTTTTTATGTGGTCCGGTAGGCCCGGTGGATCGTCTGCTTCAGGGTGTTGCCGGCCTTGTCCGTGAGCGTGACGCGCAGGGAGACGAAGCCCGGCCGGTCGGGGTGGCGCAGGTCGAGGCGCTTGCCGTCGACCGCCCTCGCCGGGTGCCAGCTCCGGCCGTCGTCGTACGAGACGGAGAAGGCCAGCTTGCGGACGGTGCGCGCGGTCGCGGCGCCCTCGACCGTGAACGGCACCGGGAAACGCGTACCCGCCTTCGCGGTGGTCGCCGCGCTCAGCCGGGGCGTGAAGCGGACCACCGACAGCGGCAGCCGCTGCCCGACACCGGTGACGTGCCCGGAGGTGAAGGTCCACTCGGCGGTGATCCGGTTGGAGACCGGGGACAGCGTGGCGGGGCGGGAGACGTCCGTGGTGAGACGGAACGCGCGTTCGGCGGCGGGGAGTTGGTACGAGACCCCGGCAAGGTCGGTGTCGGTGGCGAACACCTTCTCGCGGCCCGCGTACAGGGTGCTCCTGGCCCGGCTGTAGCGGGAGTCGCCCACATGGCCGGCGCCGTCGGAGAACAGGGGAAGGTAGGCCAGCAGGGTGTCGCCGAAACGGACAGCGCCGGGCCGGTCCTTGCCCTGTGTCAGGGGACCCGTGAGATGCGGGCCGAAGACCCCGGTGTTGAAACGCTCGGTGTACTGCCTGCCCGCGCTGTACGAACGGGGCTCCGCGATCCACTGGCCCGCGTCCCACACCGGGTCGCCGTCCGCGTCCCTGCCGCCTTTCTGCGAGACGTCGTATCTCCACTTCACGCCCGGCAGGACGTAGTCGGTGAAGGTGCCCGGCAGGGGGCGTGTGTCCGGGTAGAAGTCGAACCACGAGCCGAGCGGCGTGATCGGCGCGGCGACGAGCGTCGCCGACTTGCCCTTGACGGGCGTCCCGGCGGTGAGCGCGATCTTGGCGAACTGTCCGCGCTTCAGGTTCGCGGTGAAGCCGGACAGGTCGCCGGTACGGTTCCAGACCGGCCGGTAGTGCGTGGTGCCGTGCGTCCAGGTGCCGTTGTACTGCGCGAACGCCTCGCCCGCCGGCAGCCGGGCGCCGAACTGCCCGACGCGCAGCTTGCCGAAGCTGCCCATGTCGTACGTCGTGATGCTGTGGTTCCCGCCGATGTCGAACCCGTAGTTGAGGGTGGCGTCGGTGTGCTTCGCGTGGCTGTCCGGCACGGTGATCCGGATGGGCTTGGCCTTGCGGGCGTCCATGACGAGGGTGGTGTCACGGGTGAGCGAGAACTTCGGGTTGAGGAGGAGGGCGAGCCCCCCGGAGTCAGGGTTCGCGCCGGTGTCGATGCGGCCTTCGAGGCTGTAACGGCCCCTGGGCAGCCGGACGGTGAACTCGCCGTCCCTGTCGTCGGAGTAGTCCTGCCAGATGTCGTTGTCCAGGCCCTGCACCCCGGTCTGCGAGCGGACGGCGCGCCTGCCGCCGAGGTCGAGGTGTTTGACGGTCAGCTCGTACGACTCGACCTCACGGTGTACGCCGATGCCGGTCCGTACGCTCGTGCCCGCCCCGTCCGTCGCGGTGACCGCGCCGCCGAAGGAGCCGTCGGCCGTGCCCGCGCGGGAGTCGGCGGTGACCTGGGCGGTCGCCGTGCCACCCGCCGGGACGGTGAGTCGCTTCGGGGAGACCTCGAACATGCCCTCGGCGGCGGGCTTTCCGTCCGCGCCGTACGCCTCGGCCGTCAGGTCGAGGGTGAGCGGGCGGTCGCCGTCGTTGCGATAGGTGACCGTCTTGGTGGCTGGCCGGTCGTCGGTGTGCGGCCACTGCTGGGCGGGGAAGCCGAGAGTGGCGGGGGTCGTGGTGAGCCGCTGGTCGAGGGCGCGGGCGACGTCGGTACGGCCCGTGCCCTGCGCGAACGCCGAGACGCCCGGGGTGGGTTTGGCGGAGGCGGTGAGCGCGGCCTTGATGCGCTCGCCGGTCCAGTCGGGGTGACGCTGGACGAGGATCGCGGCGGCGCCGGCGACATGCGGGGTCGCCATCGACGTACCGCTCATCGACACGTAGCCGTCGGCGGCCGGGTCGCCCTCCGTGCCTTCGGCGGCCTTCGCGGCGACGATGTCGACGCCGGGGGCGGTGAGGTCGGGCTTGAGGGCGCCGTCCGCCGTCGGGCCCCGGCTGGAGAAGTCGGCCATCGCGTCGGTACGGTCCACCGCGCCCACGGTGAGCGCGGCGGCGGCGCTGCCCGGCGAGCCGACGGTGCCGGCGGCGGGGCCCTCGTTGCCGGCGGCGATCACGAAGAGGGCGCCCGAGGAGGCGGACAGCGCGTTCACGGCCTGTTCGAGGGGGTCGTCACCGGGGCTGTCGGGGCCGCCCAGGCTGAGGTTGACCACCTTGGCGCCCTGTGCGACGGCCCACTGCGCACCGGCGATGACACCGGACTCCTCGCCGTCGCCACTGTCGTCGAGCACCTTGCCGCTGAGCAGCCGGGCGCCCGGCGCGACCCCCTTGTACTTCCCCCCGGAGTGCGCGCCGGACCCCGCGACCGTCGACGCCACATGCGTCCCGTGGCCCACCCGGTCGACGGTGTCGGCCGCGCCGGAGAAGTTCTTCGCCGCGTCGACACGTCCCCGCAGATCCGGATGCGTGCCATCAACTCCGGTGTCCAGCACGGCGACCTTGACGCCCTTGCCGTCATATCCGGCAGCCCAGGCCGCGGGGGCGCCGATCTGCGCGGTGCTCCGGTCGAGGGCCGCCTCGACCTTCCCGTCCAGCCAGATCCTCTCGACCCGGCCGGCGGCCGACCTCTCCCTCGCCGTCCCGCCGCTGCCGGTGAGCGTCTGCCACAGCTCGGCGCCCTCCGACTTACGGGCCTTCAACGCGTCCCCGTCGACACTGGGCAGGTCCCGGCTGACCCGGGCACCGGCGGCGGACAGGGCGCTCGGCGCGAGGGTACGGCCCTTGGCGTACGTCACGATCAGCGGCAGGTCGGGGCGGGCCGCGTCGTCGTACCCCCACGTGACCAGCTGCGTCACGTCGAACAGCCGCCGGTCGACGGTGCCGTTCGCGAGGAGCGGTTCGGCGTCACGCGGGACGACGAAGGTGCGATCGGCATCGCGCGCTATTCGGAAGGCGGTGCCTTCCCGCCCCTTGGCCGCCCGTACGCCGGTGACCTGCCCGGCGGCGTCCAGGGTGACCCGGTCGCCGGTGACGAGGGTGACGGTCCTGGCGGCGCCGGGGGCGTCGGCCGCACCGCTGTCGGTGGGTGCGGCCTGCGATCCCGGGGCGCTGAGCAGGGTCGCGGTGAGGGCGGCGGCGGTGAGCAGCGCGAGAGCCGAAGCCTCACTCGCTCGCCTCTTTCGGTGATTCAAGACATGCCTTTCTCTGCGGACGACACCGAACACCTGCCTCAGACAAGGCGCTTACGGCCCCAGAAGAAGAGGAACGCCGCGACACCGGCGGTCAGGGCGAACAGGATCGACGCGCCGAACCACTGCATGCCGTTCATCTGCGACATGGGGAGGTAGTCCACCGACCAGCCCACGACGTCGGCCTTCTTCAGGCACAGCTCACGTGCCGCGTCCGTCGCCCCGTCACTGCACGTGCTCCAGCCGAGGAGGTCTCCGCTGCTCGTGAGGTACGACTCATCGAGCTGGTACACAGCCTTGGGCAGCGACGGGAACGAGTTCTCGTCCATGACGCCCTTGTTGGTCGTGACCGTGATGACGTTGCCGAGCGACAGCATGAAGTAGGACCAGACGAGCTGGACGGCGACGGTGAACCCGAAGGTGACCACCATGGCCATCAGCGTGCGCCGCAGCACCGCACCGATCGCCACCCCGCCGAACACGGAGAGGAGGGTGAGGGCGACAGGCACCGGGCCCGTGTTGTTGAAGGCCTCGGCGGAGGTCCAGTCCAGGACCGTGACCTCGGACTTGACGGGGTTCCACCACCAGCCGAACACCGCCGACAGCACGCCCGTGCTCACCACGACCACCAGCCCGGCCAGCGCCAGCTTCGTGGCGAGCCAGCGGGTCCGGCTCATGGACTGGGCGGCGACCAGCTTGGCCGTGCCGTTCTCCAGGTCGCCCGCGAGGAGCGGGGCGCCGAGGAAGACACCGAGCAGGATGGGTATCGCACTGAGACCGGTGGCGACGCGGGAGAACGCGTCGTGGTACTGCTGGAACTCGGCACCCACCTCGTCGAGGTTCTTGGCGGGATAGCCGAAGCCGTCGAGGAAGTCCGTCATCCGGCCGCGCTGGTAGACCATCCAGGCCACGGAGAGCGCGGCGGCGGCGAGGATCGCCCAGAACCCGGCCCGGTGCTGGCGCCAGACCAGCCAGGTCATACCGCTGAGGCGGGGGCGCCGGCCGGCCTTCGTGGTGGTCGCGCTCATGGTTCCGTTCCCGCCGTCGCTGGTCGTACCGGTCGAGGTGCTGGTGAAGGTGCTCATGCCGCCACCGTCCCGGTGCCGAACGCCTGACCCTGGACCTGTGCGGTGGGGGTGATCAGCGGTGGTGCGTCGGGTGAGCGGAGATAGGCGAGCAGGAGTTCCTCCATGTTCGGCGTGTCCGTCTCCCAGGGGCCGGTGACCGGGCCCTCCGGGCGGATGAGCGCGGTGAACTGCCGTCCGCTGGTGCGGGACTCGACGAGGGTGTGGTGCCCGAGGGCGGCGGGCAGGCCCTCGCCCTCCCTGGCGCCGGTGACCAGGGTGTGCACGGACATCAGATCGTCCACGTCACCGGCGAGGCGCACTCCGCCGCCGGAGACGACGACGAGGTAGTCGCACACGTTCTCCAGTTCGGCGAGGACGTGGGTGGACATCAGCACGGTGGTGCCGCGCTCGGAGGCCTCGGCGAGGAGGGTGCCCATCATCTCGTGGCGCACGACCGGGTCGAGGTCCGACATCGGCTCGTCCAGCAGCAGCAGGTCGGGGCGCTTGCCGAAGGCAAGGGCGACGGCGACGCGGGTGCGCTGGCCGCCGGAGAGGGTGCTGATCTTCGCGTCGAAGGGGACGTTGCCCGCGCGGACGATGTCCTCGGCGGCGCGCTGGTCCCAGCCGGGGTTCAGCTCCCGGCCCAGTCGCAGGGTCTCCGCGACGGTGAAGCGACGGAACAGCGGCTTCTCCTGCGCGAGGAAGGCCGTACGCCGACCGGACTCCACCGAGCCCGGCGCCTCGCCGAACAGACTGAGCGAGCCGTGCGTCGGCTCCAGGACATGGGCCGCGATGCTCAGCAGCGTCGTCTTGCCCGCCCCGTTGGGTCCGACCAGCCCGCAGATCCGGCCCGCCGGCAGCCGGAAGGAGCAGTCCCGCAGCGCCCAGCCCCGCCGGTAGCGCATCCCCAGCCCGTAGGCCTCGAGCGCCGATTCCCCCGCGTACATGACGTCACTCACCTGTGCTGCTCCTAGTTGTCGTGGCCCCCGTGGACCCCGTTGCCGCCGTGGTCCCGGCGGCGTACTGCTTGTCCATCGCCGACGCGACCAGCGCGGTCACGTCGTCCTGCTCCAGACCGGCCCCGGCCGCCTTCGCCATCCACGCCACCAGCTCCCCGTACAGCGGCGAGTCGGTGCCCGTCTCGGGGCGGCCCAGCGTGCGGCGTACGAAGGTGCCCTGGCCCGGTCGCGGTTCGACCAGGCCCTCGCGCTCCAGCTCGCGGTACGCCTTGAGGGTGGTGTTCGGGTTGACCGTGCTGACCTCGGCGACCTCTTTGGCGGTGGGCAGCCGGTCCCCCGGCACCAGTACGCCCAGCCGCAGGGCCTGCTTGGTCTGCTGCACGATCTGCTGGAAGGCGGGGACCCCGCTGCGTCTGTCGATGCGGTACTCCACGGTCACCATCACCTCCACCATTCCACTACTTGATTAGTGGAACGATGATGGAGGGGTGCGGGGGTGATTGTCAACGGGGGTCGGGGAGCGGCCCGGGAAGGGGAGGGCGCCCAGGGCCCCGTTTCCCGCAGGGTCCTCGGTATTCGCTGGGCGGCACGGCACCGCCCGCCTATCATCGGTGTCATGACCTGGCGACATTGATCCACCAGCCGTGCCTCCCGAGGGCCGCCTCGGACGCCGTACCTCCGACGTCCGAATCGCCCCTGCGGGAAGGCCTCATGACTCTCTCACCTGCGTGTGCGCCCGGCGCCGAGAACACCGGAAGCACCGGTGTCCGGCGGTTGACGGCCACGCTCTACGGCTACGCGTTCCTCGACGACTTCGTGCTGCTCTACCCGGTGTACACGCTGCTGTTCAGTGACACCGGCCTGTCGATCTGGCAGATCTCCTCGCTGTTCGCCCTGTGGTCGATCACCGGGATCCTGCTGGAGGTCCCCTCCGGCGCCTGGGCCGACGCCGTCTCCCGGCGGCTGCTGCTGTGGCTGGGGCCACTGCTCACCGTCGCCGGCTTCGCCCTGTGGGTGATCGTGCCGTCGTACTGGGCCTTCGCGCTCGGCTTCGTGCTCTGGGGGGTGCGCGGCGCGCTCGGTTCCGGTGCGCTGGAAGCACTGGTGTACGACGAACTCGACCGGTTGGGCGCGGCCGACCGGTACGCGCGTGTCATCGGCCGGGCCCACGCGGTCGGGATGGTCGCCGTGATGGCGGCGATGGGACTGGCCGGTCCGGTGCTCGACTTCGGCGGATACCCGGCCGTGGGCGCGGCGAGCGTGCTGGCCTGTGTGCTGACCTCGGTGGTGGCGACCCGGTTCCCTGAGCATCGGGACGCGGTGTCTCACGCTGATGACCAGGTCTCTGCCCTCACCACCCTGCGGGCCGGGCTCGTCGAGGCCCGCCGGGACCGGTCCGTACGCGGGGCGCTGCTGCTCGTTCCGGCCGTCGGTGCGGTCTGGGGTGCGCTCGACGAGTACACGCCGCTGCTGGTCCGGGACACCGGCGTCACCCAGCAGACGGTTCCGTATCTGCTGCTGGTGATCTGGGTGGGCCCCGCGATCGGCAGCCTGCTGGCCGGGGCGGCGGAGCGGCTGAGCACGACGGGGCTCGGCGTGGTGCTCGCGGGCTCGGCGCTCGCCCTGGCCGCGGGTTCACTGATGGGCACTGCGGCCGGCATCGGTCTTGTCGCGGTCGCCTTCGGCGGCTTCCAGTTGGTCAACGTCCTCGCTGACGCGCGGCTCCAAGTCCGGATCGAGGGGGCCCGCCGGGCGACTCTGACCTCCGTCGCGAGCATGGGGACTGAGCTGGCCACGGTAGGGGTGTTCGCCGCGTACGCCTCGGTCGGTGCGTCGTACGCGCACGGGATCGCGTTCGCTGTGTTCGCGGTCCCGTATCTGGTGACGGCGCTCGTGTTGGTGCGGCTGGAGTAGTAGGCCCGTACTTTGCGGGTCACCGATTCAGGTCTCTCGCACGATCCCGGCGGCCTGCCTGGTGAGGTTCACGGCTCGTTCGGGGTCACGCTGGGCGGCGGCTGTCGTGTCCTGCCGAGCCGAGCCGACCAGACACCGACGTCCCGGCGCCGACCGGCACCGCAACCCACCGCGGGAAGGACGTGTTCAGCGCCGGCACGAGGATCGCGACGGGTTTTTTATGTTTGGCTGCCTGTCAGGCTTCTCAGGCTTGGCTGGCTTTGAGACCCTCGTACGCCTCACGCAGTTCGGGCGCCTCCGGTAGTTGTCTCGCCTCAACCGCGTTGACCACTTCCAGTGCCCGCCAGTGATTCGACGGTACTACCCGTCCGCTGAGCATGGCTTTCTGGGCGGAGTCACACGCTTCGTCGAGACGGTCACCCGAGAGCAGCACCAGCGCCAGATCGATATTGGCCGAAGCTACCCGCCGGGGCCATTTCCCGACGTCGCCGGACGGACTCAGACGCGCGATCACCTCACGGGCGAATGGTTCTGCGGCAGCATCGCCAAGCCATGCAAGGGTTGTTGCCGTGTAGGCGAGTGCCTTTGCCGGATCGTATTGGTAGTGGTGTTCCCTGGGACGCTCTGCAATTCCGAGCGTGGCAGCCAGCTTCTGCACCCGATCGATGGCTGCGTACGTCTCTGTCGAGTGGCCGAGCCTCGCGCGCGCCCGCCCTTCCTGGGCAGTCGCCTGAATCAGGGCCGAGCTTCCCGCAGGCGCAATACCCTGAGCGGCCAGCGAGAGTTCCAGAGCCCGCACATAATCGCCGTCCGTGAGGACACGCCACGCGTCGGTTTCATAGCACCAGGCTTCGATTTCCGGGTGCTCTGCCTGACGTGCCAGGGTAACAGCGGCTTGCAGACCGGCCGTTGCCGCATGTTCTTGTTTCAGATCGATATGGAGGGTTGCTCCGAACAGCGAAAGCCAACCGCCGACGACCAGCAACCGCCTGTGTTCTGAAAGCGTCTTGCGCGCGTCGAGCAGGCGCACCACATACGCCGAATGCCGCCTCACGCGCTCCAACAACTCACGTGGAGGAGTAACCGGGTAAGCCGTCGCCAACTCGTCGAAGGAGGCCTCCAGTCGCGTGAGGGTTTCGGTTCCGACGTCGCTGGCCTGGACGCGTCGAGCCAATTCCCAGGCGGCCATCTCGTCATCGGTGGTCGGCTCCGCAATCGCAGTCCAACTGGGCGCCGGAGCAACGGGTAGAAAGTCCGCAGCCAGCAATTCGTCCAGTTCTCTGGACGTGAGCTGCAAGAGATTTGCCACTTTCGGGCGCTGATGCGGCTGGGGGTCCACCTCTCCCCGCTCCCAGCGCTGCACCGTGGTGCGGTCGACTCCCAGGGCGTCCGCGAACTGCTCCTGTGTGTACCCGCTCGCCTTCCGGCGCTGCGCCAGACGCTGTCGTTTGCCTGCCATGTCCGGTCCCCGTCCGGGTGTCGTCTCCCCTGGTCAGGGTAGCCCGTGCCGCCAAGATGCCGCCTCAATGCGGCAATTCTGCCGTGGTGCGGGATCAGCCTGTGCGGAAGCCTGGTCGGACGCAGCACCCCCGCACCGCTGGGGACAGCCGGGGGCACGGCCCACGCTGAACTGGAGCGCAGACATTGAATTTCGTACCACACGCACTCGAATGGGTGACGGCCTTACTGTTCCGACTGCGTACGGCTGGCGAAGGCCGCAAGACCAGCCGTCTCAGCAAAGCCCGCACCACCACTCTCAACCAGCCGGCGCAGACGCCCCCGCACCCCCGGGCAGGACCGGTCTCGCCCGCCATGATGAGCGCCTACCTGACGCTCGCACGGCTGCACCGCGCCGGGCACGCACCGCAGAATGACGAGGGCAAGCCACACCCCGTTGTACGTGCCTACGTACTCCCACCCGAACAACATCAACACGCTCTGACTGCACGGACGTTGATCGAGGCAAGCCGATGAGAGGCCCCAAGGTCGAGTCACGCGTACGGACCGCCGAACTGCCCATGCTGCGCGCCTACCGCCTCTGGTTCGAGCACACCCGCAAGTGCACCGACGGCTGCAAGGGTTCGAGTAAGGCGCAGGACGGATGCGAGACGGGGCGGGAACTGTGGGGCGCCTACCGCCTCGCACGAATCGAGGGGACGTCATGAACTGGGAGATCAAGCGCACGCCTGGACATCCCCTGCACCGCGCCGACGATGACCGCCTGGCATTGCCGTTGAGCCTGTCCCGCGACGGGGAGCACGCGACGGACGCCGAGCTTGTGCTCTCCCTGGCCGAGGCCGAGCACCTGCACGCAGCCCTGTGCCGCGCCCTCGACGGCACTCCGGCACCCTCGAACGCGCCGGACTGCCGCAGGCCCGTCCAGACGTCGCCGAAGCATGGGCCCATCACGGGCCGCGCATAGCCAGCGACAAATACCGAAGCACCCGCATGTCGCCCGTCCCGGTTCCCCTCGCCGGGACGGGCCGCTCCCTCTCAGACCAGGCATGCGCGTGAACGGCTGCGGCCGACCACGCGGGAATGGACCTCCGTCCCTGCCGGACGTATCCCGATCAGAGCCACCCCACGGCTCCAGGGCATCCCGGCAGGAACGAGCCGGCAAGGCACGACCCGACATGGGGAATACCCCGTATCGGCAGAGCGAAGGAGAGGGCACCATGAATCTGATCCTGGGTAACGGCGGAATCGGCGGAATCGGCGGCGACGGGCTTCCGGGCGAGCCCTGGCCCGGACCGCCGGCCCCGCCGACCCCCGACGGCGGCCCCGGCGTCCCCAACCCGCCGCAGCCCAAGGCATGTGAGGCGTTCGGGAGGTGACCGTCAACGCGAGCACGAAGCGCCCCAGCCGTACGGAGCTGGGGCGCGCCCTGATGGAGGGCGGTGCCCTGTCGTCGGACTGGGAACCCGCCTTCACGGCGGTACCCCGCTGCGCGTTCCTGCCCGATGTGATGTGGCCGTTCGACATGGACGCCGGGCACAGCGTCGCCGTCAGCAAGACGAGCGATCCCGAAGCCTGGCACCGGTACGCCGACGCGGACGTGCCGATCGTCACGCAGTGGGACGACGGAAAGCACGAGGGCACCGAACCGGGGCGCGAGTCAACGAGTTCGGCGTCCATGCCTAGCGTGGTGTTCGGGATGCTGCGGGATCTCGACGCACAGCCGGGACACCGTGCGTTGGAGATCGGTACGGGTACCGGCTGGAATGCCGCTCTGCTCGCGCATCGCCTCGGCGTCGAGCACGTTGTCACGGTGGAGGTCGACGGATCCGTGGCGGATGCGGCGCGGGCCGCCCTTGAGCACTGCGGGACGCCCGTGCGCGTGGTCCACGGAGACGGTTTCAAGGGCTTCCCCGAAGCGGCGCCGTACGACCGGATCATCGCCACGTGCGGGCTCCGCTCGATCCCGCTCGCGTGGGTGGAGCAGAGCCGACCCGGCGGGATCATCGTGGCCCCCTGGGGAACGCACTACAGCAACGCGGACGCCGTGGTCCGCCTGGTCGTCGCCGACGACGGCACGTGCGCGTCCGGCGCGTTCACGGGACCGGTGGAGTTCATGAAGCTGCGCGCCCAGCGGCGCCCGCACGTGCCGCACTCCGACTACGTCACGGGCAACGTGAACGACGGCGATGAGTCGTCCACCACGATCACGGAAGACCAGTTCGTCGGCGGCCGGTTCAGCCCCCTGGGCTTCGCGCTCGGGGCGCGCGTGCCCAACTGCTTCAGTGTCGTCGCCGACAAACGCGACGGGGCGCGGCCCGTGTGGTTCTACGGACTCACCGACCGTTCATGGGCGTGCGTCATGTTCCGCGACCAGGACGCGGCGCGCGTGTGGCAGTCGGGGCCGCGCCGCCTGTGGGACGAGGCCTACGCCGCGTACCGGTGGTGGGAGAGCAATGGCCGCCCCGGCTTCGACCGCTTCGGACTCACCGTGGACAGAGACGGCGAACACCTGTGGCTGGACAGCCCGGACCACCCCGTCCGTCGCGACGCGTAGCCCCTCCAACGCCCCGCCTGCCTGTCTGCCACGGGGGAGGGCAGGCAGGCGGGGCCGAGGACGCGGCGAAGGCGGGCGGACGGAAAGGGAGGTTGAGCACGCGGCGGGCGCGAACCCACCCCGCCACCACCCCCTCACCGGCCCACCCCCACAACCACCCCGCATCCCCACACCCTCATCACCTCTTCCGCCCCGGAAACCCGATTTTTCGCCAACTCGACCGCATCCGGCCGGTTCCACATGTTGTAACGAACAGGTATGCGAGTGACGCGTCTGACCTGAGCGTCCTCTGAGGCAGGCGATGACAGGGCCGCCCCTGGAAAAAAGCGTCAACCGGCGTTTCTCGGACAGGAGTTCTGGGCTGCCGGTGCGCCCACGTGCCCGTTCGGCGATTACCGGGCGGTACCCCCAATATGGCGGAAACCACTCAACTCAAAGCTTCGTTCTGTCACCATCAACGCCACCGTAAAACCAGGCGTCCGGAACGCGGCGGGGGGCGTGCCATGGGACTGCTGGGCAATGAGCTGGCGTTCGCGCAGGCCCTGACCGCTCAGGAGCGTGAGGGCGTCATGGCGCTCGGGATTCCGAAGCGCTTCGCGGCCGACGCCCATCTCCTCACCGAGGGCGACCGGTCCAGCCATGTTCTGATCGTCGTCAAGGGGTGGGTGACCGTTTCTGTCGCTACGGACCGGGGAGCGACCCGGCTGATACTCGGGCTGCGCGGACCCGGTGAACTCCTCGGCGAGATGGCCGCGTTGGACCCGCATCCGCGCAGCGCCACCGTCCGGGCGCTGGGGCCGACCGAGGCCCAGGTCATCTCGGGGGACGCGTTCCGCCGGTTCCTCGCCCAGCATCCCCGGGTGAGCGGGCTGGTGATACGTCAGCTGACCGCCCGCCTGCGCAGCGCCGACCAGGAGCGGTCCGCGCTCGCCTCCCTCACCGTGCTGCAGCGCCTCGCCGGCCGGCTCAGCGAGCTCTCGGGGTCCGGCCAAGGCACACCGCGCGGGCCGTACGCCCGTACAGCTTCGTCCAGTTCGTCGGTCGTCCAGCTGGCCCAGGACGAGCTGGCCGCCAGCATCGGAGCCACCCGGGAAGCCGTCGCCAAGAGCCTGCGGCTGCTGCGCAACCAACGGATCGTGCGGACCGGCAACCGAGTCGTGGAGATCCTCGACCCCGAACTTCTCGCCCTCCTCGCCGACGGCCACACGGACACGGAGGGACAACAGGCGTAAAACCTGCGGCCCGTCGTGTGTAAACGGCTACAGACGGCCCCCGTCCCGGGCCCGACTCTGAAGGGACGACCGACGACGACCGACGACAACCGAAACGACTACCGAACGACTACCGCACGCGATCGAACGCGAGCTACGCATCAAGAGGGGGCACGGGTGGACCGCGACGCCAGGGATCTCGCCGAAGCGCACTACGAGTTGGTGATCAGCGTCGACGCACGGCGTTCCGGGCAGTACGACGACATCGACAAGCCTCGGATGCGCGCCCGGATCTACCAGGTCGTGGAGGCCGCGTTCACGCACGCCAAGGTCGCGCGGGACGCCGTCCACATGGAGGACCGCGGGGACGGCGTGCTGCTGTCGGTGTCCGCGCGGGTTCCGGTGACCCGGCTGCTGGGGCTGTGGATGGTCGAGCTGCACGAGAGCCTGCGGGACGAGAACCGTGCGCTGAAGGTGCCGCTGGGGCTGCGGATCGGGATGCACGTGGGCCCGGTGCGGCACGACGCGCACGGGATCTGCGGGCGCGCCGTCGACCTGGCCTGCCGGCTCGCCGACTCGGCCGCCGCCCGCGAACTGCTCGACACCGAGGGCGCCGACCTCGTCCTGGTGACCTCCGGTTCCCTGTACGAGGACGTGGTGAGCGGCGGCGGCAAGTTCATCGAGCCCGAGCGCTACACCTCGGCCCGGCTGCCCCTCAAGGAGGGCGAGGTCACCGCCTGGCTCCACCTGCCCGGACGGCCCGCTCCCGGACGCCCGGCCGCCGCACCCACGGCCGCCGCACCCCGTACATCGGCACCCGCGAAGGCGCGTACGGACAGCCCTGCCGACGACTCCGGTACGAGCTACTCCGCCCAGGGCGACATCTTCGTGAACCACGACAACACCTTCCAGCGATCCGTGCACATGGGCCGGAAGGGCGGAGGCGACAGGTGAGCGACGA